>Ga0179591_1242772_pt1 | contig 14562 bp, 14 predicted proteins | sample CZOMad2_1_08_16f_FD_182891 | JGI IMG/M metagenome (GOLD analysis project Ga0179591, IMG submission 182891) | Vadose zone soil fungal communities from Angelo Coast Range Reserve, California, USA - CZOMad2_1_08_16fungal (PacBio error correction) | ecosystem: Environmental > Terrestrial > Soil >...
GGGGCGAAAAAAATAGAAAGGAAAGTAATAAAGGGCTCCAGGTCTTCCTTACATATTGTCTGACTACGAATGGCTAATGAAAGGCTACTTGGGACAAATCGTCTTCACGTTGGGTGCTCCCTTTCTATGAATGATGAAACAATGTTACAGAGGGACGGGGGACTGAAAGCTGGTGGGGGGGGGGGGGGGGGGGTCAGGGTTGCCAAAGCCCTCTCTTGACCACCGATTGAGGGCGGGGAACTCAGTGATATTCATAGCGGACTCTAATAAAGCTGTACTAACTGAAGGAGAGAATCCATATCGGGGAAACTCCAGTCTTGGCCTGTTGGAGGCCTAATTCGGGTTGAGAAACAAAGTAGAAACGTGTGCCACGATGTCAATGGAATCTGACGGATGTGAGGAATTCAGGGGGGAGCACCGGAAGCGATGTCTGAAAAGGGGTCAATCTGTTCTTCATTAAAAGGAAAGAGTCAGAAATGGAGATCGCGCAAAGGGAAATAAGCGTCTCAATGACGCCGATTCACGGGGGAAAAAAAAAAAACCATTACCGAGGTGGTCCTCCTCGCACGAAGGCGAAGGCTAAAAAGAGAAGAGGCAGCAACGTTTGCCTGCTATCCTTACAACAGAGTCAATGAGAAGGGGTTCAAAACGGTCAAGGGGGGAGGGTTCTCTGAAATGAAGACTTGCGTCCCACGCCGGACAAAACCGAAGACGTACGAAAGCTCAATTTCCTGAGTTCGAAAAAGAGTAAACCCCTATCTTTCCTCGGCTCTGAGGGAAGGGAAAAGTGGAGCGAAGTCTATCAATTGACGATGAACTCATGGCTATAAAGCACTCGGTGAGGAAGGAAAATGTTCATGTCTAGGAAAGAAAAAGAGAGGAAAGGCGTCCTGAAGACTTACCGAAAGAGTAGAAAATCAAGCAAGAACTAGAGGGGGTTGCCTGGGCAGAGGGGAGAAGGAAGAGCGGGAGGGGGGCGGAATAAGGAGGGGGGGGCTGGGGGGGGTAGGTGGGAGGGGGGGAGAGGGGGTGTCGGAAGAACGAGGAAGGGAGGGCTGAAGGGGGGGGGGAGGGGAACGGAAGGGTAAGGGGAGGGGGAGGTCCTGACCTCTCTTTCATAAGATGGTCACCGGGGAGAGCAAAGACGGCAAGATCGTTGCTCGTCATGAGGAGGAATTAATAGGGGGGACCATCATTGGACCAGGTCTTGGCCGTCCTACAGAGGTCGCCGTTTGTTATGTGGCAAAACACGTAATCTCATCCACAATTCTTCTCATTTGTTCCAAGATTGCGAAGAGACGCAACAGAGAGTATTAAAAGAGCACTTGGAGTTTGGAAGAAAAGTCTACGGGTTCTGTATAACATAACGGCAGAAGACAAAATACTCGCGTGCTGTGCTTAGCGAAGAGGGAGGAGAAGGGGCTATGCAACAGGCGTCGAAAATAAGAGTAAAAAAAGGAGCGAGAAACTCGTAACGGACCAACCAACTGTCGAAGTAAACAAGCACCCCACGCTCTCACAACCCCCCCGGAGTATTATGCCCAGGTAATCTGGGATTGGAGGGGACGTCAAGACGGCCAAAAATGGTCTTTTCCTCCTGAGCGGGAGGGGAGCTGGGGGTAGATAGTAGGGGAAAGGACGAATTCCCTCAAGAGGTATCTACGCTCGGATAGGAGAATGAACATAAAATAGGGAGGAACGTGGGATTTAAAGCTGACACCGTAACTCCTTTCATTCACTAAGATCTCAATTGATATATCGCAAAAGATTGGAAATGAGAGGGGTGTCGTCAATGGGACGGTTGTTCAAACAGAAAAGGAGGAAGAGCGGGAGGGAAAAAATACTTCCATTAGGTGCCTCAATTCTTCTTACAAGGAAGCGCACTAGTCTTTCCTGAGTAAAGGAAGAAAGAATTCACCAGAGTTGAAACGACTTCATGACCTCTATGATTACAATCTATCGTATGGGGAAGGGAGGTTCCGGCACGGAATTGGGTAGGCCGTCTGTGCCCGGCGCTGGCTTTGCGGTATAATATGAAAGGGAAGAGCGAAAGAAGGGAAAGGGTACATGAGGTTCCTCTACCTTGGGATCGCTTTCGGAATTTTGACGGAAAAAAGGAGAACGGAGGGCCGAGAGGAGGTTCAACTCTCGTAACTTCCTGTTCAGAGGCGACGGAAAATTAGGGTGGGGAGGGGGGAAGAAAAAATGGACATCGGACAAAGGCTATGCGTTTCCATCCACACTGATCTTCTGGATGCTTTCAAGAGCGAGGAAAGCTCAGTTTGGCCTTGAAAGGTGGCCGTTCTGATACCCTCGCATTGGTAGTCTGAATCAGGCTTAGAGACACGAAGATGAAAGGCGGTCTTCTGTAATAGACAAAGCTGAGGCGCGGCAGAAGAGCGGACAGCTGCACTTTGATAGGCTGCGTCCAACACGGCCTCGGCGAAACTTCCTCCATATCGGAGGACAAATCAAAGAGGGGGGAAAAAAGACGGGATGAGATGGTTGTGGCACGCCTCGGAATCCAGGGAAGAAGGGGCCGATAGGGGAAGGAGGTTCGGAGCGGAGGTGGCGGCGATCTTCATAGAAAGAGGAAAACAAAATCATCAGGCGAGGGGGGGGCTCCCAAACCTTGAACAAAGAACTGTTGGGCCAGAAATCAGGTCTGGATGCCATTTAATAAATTCAGCGACGTGGCCAACTTCTATAAGTAAAGGAAGTGAGGGGAGGCAAAAAGAGTGGGGATTCGAGGCCGCGCCGCATTTCCGGATGGGAAAAAGACGGTCAAAGGTCACCTTCTGCCAAGGGGGAAAGAAGCATGGTGTGAAAACAAACCAGAAAAACGCCGGGAAAGAAGATGCCGGGGGAAGACAGCGTCCAAGTTCATGGCAATCTCACCAAGGGAAGCCGGGTGCCGCGAAATCAAAACCCTCTTGGCCAAACAACGGCTGGGAAAAGGTGCCATCCTAAGGGTCAAGAGCGTGAAAAAAGAGGGGAGACTAACGGTATCTGAGTCCTAAATCAGTCCACTGATCGAACAGAAAAACTTGTCCTTGCGGATAGCGAATAGCAAGGACAACTGTCTATAGTGCTGAAGGGAAGTGGGCACGTAGACAGGAGTTGCCGCATTTGTTCGGGGAAGAAAGAAAACGGCCCCACAGTATCGGCGTCCGTCACGTCTTAAAAGAGAAACGTCAACCGGAGAAAACGAGAAAAGAAAAAACGGAGAGAAGGTGGCTGGAATTACTGATGCCAGAGTCCGTGGACTTCCTGGGGAAAAATCGGGCCGCGGAGAAGGGGAGAGACAACATAGATCGAAGCAGAAAGGTACGCTTACCTTGAGGTTCGACAGGTCCGGACAGAAAACTCCCGAGAAAGTGAGGATCATCGAAGGTGATACCGACAAAGTTGCTGATGGGATCTCTCAAAAACGAAGGGAAGGAATGAAGAAAAATCCGGACCGACTTATCAAGTCGATGATAAGCAAATGCGACCTAAAAGAAAAGGGGATGAAAGAGGACCAGGGACGACGGTAGGCGAAAGGTACAATTCAAGCTATGGCGAAGACCCAATCCGAGGGAAAAGAGTTCAAACCTACCGTAAACTTACTGGAAAAGTGAGATACTGCCAAAACAGAATAGGAAGGAGGACTTCGGGTCGAAGAGTAGGGAAGGCAACATCGAGTTCGATCTAATACTACGAAAGGGGGCAGGGGGGGAGGATAGAAAAGGTGAACAAACTGAGGCACGTAGTTCCACTTACCGTCACAGTTCCATTAAAAAGAAAAAATCAGGAAGGTAGCTATCGGATCTCGGGGGATACCTAAGAAGGTCACAATAAACACGGCGTTAGTTAGGGGGGGACTATTTAGAACATGATACATGGTCTACTATAAGGGTTCAAAAAAAGGGAGATAGGACTGGGCTCGCGCACCAAAGAAGTTTGGCCTGGGGGGGGATGGAGGGGCAGAAGGGTGGCGATGAAGTGTCGGATAGAAAAAAATTTACAGCGTTAAGAAACAGGTAAAAAGTCTGGGTTTCTGCGGGTGTAGTGGGGGGGGGGGGGGGTTAAAGGGGCGCACGATGCGACCAGAATGAAAAAGCCAAAAAAAGATTGGACATCATTAATGGAGACAAGTGTCCAGAGGAATGAGAAAGAATCTACAATATGTGAGAAGAACTGACCCCGAATCGACTTGTCCAACTCGAGTCTTCAATAAGAAAGACTTACGATAAAGACGCAGACCTGTTGCAGTCCATTTCAAAAAAGCATGGCGTCAAGGTTGGGAGGGAGGAATCAAAAATACGTGCCAAATTGGGCAAGGGGGTTCTGAGAATTTAAATGAAATAATCTTCCGAGACTCGAGAAAGGGAATGATAAGAAAAGGAAGGCTTTTTCCCTCACTTCTGTGAAGGATTCAAGAAATGTTAGAAGCAACCAGATATAGCCTCACACTTCTGCACTCTATGGGCGGAGAAGGAACTGAGGAGGGGGAGAACCTGGGCTTGAAAAACTGGGGAGGAAGGGGTCATACAATGTAAGTGGGAGAAAGGAAAGGATTAAATATACTGTCTATCAGCGCCGGAGTCCAAGTTAGAAGAGAAAAGAGGACTCCAAATAAACGAATAGTTTGGGGGGCAGAAGCATCAGAGAGAAAAGGGGCAAAAACAAGGGGGAAAAAGGAAGCGGCCACACTTTTCCTTCTCGCCTTCATGAAAAAAGGAAAAGGGGCGGGAAAAAAGACGTCGCCGCGGTACCATGAAAAGATAGTACAACTCCGACACCGGGCGAGAAAAGAGGAGTCGAGGAGGTCACCGAAACATCAAACTAGGCTGATGCGCGGCCTTCCAATTCCGCACGAGGAAAAAGAAAGAAAGGGAAAAGCAACTCTTGGGACTCCGACTCAAGATATGGAAGAAAAAAGCAAAAGCAACGCCTACAAATAACGAGGGCGACACTATCACGCAAGACGAGTTGCCGAAAGAGGGGGGTCAAGCTGGGGGGGGGGGAAAAGAAGAAAAAAAGCGTCAAGGAGGGGCTCTGCAGAGGAAAGGGGAAAGAGAAGGCACATATGTACTAAGGAGAGGTGAGTGGTTGGCAAACCGCAAAGACATAAAAGGAACAGAATGGGGGGACCAAATCGTGGATATAGCCGTGCGCATTTTCGTAGTCGTTGGGGGTAAGGAAGAAGTGCAGGGGGGGTCTACAGGAAAGCAGAAAAAGACTCTCTGCGCCTCAGAGGACGGGTCGACATAGCGCTTCATCGGAGAAAGCATAGAGAAAAAAAGACGAGTGAACTGGCGGAGAAAGACCACTGAGCGCTAAAAGAAATCCAATATATCTCACAAACAAAACAGGAGGAAGGAGTTAGGGGGATGGGGGAGGGCGTCGGATCAACCAGGGGTCGGTTTCCTCGGTCATTATATTCCTTCTCGGGTAAGCTGTACAGAAGGCGGAAGAAGAGGTCAACTCCACTAGGACGAGGGGGTCATCACAGAAGCTATGCTTGGTTCGGCCATGGGGGCTGGACATAAAAAAAAAACGAGGCAAAAAAACGAACTCTTTCTTCAAATAATTCTCACGGCTATCTCGCCAGATTGGAATAATTTTGTAGAGGGGGGTGGCAAAAGTCAACGTCTGGATATCGGAGAGAGGAGGACAAGGGTACATGAGGGAAAAGAAATAAGGAGAAAGAATGAGGAAGAGGGCGCCTGCTGCCACACTCGTTGAACGACTTCAGACCGCGAGAAGCCAGGGAAAAGCACATCGGGTTGATTCAAGGAGTGCCGGCTTCGGGCTGGGCAGGGAAAGATTCACCAGGGGGAAGAAAAAAGATTTGGCTGGAGAGAAATGATGGCGAAGAGGACCTTTGAATCGGATTCGGTACCTTTCCAGTAGGAGGGAATAAGAAATCAGAAGGGGGGATTACTTCCTCTGCTAACGTCCTTTAGATGGACAGACTTGTGTAGAAAATGGCATCAGGGAAAGTAGAGAAGCTTTGAAAAACACACGTTAACTCGTCTTCACGGAGAGAGGAGGACATGGCACGGGGCGAGAGCATGCAGTTTTATCATTTTCTCATTTTCTCTGATGGGGTACAGACGGGAAATGGTGGGTCTTCGAGATCGTCTTATTATGAGACTACTAAGGTATAACTCTTGGACGGAAACGGAGAGAAAGGGAGGTACCCGTATGCCTAACAGCTGCATCCTTGGGAGGAATATCTTCTTCCGAAAAGGAAAGGGGACTTACATAAGCTAGCCATGCATAGATGGCAGTCCGGGTGCTTTAGTTATATTGTGTTGAGGGAGAACTTCAAAGAATTAGGAGGTGAGAAAGGACAGGGAGATGGTAGAGCAGGAGGTTAGTCAGCATCTTCGCGTCGATCTGATCAGGGCAAAGGCTACATCTAGTGAGGAGCAAGAAGAATGAGGGTTTTCCTAGTCTGGAGGAAAAGGGGGGAGTGATCCATGGAAATACGTCAAGCGACTTTTTCCATGTGGTGGCTATCGAGAAGGACCTTAGAAAATTGTAGAGAAGCGCCCATTTCGGCATTAATGATGACCATCCTCTGTGTTTACCTTGTTCACTATGAGAGGGGGGGGGACATAAGGTAAACCCGAAAACCAGAACAAAAGCAGCCCGTAAAGACTTAATAAGACACAAAAGATATTGCGCTACCTCAATAGGCACAGAAGAAACTCAACGGAGGCAAGCACCATACGACGGGGGACAACTACTGTTGAAACAATAGTCGACCTGTACTGACACAGAGGGGAAAAAAGGAGGGAAAAGCCTGCTTTCTGTGCTCGGTATCGATAGCAGGAGTGGTTCTGATGGGGGGGAATGCAGTAAAAAAGAACAGCGGGGAATCAGTTTTTATCTTTCTCGAACTCCGCCACCACGGGAGAAAAAAAGAGTCAGAGAGAGTCCACTTCGCCTCAACGTCGATCAAGACGGGGAAGGAAGAGGGGAGGGGAAATAAGAAACAGGTGAATTCCTGAATTATTTGTTTAACAGGGGAAAAGCGTATTTGGAGAGGGGGTGGAAAAGCGAAAATGGAAAAGAGGAGACAGGAAGAACGGCTTCATGCCAATAGCTGCCATAGAGCCAAACTAAAGGAAGAGGAGAAGAGGAAAGGGACTTGAGGGATAGAGGAGTCCAACCAAAAAAAGGAGGAGAGGGAAAAGAGATATCACAGCAATCATACTTGCCTCCTTTATCATTAAAGATATGGGGAGGGAGGGAGATGTAGATAGAGTTTTCTAAACTCCAGGTCAGTGAAATGTCGGAAACACTTGACGAAAAGAAAGGAAAAAGGAGGTAGATATGGGGATGACCAATCACAATAAGAAGTCAAGCCGAGTGCAACAAAGAAAGTACTGTCAAGGGAGAGAGGAACAGCCAAGAAGGGACTGACCGTTAGAACGTGATGGGGGAAACGTCCTGGAGAGGAGGAGAGAGAGACGGAGAAGTATCCTTTTGTTTTTCTTATCCTAGAAAATTAACAACCGGGGAAAAATGTGATACCAATACCTTCAATCAGGAAAAGAAAAAATCAAACAGGGTCGAAGGATCTGAGAGAAAAAAGAGAACCGCTCGTTGTCGAGCATTGTTCCCTTCCTAGAGTAGAAAGTCCTATCGGGGGAAAGGAGAGGAAGTAGTGATTCCATCTCGTCAAGAAGAGGGTTGACGTGGCCTAAATCAGGGCTCCTTCAGGAAGCAATGACTTGAACTCAGTTGGAAGCTTAGGAGTAGTGGGAAAGGGGGTGTTGCAAATTCTTGGCGCTCGGAGGGCGCGGCAAAAAAGGAAAAAGGGGCATCTTCATTGCGACATGTGCGCTTCCTTCGGCCGACTATTAAAAAGAACAGAAAAAGCTAGGACCGAGATCGACGTTTCCAAACTCGCGTTGCTTCTTACCATGGAGAGGTTCAATCAAAAGGCGCAAGAGAAGGGTCTCCTTTCCAAAAAAAACAAGAAATGGAGTCAGGGGGGGGCGCAGGGCTACCCCGAGAAAAAAAGGGGAGGAGGAAGCAAGGAGATTAAGATCTTCCGCGAATAGCTGACGAAACAGCAGCGGGAAAGAGGTCCGGGATGCCCTAAGGTCTGGAAATCAAGACACCATATCAAACCGCACGGCGAACTCAGGGTAATACGAAGAAAAGTAAGAGTCCTTTGAGGTACAGCCGCCTATGTTAGGCAAGGGGTGAAGGAAAATGGGAAAGCACGAAGTTCTATAAGCTAAGCGGGTCAGAATAGGAAGAGAAGAAAGAGACGATCTCTACTAAAATTCCGGAGGTTTCTCAAAGAAAATCGAAAGAAATGTAGCAAAAGGAAGAGGCAATCTGTGAAACGAGCCATGGAACGACGACAAAGTGTTGCTGGAAACTACTTCGAAGAGGGCTCAAGAGAGACAAGAGAAGACGTGAAAAGAGCCAGGCTCCTACAGGAAGGAGATAGGGAAAGAGTCCAGACCAGGGAAAGAGCGCTTATTCTCAAGTCCATCCGCATCTTAAAAGGAAACAAAAACGTTCGAAGCGAACCGGGCAGTTCAGGTCAGACCAGACGTCCTTACAATCCGGTCCCTCAAATAAACAAAGAAGAGAGAGAAATTAATATGGGGAATGGATTCTTTGAAAACAGGTGGGAGAAAAGAAACAAAAATAGGGGAAAGGAAAGGCTGAATGATGAGGCCATCATTTCCTTTTCATACCAGACAGAAGGGTTGGGAAAAACAAAGGAAAACAAGCTGCTCATTTCCAAGCTGGGAGAAAGAGCTAGGGGGAAGGAGGAGACGGAGTTGGCCTTTGAGAAGGTGCAGTTTCTAAGACCTACGAACTCGAGGGGGGAAGGGAGGGGAGATGGAGGGCGTCTACAATATGCGAGGAGAAATAGCTTCCAGAAAGGTCTAGAATTCGCCTGGGGGCCAACAGGCGACCGACGCCATCAAGAAATCTGAAGAAAAAAAAATAGATGATTGGGAGGGGGCGGTCTGTGACGGAACAGGTGTTAGTGGCCGGCGCAGAGTATGAACGGTAGAATAGGATTTCTAACGCCAGGAGATCAGAAAGGACTAAAGGTAGCAACGAATCAGACGTAAGTCTTTGTAGGAGGGATGGGTAACCGTCACGAAAAAGAAAAAGGATGAGAGAAAGAATTGTCTCACTCGATCTCGCCACGATTTGCATTAGAAAGGGAGCGTCAGGGGGGGGAGGGAAAAACGGGTCGCTTCGATATGACTTAAAGGGGGACATGATGACCATCGAGGCTCGGAAAAGGAAAGAAGAGGGACGAGACGGCTTGAAGGATCGTGTTGAGAAAGCACGCGGGGAAGAAAGATGCAGTCGTGCTAGTGGGGGAGCTGGTTCTCTAAAAAGATTGTTGTGAATGGCTGCTTCGTTGTCAGCACGTGGGATTATAAGGGTAGTGGTCGGAGGGGGAGGACAATAGATTTGATGTAGTAGCCAAGGGTGAGCCATGCGTGGGAAGGTGATAATGGGGCGGCGAAGGAAAAAACAGAGTAAGAGATGGCGGACTGCCTCGCGACTGGAACTGGGAGAAGAGGGGAGGAAAAAGGATTCAAGACAAAAGAGGAAGTCGTTGAAGGGAAACACACGCAGTCGGGAAAAAAGAGCAAGAAAAGGGAGAAAGACGTACAGTTGGTATTCCTTTCGTCATTTTCGCCGTAGGAAGACTCCACCCCAATTGTGGGACTGTAAAATGAGGACGACTAAAGGTATGAAAGCGGGATCTGAAGACCACTCGAGAGTAGAAAACAGAGGTGGAACACTCTGCACGCGTGTTATTACATCTTCGGCCGGAGGAGTCAGGAGGTAAAGAAAGGGAGAGAGGAGTGGTCGTCCTTGAGTCTTGATAGGTTGATGATAACACCTTCGTCATCAGCAAGGGCGCCTGGAGGGCAATAGGGAAGAAGAAGGAATGGCAAGCTTCTCCAAGATCTCATCTCCCTGCTTCCGAAAATAGAGGGAAAAAGAAAAAAACGAAATTTACAAAGGATGTTTGGCCATTCAAACGGTATTGCACTGCATGGGGTGGGGAGAGGGGGGGAGGAAAAAAGAGAGGCCACTTCTACATCTGGCATTAAGGAGTCGTCGGGAGTCTAAAAGAAAAAAGAATGTCCTCAATGAATGATGACAGAGATGCTTTTTCCATGTAACGGCTGGAATATGAGAAAGCACATTTGAAACCGAAAAAAAAAAAAGACCACTGGCCTCATTCAACATTCTTCCAGTTCATGGGGGGCAGAGGAAGAAAAAAACACCCCTGCGTGCTCGCGAGCCAGACTTAATTGGAAAACTTGAAAAAAGAGCGACCGGTATCTTAGCGGCTAAATCGTAACTGAGAACCGCGCTGGGCATGGCTTAGGGATGACGAGAGGAAGGGGGAAAGGGGGTAGGTCCTGGAAAAGAAGGTACGTGCCGACGAAAAGCGGGGGGGTGTTAAGGTGGCTCGAGGGGAGAAAAAAAAAAAAAAAAGCGAGCTTCCGTCTTCTTAGCGAGAGAGACGGAACTTCAGACAGAAGAAAGAGAAAGGGAGGAGGGCTGTAATGATCTCCACCGGTGACCGTCCTTTTAGCTTTATTAATCGGTGAAAAGCTAGAAAAAAAAAGTCACCAAGGATCTCCATTCCTTTAACGGGACGTAAGAAAGTGGCGAAAAAGGAAGGAATAAAAGGAGAAGCAAGCCAATTGATGATCATCGACTGGATCCCGGCGGCCGGAGGGGGGATTGATGGAAAGAGCACTCACACAACAAGGGAGAAGGAGGGATAATAAGCCGGCTCCGTATCAAGGAGATCCCAAGGAGAGGGGCTCAGAAAAGGGAAGAGATTGGCTGAGAAAAACGACCTGTCTAACTGGAAGCTGACCGCTGTAGCAGTCTTCTTCGAGTGGGAGAAGGAAGACGAAGTTCCAAACAAAACCCAACCGAGTGCACCCGAAGTCGAGAGAAAAAAGGTGAGAGGAGGGGGCCAGCCAATACTAAGAAAAGGGATCGTCGTTAGAGGAAAAGGAAGAGTCAGAAAAGGATACGACGGAAGGCCAGGAGCCTGTGGTGGCTGAGCCTGAATTGAAAAAAAAAAAAAAAGGGAGGAAAGTACCGATCAGATTACCTCCACCATCATAAAAGGGGGAGAGGCAAGAACTGGCAAGGCAACCTCTAGGGTCGAGAGGGGAACGAGGGGGAGAGAATAAATGTCTACGAATCAGGGTGTCGCAGGAGGGGACTGACAACTGGCAAGCGCGAAACACGAAGAGGTGGATGGGAAGATGGACCTGTGCCTCCGTGGTGTCGATCTGGACAGGAACTTAACAAAGGGAATTCTTACTGCGTCGTGGGTATGCGGGGGTGGGTTGGTGGCAAATGATGGCGCTCTAATAAGGGGAAGAAAAGGGCAAGAAAACAGAGTCTGGGTAATACATCTTGCGACATGGGCGAGAATAATCGAAGATGGTGGCTACGAAGAAGCCTAATGCCGCGGGGAAATCGTGGAAACTAGGAAATGGCGAGGTGGGCAAAAGGACAGACGGGAACTTTCATAACATGCGAAAGACCGTGGAACGAAGACACAAAGGAGGAGGGAGACGCGCATCCCTCTCTTCCCTATGTTGCAGGGTTCGTACTAAGGGGGGGATGGCCCGCGGGGGAGGGAAGGGAAATACTGCTCACCAGATCTGTGCCTCAAGCGTACCCCTTTAGGCCTAATGCTTGATAAATCAAAAAGAAGAGCACGAGAATATATGAAGGGAAACGGATTTCTACTTAGCCGAGGACGGTGAGAGGAAAAAGGGCGAGAATGATACTGTGTTCGGCATGAAAGGACGATTACAACTATGAAGGGAAGAAGAGAAGGTAATAAAGTAGTCAAAAACAGTATCTCGATCCACTTCCGAGGGTGGCAGGAAAGAATCAGGAAGAAAATGGAAAGGAAAGGATCACAACGTAGCGATTAAACGCGGAACAAAAAGTTGTCCTGGTAGGAGCGCTTGACCGAATGCAAGACGCGCAGTGTGGCTGAAAACTTAGGACAGAAAACGAATGCAAGAGGACGCCCTGAAACACACGCCATGACAGAACATCTCAAGTGCACATTAAGGTAAAGAGAAAGAAGTATATGGAAAGCGAACTTATGGCGCTTCCTTCAAGTCTCTCATCGATCAAATTACTAGGAACAGATCTATACGAAAAAGCTGGGGACCTGCTTAACTGTCATAGAAAGAAAAGAAGAAAAAGGGAAGGGAAAACCCATACAAATCGCTTCTACACTATCACTCCAAGACTATACTATTGGGGCAGAAAGATCCATGAAAGCAGGTCAAAAGGGCGCGTCAGAACTGAAATAATCGGGCGCTTCCTTGGGTCCGATAGGAGACATAATGAAGGAACCCTCTCCGAGATCGACTTTGGGGAGGAAAAGGAGACGGAAAAACTCGGGGAAAATCGGGGCGAGATCTGCCGTGGCAGACATTATTCACTTGACTCAACGGGTAATGAGGAGGGCAGGTCCTACATCCATTCCGAAAAATACTCGCTGGAGGGGAAAAAAAAGCGAAAGAGGGGGGAGTCTCCATATTCGCTTAGCAGAAGAGGAGAATCTTCCAACGAAAGTAATAAAAAAAGAAACAATAGAACGTCGCCGACTCCCTCACCATCCATAGCAAAACAAAAAACAGGGAGGGGGAGAAAGGAGGATGGGTATGGCGTCTCGCCTGGGTCTTGGCCGTCGGAAGAGGAGAGCAAAAAGGGTATATAGAGACGACTGCGCAGTCGTCCGAGGGCGACACTCAAAGAAAACGAGGAACAAAAACAGAGAGGGAGGTTATTCCTTGATTTATACCTGCACCGTCGGCAAGGCAAAACAGGATAGGAATAGAGAAGAATTTCACTTAGAAAGGCATTGTGGATCGGTCAGGGGGGGTTAAAACCGAACGGAGAGAGAGGAGAGGGGCAGTACCATTATGGCCTCCTCATTCCTCGGCAAAGAAACTCACTGATAGGGAAGGAGACGGAGGGAAAAATCGTTTGAACTAGTTCTGAACACTCGGATGGAGGCCAATCTAGGAGGCGAAGAGAAGGTAACATCGAGTGTAGGCAGGGAGTGGACGTAGCGGGGCTTGCGAGAGACTCTGCCCGGAGCTTCGAAAGAATTTTAGGGAACTGAGGGATCCGGAAAGGGAGAGTATCTTTGGCCGGCCGCGGCCTAAAAGGGCGCAAGATAGGGGCGTACTGCTCAGCGACGGCGACAAGGTGCGAAAGAATTCGGTGTTGTAGTGAGTTGACGCAGAAAAGGAAATCGGGGGGGAAGGAGAAAGGCGCGAGGGGGAAAGAAAAAAGGGACGGCGGCAACCATTCTTTCAAATGATCGCATGCACCGTTCGTGCATCCGGTCTGCTGAAGAGGGGGGTGGGGGAATGAGGCAAAAGCGTCATTGTAGTCTAGATCTAGAGGAAGAGGGGAGACGAGAAAAGAAACGAGGGCTTATAGACTCGGAATGTCAGGTCACCTTGAAGAAAGAACGAACTTGGGGGTGTTTCAAACCTCGGCTAGTCCGCCAGGACCTCGAGAGGGGCAAGAGCAGACAGGGGAAAGAGGCGCCCGGGTGCGGCTTTTATGATGAGCACGCCTTCAGGAAGACATAAAAAAAGGCCCTAGAAGGGTAGAGACGTTGGGTGCTCTTCTCTTCAGATCTTCAATCTCCCTGGCTTAAACAAAAGGGGGAAAAGCACAAAAGGGAGAAGGGCCTCCAAAACTTGTAAAACTGGAGGTTTGGCCAGGCGCACGGTAGGACGATAGTCAGAAGGGGAAAGCGGGGGGGGTTGTGGCCACGTCGATAGCGGGCATGGGGAAGTAGGCTGACTGAAAAGGGGGTAAGCCGAGACTCGCCATTTCGCAATGAATTACTAATGTGTGGACGTTCGAAGAGAATTGGGCGAAGGCAGCTTTAAAACAACCCTAACAACCCGACCAGAGGACTGCCATGAAGAACAGCTTCAAGTTCATTCTGAGCTGACCCCCCCAAACAAGCAAGACGAAGGAAAAAAATGTCGGCTTCGCTGATGGGAGCCTACTAGAGAAAATGGCCGAATAGAAAAAAGGTTCTCTTCTCCTCGAAATGGTCCACCATGATCAAAAACAAGGTCTTAAGGAGAGTATCGACTATCAGATAGGCTACCTGGTGTCGATGGTGGAGGTTCTTGAAGGGGAATAGGGAACGACAAGGGGGTAAAGGGGGCAAAAAACATTTTCTCGAGCTCGCTCCACAAAAAAAATGCGGCGTATAGTCTTGGGGAGAGAGGAGGGGAGTGGCCGGGGAAACTCCCATACTCTATCATCGTGATCCTAGATCGAAAGAAGGGAGGAGAGCAGAAATACGTCCATGTAAATGCTTGTGGAACAGACGGTGGAAAAGACGTAGGGGGAGTCGTCAAAAAACATGAAGGAGAGGAAAGCGACCTGTCCGAAACTTCGTTGCAACCACTCGCTGCATCTACGAAAAGAAAGGGGGGGAGCGGAAGGGGGAGAACAAAAAAATTTGCTTGATGG
>Ga0179591_1261503_pt1 | contig 14562 bp, 27 predicted proteins | sample CZOMad2_1_08_16f_FD_182891 | JGI IMG/M metagenome (GOLD analysis project Ga0179591, IMG submission 182891) | Vadose zone soil fungal communities from Angelo Coast Range Reserve, California, USA - CZOMad2_1_08_16fungal (PacBio error correction) | ecosystem: Environmental > Terrestrial > Soil >...
ACGTTGGAAATGAGGCCCGCCGCGGCGTATGCCAAAGGGTTTAGCTTTGATGGTTTGGGGAGTGCAAGAAAAAGAAGACAGACAGCGAACTGAGGGGTGCCGGGGACGTCAAAAGTTAACTCAGACGTGAAAGGGGGCTCCCGGGCCCCCGAAGTCGACGATCGTTGCCTGCTGCTTGAAACGAGACGCACCGTAAGGGGGGGGGACTCAAACGGTGGGGGTGGTCATGGGAAAGACCGGCGGCTTAAAAAAGAAAAGTGAGCCCCAAGGGGTGGGGGGTGGTGGTCCATTCCTGGTAAACAAAAGAAAGGGTACGGGGACTTCAGGGAGGGGAGGAATACCTTCTCCAAAAATGAAAATGACTTGGGGGAAGGGGGGCCTCTTGGAAAAAGGAATGTTCTACAGGCATGAGTCTGGGCGCTGGGGTCGTGTTTAGCTACTGGAAGTTTGAAAAAACGTAAACGCGTAGTCGACTGTGCCGCCACGAGAGAAGGTTTTGGCCGGGGATCTTCTAAAAAAAGGGGAGAATAGAGAAAGAGAATGTGTGCCCGTCCTCAGCCGCGTCGGTTTCGAAACCGTCATAAGGTCGTTGGCCGCAAAGGTGGGCAAGCAAAAAATGGAGGGAAAAGGCTGGGAGGAAAAGTGGAAAAAGGGAGAATCTCAGGTGTCGCCGCTACAGCGTCCGACAAATGGGGTCACAGAAAAAGAGGGAAATGGTGTGTAGCCAAAGGAAAAAACGTTTAGTGGTGGCGGGGCACCGAGCCGGGGCAAGGCCGGGGGTCGTTGTCGGCCTAGCACCGTAAAAAACAGTAGACCTTAGAGAGTGGACGGGAAACACAAGAGTAACTCTTGAAAAAGGGGAAAAGGAAAATAAAAAACTATGGATAAGACTGGTGTAGGAAACGGTCGAGGTGACCGGTTGGAGCCGTCGTGACAGGCGGCGGGGTACAAAAGGAAGGGATAGGAATTGGGTGGGGTTAAAACAAATAGACTGGCAAGGAAGGGGGGGTCCAGAGCGGGGGTAAACACGACCGAGGGAACCTGGCGGGCGCAAGTTCATAACGAAAAAACGGTCCTTAAAAAGGGCATCAGGAAACTGAAAAGGTCAGGAAAAAGGGGGCACCGAACAAAACCCATCAAGCACGCAGGTGCGTTATTGGAAGTAGTGCCAGGGATCCCCCGCGTTTCGGGAGCAAAAACTGGGAAAAAGACAGGAAGGTCAAAACGGGTCCTAGCGCAACTCTTGTGATGGGGAGAATGCACGGGTTTCGTCGCTGGGAACGCGATGGCCGTCGAACAGGCCGGTGCGGTGGGTAACAAAAGGGAAACGGGGGGGACCGTAAAACGGGTGGGGGGGCTTGGCCGGGAAGATGACGTGAAGTCCGACGTCGGCGAGCCCCGTGACAACGAAAATGGGAATGTCCGGCGACCGTGCCAGGCTAAAACCGACCGGGACTGGGACCTGACGGGTGCTGGGGGAAGAGAAAAGAAGGGCGGGAGCGTATCGACGCCGAAAGGGAAAAACCAACCAAAATGGACAAAGAGGACGAAACAGGGTAGGAAACGGTGGGGTAATGAAATGCTTATGTGCCTGAACTGGAAAAGGGGGGGGGGACCGCTGTTTTCATCCCACCGGACATCGGTTCGTTAAAGAAGGGGCAAAAAAAGGGATCGAGACAATCGGTAAAAACACAAAACCTGGCAAGGAAAAGAGGGGGGACCCGCAAGGGGAGGGTAGAAAAATCAACTCAACGCAACAACGAGAATAACGAAAAGACAGGTGAGGGGACAACTCCTAATTCCCAGGTAAACCCTTACAGAACCTGTCAGAATCGACACGGGGAAAGGGGTAAGCAAAGTCAAGAACGGCGAAATCGAACCGCCAAAAGAGGAACGTGTTTTTGAAATCCTACCAGCAACCAGTCGAAGCCGGCAAGTGCTGAGAAAGTGTAAACGTCCTAACAGGGAAGGCCATCCGTTAACGGCGAAGGAAGCAAAGGACCAGAAAGTCACGCCCCGGAAACGAAAAAGTTCAGAGACAACCAACGTGAAGTTCCAACCAGTCAAAAGAAAAAAAAGAAAAGCACCGGCTCGACGACACAAGCAGACGACAGAAGACCGAGACATCAAAACAGGGTAGCAAAAAAGTCAAATTTCCAAGCTAACGGAAAAGAGCCGGGGGCGGGGAAAACTAGGGAAACAAGAGAGGAACCAAAACACGAACGTCGTGGAAAAACACAAGCAATTCAAAAAAAGATTTGAGGGGGGGGGAACGGGCAAACGGGGGGGACGAACTTCCGGAAGGCAGAAAAGGAGAAAAACGCAATTCGTGACTGGAAAACGAAATCCAAAAACGGGGCAACCTCCACGAGCCGGCGCGTCCCACGGTGGGGGGCCAAAATCTCGACTCCGGGGTCTAACGCAAAGAACGACAGGGGCGAAAAAACCCGAACACCTTCTCGAAGTAAAAACGTCTTCCAGAAGTTAAGGGTGGGGAGGCGCCCCAGGCACCGGCCGAGGGGGGTCACCGGTCGGAAAGAGAGTCCCAGGAAACTGGTAGCGGAGAGCAACCGACACCAAAGAAGTCAACGTGCCGCACCCGAGAAACTGTACGACAAAAAAACAAAAAACAGCACAAAGCGAAACGACGACCGCGGGACTGAAGCAGGAACTCCACCAGTCGAGAGTAGCACCGTCAACTGGGACAAAAAAGGACAATGCTACCGGAGAACAAAACGACAAACCGGCACAGAATGCCCGGCGAACACACGCGGCGGCGAACGGCAACCTGATAGAGAAAACCTTGTAGCAAGGGGCAAAAAAGGCCGAGACAGGAAACCGTCCTCCTCAAAGGGGGGGAGGGAAAACTACGCGAGCAACGGGTCCCAACCAAATGCAGGGGGAAAAAACGACCCTCGAAAGACCTTCACAGCCTGGGGGGTCTCAGGGGAAAAGGACGGACAAGGTTCAACCAGTCCAAAGACACAAAATTCAAAAGATCCTAAGGCAAAAGGGACAAAAAACTCCGCAGACATAGGTGGGCGTTCACACGGCCTGGGCAAACAACGTCCGTTGCGGCGAAAGTCAAACAAGGGGATCCGGGGGGGGAAAACAACTTCAGAAAGACAAGAAAACTTTCACAAACAACCACGATCGGCGACTCCGGTCAAAGCAGCTCACAGTCCCAAACGTCAATTTTACGAAACGACGGCCACACTGCAAAAAAAAAAAAAAGGGAAGACTTGCAGTGTCTAGGTCCAAAAAATAACTAGAAAAAAAAAAACCAAAAAAAAACTCGGGAACCAAATACCCCCCCCAACCCCCTCCCAACCCAAACCCCTCACCTAGAGAGAGGATTGATACTAGTGGGTATCGGACGGTAATGCGTAAGTAAAGATCACCGAGGTACAAGGGGGGTCGAAGCTAAGGATTAGGACGGGGCGGACGATGACGCAGCGAGTCCCCTGGCGCCCGTAACACAACCACCCAGCCGCTTCCTCTGACCGGGAGCCCTGGGCGCCGCCCCCGACGCCTGGCTCCGGCAGCACGTGCCAGACCCGACGATTCGGCCTTCGCTTCCCAGCGTAGGGCGGCATGAGCCAACCAAGAGGTCGCACGGATCCACAGACCCAAAGTGGGAATGGACGTGGGGCCTCACACTCCCCCGACGCGCCCGGAGGTCGACGGCGCGCTGCCTCCCCTGTCGGGAGGAGAGTTAGGGCTAGTCGGGGGGATGGAATTCGGGAGATAGCGATGAAATAGGTGAAGGTGTAGCATGATGCCCCCGCCCTCCTTAAACCGCTGCCCCGCAGGCCGCAGCACAAGGCCACCCCAACCGTCAGGCCCCGCCCCGTCCAAGCCAAGCCGGCCCCCCCACCGACGTCTCCTAGGCATGAGGCATGCATAATGCGCGTCTAGGAGGGGGGGCGGAGGAGTGACACGGGTATCAGAGGGCGGGAGACGGCTGCCAGGGTAGGGGACGGGGGGGGATGGGTGAAGAGAGTACGCGGCGATCAGGTGATGATCATGCACCATTGAAAACCATCCGTCCCTGCAACGACCACCCTCACGGAACGGGTATGTCCGAGCGACTCGACCCAAGGTGGGGTCGAGGATACAAACCCCCCGGCGCGCCGTACTTCACAATCGAAGTACAAGAAGAAACTCAGAAAAAAATTATTAAAAACCTTCACTATACTTACACATCGGCTTCGATCCCGCAAAGAACTTCAAAAACACCTTCATCGAGAACCGGAAAACACGTACTCCCCAACTACAAAAAATGGAAGAAAAAAAAAAAATAAGTCCAAAGAAGACCTTCCACAAATGGTCAACATAGTCGATCAAAAAAAAAAAAAAGGTGAGGGAGAAAAGATAGAGGAGAAAAAGGGGGCAGGTTGCCTGGGGGGCGTGCCGTGATTTCTGTGAAGAATACCGGCCCCCGGTCCTTTGGGCGGCGAAAAAAGAATGGGAAGGAAAAAGGGGATTGGGGGGTCCTGGGACTGGCTGTATGAGGTCAACACTATCGAGCCCGAGGTCAAAGCAGTTGCCGGTTCAGTGGATGTCAGGTCATGACGGGGGACGGGGGAAGGAAAAAAGGATGTGTGGAGGAACCTCGGTTCTTATGTCAGGGGGTTGAGTTGATGATTCAGGACTCTACCTCAGACTTGCCAGTTGCCCCTTAAGTCCTGCCAAAAAAGAGGAAGGGGAAATGGGTTGGGAAGAAAGGGCCAGGATTCGACTCATCTGGGGGAACTTGGATCGGAACGATACGCAACCGTAGTGACGGGCACTTTTGTTTGCCAGATCTACTTGAACCGGGAGAAAGGAAAGTTGGGTGGGGTTGAAAGTCGTTTACTAAGAAAAGGATTGACGGACCACTGGAGGTGGAAACCACTGTACGTCGGAGCGTGACGGTGAACGGTGGGGGGGGGGGAAGTGGGGGGGGGGAAGATAGAAGGAGGTTAGTACAAGGCCTGGTCCCGGGGGGGTGGGGCGCCGTGTCGAGTTGAACGAATTGGGAACGTTGCACTCCGAAAGGAGGAGGGGGTTCAGGGGACCAAAAGAATAAAACTGACCGGAGAGGGTAGAAAAAACTGGTGACGAAGGTTGGACCGGGTAACAAAAATTTTCCGCGTGGTCGTTCGAAAAAGGAAGCGAAGGTCAGGGAAAAGGGCAAACGACTGGCGGAGCGTTGACGAAAGTATGAAGACGACTCTCGAGGAGAACTCCGTACGACGATAACGAAAGCTCGAACGGTGTGGTAGAAACGGAGAATTTGGGGAAGGGGGGGGGAGTCCCTCGTGATCATCACTCGGACGGCAAAAAGGGGAAAAAAGTGGGGGGTATAAAAAAAAATCCGTCTCCCCCAGTTGGGAAGACGTAGCTACGTGTGGAACGGTGAAACACAACACAAAGGGAAGAGGGGAAGGGGTTCTAAGTTTCACACGAGGAAAAGGAAAGGTTGAACTACAGGAGGATGGGTGGGCCGGGTGAGCGTCAACCGATGTCTGAGGCGGGGGGGACAAACTATGGAGAAAAAAGAGGGTGGGGAAACCTGGAAAATTGAGCAAGGAGGGGATGGATGGAAGAAGGTGAAACAGGGGTGTAGACCTCGTGCTGAGGTCTCTGAGAGAAAGGAGGGGGAATTGAGAAGTGACGTGGATCAAGGTCGAGGTCTGGGGACCAGGGGAAAAAACCCGTACACCCAAAAAAAAGACACTGCCTCGCTGTTATGCGTGAGTTGGAGAGGGAAATGTGAGGGACGTTAAGGGGGGAAAGCATTAGAACCTACGCACCCGGAGCCGAATTCGACGGGGGCACCGAGAAGAGCGGAAACACGCCTGGGGGAGGGTAAAAAAAAAGAGGACAAGTCAGGGGAGATGAAAACGGAGATGGGGGGGTAAACGTAAAAGTCAAAGAGCACAGAATCCACGGTGGGCCGTCGACTCGGTGAACAGAAAACAACACCAAAGTGGGGAAGATTAGGGAGGTCGGGGACCGGTCAGCGGTCTGAAGTTCAAAAAAAAAAAAAAAGGTCAGGGGGACGTAAGGAAAGTGGACAAAAAAAGGGGAGGGACTGGGGGAAAAATGTGACCGGTGAAAAAAAAAAAAACCCCTCCGGTTGCCGCTTGGGGCTGGTCGAGACAAAAAACGACCTGGCATTGTGGGAAAAAGGACCTACGTTACGACAAGTGGGTCCTTCAGTCCAAAGGAAAAAAAGGAGAGGGAGGAACCAGTTAAAACGGGTTAACGGTCGGAGTGCCAGACCTGAAAGTGGGAATTACTTGGTGGTGAGGGATCAGGGCGACCGGGGTCGTGACGGTGGCGACGGTGACTGTTTCATACGACCCGGATCTCGGAGAAAAACAACAAGGGAAAAAGGGGGAAAAGGGGAAAAAAAAAGAGAAAAACTGTGGAGAGGGGTAGAAAAGGAAAAAGCACCGAAAAGACAACCCGGCGCCGGATCGAACAGCCACCAATTCAGGTCGTGTCCAACTCCAAAATGAAGAACCGGGGGACGACCAAACATGGACAGGAGAACACGAAAGGGGACGCCCAAAACTGAACGCCGAAAAACATCAACCCTCCAATTTCTCACAGAAAAACCAGAGGCCAAAAGGGTGAGGCAGAAGGGGAAAAGGGGAGACAGAACAAAACATCACTTTAAGGGACAAAGGAGAGGTCGCAGGAAAAAACTTCCACGCCCGAAGGCCGGCAGCTACACGTTAACTGTCAAAGGTGGTCAGAAAAAAAAGTGAAAAATGAGAGAGAAGCCGAAAACCCAAGGAAACGGAAAAACAGCCAATATCAAGCCCAAGCGTTGTCGCTACTCGGGGCCCAGCAAGTGTACAGAACAAGGGACGGTGCGAAGTAACTCGGCTCACGAACGTCGAATACCGGCACCATCCCAATGACAGAAAAAGAAAGAGAAGGGGGAAAAAATTGGGGGTGGGAAAGGAAAGGGGTTGCCATAAACGGAGGAAGGCTCCCAAAATTCAGAAAGACGAAAAGGAATTACGCGAAAAACCCCGCAGACGCTCTAGGGAAAGGGGGAAACGCGAAAGAAACAACTGGGAGGGGGGAAAAGTCAAAGCACACCAAATCTCTAAACCCGTGGCGACACGCCGCCGCCAACCGAAGCCACACAACAAAACGAGAAAAGGAGAGTCGCCACAACAGGTCAGGAAGACAGCGTGCAGTTATCCCAAGGCAAAAAAAGGAGTGAAAAGGGGGGTGGGGCACAAAAAACTAGCTCGGGTCTTTCCCAATGGTGCATAAGGCAGGAAAAAAAAAAAAAAACTAAAACCACCCTAACCTGGCCTGCCAGCCAGACTCGCCTGGGAAGAAAAAACGCAAAAAATGAAGGGAAGGCCATCAGAAAAAGTAAAAAAAAACTCCGACCTCGTCGAACAGTCCGTCAAAAAACCAAGAAGAGTCTCCTGGCAAAAGGGGAAAATAAGGAACGATGGGGAAGTAAGAAAAGGAGAAAAAACCCTTCACGATTCCGAAAGAAACCACGCGGAACTTCAAGGCAACCCTTATCTCATAAAAGGATGAAAACTTCAAAAACAGCCTACAGAAGGAGGGGGAGACAAGGGAGGACACAAGGGCCATACTAAAGAGGAAAACCGTACACCGGGTCCCCCACCCAGGTTCGAACTGACATCGACCCCATGCCAACAGACCTTCAGCAACGGGGAGAATAAGAAAGTAAGGCCAAGGGAAAAGAGAAAAGACAGGAACAGGAGACTCACAAAGGGAAAAACACGAAGGAAAAGGAAGAAAAAACTGTCGTTCAGTCACCAGCCGGACAACACCACGACCGGTCGTTCTACGGAAAATCCGAAGAGGGGGGGGGAACACAACTAAAATCAAGAAACTGAAAAAGGGACACAACCGGGAAAGAGTGTTAACAAAGAAAGGCCCTATCGGAGACTCCGGCAAAAACAGGGCCGCCTCACTCTAAACCGTCCGATTACTTTCGAAGGGAAAATCAAGAAGAGAAGGGGAACTGTGAACTGGGGAGGGGACAAAGAAAGGAGGAAAAAAAAACCAATCCGAAAAAGAAAACTTCATCCCCCCCCCCCCCCCGCCAGCGTACCCCAAACACCCCCCCCCCCACTAGAAAACCCCCCCCCGCGGCATCTGACCCGCCCCGGAAAGGATGGGAGACTTAGCTCCGAGGGGAGGTGAGGTGTGAGGAGGGAAAGCAGGGGGTTCCGCGTATGGAAGTTTCGGTGCAACGGCGATTCAAATCGGAATAGTTGAGGAATCTGGTCCAGCGCAGCGCGCCGCGCGGCTCAAGAAAAAATCCTGAATAAAATAAATCAAAAACAGAAAAAAGGAAAAAAAAAGTCCACCTTCCACTTATCTTCGAATAGTCGTAAACAGAAAAGCCGCGGCACCCCCGTCAAAGGAAAAAAAGCTTAAATGGACTAAAAAGGAAACGGGAAAAAATGAGCAAACTAAATCCAACTGAAGGGGAAAGGGAAAACCGGAAAGGGTCAAAAATATATAAAAAAAAAAAACAACTTATGGTAAGGAAAGAAAAAGATAATATATGCCCGAAGGGGGTGAAGGGGAGAGGAAAGGTTTAACTGTCATGGAAGGGAAAGGGGGGTCGTGGGACTGTCAGGAAAGGATGGAAAAGGTTACGAGTACTGTGGGGTCAGTCAACTGCTCTCGGATCGATCATAAATCTTGGGACAAAGGGTGGGAAGGGGGAGGAGGGGGGTCAGGACTGATTGGGGAAAAGGGACTGAGGTTGGCCGGACCGCTTGGCCGTAGGCGTGGTTGCGTTGGCTGCCTGAAAAAACGACAGGTCATCTCGGGTGAGGTTAAATGGCAGGAGGGGGGAAAAATCAAAAATCGACAGGTGATTGTTGAAACGGACCCTTTCCAGTAGTACTACGATCTTGAATTGTCGAGCGTGTAACAAAACACCCAGAAAGTGTGGTCACTCAAGGGTTTGAAGTATCGGGCGGGAAGAAAAAAGGGAGTGAAAAAAAGGGAATTTGACGCCGTGGGGTGGGTCACAGGCCCAGGACGACCGACAGTGTACGGCCACAAGAGAAAGGTGGGGGCCCGTATCGGGAAAAAAAAAGGGAAGGGTGACGGGGGGGAAGTGGGGGTTGCCGGGTGGGCCCGCTGATGTTTCGACAGGCCCTGAAGCAAATGCCGCTTGGGGTGGGGGCAAATGGGAAAAAGTTAAGGGTTGGGAAACCTCTAAGGTAGGAAGTGTCCCGGAAAGAAAGCTTTCAGGAAGAAAACTGAAGGGAGAAACGGTGGCGCGAGAAGTGTGAAGTAGCAGTTACCACTAAAACTTTGGGTTCCAGGTCGGGAAGGGTAAAGACTGAAAGGGGGAAAAAGGGGGGGACCCGACTGGTACAAGCCCGTCACTTTGACGCCCACGGAAAGGCGACGAAAGCGAGGGAAAAACAGGTGGCCAGTTATCGGGTTCCGAATCGGGGGTACGAAAGGATCAAACTAGACGGTTAGCCTTCCGGAAAGACGGGGGGGTAGGGTGGTGGAAGGGGAAAAAAACCCGGAAGAGCGAAAAAACGGACCTGGGGGAAAAAAAAGACCGGGTCCAGACACCCCAGTGGAAAAACGTAGACCTCGTGACGGTGACCAAACCCCTCGTAAAAGGGAGGAAGGAGACTTTTGAAAACAAGAGGTAATACTTTTGATCAGGAGGAAAAATGGGGTCATAACGGGGGGGGAAGGGGTGTGGATCAGTTCGGGAGCCGCGGAGTGTCGAACAAAGGAGGAAGATTGTGGTACCACAAGGAAGGCGACCAAAGAAGAAACTGAAAAAAGTACGGGAAAGAGAACAGCCGAGGGGGGCATGGTCGGGACGCAGTCATCGATGCGTCTTCCCGCCGTAGGACAAGTCCCCCAGGGGAGGAACAGGGAAGGGTACCAAAAAAAAAAGAAAAAGACGGACGGTAGTGACGGTTGGCAATCCGGTGCACGGATAGCTACTGTGTCGTTAAGGGTTAGATAACCACGGGGGAAATCAGAGGGAAAAGGGGAAGGAAAGTGGGGGAAAAAGAGAAAAGAAACAAAACACGCCCCCTTGGTTGGGGGATTGAATTCTGCACGGTTCGAGTCGCATGCGAGAGCATGGAGTGAACGTCACATACGGTTAAGGGGCAAGGGTTCTTTGGGAGAAAGGAGTGGGGGAACAAGGAAGGGGTAAGCAGTGAACGGGGAGGAGTCACAAAGGGCTGAAGTCAAAACGACGTATACACTGGGAAAATACACCTGGTCAAGGGGTGTAAGGAGAGGGGGAAGAGGTCGGCAAAGGTTACCTGTCCGCGTTCCAGGCAGAGAAATCCGGGGGGAAAACTGGTGCAAAAAAACTGGGGGTTTCTAAGAAAAATACATTGGGGGGGGGGAAAGGAAGCTCGACGCCGGGGCAGGTCCCCCCGTGGACCGGGAAAGAGGACAGTCAAGAGGAAAGACTTGAGGAAAAAGGAAAAGGGTAAGAACACTGAAGTGAAGCTGTTCGATCCGGGCCCGCCTTTGGTAGTCAAGGTGCTGGTAAAAGAGTTATAAACACTAAAAAAATCGACTAAAAATAAACAACACAAAACAAGGGGAAAAAGGGAAAAAAATATCAGATAGAAGGGGAGGAATCTCACGTTCACCGACCCACCAGCCCACCACGACAACGGCGCCGGATCAACAGCAACGTCACATTTCAGGGAAAACCGATGGACCGTCAAGGAGGGAGGGAAAGGTGACTGGTCCAAGAAGGGAAATTGACACACCGGCGGCGTAGACCCCGGCCTTTCACCAACCAAAGGCTGTTCTCGACCAGCAAAAAATAGCACGCAAACACAAGACTTTACAGAAGGGGACCGTACCAGCAGGGAAAAGAAAAATGCGCGGGTACAAGGGAATCCACGCCCAAAAAAAAAGTCGACTTGCACGCCAAACACTCGAAAAAGGGGAAGAGAACCAAAACAGGGAAGGGAACGAGTCCCGACGACAAACCGGGCACCGGCTCGACGACGACGACCATCGACGGTACCAAAAAAAACGACTCAGACAGTACAGGAAGAAAGCAGTTTATAAAAGGAAACCCCACTAGTAACTTAAGGAAAAAAACCGGGGCGTCGGCTACCCTCCTTCCAACTAACGAGAAAAAAGCGGCTAAAAAAAAAAAAAAACAAGAAAAGAACAAAAAAAAACCCACACGGAGCCAAGCAACCGCACAATACGAGGATTGAGGGGACGGCCACGGTGAACCAAAACTTCAAAACTCACCAGAAATCAAAAATAAACAAGGTTCGTTTACGCATTGAACAAGCCAGCACATAGGGAGAACAAAACCACATCTAAAACCTGCGGGGGCCACCTTCCGGTTGGCACCAAAAGAAAAAAAACTATCCTCCTGGGGGGGGAACAAACTCAAACAGCCGAGGCAAAACAAATCACCGTCCAAAAAGGAAGGAAAGACTCGAAAGAGGAAGAACGAGTTAACGGAGCACCACAGTTCACCGATGCAGGGGGCAACCGTCGAGCTACACGTCGTCAAACAAAACTGGGGAACTGCTCAAAAAAAAAAAACCGGGGAAAGTCCTGCAAGGGAAGGACAGAAAACGCCTAACCAAAACCATTTACCCCGTCCTAAACAAAAGAAAAGATACAAAGAGGGGCTCTAGGGGTGGGGAAAGACGGGGGGCAGGGAAGAGGGGGAATGAAACCGAAAGAAGCACAGTCGCCGTCACGGGCCGGTACAACCCAGACCGAGTCAAAGGCACCGGCGACAGGAACCCTTCGAGGAAGGAGGGAAAAAACACAAGTAAAAAGGGGGGAGGGGAAGACACCTTGATTGGATACAAAAAGACCTCCCTCGCCACCGAACGGCGCATCCGTGGACAGGCGTCACTAGGAAAAACGGACAAAAACCCAGTGCTGAGGGAGGAGACCCAAGAGGAAAATCCGGCACTGGGCAAAAAAAAAGAGAACATGAAACACAGTGAAAAGTGGACACAGTACACCGTCACGCACCGCCGCCGTGCGCCAAACGACGCCGCCTGCCAAAGGGGAACTGTCAAACCGTCCGACAAAAGTACCAAGGGACACCACCAAAAGGGGAGGGCCGACGAAAGGAGGGGGAAAGACAGGGAAAAACAACTGAGAAAGAAAAAGTTCCCCACGGACTCAGTCCCCACGCATACTGCAATCGTCGACTCCGTACAAGAAAAAAACAACCCAGGGGGTAACACCAGGAATTTAAGAAGAAAAAGGAAGAGGTCCAAAGATGAGATGGGAGGGGATAGTGAGTTCCAGAAATGCACGCCTCAATCCACGACCCTACCGCGCCTGCAAAGACTATCTCCCAGCACCACCCCCAACCTGGTACCCGCCCTCCGGACAAATACATCAAAAAAAACCGAAAAAAAAAGACCACGATCACTTGAAATGAAATTCACCGAAAAAGAGGAAAGAATAAGGAAGGGAGGAAACATACCAAATCAGGCAAACAAATCATCTCCACCGTGAAGCGTGGTCAGCCGCCACGAACCCTTCGGAAATCCAATAAACAGAAAAAAAGAAAAAAAAACCCGGGCACAGAACGAAAGAACTCAACAAAAAAAGGGAGGTGAAAAAAAGAGAGAAGGAAAGGGGGAGGAAGGGTCCGTCTGGGTCAAGGAGGTAGGGAAGAATTGTCCCCCCGTTTCGGCGGCAAGAACGCTTCCCGTGGAGTTGACGGTGTGTGCCGGGCCTAACAAAACTAAAAACGGGGACTAAAAGAGAGAGGGAAGGAAAATTGAAGGGTTTTGGCAAGTCAAAGGCCGTTGGTCGGAAAAACGGCGGTGATGACGAGGGCCCGGGCCCTTCTGAGTTTAAGTAAAGGAAGGCTGAAAACAAAGAAGATGGGAAGAAAGAAGGAGCCAACAAAATGCTGCGCAATTCGAAACGGGGAAAAAAAAAACAAAGGGAAAATTCGTAAACGATCGGGTGCAAAAAAGGGGAGAGGGGGGGGGGAAAAGATAAAAAAAAAAAGGAGGGAGGGGGCGGAAGGGTTTGAAACTAATCGCAATTCGGAAAAAGGCCAACTTGGGGGGGTTTCAAAAGGGTCAGGGGGGAAGGGAAAAGGTACCTGAAGTCGTGGAGGGTAACGACCCAACCTCGGCGGGGAGCAGGGCGGACTTGGGTTAGGTAAAAAAAAAAATGGCCGCGGGAGGAATGTTCGAACAGGGGGAATGAATAAGAAAAGGGGGGGGGGGAGTCAGGTGGTCAGGAGGGGAAGAAACTGGACCGTGGCAGCCTTAGTGTCCGACGGGTGCCGGTCAAAAGAAAAAGCGTTAAGAGTCGGTAGAGGGACAAAAAGGAAAAGGGGTCCGGGAAAGGCACTAAGTGGGGTGAGGGTCAACAAGTAATCGAGGTTCGGGTCCAAGCCGGTCCTAATCGTCCCGAAACGGGGGGGGGACGGGAAACGTGACATGAGGGAGAGGGAGGCGGGGGTTCCTCAACTCGTCGACGGTCGAGCGGAAGTTGTAGAAAAAATCGAAAGCAGAATGGGGGGGTGGGGGTGCGTACATCAATCGAGGAGGGAAATGACTTTTTCCGTGGGGGGGGTGAAAACGGGCGAGCCCTCTGCCCAGTGGGACTAAAAAAAATTAGAGAAAACAAAGTTGACGTGCCACAAGAGGGGCACAGGGGGAAGGGTAGAAAGGGAAAACTGAAAGGACACGGGGAAAAAAAAAGAGAACGTTCTAGGGGGGACCGGTGCTCATGACTGAAGGCTGTCGACCCAGGAGGGATGTGGCCAAAAGGACGTCGAAGAGGGGTCAGGGAATATGGGAAAAAAAAGGGGGGGGGGGAGACTAACCCCGGGAAAAAAACAAACTGGGCGTCTGAAGAATGATGGAAAAAAAAGCGGAAATCAAGGAAGCAAGTTCCTGGAAAAAGGACCGTCAACACCAAATAAAAGAGGGGTAGGGGGGAGTAGAAAATTGGGACAGGGGGATTTGCACCCGGACAAACAGTTGTTCGTGACACAGGTATAGCACAACCAAAAGAGCGAGGGTAAAAGGGGCAAAGAAAGAGGGGCAAGAGGGGGGGAAATTGGGTATCGGCACTGTGAAAAGTCGATTACGCGATGGTCGTGAACGTCAGAGCGTGCCGGACGGAAGGGGGGAACGCGGTGAACAGGCACGGGGGGGAAGGAGAAGGGGGGTAAGTCTGGTCCGGTGGGAAAAAGGTAGACGAACGGACTCCGGCCCGAAAAAGCGGAAAAGCAAAAAAAACGGAATGGGGGAACAATTGGAAGGGGGGAGGAAAATGGGACAAAGGGGGGAATAAAAAGACCTTCTGGCTGTTTTGGGCAAGCCTTTTTGCATGCGAGAACGGCCGTGGTCGGGGGTAGAAAAATCTCGACAAAGGGGAGGGTCAAAAAAGGGACCGGATAGGAAGAAAGGGAGGGGGAAGAACTGGTGAAAATTATAAGGGACACTTACACTGAGGTTGACGATGTTCGTCCAAACCTTTGAAGGGAAGGGGAGGTTAAAAAAGGGGAAGGGGTTTAAACTCTCAACGGTC
>Ga0179591_1323654_pt1 | contig 14561 bp, 20 predicted proteins | sample CZOMad2_1_08_16f_FD_182891 | JGI IMG/M metagenome (GOLD analysis project Ga0179591, IMG submission 182891) | Vadose zone soil fungal communities from Angelo Coast Range Reserve, California, USA - CZOMad2_1_08_16fungal (PacBio error correction) | ecosystem: Environmental > Terrestrial > Soil >...
GGGAAAACAAGACTCACACCAGCAAGACGAGAACAGCGTGAATTAATTAGGGGGGGGAAACGGATAGGAAGTTTGGGGTACATTTTTGGTGCCAGGGGGGGGAAAAAAGGCTGCTTCTTCCCGTGAAAGGGAGGGATTGCCGCCAGCGACAAAACTGTCCTCCGCGCGGAGGAAAACACATTAGGAAACCGAATCTCAGGGCAAAATCAAAGAACTTCTCCGAGGACGAACTGACGTTTGTGGCACTCTGGCGGCTTTGCAGCCAAACATTTTCAACGACTTAAATGATTTGGGGGAATAATTGCAAAAAATGACCCGCTGCCTATTTCTCAGAGGGGCGGCAAGTGAAGCGACCGTTTTGGGGTCACTACGGAACCGGGAGGGAGGGTGAACAAAAGATGAGCGGGAACCAAAACCCAGAACTTCCGAAGTGTCCGATACCCTAAAAAATTGCCGCGGGACGCGTAATAGCCAGGGTATGTCCGGCGGATGACGCACCTTGAGGGGAGTGGCGTGGAAAAAAGGACAATTGTGGGAAGTTCCACCAGTTGGGCGGATCACACGATACACGAGATTGGCAGGGCCGTACCGGAGATTTGGGGGGCCAGTGCCCGTTCCTCTCGTATTACAGAAAAACTCGTTGCGAAAAATCATTTGCCGCAATTGGAAGTCTCCGTGAATCAGATTCCACGTAACAGGGGAAACGTCGCAGAAGGGGAAGACACCCAACCGCACTCTGTGTCCTAAGAAAAACAAGTGCCCCAATGTGATCGGAATCTATAATTGGACTTTAAATTGGAGGGTGAACAAGCAACACAACCCGGCCGACCCGACAGCGTTGGAAAAACGCGGGGGGAGCCTTTCCCGTTTGGTAGCTACTCAGGGCCGTGACGTTCGGCTAGATTTCCGCTTAAGCACCAAGGATGCTCAACCAAAGCACCACAAGGTGCGGCCCTTGCCAGACTGACCAGAATCGGCCCGGCGAGGACCGTTCGCCCCCCGCGTTGGAGATAAGAAACCTCAAATCTGTGTGAGGCAACGTTTTAGCAACTGTTCGCATGCGCGAGTAGATTGTGGGAACGGACTTCGTGGGTTCGTTTCCCTTGGGGAGGGGGGACCATCGCCAGAAAGACGCCTGAAAACGCAGACCCGAGAGACCGCCCGAGTACGGTTTGTGAATCTTAACCGAGTGAAGGGCGAGCGCCTCTATTTCCATGAGTGCGAAAAAGCACCGAAAGAAAAAACACTCCGCTCCAAAATCTTTCAACTACTTCTAGGGGTGCCAGAGCAAAGTTCAGGTTGGGGTGACCGCGGCGTGCACGCAAGAGATTGGTGGTTTCGGTATCGAGTATGTGCAAGGGAAGGGTGACCGGTGCGGGAAATTCATCAAACTCCATCCAACGGAGAACCAAGTGAAATTCTGGCCAGATTTGCGAAAAGGAGCTAAACGATTGGCGGGGGGGGAAAATCCTTTTTGTTAAAGCACGTCAGAAACGGGGGGGGAGGCCGGGGCCAGCGCAAGCTCGGAGGATCACTAGAATGATATGGTCAGGCGTTATAGCCAAAGGGGAAAAGAAAGGGGGGTGGGGGCCAGGTTGGAAAAGTGAATTGTGTCGGCTCGGGGGGACTGAGGGGTACACCTAGCACAAGGGCGAGTCCCCAAAAGAGAGGTTGGCAATCCCAGCAGGAGGTGGAACTGCAAAACGGAGACACAATGAAAAGGCCTGGAGTATATCAGATCAGGGAAAATCGATCAAAAGATGTAGGGACGCCCCGTCAAAGGGCCAAAACATGTTGTGCACCAATAACTTAGGGATCTCTCTAATTAATGAGAGGACCCAACAGGGGGATCATCCAGTGTCCTGAACCCGTTGCGACACAGGAAGCCGGGGAAGTTGTCGACACTGTAGGTGTCTAATGTGAAAGTAATCCTGGTCGCTCTTGCGGATTTATTCTGGCAGTCTAACGGAGCTGCGTCCTAGAGGTATATGTGGGAAGGAATGCGAACTGAAACTTATGTAAAGGAAAAAGAACTGAAGCCTCTGAAAGCATAATCTAGAACCAACCAAACAAGAGATGAAAAATAGAGAGGGAGTCAGCTTGCAATGTCATAGGGGGGCATAGGGGAAAAAAATTATCTAAAAACCAAGGAAGGAGACAGATTGGTCCTGTCAACCCCCTTACCGAACTAAATGAAACGACGAGGCGACCGGGAACGTAGAAAATTTTACGAACCGAAGGAAAAGTGGACGAACCGGCCGGAATAGTGGGTCCGCCAAACGGTAGAGGGGAGGGGAAACTTTGAACATGTCTTTGACCAAAGCAAAAACGTCGAGATATGGTAAGCATCTTTGGGGGGGGGCCGTATCTAACCCATCACTTAGACAGAGTTCTCCTCGATCCATCGAGGGGTTGGGTTCCACGGGGGGTTTGTAACGGTGACGCCATGCAGCCACAATCATGCGCACGGGCACCCTTCCGAGTGAAAAGAAAAAGATCACAGACGACGAGCGGGGTAGATTTTGGTGCAGGAATATCGGTCTAAGGGAGGGGGACAACAGACCCAGAAGCCCAACAAGTACGAGTGATATTCGGTGATTTGAAAACTTTGTGCACAAGGGGAAGGCAGAGCATAGACCGCACGAGACATTCCATAGTGGAATCGGTGTCCGAGTACGACGGGGGGTGCCGCAAAAAAAAACCCAAAGGGAAAAAAGGCGGGTTCGACGGTTCTTAAAAAGGAGCCAACCCGAAATGTATGGGAAATTCGCGGCAGGTTGGGGAGGGGGTTCACCCGAGGATGAATGTCCCACCAAGAGGTCAGGAGAAAAAATGGCAATACGAATGAAGCTGAAAACAAACAAGCGGGGCGCACACAGAAACCGCCCACAAAACCCTATTGACGGGTTTAAAACCGAGTGGGAAATTGGCGGAAGAAAGCAGTGAAGGTGGCCACCCGGGTCCTCGCGGATGGGGGCGAAGTAAAATGGGAACAAGGACTTTTAACCGGAAACCCTTCAAATTTGGAAGGGCTGTGTTAAGGGGCCACAAAAACAGTAAAGCGGCGGATCTATCTGGGGGGTCACCCAGCAGTACCTGACTGTGCGGAACACAAGGCGACCAAGAATTCGAGCACCCCAACCAGGGCAGAATCACCCCCCGCCCGGAAAAGGCTACACTCGACCAGTATAACAAGTCTCAAATGCTTATCGCATCAACAATAAGTATATACGCGCGAAATAAATTGAGGGGAGGGGTAAAGAAGGGTCCGAGAATCATGAAGCCCGTCTGGCAGGTCTCCAGGTTGGGTCTAACCCGTGGGAAGGGGGGAAGGAAAGTGAGTTGCTGATATATTCTTCCTTCCGAGAGATGTATCTATGGATTTAACACACAGAGCATAGCCACACCGGTTTTTTCCAACGGGCCTGGGTTTACGCGGTCCCCTTGTTTGGGTATTTTAGAAATCCCCGAGCCACACCTTAGGCCAGGCTAATAGATCCCGTATAAACTCGGAGCCGGTTTTTAGTGGGGGACGACAGAATAAGAGTGGATGGGTGCGGAAGTCGTCAGGGAACGACTGGTGCCAAAGCGTTGCATTGGAACGAATTCAGGGTACGAAAAAAAAAAAAAAAAAAAAAAAAAAAAAAAAAAAAAAAAAACTTACAATGCACCAATGATTTATCCCACGAATACTTTAGAAATACGAAAGGAAATCGGGGCGAGGGGGGTAAGGTAATCATGTCAAAAGGTGACGGGGAGTACGGTGGGTGCCTCCATCCACCGAAACGAGGGTGTATGATTAGGCCAGGAATGCGACTAATGCGGGACTTCGAAAAGACGCAGGTAAACCTAATACGGCGTCATGCTGTTGGAAAAACATTGGGGATATCGCGTTGCCCGAAAACGCGGGGCCTTGTCAGACACCAGGTCCGGAGTTTAGACGAGAGGAAGATAGTTTGGTGTGGAGACGAAAAAAAAGGGTTGGGGCGTCGTTAGTGGAAAAACAAACACACATCATCTGCCAAAAGAAACGGCAGCGAATGCGCCACGGCCGCAAATTTTTTGGGGAAAAACATCATTTCCATAGGAAGGGGAAAAGGAGAATTGAGGGGAAGACCGGAAACAGAAGGGGATCAGAAATGGCCAAAATAACGCCAACCCTCAAGCATAGGCCTTAGGAAAAAGAGGAATCCTCGGACCCAGTTTTTTTTCGACTTTTGGCAAAATCCGCGCGTTTGGGGATGACAAGAGGTAAGGTCGAAAAACTACAAACTCCCACCCCTCCCCTACGAACGGGCAGAAGCGCTGTACAAAAATGGAACCAAAAATACCTAGTACAGAGAAATCAACCGCAGGAAAAAAGAAACGGCGGGATTCCGAGTGGGTTTTTGCGAGGGGCGGGCGGGCGATTGGGGCAAAGCGTCAAACCTGAAAGAAGCTCAAAAAACCAAGGAGGGGAGCAAAAAAGATAAAATAACTCGTGAATCCGTGAATCCAAAACAACAAAAAGCGAAATCAGAGTTGGTTTATGTACCAATCTGTGAAAGGATTCGGGTTTTTGTTGTACTGGGGGAGTGTTCAATACTGATCATGCCCGTGCAGGGGCCCAAGGGTTGGGGGGTGGCTGCAGACAGTAAGATTCAGACCCAAAGGACGGCCGGGGGCGAACATTTCGAACCACTCGCCCCCTGTAAAAAGATTGGGAGTGGACAGCTCAAAGCGCGTTTAGGGGGAAAGCGCCATTCTGGGCGGCGGTAACACTAAAATTTTCCACTGAAATGAAGGTGGACCAAGTTGCAGTCAAACACCGGGTACTCGCTGGGGGGGGACTGGCCTTAGCGGTTTGAAGAGTGACGCAAACCTGAAAACGTTTGGATCCCAACTTAAAGGCCAAACATGGGCCGGTTCAACTCCAAGCAAAGTTGCCAAAACAAAAGCCAGGGGATGCTGCAGACCACGATACCAAACAAAGACAGTCTTACGGCTAGTAAAGCAACGAAAAAAATGGAGCTTAGTTACAAAAGGGGGATCCAGAACAGGGTCAACTTCAATTGCTTTATAAACAAGGGTATTTCGTTTTCAAAATGTGGAGGTCCACAAAGTCAACACTAGCTTGTGCAGGTGTGAAGGGGAAGTAACCATCTAGGTAAAAAGTCAGTCCAGATAACCTCTCGGAATAAGAGAATAGAGGGTGCCTAACTTGCCGAGAGAACCCTCAGGACACCTGAGGCTTTTGAAACGGAGGGGAACACCGAAGGAAAAAATGGTCGGGGAAACCCTAAACCCGGTGTCCTAAAATGGTGTATCGGGATCTTTTAGTGACGAAACCTATTGGCAGTGGATTGAAAAGCAAACAAACGCCTACCAGGAAAAGAAAAGGCAGGTGGGAGCTAAAAATTCCCGGATAGGGTTGAGAAGGGCGCCTCACCGGAGGGTGGACGAGGATTTCTTCCTCGCCCCTGCTGCCACCCATTATTACCCCTCAACCAACGGGCGGGCCAGCAAAAGGGGGGCGATTGCCCATGAATATCGGCCGAGGTCAGCGCACCGTTCGCGCAGGGAATCAAATCGGCCTGACTCCCAAACGTAAAAAAGGGGGGGGGCAGCGTGAAACTTTGGGGGCAAATATTGAAATCCGGGCCCTTGGGGCCCGGGAAAAAGGTGATTGCCATTGAAAGGGCCAGTCACAGAACGGGGGGGTGCTCACCAGTCCAAGGGGGAAAAGAAAAACATTGAACCCGCCAAGATACGAGAAAAATAACCGACCGGGAGGTACTTGGGGTGATCACTTAACATCAGTGGAATGAAGCAAAAAGGGGCAAAATCTGGGGTTTAAAGAATTCGAAAAATCCTCCAAGAAGGCCACTCCGGCCATGAAAAAAGAAGGACGGGGACCCAGCCCACTTTTCTATCGGGGGGGTAAGTTGGGGGGGTGGACCTCTTGAAAAAACTTGAAAAAATTATGAAGAAAAAAAAAAAAGAAAAAAGAAAATTTTTAAAAAAGGTGGTCGAATCAGGAAATGGTGACCATTTGTGGCTGGGTTTTCTCAACATTCTTGCCGTATTTCGGGGGGGGGGTCATTCATTCACGACCTCGGGAAACAGCAAAGGGTGGCTGGAAGCAGAATGGAAGGGGGAACCATATGGAGGGGTTGCAGTGTGTTTGGAGACCCGTCTAAACGGGGGGGGGGACGGCAAAAGAGCCACGCTTGCACGAGTAAGAATAAGTTCGGAAGTGCATTAAGGAAAGAAAAAAAGGGGCAAAAAAAGGGTTGGTTTACGCGGAGGGGGTATGGGGGCAGAGAACTTGCCTGGGGGCAAAAAAAGACTCTTGGTCGGACACACAAGACCCAGGGAAGGAAAAAAAAGATAATAGTAGCATACCGGGGGGGGAAGGGGGACTGAGGAAAGAAAAAAAGGGATTCCTTGTATCAAGGTTAAAAAACGTTGGAAAAAACTCGAGAGTAATTATGAAAGCCCGGTCCTAAGGGGAAAAGTGTGTTGGGATACGCCCCAGGATCGCCTTCATTAAAAACAAAAGTACTCAGGAAGGAAAGCGGGGCAAAGACGAGCCAGGGGGGGGTCAATATGGGGGAGGAAACGAGGGGATGTGGACGGAAACGTAAAAACACTTTTTGGGAACACTGACCTCGGAACAAAGTAATGGGGTCGGACGGACTGTTCGCATCTGAAAAATAGTCTCGGCTCAGGGGGGAGACCGGGCAAAAAGGACGGGGGGGGTAGAGGTGGTGGGGTAACGGAGAAGAAAATATGCAAGAGAGATCGAAAAGCATCTCCTCAAAACAAACAGGGAAAGAGAAGGATTCAGCTTAACTTTCCTTCTTGGATATGTCCGTCAGGCATAAAGGAAAGAAGAGATAACCGTCAGCAGAGTGGTATTGTACAGAGGAGTTAGGGGGGGGGGAAAGGAAAAACTAAATACGACGATGAAAACAGTGCAAGGGACATTACGAACCGAGTGTTACTTCGAAAAAGGAAAAGGGGAGGGGAGTAGGGGGGGTAGAAAGAGGGGACAAGATGAAAGGGAAAAACGAAATGGTTGATTGGGTGGGGACGAAAAAGTCAAGAGAAAAATTGTGTAATGACGAAGAGGGGGGCGATCAGACAACCAAGGTCCCTTAAGACCAGCGGTAACCTGGTAAAAATGAAGACGAAGGGGAGGGGGGGTGTTCCAATTTTGGAAAACGGTGGGGGGAAAGCCGATTATAAAAAATCTAAAGGACGCTGCGCAGTTTTTTGGCGGAACGCGTCCACACCCTCAAAAATGGGACAGGGGGGGGGGTGTTACAAGAGAACTTCTGAGAGGGAATTCAGGTACAGGGGTCAAAGAAAAAAGGAAAACCCAAAAAGCAAAACGTGAACCACACCAACACAAAAAAGAAAAAAAAAAAAAGCAAAAAATAAAAGTAGGCTTCCATGATAAAACTTGGGGGTTAAAGGGGGGGGTGAGGAGGAACCAAAAAAAGCCCCCCACTCAGAATAGAAAATGGGGATACTCTTCTCTAGCGCCGGGACGCCAAGCCCCCCACGGGGACGACTTGGGGGAGGGGAAAAAAGCCACACCAAAAACGGGGCAATCCATGACATAAGTAGGGGAGGTAACACAGTGCAGTGACTTCCAACGCGGGAGTGTGAGGGGGACAACAAAAGCCCAAATAAGAAAGGGGAACAAGGGGTGAGAAAAATCAAAATGGGAAACAGGAACGATCAGATGAAAAAAATAAAACCGGGGAAAACAACAGAGGGGAGGAGGCAAGGCTGAAAAAAAAACGGGAAGAACCTTCCAAGGGACGTTTGCACCTGTAAAATGAAAAAGCGCGACCAACTCGGGGGGGAGGGAAGGGATCACTCTGTCGATATGGAACAAATTGTCGAGGGGGGGAGGAAGGCCCTTAAAAAAAAAAAAATGGGGAAGCAGGGGTGAAGGGTGAAACCAAACCTTAAAAAAGCGGTACGGTGTGGATAATAGTTGGCGCGGTCCAGCGTGGAAAAAGTGGGGGGGGGGGGTGAAACGTTCTCAGCAACTCACCAGGATTAAATCAAGGAACCCACCCAATGGAAAGGCATAATAAGAACCCTTAAAGGGAAGAGCAAAAAAAGAACGTTTTGGGGCGACAAAAGGTCAATAAAAGTGATACATAAAAACAACCATAAAAGTTGGGGATTTAGCGCGGGAGGATGAAAAAGAGAGAAAAAAAAATACCTATGCAAAAAAAGGGTGGTAAAGAACTTTAGGGCCAAAATTGAAACAAGGGGGGCCTGAAAAGGGGGGGGGAAGTCAAGAATTTCAAGAAAGGGTCTGGTCAAAATAAATCAGAAATACCTTTCGAAAACACTCAAGGGGGATTTAGAGACATCCGAGAATAGCTGAGGGGAACCCCTTTTTTTGTGGCCCACAAATCCTATTTTCGCGCGGTTTTGTCACGGGGCGGCGGTTGTTGGGGGACTTTCAAGAACAAAAGGGGGAACGTTGTAACAAGTCAGAAAAGGTTATAAAGAAACAACATACAAAGTTGGGAGGGAGGGGTTATTTAGGACAGCGGTCGCGGTGGACAGAACGAAGGGACAAAGGCCTGGGGCGATCAAGGGAAATGTAAAAAGGGTGCGGGCAATGATTGGAAGCACTATAATTCCAAAGGATAAAGAAGAGAGAATCTGACAGAACGGGGAAACCCATGTAAAGCAGACGGTGAAAGGGGGACACTGCCACAGGGGGAAGGGAAAATCTTGGGGGGGGGGGAAGGAAACCGTGAACCCTCCAAGGCAAAGAGTGGGGGGAGACACAAGACGACCAGGTGATGATCTCGGAGAAGGGAAATTAAAAGCTCAAAACAAACCAAAGTGTGGGTTTTCGGGAGGAAAGAGAAAAGTCAAAACCGCGGCCATGGGGGGGTGAAGGGAGTCCCGGGTACAGCTCAAGAAAAGGGGGGGGGGGGGGGGGGGAACAATCGACGTTAAGTTATGGGGTTTAAGCAAACCCAAGAGCCAGTTTCGGAACGATCATTCAGCTGGGGAATGGAGAAAAAAAGTGTCTCAAATTTTTGGTCAAAATCAGGTCCTATTGGAGTGGGGCCGAATTGCTGACAAGACCAATAGGGCCCGCAGCTGAAAGAAACGCGCAGCATCAAAATGGGCCTCGGAGAGTGGAAAATTTGAAGGGTGGCGTTTCGACCCATGAAAAACAAGAGTTTGGGGGAAAAAAGAGGGATCCGAAGACACGAAGACGGATGCCCAAAGAAGGAAAGCTTGGGGAAAAACCGGACCAAAAAAGGAAAACTATCAGGATAGGGGTTGCAGAAAAAAGAGCGACCAACTCTAAATCAAAAGAAACGGATGGGTTTGTGCAGGGGGGGAAGAATTTCAATCAATCGTAGAGTGGGGGGAAACAAAAAAACCAACGAGGGGAAAAGAGAGAAGGAAGTTCCTTTGAGGAACCAAAGAAAAACCGACGAAAAGCCATTGTTGGGGGGGGGGGGATGGCTGGAGGGGTACAAGAGAACGTTAATCGGTACAACTTTTGGGACATTTTGGGGGGGGGAAAAGGGGGGGGGGGGAAAAGGGGTCATCACGTGGGGAAAAACGTGAGACTGGGGTGGGTGGGGACAAGAACAGAAATGAAAAGGGGTCACCCCCAAACTCCCTTGCTGGCCCACAGAAAAAAAAAAGACGCCCACAGGGAAAAAACTTCATTAAAAAAAAAGAAATCAGGAATGGAAGGGAGGTAGGAAGCGACGGTACCAAGGCTGGAAACCGGGGGGGGGTGACTCATTAAAGGTAGGATGATTTAAAAAAAAAGGGGTGTACAAATGCAGGGGGCAGCCGCGGAAGGGAGACTGTGGCAGGACCGACACAAGGGGGGTGACGTCATGAAAACGGACACCCAAAAAGCACAACTAGTCCTTGGAAATCAGTTGTGGAAGACGGGAAAGGAAAGAAACAAAAGGACCAAACATTGCCTCGGACGACGAAAAGAAGCAAGAAATGAGAAGAAGAAAGGAAATCTGATAGCGCTCACTGCGTCGGGGAAAAAAAAAAGTGAGAAAAAACCTCAGGGGAGGCCCTGGTGGCTGAAAATCAAAAAGAGAGGTGCAACAGGGGGTACCCGGGACAGAGGAGTTGGGTAATGGGGTAAACTTATAAGACCATATAGTCGTATTATCAGGGGAAAAAAGTGTAAAATCGGGAAAGAAAAGGGGTAATCGGTACAAACTTCGTCCCAGCCACTACTTGACAGCCTCTGTATTCCAACCCGACCCTCCTCTGTCCGGGGAAAGAATAAAACGGTTCAAGCTTAGGGGATAGGGGGATAAGGGGAACTGGGGGGAGGCCCGAAAAGGGGGGAAGAGAAAAAAACTCAAAAATGGAACCTAGGGAAAAAAACCGTGGGGAAAAGACTTTTGGGAAAAAAGCGTGGGTCTAGGGGAGGCAGAGGGAAAATGTGGGGGGGTAGCTACTCACCCAAAACAAAAAAAGGGGGGGTTCAAAAGGAGGGAGTATTTCTTCTCTCAAAGCTTGGATCCCAAAAGGATGGGTAACGAGCCCCGCCACCGGGGGAGCAAGTGACCAAGACCCCGGAGGGCTTCAAAGCTCAATCGGGCGCGAAAACCTTCCCGGGCGCCGTGGGGATAGGAGAAAAGACAAAAAAAATCTGTTTTAAAAATCAGGGGCGAAAGGGGGGTTTGTCGCCAAAAGGGGGGGGAACATCCCGTGTAGGAAAGGGGGAACGGGGACTGATCCACTGTGTGGAAGGATAGGGAGAGTGGGGAAATCCGTCCGGGGAAAACTTGGGAAAAACGCACAAAGCCCGCCCACCCGAAAGGGGAAGGGGGTTTGGTTTAACGGAATGTCAACTTGCAAATTAAAGGAAGGGGGGACAGCGAAAACCGCGGGGAGCTTTCCATACCAGCAGCACGGGAAAAGAAGGGGCACACTCGACGCGGAGCTTGCCAGCAAAAAGAAGGAACTCAAAGGGTGCTAGGGTTGCAGGTTAGGAAATGGGTAAACTCGGGGAGCGCAAAAAGGAAATGTTGGTGTTCAAGGGGGAAGAGAAAAATCAAGGAAAAATGGGGGGAAAAAGTTTGGTTTCTCCTTGCCCTGGTGGGAGGTGGTTACATTTACATAAGGAGGGGGGGGGAAGAAAGCAAGGGAAAAAAAGGGGGGGTTATGGGCTTCAATAGTCACGAAAAATTGCGGGGTTGGGAAAGGGTCCTGGGAAAACGGGGGAAAAAAAGGTAGAGGAACGGCTCAAAACAGGGGCACTGTGTGGGAAAGTGTTGAAAAAGCGTAAGAAAAAAACAAGTGTCAAAACTATTTGTAACGCTCAAGTGAAAGGGGGGAAAAGAATGGATGGGGGGGGGGAGGGGTCAGGGATGGGGTACCGGGGGGTGGGCAAGAAGGACCAGGGATCCTGGAAACTGTGTGAAGACCAGAGGCAAAAGTTGGAAAGGGGGGGGGCTCGGAACAGGCATTAAAGGGTACCCTGGGCGAGAGAGAGGACAACGTTTAAACGGGAAAAAAAAAAAACCTCGAAAGGTAAAAGGGGGAAGAAAGGGATGAAGTTCATTTTCAAAAAATGGAAAATTAAAAGAAATCGAGGAAAAGGGGGGAACTGAAGAAAAAAGGGAAAAACTCAGGGGAGGAAATCATTTCTGAAATCCAAGGAGTGGGTTTTGCGAAACCAAAGAGGAACGACGGGAACGCGACACTGTACCTCTGGGAAGAAGGGCAAGAAAACGGGAAATCTGTCGCAGAGGGACGGGGGTTGGGGTAAGTCATCATCCCGCAAGGGGGGGGAACTAGGGAAAGGACAGGGGGGGTTTAATTATATGGGGGGACTATGCCTGCAGACCGAAAAAAGGGGAAAAAAAGGAAAAAGAAAAACTGAAGAGGTGGATCCACAAAAAGGAGGGGGAGGGAAAAAGAAGAGGAAGGGTGAAAGCTTGTTGTCGGCGTTGCATGTTCAGAAAGAAGGGGACAAATAGAGAACAAAACTAAACAAAATAAGGTTCCCGGAGAGGTTAAAGGTATGGTACACGGGCGAAGAGTGGCGAAAAAAAAAGGGACGTTTCGACCAGGTAAGAAACGAAAGGGGGGGGACCGTGGTAACCGTCCGACGGAAAGAAGGGGGGGACACAACGACCTCCGTGCATAAAATTGACGAAAAAAAGGAGGGGGGAAAGAGAAGGACAGACGAGAATATTTGGACTGAAACGATGGGACTTTTTGGGGCTATCAGGAAAAACAGTAATGAAAAGGGCGTCAAACCTAAAAAAGCCAGATCGGGTTTTTTGAAATTGGAAAAAAGTGGGGGGGAAAGGCGAAACTACAAAAAGAGACTCGCCCCAAGACGGACCGGGGGTCCGGAGTAACAAAAACTGGGCTCGGAGGGATTACTCTTGTGGAAAAAAATTCGGGGTCAAGACGTTGGGTAAAAAAAAAAAAAAAACTTCAGAAACAAAAAAAACACAGCGGAGAATGCAATAGCCACAAGAAATTCGTCTCAATACTAAACCCACTTTGGGGGGGGGAAAAAGGGAATGACACGGGGCCAAACCATAAAAATATGACTATAGTGATAGACTTTGGCTCAAAGAGCGTGTCGAGAAAACGGGGGGGGGAAAGACCCCCATTTGCGGTAAAAAGGAAAAAAAAAAGGAGCCCCCCAATTGGTCGATGAACGACACGCAATATGCTTTCAGAACAAGTGAACCAAAAAAGGGGTTGCTGGAAAAAATTGGGATGAATCAAAACAGCCAAAACGCAGGAGAAAAAAGCAAGGTCACCATTTAACATGTACGATCACCGAAAAAAGGCAGGGGAGGAACGGGCCGCGGGGGCCAATCAAACCAAAAAAATCGAAAGACTGGTAAAAACGGGAAAAAGAGAATAAAGAAAAGTAAGCAGCAAGGGAAAACTGGCTCGCCGGTCCTGGGTCTGAAAGTGGTAACCATCTTTCGACAGGGTGCCCCCTTCACGATTGAAAGAAAGGTTGAAGAAAAAAAAAGGTAACACAAAAAAAAGGAGGGTGTAAGAGGCGGGAAGGCTTGTCTGCGTCAGAGGAGGGGTTGGAAATACTTGTGAGGACCCAAGCGCAAGGGAAATGGGGAACCAGGGGAATTTAATTCTCATGGGGAAAAGGAAAGCTAAAAGGAGATCAAAAAAAAGTTAACACAAAGTGGCGCAACGGGGAAAAACAACAGAATTTTATTGGCAACGAAAGGGGGAAAAAAAGGAATGGGGTGAAACATGAAAAAACTTGATGGAGATATCATGGGCGTACGGGCCCAGTTTCAACACCACGGTGCGGGAGGAGGGGGATAAGCCTTTTAAGTTTTGGCAGAAGGAATAAAGAGAAGAACCGCCTACTTTTAGCTTAAGAAAAACATCCGAAAAAAAAAGAGAGGCATCCAGTTGCAAAAAAAGAGCATGGAAAGGGGGGGGGGGTTCCGGTGGGCCGGGGGAGGGGGTGTGACTTATCCACAAGAGGGGGGGCGGAACGAAGTAGCCCATGTAAATAAATCCAAAGAAGTGGGGGGGAAGGCACTGGGTGGGGGTTATATTAGAAGAGAAGGGTCGGGGGGGTGCAGAAGAGCCACAGAACGTGCAAAGTACGGGGGGGGAAAGGGAAGAAAAAAAACAACATGGATTTAAATTGGCAATGAAATTGGGGGGGGTACTGGAATGGGGATAATAGTATTAAGACACTCTTGAAAATAAGGGGGAAGGGTAAAAGGGGGGTTCCTCCACCTGAAAAAGGCGTGGGGTGGAGATCAGGTGATCCGCACATGATTTGGAAAAAGACAATGAGGGCAAAAGGGAAAAAAAGGTTTCAGAAAAAAGAAACGGAATGGAACGACGCCGAGAAAACTATAAACTTTCCTGTAGAGACAGGTAATAGAGCAGCGCGGTTAAAAAAAGAAGGGGGGGAAAACTGGTTGGTGGGGTCGTGAAGAAAAAGAGGGAAACTGAAGAAACTCAAGAAAATAGGGTTTTGGGAAAACAGAGGGGACTGCCGGAGACGTCCAAAAAAAAAAAGGGGGTAACTCTTCAAAAAAAAAAAGAAGAGCCGAAAAAAACACACACCAAAAAAAACAAAAGCTTCTTAAAAATGAGGCGTCTGGGAAGGGGGGGCAACCAAAAAAGTTTAAAAAAGGGGTAATGTGAATGCTGGGAACAACCAGGACCCCAGAGTACAAAATCAAGGAAATTGGCCCATAAAAAAGCGGTAAGAAAACATCTCGAGTTTATTAAACGAAAAAAATATTTTAAAAGGGGTCTGGCCCTTTTGGTCAGAATCACAGCTCGTGGGGGGTAGGACCCATAGTCTGTAATTGCTAATAACGCAACTACAGAAAGGAAAAAAGGGCAGCTGTAAAAAACCTCAAAAAAAATGGGGAAAAAAAAAATGGGAAAAAAATCCCTTGGAATAAGTTGGTTAAAAAGAAATCGCACAAAAAAATTAAACGCTGATGGGGACTCAGATGGGGGGTTGTCCACTGTGGGGGGGGGGCCTAGATGACAATCGAAATCGCCTGAAAAAA
>Ga0179591_1191832_pt1 | contig 14557 bp, 31 predicted proteins | sample CZOMad2_1_08_16f_FD_182891 | JGI IMG/M metagenome (GOLD analysis project Ga0179591, IMG submission 182891) | Vadose zone soil fungal communities from Angelo Coast Range Reserve, California, USA - CZOMad2_1_08_16fungal (PacBio error correction) | ecosystem: Environmental > Terrestrial > Soil >...
ACTATAGACCAACACAACGTGATTAGTGGGGGAGTCAGAACGGGGTCGGTATAAGGGTGAAGGGGGGTGGGGGTGGTAAAAGGTTGGTAGGCGATATAGGCCATCATAGAACGAAGAAAAAACGCATACCCCGTGAAACGGGGGGAAAGGGGGGAGGGAAAAAGGGTTGCGGGAAAGGTTTGTTCCCTGGGCAAACTTTTTTGTGTCCTAGGAAGGGATTTGGAAAACAGGCATGAGCTTACCGGGGGGGGGAAAAATTTTTACCCTTTTGTTGTTAAAAAGAAATGTTTGGTTTGGGGTCACACTTTGGCAAACAACAACAAACTGGGGGGGGGGATCCAATTTGTGTTTTTGTTTTGAATTTTGGGGGTACCATTTGCTTGGTGTTGTAAAATTTTTTTTTTCGAAGAATAACCGAGAAAGGCAAAGGGGTTGACCCTTTTGACTGTTCCAAAACTCAACTTTTTTGGGGGGGTGTTTTAAAGGTTGTGTGAGCTAGAACGGCAAGAAAAAGGCGCCAGGAAAGCTGAGAGAACCCCCTAAAAAAAAATCCCAAGTCAATCGAGCCAGAACCACAAAGCTAAAAAAGGTGGGAAAAAACTCCTGACGGCTTAATAGTCGGGGTTTTTTTTCTGGTGGATCTTAATGCAAAAAGGGGAGACGGAGGTTTAGAAATGAAACGAAAAGGAAAAATGACAAAAAACCCGACAAACAACCCCAAAGGGCTGAAAGGTTTGTAGATCCAGAACTTCCTTGTGGGGGGTTTGGGGGGCAAACAAAAAGAAAAAACAGGCCCAAAATGTCACCATCCAAAAGTTTTGGGGGGGGGGGGGGAAAAAAAAGGGAGTGTTTTTTCATTAAAGGACCATTTTTTTTGGGGCAAACCAAAAAGTGGGTTTTGCGACATGGTGGGTTGCAAAGCGGGGTTGGTACAACAAGGGAACCCCTAAATGGGGGGTTGGGGATAAACCACCAAATCATTGGGGGGTTCATGTGCTCAGAAATGGGGGGGGAGCCCATCACGTTCAATCAAATTGGTTGAAGGCCAATGGCATGGAAGATGGGTCAAAACGTCAAGGAGGAGTCGAGGGTGGTTGGGAAAAGACCCAAGGAAAAATCTCAAAAACTGGAGGTAAGCCAAGGAAAAAGGGGGAACAAAAATTTCATGGAAAAAAAAAGGGAAAAGAAAGTTGGGGTCACTACCATTTTTGAAAGGTCAAAAAGCCCATTCAAAACGGTCAAGGGGTGAAATGGTCAAAAGGGGGGAAACAACGGAAAAGATCTCAGGCAGAGGGGGGAATCCAGTAACAGCTTTGGAAGATGAGTGGTGAAAAAAAAATAACGACCCCCCGAAGAAACAAAAACCAGTCGCAAATACCACACACAGGTGGGGCCCGTCCCAAATTGAAGTGAGAGCGGGAAAGTGAAAAAGAATCCGAAAAAAAATAACTACAGGGAAAAAAAGACGGGGTTTTGTTGTGAAGTTGGGGGAACCACCATTGGTCATATGACTGCCAAAAAAAGGAAAGGTCAATTCGCGAGGGCAAGTCAAACCAAGAAAAAAAAACAACTGGGAAAGGCTCTCAAAGAGTGTAAAAACACAAAAGGGGGGAGGGAGGGAAAAAGAAAAGAAAGGGAGAAATGAAAAAAGAGCCGGAAGGGTTGGACGGGGTGGTTGTCCGATTATATCGGGTGAGGCAGGAAGGGGTTGGGGGCCTTGAAAGAGCCCCTAAAACACTCTAACAAATGTTCGGAGTGATTTTTGAACTTCTTTACGGGGAACCTTCAGGCTCTTGCAGCTCCGTAGATTGTGTGGGGCGCCAAACGAAAAGGGGGGTGTATTGGGCCCGGAAATTTGTGTTTGAGACCAGTGGTGTTTCAGTTAAGTGGGGGGGGGGGGGGAAGGTATCCCAAGAGAAAGGGAAACAAGGAATCAATGGAAAGAGATTAGTGAGAAAATGCACCTGTATGAGGGACGTGTTGGAAAAGGGGCAAGGGCTTGGCAGTGGAGTTTTGTGGGGTCCAAGGGAAAGCACGGGTGACAGTGTTCCTGGGAAGACACCTGTTGGGGGGTACAAATTTTGACAAAAACCATAAATCGTGAAAACGGTGGACTTACGGCAAGAAGGGGCCACACCGATTAAACAATGAACCAAACCACAGGTGGTCAATTTATAAAAGGACAAAACTTGACCGCAGGGGTTGAATAATGTAACAGTGGTTCAACAAGGTTGGGTTGTTAAAAGAGAAGGGAAGAAGGGTGGGTGATGCAGCAAACATCGTGGGTGGAGGGTGAACATCAAAAGGGACACACACCCATTAAGCCAAAAACTGGTGATATAGGGGCCTTTGAGAAAAAGACCAAAGAAGATGTATTTTGGATTGGCACGGTGGTGAAAAAAAAGAGTGGGTGAAAGGTGGGGGAAAAAAAATTTGTGTGGGGGGGTCCTTGTGGGTGGTCAAAAAAGTGGTGTTGAAAAACCCAGTGGTCGTTTCCAATTCCTAATAAAAAACTACCCCGGAAGACCTCAAGTTTTAAGGGGGGAAGAACCTACGAATTAGCAATGCAGGTTCAAGTTTGGGAGAAACAAAAAACCACGCAAACATTGTGGGGGGGGTTGGGGAGGGAGTTTGAAAAAAGACTGTAGGTTTTTGAGTGGCAAGCAAAACCTTGGCCTCCGGACAGGGACCGTTAACACATAAAAGTCAAAACACAAGGACAAAAGGCAAAGTACTTTGGGAGGGGGGCATAAGGGGACAAATGCCAAAGTTCTTTACGCAGTCCGAGGACCCAACAATTTTTTGTAAAAAAGGGACCCAAAAGGAAAAGGAAGCCAAACACGTGTGGGGTTGTGTTTTTTTGAAAAAAAACACAAGTGAAAAAAGGATGGGAAAAAAAAAATAAAAAAAGGAAAAAAAAACAGGGTTTCGTCCATGTAAAAAGAAAGGCCCTGCTTGGGACAAAAAAAAATATGTTTTTTGGGGGAAGGAAAGGGCAAAAAAAATTTGTTTTTTGCCCGGAACAAGGCCCATACCTGAACCGTGGGAAACGTGTTATCCGGTGGGGGGTCCCAGGGAGGGGGGGGAGACCCAGAGCGATGTCCCCAAGGAAATAAAAGGTATGGAAAACAAAAATAAGTAAACCCTAAACTGCGGGGAGACAAGACCCACAAAACCCGGAAAGAAAGAAAAAGGCAGCGGTATTTTATGTTTGTTTTTTAATATGTGGTTTTAACAAAAGATGTAGATAAGAAGAGTCAGCTAGAACATCACCGGGGTCCACCACCACCCCTTGAATAAAAGGCCAGTTTTGTTTTGGAAGGATTGTTTCAGGGCCCAAAAAGGGAGTGCCACAAAAACATATTTTTTTCTGGGTTTGTGTCCAGAAGGGGGCCCCCCTTTACTTTTTCAACCGTGGAATGAAACAACAACTGTGGGTGTTCTTTCTGGGGGGGGAAGTTTTTGGGCAACTTGGGCAAAAAAAAAAACAAAACTTTGGAAAATTTGGGGGTGTTGGTCATTTGGGGGGGTTGGAACAGTGGAGGGGAATGTTGGTCTGGCTGGAGGGAAGCAAACGGGGGAAAAAGTAACGGGTGGACAAGGGGGGGGGGTTTTTGGAGTGGGTGGACCGGGGTTCTTGACGGAACGGAAAAATTATAGACTCTCGTGGGGGGGAGAAGAAAAAATCAAGAAAAAATGTAAAAAAAAGATCCAGAAACCAAAGAGGCTTTTGTGGAAAAAGAACAGTTAAAAAGCGAATGGTCCGGGGTTACCCGTGGTGGTGGAAAGGGAAACTTACAAATTAGAATTGTGAGGGAATGGAAAAAAGAAATAAGGGACCAACGACAAAAGAAACAACAAAAAACCCTAAGGAGGGGGTTATTTGGTGGTTTAGACGACACAAAGGTTGTTGGGGTCCACCCCCTAAAAGGATGAACATCCCAAGGGGGGAAAAGGGAGTGTTCTGATGGAACTGGGAGTTTAAAGTTTTTTGAGAACAAAAAGGGGGGGGGGTGAAAACACGTGGATGTTGTTGGAAAAACAAAAAACCCGATGTGATGAAGAACCACTCATATAACAAAAAAGGCCCCAACAGAAATTTAGTTGTGGGAGACAAAAAGGTGGGGAAAAAAGGTTGACGGACAAAGTGGAACGTTGTTCCTTTTCATGGTTTCACGGAAAACGCGGAAAGTCACCATCTACAACAAGGAAATCGGACCTGGGTGCCTGAAACCAAGGAATTGAGGGGAAAAGAAAAAAAAGGAACTGGGAAAAAAAACCAGTAGTTTGAAAAACTTGATACAAAGAGTTAACGGGGGTTTTGCCCAGTCCACTTGAAAAAGGCAGAGAATGAGTCCCAACGATCACAAAAAATTGGAAAAATCGGTGGGAACCACGGAAAAGGTTGGGAATGTACGGGGGGGGAAATTAACGAACAAAAGACGGAACAAAATGGAAAATGACAAAACCATTTCCCACACCGCAAAGAAGAAAGACCCTAAAGTTTGTGAATTCAACAAAATTCTATTATGAAAGGAGAAATTAAAGTACAGCAAGAAGGGATCCGCCATGCAAAGGGCTTTGGTGTTTTGAAAAAGTTGTTTGAAGAAAAAGAAGGGGCACTCACCAAAGCCAGGCCATCGAAATAGAAAGAAAAGGTAAAAAGAGGAAAAAGAAACCCCGCGAACTAAAAAGAAGAGAATGGAGAAGAGAAAACCTTAAAGGGGGGAAAAAAAGTAAGGGGTAGGAGGGGTCCAGGGGGCTTTTTTTGAGTGGCGGCCGAATAAAAATAGCAACTATAAAAATGAACAACAGGGAAGGGGAAAATTAAAAACAACCAATCAAACATGCATTTTTAAAGGGGGGTTAAGTTCCCTGCTTTTTCCCAGAAGCTGGGAAGATAATAGCCTATGTTAAACGGCCACCCAAACTGCCACAGAGAAGGAGTGTTGTGAAGGAAAGGGGTTTTTGTTTTTTTAGAAGTCTTTGGTCGGGGAGTTGGTTCCAAAATTGAATGTAGAAAAAAGGGGTCACGGACCCCCTGGAAAAATAAAAGGGGGGAGGATGCAAAAGGGAAAGGGGAACGGGGGGAACAATGAGGTTTGGTAGGAAAAAGTGTGGAGGGGGAAAAAACAGGGGGCCTTTGCTTTTTGTTCTGGGGGGAAAAGGTGGTTGATGGAAAAAGAAAGACGTTGGATGGAAAAACCAAAAAGTTCAAGCAAAAAAAAAGGAACAACGTACCATACTTTGGAAAAAGTGGGAATGAATTGCCCGTTGGCCAGTAAGAAGGGGGGGTGAACGCAAAGTTTCAGATAGGTTGTCGGAAGAAGGGAATGAATACCGGAATGGGAGAAAAACACAACATGCGGGTGCAAAGGGGAGTTGGAAAACAAAAAACGGGTATACCCAAAAGGGGGGAAGGAAGGAAAGGGACCTTGAGAACTCCCCAAGTTGAAGAAGGAATGGGGGTTTTGTCAACTTAAAAAAGGGGTGTGAAGTGGTTGGAGATAAACGGGAAACTAAGGAGTTGGTGGGGGGGGGGGGTTACGGTGGTGTGGGTGGTGCAGGGCGTTCAGTGGGGTTGAGGGCTCTCCTCTAAAAAGTTTTGAAAGGGGGGACATAACTACCCAAGTTAAAGCAGTCATTGACTAAAAATCAGTCCCAAAGGGGGGGGGGGGGAGGTGCATGGGGTGAGGGAGAAAATAGATCTGGGATGGGTTTTTCGAAGGGTTTTTGGTCAAAAAGAACAGAAAAAAAAAACAATGGTAACGTGGAGGGGTTGGAAACACACACAAACACCAAATGGGGGAATCGCAGGGGTAGATAAAAAAACATTGGGGAATAAATGGGGGGGGGAAAACACAAAAGGGGAAAAATGGAAAAAAACGTTGGGGTTGGGAGTTTGGGGAAAAAAAACCAAGGGAAAAAAAAAAAGTTGAAAAAAACAAGTGAAGGAAACAGAAAAAGTGGGGGGGGGGGGGGATCATAACCTGGGGTAAAGGGCACTTTAGGTAACAAGATGGGTGGGGGGGGGGGAGTAAAAGCCACAACCTTTGCACCCAAAAGAAAAAAGGAAAACAGACCTGGGGAACAACGACCAAAAAGGTGAAGGAGGGGGGGGGGGGACAGGGGGTATGCATATAGTCCAACAAGGGAGTTGAAACCTACAGTGAACTATAAAAAACAACGAAATATAAAAGAAACGCTGGAAACTGTGCCAGGCAAAAAAGGACAACCCCAAACAACGGAGGTGGTAGGAGGAAAGGGACCAGAGGGGACGTGGCGTGGGGGGGGGGTTAGAAAGGAAGTGGGGGTCTGTTATAGGGCATCACCGAAGGAAATAAAAAGAGGTGCCCCCCACAACCGAAAAGAAAACCAGGGGAAAAGGTGGGGGGGAAGGGTTTAAGAGTTTTTTTTCCGGGTCCAAAGGTGGGGGTGTGTCTTGAAAAAAAAAAACCAGTTCCCCACCACCACCCCCCCTTCTGTTTGGGGTTCCATATCCAAAAAGGGGTGGTGGAACAAGTGAAAAAGAACAACTTTTTTGGGTGGGGCAGGGGGGAAGGGGTGGTTTTTTTTTTAAAAAAACATGACATGGGGGGGAAAAAACAAAAAATGGGGGGAAATGAAAGGGGGGGTTTTTGGGGGTCACATTGGGTGGTGGGGGGGGAGGTCATCTTTTTTTAACATTGGTGGGGGAAAGCGAACGGGCGAGACATGAAGGTCCCCACACCTTCGCACTTTTAAAAGAGGGGGTGTGTGGGGTGTTTGTGTTTTTAAAGGTGTTTTCGAGGCGGGACAGGAATAAACCAATAGAAAGGGGAAAAAAAGAAGGAAAAGTACAGACCCAGACAAAAAGCCAGAAAAATGAAAAGTTCAACCCGAACTCCAACCAAATGCCCGTTGGAGGAAAAAAAGGAAAAGGACCCATTCAGAAAGTAGTTCAACGGGGGGGTGCCGTTTTTACGACCCTTCAAAATTTAGGAAAAAGGGGGGAGGTGGTTATAAATGAAACCTAGCGCCAAACGACCCCAAAAAAACCAAAAATAATGAGAAAATGGGGGTATCTGAGACACACCAAAAGGTGTCAGTGTTGGGGTGGGGGGAAAAAAAAACGCCCCCCAAATACAGCCTGAAGGGGGGGTTTCAAATGGATTAGTGCGCAGGCCAAGGGAAAAGGAAAAAAAAACAGGGGTTTTGTTGCCGAAACATGGGGTTTGGAAAAGAGGTCCTGTGAAAAAAAAATGGGGTGGAACCACTGAGAACATATGGGAGGGAAAAAAAAAAACGTGGCTTTGCCTAAACAGGGTTAGAAAGGGGGGGGCCAGGAAAGGGACTCACGGTCCACTTTGTTGAAATGCCAACAAGGATAAGGGAAAAAAAGAAGAAACAAAGGGGAAAGAAAGTCTGGGCCCCCGTCACAAAAAAAGAAGGGATGCACCTTTCACAAAAAAGGGGGGAAGGGACCAAGAACAATTAAAGGGGTGGGGGGGGAATACAAGGTGGGGGAAAAGATCCTAGAGTCCCCCACCATTTCAAGTAAAAAGGAAAAGAAACATTGATGTCGTAAAAAAGATCGCTAAGGCAGGAGGGGGGGGGATCCTTCTTTCCCCCCCGCATAATGAGGTTGCGAAACCACAAATAAAAAAACAAAAGAAGACAAAACTGGGGGGAGAAGAATCAGATAGAAAGTGGTTACTGGTAACCAAAAGCTGTAGCAAAAAGGAAGCCCCATGGAATCCACGAAAATAACTAAATAGGGGGAATGGTGTTTGTTGGGTTTTTTTTTAGGTAGTTGGAGGTAACCCAACCAATCCAAGGGATAGGAACGATTATAATCCGGGGGAGAAAAAAGGGTAAAAAAAATGTTGTCATAAGCAAAAGATAAAGAGTTTTCACTCAAAAAAAACAAATTGTATGTAGGGAAATAAGGAGAAGGAAAACAAGCCAGGGGGTCTTTTGGAAGAGGTTATCATGAGAATAGTCTGTATCATCCTTTGCGGGGGGAAAAGGAATTAGGAGAGAAAGGAGACAGACTTCCCTTTTGAAGAGTGAGTGTTGGGTGCCTTCGTTTGACTTAAAAAAGTGGGAAGCAGCAATTCAAGTTGGGAAAAAACCAACTGCTCCCCGGTGTAATTGGTGCAAAAAGGTTTTGGTTGGGTTGGTTATAAAAGGACCGTGTTTTTCGGTGAGTGGGGGTTGACAAAAATGGGGAGCAAAAAGAGGCCAAAGGAAAAATTTGACGGGAGAACTCTGCCAAATTAAAGCGGATGAAGGGGGAAACTGGGGGATTGGAATGGTGCTGTAAAATAGAGGGGAGGGCACCCGCCACTTTTGTGGGGGGGGTTGTTTAGGGGGGGGGGGAAAAAAAAAGTGGGGAATGTGGACGACAAGCCTGGAGGGTTGAACCGCCAATGGAAAAAAAGGGGGGAATGGAACCTAATCCATCCAGGGCCACCAATGTACAAGAAATGTCCAAATTTGGGGGAAATAGAAAGAAATGTTACTCCGGGGGCGAAAAAAGGGGGACATTTGTACGGAAAGGGTTTGTAAGAAAGGGAAGGGGGGAAAAGGTAAAAAAAAACCAAATCGGGGGGGGGGGAATTTTAACCAGGAAACTCTTTGGGTGCAAACAAAACGAAAATAGCAACTGGGGAAAAAGGGAAAGGTTGTTTTGGAAAGTGAATAACGACCCATTGGGGAACAGGGGGGAGGGGAAACGTGGTTGCCCTGCTTTGTTGTCAACAAGGAAGTTGTTTGGGGGGAGGTAAAAAAAGGGAAGGGGGGTGGGTTTTTTGGTTTTTTGTGGTCAGTGGGGGGCCAGGGGCATGTTGTTCCCATTGGGGGGGGAGGGGGGAATTGAGTCATAATAAACCACCCCGCCCTCCCCCCCTTAATTGGGGGGGAAAAGTCCAAGCGAAACGACTTTATTTGGAATTAAAAAAAGTGGAAAAATTGTCCCTTACAACCGCAGTCAGGTGGGGGGGGGGTGGTTTTGAAAATGGTTACTGGGTGAGGGCAGGCCCACCAAAAGAAAAAACCAGGGGGTGGAGCCAATTTAAAGGGGTTTTAGGGAAGTTAAAAGACAAAAAAAAAAAAGAAACCCCCCCGGGTAATGGGTAAAAAGGGGGAACCAGGGGAAATTAATCAAAGGAAGTGAGAGTTGCCAAAAAGGGGGGGGACACTGGGAAGGAAACCAAAAAAAGGGAAAAAACCAAAGAAAAAAGGGGGTTTTTTGACGTAGAAAAAAATGAGGGGAAAAAACTAAGGGAAAAAAAAGGGGAGGAAGGCTCACGGGACGGTTGGGGAACAAATAAATGCACCTGGATGGAAATGTTGTGTACAAGAAAGCCCCCCACCCAAAAGGGGGGTAAAACAGTCCGAAACAGGGGGGGGTGGAACCAAGACGGGGCACAAAGGTGAGCAACAGGTTGTGGGGGGAAAAAGGGGGGTGTCTTTAAGCGAAAATTGGGCCACTATATAGACCAAGATGGGGGGAAGGAAAAAACCAAAAAAAAGGATACGGCTGACCCGATTTCGAAAAAGGCTGAAAAAACAACGGGGGAGAAAGAGATATGAAAAACCAGTGATTTTTTATATTTTATGGTGGGGGGGGGTTTGGGATTGCTATAATATGGCAAAAAGCTGAAAGCACCGTCAAAGGGAAAAAAGGAATACACGTGGGGGACCAACCGGGGGGGGGAGTTAAAGGGGGTGGGGAGCAAAGTTGTTGGGTACTTTTTTCTAAACCAAAACAATTGGTGTTGGGGGGCCCCATAAAGTCCAATTTGGTTAGGGGGGCAAAAAACAAAAACCGGAATGAGCCCCCCACACGGTTTGGGGGGTTTTGGGTCTTGTTCTTGGGGGGAAACACGCCATTTTGTTTAATGGCACACAAAACCGTTTGGTGAGGAAACAGGGGGGGGGGGAAAAAGGGAAAAAGGTTTTGTTGGGGGTGGTTTTGCAGGTTTGTTTGGGTCAGGCTTGGAAAGGGGGGTGTTCTCTACTGAAGACTGGGCCAGAGACCATTTAAGTGCAAAAAGGAATTTTCCAAAGGGGAAGGGGGGGGAAAGTGGGTTGTGTTTGTTGTCCGCGGGGGGCCAGGGAACCAAGTCAATACAAAGGGGATGAACTCAACTGGAACAAAGAAAAAAAACAAAAAGAAAAAATTCAAATCAGAAAAAACAACCAGGGCGGCGTGTGGAACGGAAAGAAAAACCCTGCCAAAGGGGAATTAGGTCCTTGGTGGCCGGGTAATCTGAGGTGCAAATTTAGGGAGAGGAAGGGGGGAGAATGAAAAAAAAAAAATGAAAATGGAAAACAAAAACACCAAAAAAAAAAAAAAAAAAATACACTAGTTACCGGGGGTTGGGTTTTGGGGGGTCTCGCAACACAAAACGTTCCTTGGGTGGGGGGGGGGGGGGGGCAAAAAAAACCAACCGGGCCAAAATCAACACACCTCATTTTTTGGGGGAAAAAAGGGTCTTTCTTCAAAAATTTTTCAAAGGTTGCCCATTTGGGTACATGGGGGGGGGGAAGCCCAAGTGACTTGTGAGGGAACCCCGATGTTTTGGAAGGGGGGGGGATAAACAGCAAGGATTTGTACGTAACAAAATGAGGGGAACAAAGGGAGGGTTTTAAATCAAGGGAGCCAAGAGGGAAGAAAGGGGGGAATCAAAAAGTCAAACACGTTTTGGGAGGGGCCGGCAAGCTTCAGAATGGACGTCCATCTAACCACGGGAAAAAAAATAAAGAATGGCTTAAAAAAATGCAAGGGCAAGGACGGAAAAGGCATAAAAAAAGTTTCCAAAGGAAAGAAACGAAAAGGAGGTTTTGGTTTCACGCACCATTTTGAAGAAAGAAAAACAGTCCAAAACCAATTTCACAGGAAAAGAACGGGCGGACCGGGAAAAACGATCTGAAAGTGGAAAGAATTGGAAAAAAAAAAAAGTACAAAACTGATGGATAAAATGAATTGTGGCCAACCAAGAAGAAAAGCGAAACTCAAAAAACCTGGGCAAACGAAAAGAATCGAGAAGGGGACCCCCCACACACCAGGTTCATCTTTATAAAGAAGGGGAATGGAAAGAAGGGAATAGAGGAAAAAGTAAGAAAAAAGTAATTCGGGTGGATCTTTGGGTTTCCCAACTTCCCAAGTGAAAAAAAGAGAAACGACCCTGAACTCAACGCCCATGAAAACCCAAATTATGATGTCACGCTAATCAAAGGAAAGGGTTGCCAAGAAACAACGGGGTGAACTCTCCCTCAATCCCGCAAAAACTGAAAAAAAGACAACCCACAACTGGAAAAAGGGAGATTAAGAAGGAAAAAGCGACATGTCCCCTTTGTGGGGCCAGATGAAAGCGGATTCAGAGGTGGGGACTTGGTAGAGGACAAAAAAAGTGACACACAACAAAATCCTTTGCTTTTGAAAAGTGATGACCATGGAGTCCGTTTCAGCCCCAAAGTTGGGGAAGGGAAAGAAACAAGAAAAAAAAAAAAAAACCCAATCCTGGGGGAGTTTGACGCCAAAACCAAAACCACAAAAAAAACACCCACACTGCTCGATGGGGGGGTGGGAAAAGGTTTGTTTAGCTTGAGGGGGGTGTTTTTTAGTTTAATTGTTTTTTACAAAAAAAAGGGAAGGAAAGATGCATGGAAAGGGTGATCACAAGAAAAGGAAGGCTGAAACGCTGCAAACAAGGAAAAAGAAGGGGGAATGTCGGGATTTTTTTTTCCCTTTTGAAAAGTGAAAAAAACCCAATTTCAACATCCGGTTTGGGGTGGTTGGTTCCCTTTTGGGTACAAGAAAAAAAAAAAAAATTTGTTGGTTGGGAAAGTTAAAAAAAAACCGCCAGCCGGGGGGGACACTTTGGAAAAAGGAAAGAGAGGGTTTAAAATGAAACTGGGGTCCAAGAAAAAAAGGAACAATGTTGTAAGCCCAAACTGGCTTACCCTCTGGTTTACATCCAAAAGGTGTGAGGGTCACAAGAGCAATTTGGTGGGGGGGTAAAAGAGGAAAGAACTGATTGTTATCAGCAAATCGAACCGCAAACCTTCTTGGGGGGGGAACAAAAGAAACACTGGGGCCCCTGAATTTGGTGGGAAAAACGGAAACTTGAGGGGATTGTGGAAAACAAAATTTTTTGAAACCTTGGGGGGGGGGGGGGGAAAAAAACAAGCACCAGGGTTTTTGGGGGAAGGACTAAGTAGGGTGGTGGGGTTGTGGGGGGGGGGGGGGGGGGGTTTTGTGGGGGGTTTGGGGTCAGGAGGTCAGGGGGAAATGGCTAAAGTGAAAAAGGCTCAACGGAAAATGAAGAAGCTTAAAGAAAAAACAAATCCTCATAAACACCATCCACCAAAGGTCCTTTTTTTCCCTAAAAAACCAGACGCAACAAACTTGTTTTGGGGGGGGGAGATGGGAATTTCATGGTGGGGAAAAAAAAAGGGGACGCAAAACAAGCCAACTTTGTGTTCATAAATTGAGAAGGTTCAAATCAGAAAAAAAGGGGTACTGGAGTAAGGTGTGACCAAAGGCAGACGGGGCAAAGTTGAAGATTTTACCACAAATTGGGGAGAGGGAAACGTTAACCAAACAAAAGGGAAAAGAAAATTGGTTTTTTGTGTAAAAAATGGGAACATGGGAAAGTTGGGAAAAAAAAAAAGAAATCCAAAAAGTTGGGTTCGCCGATGGAGGGGGAAAAAATCAATGGGCCAACGGGAAGGGGACACAAAAGATGGGGGGGGGGGGGGGAAGCCCCCCAAAACCTTTTGGCACAGAAAAGGAAGCATAACTTTTACCAAAAAAAACCAGTGGCAACGTTGGGGTGGGCTTGGGGGGACCGTTTGTATTTAAGGAATCTATCCAATATAAATAGACCCTTTAATAATATCAAAAACAAAAATAATGGGGAAAGACAGGTACTCTTGGGTACCAAAGAATCCTACCACCAACAAAAACACGGGATGGGAGGTATATAGAAAGTTCGAAAAGGGGTTGTTGAGTGTGTGGGTTTTGTTTTTTTATTAAGGTAAAAGGGGGAAAACATGCTTGAAAGTTATTCAAATCGGAGCAAAACCATAAACACAACACCGGAAGTAAAAAAAACGTTTGCCCACGGTGTTACCAGGGGTAGGGTGAGCCACATTGGGGTTGGAGTCCGGAAACTATTTATATTTTTTTGGTTTAACCAATTATTGAAAAAAATGTGTTGGGGTCACAAAAACGTTCCATGTGAAAAAGCAGTGAAAAAACAGGGTTTTTTTGGTCCTTGTGACGGTGGGGGAAAAAAATTAAAAAAAAAATTCATGGGGGTTTTTGGGCACATGGGGCCAAAACAAAGGTTTGAAAAGGAAAGTGTTTTTTCGTTGTTTGGGGGGTTGGGGCAAACAGAGAAAAAAGGGGTTTTGGTTGGATCCCGAAAAAAGTCCTGGGGGTCCACCTTTAACTGTAACAAAAAGGGGAACAAGTTTGGGTTTTGATTGTTGTTGGCGGGAAGGGGGGAAGGCAAGAAAAACCATATCCGGGAAAAAGAAGCCTCTACAGGAAAAAAGAAATCAAGAATTCAAATCGTCAAACCACACAAAAGTGGCTGTCGGTGGAAAAAGAGGGAATGCTCCCAAAACATAGGTCCGGGGGGTGGGTGCCGTTTTAGAACTGAAATCCAAAAAAAGGAAAAGAAGAGGTTTGGTATAAGGAAAAGGAAACAAAAAAAGGCAACAAAAAAAAAAGAAAGTGGGTATCGACAAACTTCGGGGGGTTGTGGGAAAAAATCCAATGCACAATCAACAGCTCAACCATTTGGGTGTGTTTTCCAAGGGGGGGGAAATGGCCAATTTGACATTTCCAACCCAGGAAGAACATGTTTGGGGCCCAGGGGGGTTTGTTTGGGGCAAGCAGATGGAGGGTTGAAAAGACCCCCGAGTGTGGGGGCTGAAAACAATAAGTTCCATCCATGTAACAAAGGGGGAGTTTCCAACAATGTTTTTAAAGTGGAGCCCCCCAAGGTCCGAACCATTTGCTATGTGGTCCCCAGGGAAAAGTAGGGGGTCTTGGCCCAAAGAGGAAATGTTTTGAGAGAAAAAGGGGGACTAGTCGTGTCGGTCAAAGGCAAGGAGTCAATAAAAAAAAACAGGAGGGTTAAGAAAAAAAAACTTAAAAAAAGCCCCAAAGGGGGGAAAAAAGGGCAGACCAAAGTCAATCAGGGGTCAAAAAAGGTTTGTCTTCCCAACCAACGGGACACGGTGGCAATTGGGACCAAGGGGCAATGTTGCAACGATCATTCAAAAAAGGGGTACTGTTGGAAAGGAACCATCCTATTCCCGGGGGGGAAGGGTGGGGGTGCACACAAAAATACTACCCCCTCCAGAAAAAAAGAAAAAGGAAAATCGGGGGAGAGTGGTGTGGGCTGGTAAAAATATGAAAGGGGAGAGGAAAGCCTTGAAGAAGAAGAAAAACAAACTTCAAAAGGAAAAAGGGGTTGGTAATTTTTGGGCTCCGGCCACCCTGGGGGGACCCCAGCCCCTTATCTGCAGATCAGGAAAAAGGCACCTGGAAAGA
>Ga0179591_1311475_pt1 | contig 14556 bp, 17 predicted proteins | sample CZOMad2_1_08_16f_FD_182891 | JGI IMG/M metagenome (GOLD analysis project Ga0179591, IMG submission 182891) | Vadose zone soil fungal communities from Angelo Coast Range Reserve, California, USA - CZOMad2_1_08_16fungal (PacBio error correction) | ecosystem: Environmental > Terrestrial > Soil >...
CATTCGTGGGGAAAGGGGACAGCGAGGGGACGAAAGGCCCCCTTGCTGTGACGTCGCAAAAGCGGAAAAGGAAAAGGACAAGCTAAAAAGCAACCTGGTCTTTCAGTGAAAATCTGCTCCCGAGAGTAATGATGAGAAAGACGGAAGACTTCTGGCGATTGGCTGCCCGACAGGACGTTTCAGCTAAAAGGGAAGCTATGCGAAAAGGGGGGGGGGGAACATTAAAAGATAGAATCAAGGGAACTCGAGAGTATATGTTAAGATTGACCTGGTGGAAGGGAGCTTCGAAGGCAGTGACGAAGGGCACTTTTAGACTCTCTGGGAAGGGGGGACGGTAGGTAATCAAATTAAGGGAGGGAGAGGACAGGCAGCCTTTTGCGGGCCGCCCGAGGGGGTGGGGGGGGGTGCGGTTTTAAGCCGTTACAAAGGACAACACAGAAAAAAGAAAGAAGAGGAGAGAACTAAGGGAAAGTGAAAGGGGCGCTTCAGGGGAAGAAGTTGGAGGACTCGGGGTATCCGACAGACTGGGAAGGGACCAGAAGGGTATCTAATCAACCGTGAAAAAAGAGCGAGTCGGACCACGTCCAGGCGATTAACACGGGGGCTATTAGACGTAAAAGGAGGTGCAAATCAGAACTAGATGCCACTCCATGGCATGGGTAAAAACGATTTGAATCAACCTAGAGGAAAAGGGAGGGCTTGTCGACTCCGGGGAAAAAAAGAACAAGGGGGGAAAAACCAAAATGTAAGGGAAAGTCCTATCAAAAGAAACGAGAATCAGATTGCCACACTAAACACGGGGGGGGGGGGGAAGCAAGACAAAACCGGGCCTTTTGAGGCAAGAGAGTCCAAGGGAGGTAACTCCTATTGCCAAGAGCAAGTAATTAGGGGGGGGGTACTGCTACTTCCCGAGGGCGCAGGGGCGGCGTATGTCGAAGGAAATAGGGAGTTGTTGAAGGACAAAACTGGTGGGTCTCCCAACGCAGCAAAAAAGATGGAGAGAATTGTGGGATGGCCTTGGAGGTTTGGGGTCCTTATCTTGATCCAGTCTTTCGCAAAAATTTCTAAGAATGGGAAAACAACGAGTGCTGGAGGTTGATCGAGCGTCGCAAGAGAAAAGGGTGTACTAAAGGAAAAAGAGTGTGCCTTAACCTTTCCGCGAGTCATTGGGTCACAACTATCACCGTCTCAATTAAGATTACGTAACGTGAAGAGGGGAGGGAATGACAAAAAAATGGTTGCTGAACCTGAAGTAACCCGCTCGGAGGTATAATAAACCACTGGGTTTACGGATCGTAACCGGTGGAGGGGGGGGGAATAGAAAGGCCGTGAAGGAAGAAAAGAGGAAAGAAATGGTCAGCCTAAGACTACGCCAGGGAGGACGGAAAGGGAGAAAAGTGCAGCAACTGTTTAGCAGACTACAAGGATGACGAGCGACTGTCTGCATTGAAAGATCAACGAAACGGGGGAACAGAGAGTCAAAGAAAAATTTTTTTTCAACGGTGCGCCGATACAGTGAGAGTTTCCAGAAACGCTTCCTCATGTACGGGGAAGGAATTGGAAAGGAAAAGGGGAAATAGATTTCAAGGGGGAAAAAGGGAATTAGGAACGTCTATGATTCTGGAAACTTTTGAAGATGAAAACATGTAACGATATTCGGGAAAGATTAAGGGCAATGAAGAAAAAAAGTAGGTCCGAACGAGAAGAAGAATCAATGGGAAAGTCCCTAAAAAGGCGCGTTACAATTCAGCTTTGGCTTGGCGTGAGAGAACGCTGAAATTTGGTCGAATAATGAGAAGAATTTCACAATTAAAAAAAAACGACGGGACCATAACTCAAAAAAAAAAGGAGGGGAGAAAAAGGGAAGGGTATCCTCTTCGCGAGCAGCCTTGGGACAGCTACATCGGGAAAAGAGCCCGAAGAAAAATCAAAAGAACGTCAAACAAGATGAAAGGAAAAAAGACGGAAATATTCAAGAAATAAGGACAGACCTGGAGCGGACATCCGCTTCCTTTAGCGCAACCAAGAAGAATTAGAAACGTCAGGGAAGTCTCCGACGAAAAAAAGGGAAAGGGGGAACAGAAGGGAAAAAAAAAAAAAGGCACGCCCAGAATCGTAAAGTAGATTACCACATTTAACAGGTAGAAGGTCAAAAAAACCAAACCGATTCTCAGAGGGAAATGGAAACCAAAAAATAAACTGAAAAGGCCCACTTGAGACGGTGAAGAGAAGAGCTTCCCTGTAAGAGGGGGGTGGGGAAGTCTAAGAAAACCTGTGCGAATAACAAAAGAAAAGGATGGAGATTTGAACAAAGTAGAATCAAGTGTCAGGAAGAAAAGAAGTAAAAAAAAGGGGCAGGTGAATAGCTGCGCACTCGTGGCCCGGGAAAAAAAGGAAATGAAAAAACGTCCACAGTTCGATGCCAAGGGAAAACGGGGTGTTAGGGTAAAAAATTTTGCGTGGGGGGAGTAAGAAAGACGCAAGGGGGGGAAAGTGCGACATTAACGACGAATCTGGATTGGAAGAAGAAAACTGATCTGTCTGTGAAGGGAACAGGAAAAAGACGGTCAGCAAGACTCGAGGACTTTTAATCTTGAGAGTGATTAGAGGAATCGGCCGCCCAGGAGAAGGCTATCACAAACTCTTACGACTTGACAGGAGGACTCAGGGAGATCCCAAAAAGAAGAAAAAAAGGAAGAGGCAAAAAAGCGTAACCCTGGAAACTGGAGGGTGGACTCAGATCCGTTAGCAAACCTAAACGACAACTCCTCGCCATTTGCAAGGGAATCCAGTGCCTCTCAACACTTACGAGAAAAAAGAAGAGACTGGTAAAGAAAAGGATTAAACATTAAGAAGAAGATGACAGCGGAAACGTTTGGTGGGAAAGAAAATTAACCAAGCCGGTGCGGCATGGGGCGGGGAGGAAAAAGCAATACGGAAGGAAAGGCGGAGAAAACAGGGGTCCAAAAGGGGGGGGGGGATGGGACGAACTGGCGTATAAAGCCCGACGGTTACACAAATAAGTGGGAAAAGGGGTCAAAAAGTCCTAAATCGTTATTCCCACCCGTCCATGGAGGAAAGACCGGAGGAAACGGAAACAGAAAGGGAAAATAAAAAAGGGTCTTAGGAAAATGTAGAAGTCGCTAAGTAGTAGACGCATCATATGGAGGAAGCATAGTCGCAAAAAGCCAGAGTTTCGGAAGAGGAAAGAGGGATGCACCCTTTACAAGGCGAACGGGTAGGGGACGGAAAGGCGGGAGGGAAACAATCCTCTTCAGTGCTAATGGTGAAAGTTAAAGCGTCAGGAGAACAAAAGCCAAAAACCCCCTAATATAAACTAGACAAAGGGGAATCTTAAAGAAGAAAAAGAGAGGGAGAAGAAAGGAAAGAACGGCTCAACGTCGGAACTGGATGGGAAAAGAGTGATGGCAGAGCGAACATTCCCTTGAAAAGATCCCGCAACGGGAAAAGGTCAATAAAATCTCTGTGATTCGAGCGACAGGGAAGTAAAAACAAAGTGCGGGGAAGAACGGGAACGGAGAGAAGGAAAAAAGGCTCGGGCGAATTAGAACAAGAGGAGTCAGAGGGGGTGGGAATTTCCTAATAGTAAAGAGACCTCTGACGCTTGAGGAAAGGCTAGGATTAAAAAAAGTCAGGCAGGGGGGGGGAGAATTGAAAAACCCGGTGGAAGGCTGTACAAAAGGGAAGAGTCCACATCGACAGCAGGGGGGTGCGAGAGACTTGAAGTGCAAGGCAATAAGATGGCATCATAGAAAAAAAAACAAGAGAGAAAAAAGCACAGTCCTAGGATGTATGGGGGTGTAAATAGCAGTTGATATCAGCACAACTGGACGGCTATTGTACATCGGCAAAAGAGCCAAAAGGACCGGTTAAAGAAAAAAAAACATCAGACCCCAGGAAAAGGAGGGATTTTTCACGCGGTAAGAAGCGTAAAGGGATCGGCGAACGCTATGAAGGAAGAAACTAAAAATAGAAGAAGGAGGGAGAATAAATAAGCGAGGCTCCGACAGCAAAGTTTTTTCGCGCCTCTACCCAGCGGAGAAAACAGGGAATGCCAAAAAAATCACAGCTTGAGAGAGGGGGAGAATAGGGGAAGAGGGGAGGGAAAGGCGTAAGGAGAAGGTAAGAGCCACAAAAGAGGGGGGTTCCTCATTGGCCGAACGAGGTAAAAGGATTACCAAAGGCCTTGAGTTGGGAAGGGAGACGAAGACTGGAAATCGTTGATAGATCTCGAGTGGGGTTTGGGTAGCGTCCGCGGAAAAGACACAATTAAATACAGAAGACAGTAAAGGGCGAACGAACGAAAGATTGAAAGGAAGAATTTAGGGGAGGGGGGCAACATACTATTCATCGGAAAATACTTCAGCTGGCAGTGATACAGACTGGAACTAAGGCCCAGGGAAGACTAAGACAGGAAGGAAGGGACAGGTAGAGAAAATACAGGGCGAAATGCTAGTGAGGGAGGGGGAAAAAGGTACACGAAGGGATTCAAGAGTTGCCACTGGCCGTTTATTAATTTTGAGGCTTGAACCAAAAGGAGGATGGGATTCACCGTAACGGGCTTGGAAAGTACCAAGGGATTTCACATTTTCCCAAAGGAGGAGAGAGTAAAGGAAGAAATCAAGAGAGAGGGCGCACGAGCATTCGAAACCTGCTTTTAATGTTCAAATCAAAACGGGAAGGGGGAAATCTGAAAGGAGGAGTATTTGAAGGAGAGGAAGCCAAGAGCAGGAGGAGGGTTGGGGGGGGGGTCGGCTACGGAAAGGGGAAAAGGGGCGGATGCAAGGGGGGACGCGCTGGTAACGGGTGTCGGTTGGGGAGGGGAGGCTCAAACGGGAAAGGGTAGTTGATAAAAAACTAAAAAAATAAAGGGGTAAGGGATGAAGAGGACATGGAGGTTTGACTGGTTTTCTTTGGTAAAGGCTGGCCCGCCTATTTACGCAGGAAGTGGGGGGGTCTACCTAAATGGGCGGGGTGAGAGTAATAAAGCAAGAGAAAAACGAAGGAAAAAGGAACCTGCTAAAAGCCGATCAATTTAAGAAATACGAGGGAATCAGCCAAAAATGATCAAAAGAGAAGTCAGGGGGAAAGGTCGAAACAAGAGGGGGATAAAGAAAAGCCAAAGAAAAAGCGAGTCGAAATCACAAAAAAACGTGAACCTGGCAGAGGGAAGTTGAAAATGAATCTATACATCCCCTTATCCGGGAAAAAAAAAGGAAAAGGAAAGAATATACCTGAAGTGAAGAATGTACTAGGGGGAAGATTAACGGAGCGGGTCACGACCAATCACTTGTTCCGCATCTCGCGTGCAGGCAAGATACAGCAAGGGTCGGGATTAGAAACAAAGAGGGAAATTTGTAAAAGAGAATGTCAGAAGGAAGACTAAGACTTTTTTTCACGGGGCGCAGGGGGTGCGGGAGGTTATGAGAATTCGAACGGAAAGGACAAAATGGAATCCTTGAAGAAGGGTTGAAATTCGGAACGTGTTAAATTGGAGACGGGAAAGCTGGGAAAGTCAGGGTCTTAACGGTCGAAAAATCAAAAATGAGGAGGACAAGTGGTTGACAAGCGGAAAAGTAGAAAACGAATGCTTTTCCATATGACGGAGGAAAACGGCCCCAAGGACTTCGGTGGGCATCTAAAAGGAGAAATACTGCGGTCAAGCACTACCCTGAGGAAAAGATGTCGGAGAGGCCATTTCATTTGAGGCGTTTTGGAGTGGAAGCTTCCTGTTGAGCGGTAGCTATAGGCAGAAAGAAGGTCAGGACTGACCAGCACGACGGCTACAACCACAAAAAAAAAAAAATGGGGGAAGAGGAGAGGGTGAACTTCCGGAGGCAGTAGAAATTGGCCTGATGCTAAAATCTAGAACGTCAACACAGGGCAGCGGCTACCGGCTAAAAAAAAGAAAAAAGGCCCAATGCCTTACGCCGAAAGTAAAATGCCTTCAAGCAGAGTGAAAAGGAGGAGAAAGGATCGGGAAAGGACCGGCAAGTTGTTATCGCAAGGAACAAAGAGCATATGCCTAACTCTACGTTTAAAAGCCAATGTCGGAAAGGTCAGGGGGGACATCCTCCAACCCCTGCATGATAACCGAGGAAAAGGTAGAACACATTGAAACGGGAAGAATTAGCCAACCAACCGTAGAGGTGATATCCGAGGAACTATTTAGACGGGGCAAGCATAACAACTCAGGAAGGGGTAGCTGTAGAAACCGGAAAAAACGGAGGAGATGGTGGGCGACGGGAGAATCAAAACCAGGGCCGCTGTGTGGGGATCAGTAGAAAAGCCGAAGCAGGGAAAAAAAAAACTGTACGAATTGCTGGAAAATGCCTCAATGGAGTGAGCAGTTACTTAGAAAAAAAAAACGTACACCTCGGAGAAAAATGAATTGGGAGGGCAAGAAGCGTGCAGGATAAAATCAAGTGGTCAGGAAAAAGGTTGCTACATTTCCACCTTGGGGGGAGTATAACCCGCTGGACGAGGGAGTTGAAGACATCAATTTTGTGAGTCACACCGGTTAGGACACAGAGGGATTCTATCCAGCAGAAAAGGAGGATTAAGAGGGGCGTGATTGTAAAGGAAGCGCGGGCGAGGCCAAGGCAGACCGAGATTACTTTGGTCTGCGAGGGGAAGGAAATCAAAGACAACCATTAATTTAGTTGATACCTTACTAAAGGGAGTAAAGCCGGGCTTAAAAAAACGTATCGGGGGAACAGAACGGGAAATCATACATGATAGAGGCAGTTTAGCTGAGGGGTGAAAAAAGAAAAAAGATGCTTGAGAGGCAGCCAGAAGAAAAAATCTGAGAGAGGAGGAAAAAAATTGCAATCCTGCAATGGCGAACCTAGAAGGATCCGATCAACCCCCAGCCCTTTAAACGAGGAAAACCTCCCAAAAAAATGTCCATACAAAGTAACAGGGGTGTCTTAAAAGACAATAAAAAGAACGGGATTGCGAAAAGAGGAGAGCGCTTAAAAGGGTCGGGAAGGTTTCCCGACCCGGGGGTGGAACCGTTTTTAGAAATGGGGGGGTCTGGGCAGGATAAATCCCTCTTAAGGTGACGAAAGCCGAAGGGGGTGAAAAGGAAGGAATAAAGAGAGTTCACGCAACCGCCAGTGGGAGACCGAAGAGAAAGAGGTGGCAAGGAACTTACTTATTACTAGAAGGGGTGAGTATGACTACGCAATGGAGACGAGGAAGGGAGATGAAAGCGCTCAGCGTGAAGTACCGCGAGTAGAGAGAGAGGCAAGGTCTACTTAAATAGTGAAAAAGGGAAAAGCTACCGAAAAGGGGGGAAGTCATCAGGATCGGTATGGCAAAGGACTCTTCTCTGCTCAAATCCTGGGAAAAAAAGGGGGAAAATAGCCGAAAAAAAAACGCTCCAAAAAACCCTCTGCGAGAATAAAGGGAAGGAAGACCCTGATGGGAAAAGCAAACATGAAGTTCAAGGAGGGGAGAGGAACGGAGAAAGCATAACCCCCAAAGGACCAACTTCGTACTTCCCAAAGAAGTGGGGGAGGCGAACCCGGACACAGAGAGAAATGAATACGTCCCCACGGATAAACGGGAAACTATGAAAAGAAGACTGACAAGGAGGGGAGGGGACGATCGTGTGGGCAAGAGGAAGATAATAGGTCTTTATAAGAATTATAGACAATTCGAGAAAGAAGCGCTCGGACTTCCAACGAATTCTTCACGAAGGTAGTGAAGAAATTAAGTTGGCGCAGATCAGTTTCAGGAACAGGGGCTGGAACTAGGAAAAGCAATGACGCTCGCTGTCGAGCGGGTGGGAAGGGTTCTTAACAGGACTGCCGACTCAGGTTGGCAAAAGCTCGCGCGTCACATCGACAACAGGGGAGGCTTCAAATCCTTTCCCGCGAGGGTCACAACGCACAGAGAGGACAAGGGACCGCAGAGAAAGAACAACAAACGGAGAGGAGAAGAGGGAAAGGGGTCCTAGGAGGAGGGAAAAAAAGGTGGGGGTGGAGGGTGACCCTCCTCTTGTCGTCAGCAACCTTCGGGAGAGGGGACGAGGCCCGAAGATCCATCAAAAGACGGCATTCCGGTAGGGAAGAAGGAAAAAAAGATCTACAGGCAGACGTCATTGAATTCAACTGTCATAAAGGAAATCAGGAAAGGTCTTCGAAAAGGAAAGAAGGTGAGACATTCACTACATCGAGACTTCGGTTCTATCAAGGCGCTAGGAAATCTCGGGTTTTTCGAAAAGTCAGCAGGGGGGGGAGAAGGGCTAGAGATACATGTGCAGAAAGAATCAGGGATAAGGGAAGATGTTGTTCCGGGAGTTAGCAGGGGTGACTCTCACGTTTTATAGGTGAAGGGGGGGGGAAGGCGAGCGCTTTCCTTTCGAGATAGAAAATAATTGAGCCTGATCAGAAAAAAAGACTTTGTACGCAGTGGGCGGAACGGGTCGGGATGAAAGGGGAGGAAAGACAAATTTGCCTTGGCAGGTGCGGACCTGCAAGGAAGGGAAGCAGAAACGGGTGGAGCAGGGGGGATAAAATCGCCGAGGTTTGTGTTTGAGGAGTTGGGGTTGAAAGAGTTGACACCTTCCACCAGTGAAACAAGTGAGAGAGGGTGCACAAACAAAAAGAAAGGATCAATCTGCTTGGTATCATTGGCGGGTCGGGGAGAACGATGGAGAAAGGCAAAAACTCGGGGAGGGGAGGGGGAAGGCTTGACTTAAGCAAAGAACACACCGGCTCGGGGAGTGTCGAAGGAAGGACGCAAAGAAAAAATAACTTAAGATAAGAAGAAAGGGGGGGATTACGCATAACCAAAAAGCGGTACTAAGAGGGAAATCAATCAAGTAAGAACGTTAGATAAATCTTTCGGCATGGGGGGGGGGAAAAAAATGGGAATCGATGGCGGTAAAAGGCTTGGTCGGAGAGACAACCAGGTAGGTCACAAACGGTGACACAAAAAAAGGGAGGAAGTGCATATAAAGATCCCTCAAAGAGGGAGAACATCTCATGAGCACCTGCTCTTGGGGTCTTAAGTCAAAACCGGGTCCGGGGGGGTGGGGTAAACGGAAAGACTTCTGATGTGGGTAAGCGACCAAGGAAAAGGAATGAGGGGGGGATCGAGAAAAATAAAGTCTATGTCGCCAATTGGCGGCGGCAAGGGAGAAGAACGAGGAGTCTGGGAAAATATTTGCAGTAACCTAAGATCAGGTGGAGTCAGAAAAACAGAAGGGAGAGAATGTAATATCCGAAGGGTGCGAAGTTTGCTTTGAGCCGCTACGTTGAAGTCGAAACTAGATACAAAAAAAAGTCAATTGGAGGTGGACAGGAAATCACCGAAGAAGGTACAAGTAAGAGCGCGTGAAGGGATCCACGTCAGGAAAAGAAAACTAATAGGATAGACCTCCTGTGCAAGCCGACTGGTAGGGGGGGAGAAAAGAAGCAGGTCGGTAGAGTTCACGGTACTTACAAACCCCTCAGTGGAGAAGAACCCCTACTGAAACCGCTCTTGTCAAAAAAGGGCAACAACGACTGGAAAATGCAGAGGAAAGGGGATTTAAGCGACATTGAATTATAAGGAAAAGAAGATAAGAGAGAACTGTTTGGCCGGAGGGGAGAAGCCTGGCGTTAGGAACCAGGGATAAAGAATTAAAAAAATTTTGACCATCATTACCTAAAAATAGCGTTCGGCAGGAGAAGGGTAATGAAGTCATAGCGAAAGTGAAGCAAGGGGACGAGTCCCATCGAGAAGAAATTTTTGGGAACAGGAGAAATCTAAAGGGAGGGGTTGGGGTTGCGACGAGTAAAAAAGGGACCTCAGGATAATAAAAGCATCCGGTGGGGGGGAAATTGATGAAAAACTGGGGTCAATGAATAGGTTGGATATTCTGTAAAGAAAGGGCGACCGGATTAACTGATTTACGAACCTTTGAAAGAGGAAGAGAAGGGGGAGGGAAACTAGAGTCCTAGGCGCGGGCTTGCGAAAAAAGAAAGTCAGGGAAAAAGTCTCAGGGAGACTGGGAGAAAGAATAAATCCGAAAATAAGGCAAGAGGACGGAGAGGGGGGGTTCACAACTTGGATTGTGCGTGTTATATGTATAATCTGCAACTGGTATAGAATTGTCGCTGAGATGCTAAGAAGGGACAATGCGAAAGAAGACAGAAAGCCACAATCTCAGCTCAGAAAAAAAAAGGGGGGTTAGGAAATAAGAATTTGAAATAAGGATTTTAGAGGAGAGCCTTATGATTAGAATATAAGCACTAGGAAGCCCAAGAAACATACATCGAAAACGCAAGGGACAAACTGGGAGAAAGGAAAAAGGCGATGCGAAGGGACGCGACGACTAGTCGAAAGGGGAAAAAGGAGAGGACTCGTACCTGATTGGTGGGGGAATCTCCTCAAATAAGTGAAGAACGTAGAGAGGTTAAGTCCAATGTCTTCCGAAGGAAAAATGGAAAGACATCAGGAAAAGAAAAAATTCTCCACTCAGGAAACGGATAGCCACGTTAAAACTTTGAAAGGATCAAACACACACCAGTTATTGCAGGCTGGCAATAGTGCTAAGAAAAACAGACAGACCAGGTATCGCGCCCCGGTAAAAGAAAAAAAGTTATTCTATTTGACGCAGTCGCTTCAAAAGGGCCGGGTGTTATAGAAGGAGAACGCGCAGAAGACGCTATGGGGGGGAAAAAGGGGCTGTAAAATGAGCAAGGAGGGCAAGAAAGGTTCACCTTCCTGTCCCGCCGGCAGTCACCTTCGGCGAAATGATGAAATAGACGGGAAAAAGAAAAACGCCGATAAATCATGTCGGGGAGAAACGGGAGGGGGAACAAGGCCACAGGTGGGGTGGAAAATGAAGAAGAGATGTTTCACACGGGGGCGTGAAGAATATAACATAGTTGGAAGGCAGAGTGTCTTGAATAAATTTGGACCAAAGAAAAAGAGGAGTGGGCGGGATCTGAAAGAGTCGGTGAGGGGAAAAGGCGCGGAAAACGGTAGAAGACAATGCGTCCGTACTTGGAAGAGGGGAAGGGAGCTCGATCAAAGAACCATGAAAATGGTCTGGAAGAAAAGGGGCGAAAAGAGGAAGGAAGGGAGGCAAAGAAAAAATCAAGAAACAAAATTCTCTTCATACAATCGCGCCCGTGTCGAGGGCTGGGAAACCGAAACCGATGTCGGGGAGAGGGAGGAAGGAACATATCGAATCGAAAGTGTCACTCTCCAGGTCAACTCGAAGGTGAGTAAGATCAAAACAAAAAGCAGTAAGAAGAAGGGGCTTCCTCGGCTGAAAAGAACCTCATAAAGAGGGGACCCCACAGGACCGGTTTGGAAGTTGAGAAAAATCAAACGGCTGGGAGAATGGATGTAGAAAAGTCTCGTCGAGGCTGAGTCTCTCTAATTCCAAACAGTTTGTGAAACGTTTTGAAAGAACGTGGGGGAGGAGAAGGATCACAACTACGGTGACCCACGAGGGTGTTACAACAGGGGGGGAAGGAAGCTGTGAAGTGTCACCGTCAAAAAAGGACTGGAGTTCATCCTCCTAGTACCGGAACGACCGCACGGCGTAAGAAGCATTGGTCATTCTCGCTAAGCGCATGGACGTCGCGGCAATTGGCTAGAGAAGAGAGGGGTGGCCGATGCAAATCCGCATCGGAACGCGAAAAGGGAGGGGGCTTAGGGGACCCCTGAAAAAGGGAGAAAAGAAAAGAAGCCACTCTATCCGGGATCCCGGAAGGAGGTCTATCTCGAATGGGGTGAAAGGTGTAAAGCAGAAAAAACCAAAAACGGAGAAAAAAACCCAAGAGCGAGAATGAACAACAGTGGTCAGGAAGCTGAAGTTCAGCGGCAAAAAAGCTTTCTCCCCGCCTGAAAATAAAAGCACCGCTTCGGGCCCAAAGGCGGACAACAAGCATTTTGTCTCTGGGAAAAGTCGCGCTCCTCGAAGACGGAAAAGGGGTAACCCAAGAGAAGAAAAAATCAAGTCGAGGCGAAAGGTCTGTGATTCGAATCGTGGAGAAAAGGGACGTAGGCGTTAGGGCGGTAAAGAAAGGCAAAACGCGAGATCGTCGCCGCGAAAGGGGTACTTCGAAAGCTCGTGATGGTAGTGACAGCAGGCAAGCTTGGAGGGAAGAGAAGTTGGAAGGGAACGTGCTGACAAAGCGAATTCAATGGGAAAGAGAAAGGTGGAGTCGCGTTGTTAAGGTCTTTTACAAGAGTCATTACCTCTAAGTTCTGCTCTTCGGGAGCGTAAACAGAAGGATTTGTTCTAGCAGAGTTACATGCGAGGGGAAAGGGGAAAAGCTGGACCGAAAGAGCAACAAAACGAGAGGAAAATGCAAGATAGAGGGAAGGGGGGATTAAAAGAAAAGGAAGGAAAAAAGGGACAACTTCTTCGATTGCTCCAGAAAAAAAAAGAAGTTCCCTGACTTTAACTAAAGGAACGCGGCGACACTAAAGAGGGGATTGAGAGGGAGTGAAAGTTCAAGGAAAGGATACTATCACCGACGGGAAGGAAAGGAAATCCTATCAGGAGAAGAGGAAGATCTAACCAGCGAAAACGACGTCGTGCGTGGGTTCGGAAGGAGAGGAACCGAAAATGGAAAGCATACGTAATGTGCATTACCTATAGAAGAAAAGAAAAAGTTTAGAAGAGAGAAAGAAAAGAGGGTCCAGAGCTGGGGAATGGACGTCTTCGAAGAAAGGGACGGGAACAAAATCGAAAAAACGATTGAGTACAAGGGGGGGCCGAAGAACGGTAGCGGGGGTATTCCAGGCTGGTAGCTACCTCTGGGAAGGATTGCCGCTGAAACTGCAGGAGGGAGATAGGTGCATCGTGGAAATATATCAGCAAACGAAGAGGGTGTGTTAGACTTTGGAAGGACTCCTAGGGAAAACATTTCAACCAGGAGGAAAGGGGATGCTGGAAGTAAAGCCCTATTCCAAGGTTAAGTCAGAGGGAGGAGGGGGATCATGTCGGTTCATGGGCGCACATTGGAAATTCCGAAAAATAGGAGAGGTAATCTGGAGCCTACTGGGTCAAGAGAAGTTAAAAACGATTCTCTCTAGGGGGAGAGACATTCACGACGGGTCCCCACCGGGGGGATTATTATAAGCCACTTTTAATATGAGACGTGAAGGTACCGTTACACACTTGAAAGCAAGGAGGATGATCCGGGTGAAGGGGGAAAAGAAGAAAACGAGGTCGTTCAGCAGGGAAGGGGACAAAACTTCGGGATGGGGGTCACCGTAACGGATTGGGGGGGATCACTACAAACAGTTATGTCACCAACGTGTACCAAAAAAAAGGGACGTAGGCCTATAGCCCGAAGCCATCGATGGTCGGAAAGCGAACACCCGTATTGGGGGAGGTGAGGACAAACCGTTCCGGTGGATGGACATCTGCATTCTTCGGGGGGGAGCAATGAGGAATCCAGAGCGGAATTGTGGGGTTGGAGATGGGGGGCACCCGAGGGCGCATGGCGTAGGGAAAGGGACGAGAGAGCTCTCTGTCGGGTTGAAGGCCCGCTCACGAAATGTATGGAAAGAAAAAACACGCAGGAACAAAGTTCGAAATAAGGAGAAGCTAAGCTGCTTTTTCGATAATTGGATGGGGAGAGAAAAAAGGTCCGCCTGCAAAAGTGATATTCCTATGGCTCACAATGCGAAGGGGGTCATGGGGAGAAGAAGAGGAAAGAGGAGGTACGAAAGGGGCCTATTTCTTCCGGAAAACGTCCGCGCCTCATTGGAAAGACTCGATAGAAAAAGAAAAAGGGAGCTAGGTCATTAAGACTGAGTTAAGAAATCCCGGAGTCACAAACCCTCAAAGGGACGGCAAGCCCCTAACACCGTGAAACCGAAAGCTTGGTAGGCCATGTAAAAAAAAATAAAAAACGGGGAGACGGGACATAGAACTTCCGGAAGAAGGAATTTAAGGGATACGTAAACTAGCGCAGGCAACTATTAAAGATGCCAAGTTTCGCCGAAGGTGACTACTAATCCTTGAGGAAAGGAAGACCAGGAGGCACTCCAATGGTCTAAAAGGGGGAACATATCCGGTAAGGCGAGCGCGAAGGGATTAACTGACTCTCACAACCAGCGCCACTGGCGACTGCGATTTCACGAAGAAAAACTTTGGGGGGGAAAAGGGGAGCCGAGACCGTGCGGATTATCTACAAAAAAAGAGGCAAAGCATGAATCACGGGCATAAGGTTGTGGGAAGGCTTAACCTGTGCGGTAATATAACGGGTGAAGGGAGGGATATTTCATTTCTCCGATTCACTTGGCAAACCTTTGCATCGTCAGGAAAAGGGGTCTGTAACAGGAGAGTGAGGAAACATAGCGGCTGCCAGAAACTGTCAGGGGAGAACCAAGAGCCAGTCCGCGCGCGGCGTCATCAAGGGAGAAGAGGACGACTAAGAAGTTTCATGGGAGCGTTGTCCAGGAAAGAGTGGGGGGGGCTTTTGCGGTTAACTGGCTCCGCTGAACCCGGGGAAGCAGGGGGGGGAGCTTGTATGCTAATCATTGGAAGAAGCGACTCAAGTAAAAGGACGG
>Ga0179591_1351722_pt1 | contig 14555 bp, 15 predicted proteins | sample CZOMad2_1_08_16f_FD_182891 | JGI IMG/M metagenome (GOLD analysis project Ga0179591, IMG submission 182891) | Vadose zone soil fungal communities from Angelo Coast Range Reserve, California, USA - CZOMad2_1_08_16fungal (PacBio error correction) | ecosystem: Environmental > Terrestrial > Soil >...
ATGCGCTATCTTAATCCCGATGCAACTTTCAGCTGAAGGATATGAACAAGAGCTAAGAGGAGAGAGCGAACGGGGGCGAACAGGAAGGGGGGGGGGAAAGCCTTAATGGAGGATTCGAAACCGAATCTTTTATCTACAGTGAACTGGCCGGTTGACCGTCGAGTCGAAGGGATGGATTCAAAGAGAAAAAACCTGGCAAGACCACATTGATCGTAATGGAGGAAGGAGAGGAGAGGGGCGGAGGCCGAGATATCGCCGAGGTACTTCCTTGAGCCTTCCATATTGAAAATACTCGTTTAATCGGACAATGGCTAGTTAAATGCTAGGGAAAATCGATTCGTTAACCAAAACTGGGCAGCGTGGGAAGGAGTCTTATTTCTCCTGTCTTGGGGAAAATACGAGAATGAAAGACGGGGATTTCCCGCACCTCTAACTTAGCGAGAGGATCAACCAACCGTCCAACGAAAGGAAAGTCGAATGGAAAAGGGAGGGATTCCGGCGAAAAAGAGCACGAGTCGTCTCAATTGGACGGAGCCCCCCCTACATTGAAAAGGAAGTTCAGTATCGAAACACGCCAGATCGTCGGACAGCTTTGGCATCGGGGAAAGGGGGGTGCAATTGGGGAAAACGGAAACATCCCCGTGAGAGAGAAGCTGGCTGGAGAGAAAGGAGATAGTGGGCCGAATGCCAAACAGAGAAAGAAGAAGGAGAAATCACAGAGAACGTGCTGCCTGCTAGCTGCGCTCGACCAAGATTCGCCAAAGAAAACGAGACCGTTGCTAAGTCGCAAAAGAAAGACACATATAAAAACTGGGAGGGAGACGGCAGCTGCAGAGGGAAAGTGGGGCGAGTAAACCTCGCGATTCCAAAGGGCAAAAAATAACGCGCTCGCTGACGAAAGAAGTTGGGCCCTCCTCATGCAGTCGAGCGAACCTTGATCATTTCCAAGATCAGAAGAGAAAAAACGGATTATTAGTAAAGGAAAGGGGAAACGGAGAAAGAAAGTTAAAAAAGGTGGGGGGGGAAATTGGGTGTCGGGAAAAAACGAGGTCGTTTCAGAAACTGCCTACGAACCGTTCCAGTGCAAAAAGGGGAATCGGGAGAGCGCCCGGAAGAAACGGTCTCCAGGACTCGTGGGGGCGATCAAAGGAAATCGTCTGGTCCAGACGGGGCGAATCAGGGTCTAGAGTCGCTCGGCAGCTGAATCACTCTCTTCTAAACCTGGGGATTTAACTCGCCCCCAGCGTGGGGAATACCCCAAGTCGGCCCCACTATGACCGCCAAGGCCGATAGAGAGAGAAGGCAAGGGGGGGAGAGAAAAAGAAAAAATGTTTTCATAACGAGGGTCGATGGCACGACATTCCGCGCTGGTCGGTGAGTCACTCCTCGCACGATGTAGGCGAATTGACGAACGCGCGAGGGGGGCAAGAGGGAAACCAAAGGACACTCGTGTCGAAATCATGAAGACGACAATCTTTATATCCATGGCTTTTGGATTTTCTCGCCAAGTTAAGCGCGGGGGGAACATCCTACTCGTCCTGTCGGATCTAACTTCACCGACCGTATAGAAAAGGCGCAACAGGTTTGGAAGGGCAATCATTTCGTCACGCAGAAAGATCAGAGAGTCCGACCCGGAGCGTTGCCTCGGACGCCTCTCCAAGGCACTCGCTTCGAGAGGGACGCAAATACGCTAAGGAGGACCCGGAAGTCACGAGCTTGGGACCGGCGATCAACATGAGTCTTTAATGGTTGAAAAAATCCATCCCTGTCGCCCCGAGGGAAATCGCGAGCAGAAGCCGCGACGGACTCGTTACAAGAGAAATCATGAAAAGGCAAACAGGGTAGGAGGGAACCACTTTGCGAAATGCTGAGCGGAGGCCGTGCTCAACGGGTCATTTACATCGGGAAAGAAAGGAGCGGAGGAAACGAATCGCACTTCCCCAGACATTGCCTCGTGACAGAAAGCGCAGAAGCACAACTCAAAGGGAAACGGGAGAAAGTAAAAAGTGTGAGTATCGTCCCGAAAATTCTACGGAAGAAAAAAAGGTCAGAGCAAGAGAGAGGAAGAGCGGACCTCGGCAGGAAAACGTTCTGAGCAGCGGCCTTGCGGGTATGACGATCTGGCCCTCTATGTGGCCCTCCACCGCAACCTTTTAGAGACTTTTCAGGTGATACCTCAAAAAGGAATAGACTTGGAGAGAGGCCAATGCATGCGCACGTGTAAAAATCAAAGAACGGTGAGATCACAACTATAAGTGGTTTGTCAAGCGCTTCCTTCACGAGAACGATGATTTCAATCCGATGTCAAAGAGAAGGAAGGGGACCCAGGACGTTCCCTTCGAAAATGATCGTGGGTGAAGCGAGAACGACGAAAGTATCACACTCACTCAGATTGAAAGTTCTGACCCAGATCCGACAGAAGGAGCGCCTCAAACGAGAAGGAGGGCGAGAGGGAAGAAGCGGCAAGACCAAAGGGACGATCAAGGAGAGAAAGAAAAAACCACGAAAGAAAACGAACGCTCGAAAAGACTTTTCTTACTGAAATCTGGGTTTCTCAGGCGCGTTTCAGGAAGGGAGAATCGGAGAGAGGGTAAAGAAAAAGGAGAAAGGACATCTCCTCTCAACACAAAGGAAGGAAGAGGGTTAACGTGCTCGATACTATTGAACTTGACTCGGAAAGAACAAACACTCGTCCAGAAAAGACCTCGCCGGGAAAAATAGGGGCGAGAGGCGTGCTGTGAAAGTGGGTGAAAGCGGGAACAAGGGATTTGCAAACATGAAGACCCTAGTGGACCTAGGGCTTTCCTAGGTGACATGCGAGACCTTCTCCGAGCCAATGGGGAAAGGAGAGGAGGGCAGGGGGGCAGAAAAGTTCTCTAGTGACACGCGCTCACAAAAAAATTCAACTTCGAAGAAAGGGGACATTTGTAAAAGGCTGAGCCTAGCTCAAATCTACATCTCTAACCTGCAAAGAGGAGGGAATAGAGTCTGGAAAAAAAAAGAAGGGACCGTCGGGATAGGAAAAGGTATAACCGTCAGGGCTCGATGGTGACAGTCAGTAGGAGAAAAGGGGCGTACCCTCGTCAAGGATACGTACTTGCTAATCCACTCCTCACGGTGGGGTGTCCTGAATTCAGACTAAGAGATAGGGAAAGGATAGTAATAAACCTCAAAGAGCCGGGTCAAAAGAAGTTAATTATTAGAGGTCCCTAAATGGCGTCGTATAAGGGGATCAAGGGGGGGGTGAAAAGTAGGCATGCCACGACATCGTGATAGGGGAAAGGAGACGGGCCAGGTTGAGCGAGTTGCTTGCGCAAAAACGGTGTGTTCAATCGAAAGAAGGAGGGGGGATGAGAAGCATGAGGGGGGGACATCCCCATTATGGGTCGTCTACAAATCCGGAGACTTCCATCATAAGAGGATAGGAAGATAGGGGGAGAGGGGACAGGAAGGTACATGTGGAAACACCGAGCGCGCTAGCCGCTCGAACTATCGGTCTCCTTATCAAGCAACTCATTCAGTGTCGCCTCGGGGAGCTCAACAGAGGAGAGGTCAAACGAAGTGAGCCGGGAAGGCCCTCGATAGTGCGTGCCTTGTCAAGTTCCGATGGCGACAGGAAAGAAAAACTTTGCATCCGGAAACAACTAGTGGGTTTCCTGAAGATTGTCAGTGGTTGCTCGAGACGTAGGGGAAACTGGATGAAGGGAGCGACGGGGAGTGACGGGGGTACAGCGCCTCTGAAGGGACTTGGGCGAGAAAATAACAACGTCATCACGCATCACGATCTATAGATTAAAAAATTTTGGGTTTCGCTTAGGCTGCTCTGTCGGAAACACCACAAGTGGGAAAAAAAGCGCCCAACGATAGCCTGAGGTGTGTACACCGGAAAGAGGAAGGGGAAAGGACGTATTGGTCATCGGAAAAGTGAGATGTGAAAAAAGGTCCACTGAATCGAAAGACCACTCAGGCAGGGGACTGGATCGGCCAGCTGGTTCGGAGAATAGGGGCCGACAGTGGGGGGGGTATCCCCAAAGGAGAATCTAACAGAGAGGAGAAGAATACAGGATTAGAGAAGATCCATTTTCTTCCCTACAATACTCAGGAGAGAGACCAAAACCGATTCAAGTACCGATTAGCTCCGTTCGAAGGGATATCGAATATGTGAGTCGAACTCAGTCCCAAGGCCTTCGTCTCTAAACCTTGTTTTTTGAAACAAAAGGGAGGGGAGGCCCAATAGCAAGTAACTTTCAGGCGGGGAGAAACAAGATATAGCAACACAGAGACTAGGAGGATGAGGAAAAAGAGGAGGCACAAAAAGAGTTCACCAGGGTGTGTTGCTATCAAGGGGGGCGGAGAGAGCCCAGGTCGTAGAGACAGTGGGGGGGGAGGACGAAGGGGACTGGCATGGGGCTGGGATGGGGCGACGAATAGAAAGAATCTTCGATCTGTAACTGGACTGCAGTATCTAAAAGCTCAAAAGACGGGGCTGTGAACTACTCAGAGAAATCGGGCCCTGGCGGAGAGAGGTTGAGGGGGTAATCTTTTATGGGAACTTGATATCCCTTGAGACGGCAACCGAAGGGGTTAGAAACAAAAGATCTAGAAGATTTAAAGACCAAAATAGAGACAGAAACATCCGAGAGGGAGAAGTGGGGATTTTCTGAATTCAACCGAAAAACATTGATATGACCACTTGTCCGGAGATGCGTGAGACCATACGAACTGGGAACAAGGGTGGGGGGGGGGGAGCAGAAATGGAGACGACAGTCTAGGGGGGAAGTTTCCAACCTTAGTGTCCTCCCGAGGAAGGGAGGAATGAATACGTTGGGTGTCGAGCCAGTTGAAAAGGAAAGGGTTCGATGGGTGTACTAACAGTCAATCGGAGGGGAGAGGGTTGATCTGATCAGTGGTACCAGAAAGGGTTTTCGCAAAAAAAAATGAAAAAGGGTCTAAGAGGTAAACAGAAAGAAGGGGAAAGGGACTGATTCGGAAAAACTGGATCGGCAGAAGGAGGATGGCCAGCTAACTAGAGTGAATCTCTCCCGGTTTCTTACGAGGAAAGAGGGAAGGGGGGCGTCACATGGGATGAAGGGTGGGGAGAACCAATCCACCTGCGAAAATTTCACGCTCTAGTGCGAGCAGATCATCCTCACTGTTCAGCATTAAAGTCACGGTAATTTGGCGCAGAAAGAGGACTAAGTCATGAGAGGGGGAAATAGTCATCGAAGCCTAATCGGGACAACGAGGCCTTGACGAATTAAACATCGAGAAGAGGACCCAGAACCTCTTCTCACAGGGCAGAGGAGAAATGGGGGTCGGAGGACCGTAGGTGGTCTGACGGAAAGATGTTTACTTCGGAAAGGTTTACACACTTATCACTCTAGAAGACCAGAGTGAACCGCGTCTTGTAAATTGTTCAAGGCAGAGGGATACGGGTACGGAACTGGCCCCGCGTTCTGACGGGGGGGGAAGGGAAACCACTAAAGTGGGGGAATGGGAGGGTTCGGCAACAACTTCAAGAAGTCGATTTACGGTGCACGAGAGAGTCTTCTAATGGGGGAAAACTCCCCTCCTTTCAGCCACGTACCAAAAGCTCAAAGTTTCAGACTCAGGGGACCAAAAAAGTAACTGGACCCGCCATGTGGTAGCTCTCTATGGGTCCGGAACGCCTGTGGATGACTAAGGCTGTAGGATGTGTCAGAGGGAGGAACAGGACGACGGACCCACGGAATTGAAATTTCAAAGGTCGTAGGTCGATGGAGAGGAGAATTAGCCTCAGAGACTCACCCTAATTCTGAAGTCCAACCGGGTCAATGGCATCTTTCCACAACAGGGAAGAGGGACCGCGGAAGAAAATAATTGGGGAACGAGGTTACTGAGGTTTGGGCGGAGACTGGGTCTCAAGGTCTAATTGTGAGTAACCAAAGAAGGAAACTAGCAACAACAACTGGGGAGTAAGAGGAGAGGGTACTTGAGGTGACTTCGAGATCTAAGGTTGATAAGTAGAGCGTCCCCACAAGGGGAGGGCCAACCTCGCCAACATATTTTCTCTCTTGTAGTGTTCTCAATTTTAAATCGGGGTGAGGGTGGCAATGTTCTGCCGAGAAAAAAAGAAGAGTCAGGATAAACCGCGAGCGGGTTCGGAGATACTATGAGGAAGACGTCACCGGAAACGAAAGGGAAAGGAGCTTCGTCGGGGAAGTAGGACCTTCTACTCCAACGGGGTCAGGGTAAATTGATAAACGAAGAAAAAGAGGAAGGAATTCGTGGATACAAGGGTTTAGCTAGGGAAATCTGCTTGAAAAACATGCCGGAGAGGAGAGTAGTCTCCGGTTATAACCGCTGGTTGGAATGCGTTGAGGAAAAAGGGGAGAAAGGTTCATGGGAAAACGGAAAGCCACGCCAACGGGGAGGGGGGGGGGGAAAGTGCCAACCGCTAAGGAGTCACCAAGTCTCAGAAAAAAACTCAGGTAATAGGACCCTCATGTAGGGAAGCAGAGGGGAAGGAGCCATGGGTGAGTTCGATGCGAACATCATCAAAGAGATACTCAAGGAAGAGAAGGAAAGAGTAGCGATTTTATCTGCTTCGAAGCCTGTTGGGGGGGAACATCGGAGGTGAAGGGGGGAGGAAGGAAAAGATTCTCGAAGGAGAAAGATGATAGAGGATCTTGCGAGCTGCAACATGACAGAAAGGAGGCCCCCCAAATTCCTCTATCTAAGCGACCTCTACTTGAACTGGACCACGTGAGCGAAGAGGAGAGAGAGGAGGAAATAGGTAGAGGATGGAGGGAAGAAAAGAGTCAAGAAAATTGTTGGAGGGAGAAGGGGTCGCTCAGTCAAGCCCTGGAGAACTAGTCGAGCGTTAGGTTGCGAAGAAAGGGACTAGAAAAGGTGATAAGGGAAAGGGGGAGAGGGGAGGGGGTCTCGAAAAAAGAAATACAGGGATTGGAAAAATTTGGTTTCAGGGGAACCGGGAGGACTTCGGCCTTCTTCTTCGCCTTCTTAATGACGAAGAAAGCCCGAAAACAAGGAAGGGGCGAAAAAATAATGGGAGGGTCCAACCTACAGTCAAAATACGTGGTAGTGCAGAAGGGGGGGAAGTAGAAACCGATGCTCTTCTCTTTCTCGCCCCCCCTACGGACAGGGCCGGAGTTGGGAGGATAAGGGGAACCTACATCTCCTACTCTTAAGGGTTCTTACCAGTATTGGGTAAATTGGGGGTCAAAGGGGCGCACAGGCGAGTGAAGAAGACGAGCGTTCGTTATCGGCCTAGTGCGGATAAGAGGGTTAGAAAGTACTTGTCACCCGCGGTTCTATCAAAAGTCGCGAACTTAACCGAGTAAGAAGAAAAGGATCGACAGAATGTGCCAAGAGAACCCGGGGCGAATCAGGCGTTGAAGAGAACCGGGGCCCGGGGGGATTACCTATCGCCCTCTCCACGGAAGGAGTCGTCTGATCTAGAGAAGAATCTACTCGTATTCAGACAAACAATGGTTCGTCCCCCCCCGAGCGGCTTGAACTGATAGAGTGGCCAGGAATCTATAGAAAGGAACATATATCTTCTAGCAATTAACCGGGGTGGGCAGGAAGGTGGTCATTGGGAATAGACACAGAATCTCACGTGCGCAGGACTAAGCCGTGGCCCGAGGGACGACGACATAGAGAGCATCTTCTAGGGTTTTAGGAATAAGGCCTCTGGGAAAAGGAGAAAGAGGAAAGTACGTCTTGAAAGCGGCGAATCTGGTTCGGAGAGTCAGAGAGGTGCACTTGGTTCATCTTGCGCTAGGGGTTAGATCGTGCAAAAAATAATAGAAAAATTCCGATCAGCAAGGAATGGAGTCTCGCCCAAAGGGAAAAAAACAGAATGCAAGGGGGGTCCTATTACCACTACTTCCCGCTGGGCTGATAGGTGCCAGGGAGGGGGACGAGAAAAGGGGGAGAAAAGTAGAGAGGGGGGTGACGTCCCACGCCGGAAAGGCCGATCAAACGGTCTAAAGAAGTCAGGAAAGGCTCGGTATGTACTTTTCGTCCAAGGAATCGGAGGGAGGAGGGTTCAAATCAAACCGAGTATCAGGAAGGGAGGAGGGTCGCGTAGTCCATCCGAAGGCAAAGCTGAACTCAAGCGAAACAGGGGTTCAACCATAAGGCTCCTTCGTGATTTCCGATGCAAGGGCCAAACGCCATTCAAAAGGGGGAAAAGGAAAAGAGCAGGGAGACCACTACAGCGGAAGGCCGGCCCGAGAAGCTTGCGAAAAAGGGACTGATCAAAAAGGTGGATTGAAGAAACACATGAAACTACTACTCGAGACATATTACCGCGCGCTGACGGTGGTCAGCATCATGAATGGCCAAACGTCAGACAGAGTTTCTCCGTCGATGAGAAAGACATAGCATCGGACCTAGAGAGTAGAACACGAGATCCGGGAAAGGCCTTCCAGAACCATAGTACGATGAACAAGAAACAACTAAGGCGAAATAGAATTGCTCATCTTGATTCTACGTGAAGGAGGAAAGGAAGAAAAAACTAAGAGAACGATGAGGAGAGCGCCATGGATCGGAAAGTGAATTTAATAACGGTACGTATCAAAGGAGTGAGTAAAAAGAAATCCGCTTCAGAACACCACCTCAAAGAGTTTGACGGGGGGCGGGGAGCTGTGCGGCCTAGGTTGCCCACGTCAGACGGTCCCGTGACGAGGCACGCTATGGCGGGTTTCCCCCCTCCAAAAAGCTTGTCTAACCGATAGGGGGGGGGGGAAGGGGACGAGGACAATAAGAGAAAAAGCAATCTTTAACCTTTGGGGGTTAATACCTGGGTGTTACTTCTTTCCGAGGGGGGCTTTAAGGAAGTTGTTGGAGGGGAGGAGGCAAGGAGAAGGTTCAGGCCCGCACGCTCCAAGTGAGGGTTATTGGCTTATTTTCGTCAAGGTTGATCAACTAACTATAACATCTGCTCGGAACCTCGGAAGAAGAAAAGAGGAAAAGGGGCAGACAAACAGGGAAGTCAATATCACGATGCCACAGCACAACGAGTCAGACCATAGGGGGGGGGAGCGGTTAGGACGCGGTGGGGGGATCAGGCTTGCATAGGGCCAAACCCACCCAATCGCTGGTTGTGCAAAGTCTCGACAACAAGGTATGGATTCAAAGGGAGTCGTTGGTTACCACAAAAACCCAAAAAAAAAAAAGGCGAATACGAATTTGGCGACATCTTAACTGCCGGGAGGCAAAGAATAGACTCGCACACAAAGGGTAGGTGGCGCGTGCAGTGGCTATTTTGTGAAATCGTTGCTGCCCAGCGGGATTTCACGAGATCCGAGGCTATTAGCCTCTCGTTCAGCAGCTTCCTGAGGGAGACAAAAAACGCCGAAGGGAAAAGCATGTGGACAGTGGAGACGGGGAGATTCTTGCATCCAACCCGTGGGAGCTGTAAGGTCAGAATTCGGGAAAGGAAAGGGCGAGGTTGAGTTCTCGTTCGGAACGTGAAACGAGCGGAAGGGGGAGGAAAGGAGTTTGGCAAATGGTCCCATGCCGGGCTCGAGACTGAGCATACTTCCCTTCAACGGGTCGGACCGGTTACAAAAGCCAAACCAAACACACGAGAAGGGGGGGGAAGGGGGGTCTAGAAGAAGGAATACAGAGCTCGTCATCAAAGAACCTCAGAAAGCCGAGGCATGAAGAACTTTCACTAATATTCCAAAGAGCTGTGTAACTGGGCTCGAGAGTTTGAGACAGGGGGTGTATATGAGGGTAGAGGAAGAACATCTCGGGGAGAGGGGAAGAAACAAGAATAGGGGTTTATACTCGCTTCTTCTCCCTTGGGGAAAAATACAGGTCGGATTCAGGCAGAAGGATGTCACCCGATTCTGCGATGTCAATATGCGAGGGCACATTCAGCTCTAGGAAAAGAAGGGGGAGGCTGCAATCCCTGAGGGAAGGGGAACAAAAAAGAGTTGATCTGGAGAGAAGACGTGCAACTCGGGACGAAGGGGAGTATGTAAGATAATTAGGCTCTGAAACTAAGGAGAATGATAAATAGACCTAAAACAAGAGGATCAGTAGCTTGCAGGAGAAGAACAAGAGCCGAAAGAGGAAGAAGCTTTGGCCTAGGACAATGCTCGTGGAGGTTTGAAGTCAGGATAACTCCAGCCAAAGAGGTTCTCGATTGTTATTGGGCTGCAACGATTACGTTACCCACTCGACCTTTGCAGACGGGTCTATAAAAGCCACCGCAGAAAAGGGAGACAAGGAGGTTATATAGAGAGGCTTTCACCGCGTGGGGGAGTTCAAGGCACGCTGAGGAAGGAGGTTTCTAGAAGACTAGGTCCTGACGTGCTGAGCGAGAAAAATCAACACGCAGGGAACAAGAGGGGGGGGGAGGCGGGATGTGCAAAGGGGGGAGCTGCGCTCCAATCCAATTGGAAGCGAAGGGAGTTTTCATTTATATGGGGGTTTCGTTTAGACTGGGTAGGCCCCCCATTGTGTCTAAAGGAATGAAGGAGACGGAAAGGGAAGAGAAAAGTCTACAGTGGAAGGGAGGCTCTCTAGCCAATTCGCAAACCATTGTCAAAGACTATCCCTTTTCGGAAGAGGGAGAAGATACGGAACGCGACGGGCGAGCGAGAGGAATTACATAGCGAAATGTGTCGTGGCAGCAAAAGGGAGTTCGAGAGCGAACCGGGCATGGGGGGGGGGGGTGGGATGATAACTCAGGTGGGGTTATAGAAAAAAAAATCGGGATCAAAAAAAGCTTCTTTGTCTCTGTTGATCGAAACCGTGAAATTGGAGATAGTAAGATTGAACTCTTTTGGGGGATCACGATTTTTGACGAATCGGGCCCAAACGAGGTCGTTAGAAAAGCGTGCTCGTCACAAAGGCGGTTAAGAAGGGTACATCTGAGAAGAAGTGGATAGGACGAAGGGAGGAAGAAACTTCTGTCCTTGGAAGGGAGTCTACGGGGAAAAGGGATGACTTGTCCGAGGGGGAGAACTAATCCTGGGTACGAGATCACTCGGCATTCAGTATCACCTTCTCGGCGCCTGTCATTTAACACGTGGGGGAGAAAAAAAGAAAAAACATCCAAAAAGAGGTCCTATACAGAAAAACTTAGATGAGTAGTCGTCACTGTCTAGTGGGAAAGGTGGGAGAAGAGACAGTCTATCACCTATCAGGGTGATAGAACCAAAACGGGGAACTGGAAGGGGGGGCATGGATAAGAGTCTCGAGCTGGACGGGTTGAAACTCAAATTGGTCATACAGAACCTTCGGTGGGAATTTTTAAAAAACGCCAAGTGGTCAGTCAGATTTCGGGGGGTACAGACAAAGAGCCGTCTGTGACTGAGGGGGAGACTTAATAAATGGGCACCTCGGCCAGAAGAAACATTGGTCCCTTTTCTCAAACGAGCATGAAAACGAAAAAACCGGGGGCAATCTCCGGCTCCAAAAGCGTCACGGCCGGGCCGCTCACGAGGATCAAACTTATTCCGGCAGCTAGCTTAAAAGGGGCTACTACATATTTAAAAGAGGGGGGGGAAAGCAAAAAAGAGAAAGATCGCCCTATGAACTAACTATCGAGAGGAGACCGCTAGCAGGGTTGTAATCATCATTAAAACATTTTTCATAGATTCTCTCACAGAGGAAAGGCATATCGGGAGGGTGGAAGTCGAGGGGATTCGAGAATAGCAACGTTGACGAAATATCAATGCCTATTCCAAAAAGAGCTTAGGCGCAATCACCCAATAGGGGGTGAGTCTTCAGGAGATGATTGTTCGGGAAGGGAAAGAAATGAGGAAAGCCAAGGTCAAGAGGAAAGGGAAGACGAGTGACCTCGGCATGGATGAGCAGCGAGTTATTACCTGACAGAAACTGCTCGACTGCGAGAGGAACCACCGAAAACGTTTTACGGCGTGGCAAGGAAGGAGTTCACTAAAGAATCTCATTTAATCCGATTCTACATCTCCGCTGGACACTTCGATGAAAAGTCAGAAAGAGATTCACAGTGGGGGCAAGCGATGACAACGATCAACCGAGTCGACAGTGAAGGTACGCCGCCGGTAGGGGTGAGATCTAGAGGGAGGGCAGGGTTTTCCTGGGAAAAGTCTCTTGGGAGTTCCCAGGAAGCAGACACACCCACGATACGTAGTGGTGCTCAGAGAAAAAAGAGGTTAGCTCCGGCTTCACGAGGAGAGGTGAGATGGGCTCGTCACCGGGGAGGCAGCAAAATGGAAGGAAAATTCGAGAGCCGCACGGAAGAGAAGAGAAGAAGTTTGACAGAACTTTTGGGGTCTCATTGAAAGCCAGGATATGGTGACGTCGTAGCCTCTCACAACAAAAACAATTAAGGGAGGGCTTCAGATAATTCGGAGGGCTCTTTCGATCTGAGAAGACTATGACTAGCGCCATAAAAAAACCTACGAGCCTCGCCTCCAAGAATTGGCGCTGGCGTTGAGTGTGCGGAGTTGTGGCACTCGTTGCTGCCAGAGTCGTGAGGGGTTGCAACTTTTTCTTCGCTGACCAGCGCGATTAGGAAGAAAGAATGCGCTCCTCTCGTACAACCTTGGGCCGTTTAGAACTTTAATAAAAGGGGGCAATCAGGGAAGACAACAGTATTCGGAAAGGCGATTAAGGCCTGGTCAAGACATAGCAAGAAGAACCGAATCTCGCTTCCTATTTCGCGAGGCGATTCACAAAGGCCAGGGGGGGGAGGCAGTGGTTTCGCAACTGACGGGATCGAGGGGACACAAACTAACTGGGGATCTCAACGCTAAAGTCTTCGTTGTAGGCCAAAAGTGGTGCTGCGCGTCAGGACGGGCACAGAGCACAACAGCAATCAAGCCTCGGATAAGAGTTAATTCAAACCTTCGCCGGATCTTGAGAGGGAAGGATCTCCGCAGGAATAGAAGCATAGACGGGAAGCAAACAGAAGGTAAGGAAAGGTTAGCGAGGGAGAGCAGCCTTTTTGGTTTGGGTCCGGAAGGGGGGTGAAAAAAGCGATTCTTGCGAACGATCAGGAGAGTGATCAGTGAAATCTAAAGCCGATCGGAGAATCGAGCACCGAAGCCAATAGATCGACGTGCTTTCCAGAAGATGAAAAAACCGGAAGGGGCACAGTGAAGAGCGACGCGCCAAGCGGGGAGAAAGGGATGGATTGTCAAAAAGTCAAGACCCATCAGTTGGGCGGAGAGAGTAACTTGATCTCGCGCGGGGGAAAGCCTTGTCGCCGGCCAAGAGAAACTACACTGTGCGTGCATTCGGGTATGGGAGAGGAAGGAGACAGGAAAGAGCAGGTTGGAAAAAAAAAAAAACCTTTTGAGAAAGCGGCTCGGAACGAAGGGGGAAATGGACCGCCCTTGACTTTTTAACGCGACGCTCCTGGAACGAGGGGCTAATCACGTCCGGCAGCATCAACTAAGGGAAATTAAAGAAAAAAGAGGTTGAAAGGGCGTGTAAAAACGCGAGCTCGTCGTAGAAAAAGGCCTCAACCGAAAAAGCTGTAGCGCGGGGGTCGTAACAAAAAATCGCGGATCAGGGGGTCGTGGCATAGGGAATGGTTAGTGTCGGGTAACGAGACGCCCTCCAAGGGAAGTCAAGTCTGCAGGATGTATGAGGCTATCAGCGAACAGGCCCCCGAGGGCGAGTGGAAAATGAAGGGAAGACCAAATAAATTTCTTCGATGCCGACTGACAGAACCCAGAATGTCGCCACGAGGTGGGAAAAAGACGATCACCTGGGAAAAAGGAGAAAAACGACTGAGAAAGAGGAGGGGAAAAATCGCTTCCCGGAGGGAAAAGCGGAAAAAAAAGAAAAAGTCGACACGAGACCTCGTGGCCGACGATTAGAAAAAATCTTGTATCAAAACCCAAGAGAGGCGGGGACTGATCACGGAAGAGATCATCAAAAGCGATATAAAGAGATGCAGGGTCACAAGGGGCGATCACGAAAAAAAATTGTTCAGGAGAAACGCGTTACTTCAGCGGGGCTATAAAAGAAAAGCAAGTGGAATCGGAAGTATGGCGACATCGAAGTAGTCACCACTTAGAGGGAGCGATCGGCTGATCCCAAGTAAAAAGGGAAAAGGCTCGAGGGGAGAGAGGTCATAGAGGCATCGGAACACGGGAAATTTCCGCTGTCATTTGTTCGGGGGGGGCCTACCCGCCACTAGGCTATACGAGCATAAAGATTCGGAAGGGGGAGGGACGCGGAAAAATGGGAAAAAGAACTCATTGGAGGGAAACACGAGATGTCCGCAAAAGAGGGGTGAGGTGGAAACGCGACTCAGAAAAAAGGATCGGTAAGGTGGAAATGAGAATCTCGTAGGAAACCACCCGGCCTCCTTGTATAGGACGAGCGGGGATTTAAAGGTGATGGGACGGGGGGGGGGGATTTGGAGAAGGCTCAAAGCCAGAACGAAAGCATCGTCCGGCTTCGTCCTAAAGTCGAAAGGCCTAAAAGCACTAAAAACAGGTTTGAAACAGAGGGGACGGTAGAATCTAGAAAAAAAGAGCGGGAGCAAACGGAGTCGTGAAGAAAAGAACCCGACTCATCTGCAAGGAAACGCG
>Ga0179591_1483977_pt1:0-10000 | contig 14553 bp, 14 predicted proteins | sample CZOMad2_1_08_16f_FD_182891 | JGI IMG/M metagenome (GOLD analysis project Ga0179591, IMG submission 182891) | Vadose zone soil fungal communities from Angelo Coast Range Reserve, California, USA - CZOMad2_1_08_16fungal (PacBio error correction) | ecosystem: Environmental > Terrestrial >...
GGGCGCGTGAACTTGCGGCTCATCGTTGGCGGACCGCGCTGCCTCAGGTTGCCGTGGAGGAACACCACTGGTCGGCGCTCCGCAGTTGCGAGCGCCATCGGCCGTCTGGCGACCAACGAGATCGCCGAAGCCGCCCGGGCCGGCGAACTGCAAGGGCGCCTGTCCCGGATGGCGACGTCGACAGCTTCACCTCGCTGTGACGTGCCGCCGACCCGCCTGGCGGACGTGCGACGGCCAAGCATGTGTCTGCCGTGCTGGAACGCTTCGCTATCATCGAGCCGTTGATGTCCCTATCGTTCGCGACGACCCGCCCGGGCCGTCTATCACCGGTTGACTCTCTCCGGCTCTACCCACCTCTCTCCTCTCCTGTCGCTTACCGCGCCAGGTCGCCGATGCGGGGCACCCTCGGCGCCAAGCGGCGACCGCCTCGACCTGGCGCAGCACGACGGCGCCGCCCTCTCGTAGCGAGCGTGTGGCGCGCGCCGTGTCCCAGGCAGGTTGCTCGGCCGCGGCGGTAGGCTCCGAGCAGCCGGTCTTTCGTGCCTCTGCCGCTACTATGCGCAACCCGTCGCCGCGAGGTAGGCGATGCGCGTGTCGAGGCTCGTGCCCTCCCAGCTCGCAGGCGCGCGTTGCGCGGGAGCCGACCAGCCACGGCTCCCTTCGGATCGATCGCCGCGAGCTCGCCGGGTTGGCGACGTCACGAGGTAACTGCGTGCGGCGACAGGCCGCGTATTCCCCAGACCGATCCGTCGCTTCGCCCCATCCCCTCGCATTCCACGTCCCAGTGCTCTGGCGACTGACGAGCATTCGGCCCTGAGCGGGCAAGCGCGAAGAGTGCGCGCGCCGCGGTTCTCGACGCCGTCCGCGCGGCGCACCTGCTCGAGACGCGTGGCCGGCGGCGGAGAGGACGCTGACGCGACGGCTGGCGGCGATCACTGTGCCGCGGCTGCGAGGCATCACCTGGTCCGGCGAGCGCCGCGGCGGTCAGTGGCGTTCTCTCGTCGTACGCGCGGCGAACGACCCTCCCAGGCTCGCTCCTCGGGGTCAACTGACTCTCCTGTCAGGTGGTCTAGTCCCGCGGCGCAGGCGCGTAGTTGACGTTCCGCCGCGGCAGGGTGTTTTTGGGGGGGGGGTGTGGGGGTGGGGGTGTGTTGTCCAGCAGCTGCTCGCATCTCGCCCGGCGTGTAAGTCGAGCACGTAGCGGAGCACGATCACGGCTCGGTGCTCCGGTAGAGCTCGCCGAGCCGCGCGAATTCGGCCCGTCGTCGTCTGTTCGCGGGCGCGCGGGCACCACTTCCGCGACTCGCCCTCGGCGCGCAGCTTTCCGGGCGCGGTGTCAGTCGATCGCCCGTTGACGACGATCGGTGCCCACGGGCCAAGGGGCGGCGGCGGTCTAGCGTCAGGTTCCGTGCGGCGAGAACGCTTCCCGCGCGATGTTCCCTCCGGCAGCTGCTGCGGATCGCCGGTTCCGAGGCGGGGCAGGCGCGGTGTCTCTCCGGCCCAGTTGCTCGCTGGAAAGAGCCCGCCGAGGTACGCGACCGACCCGCGCTGGGCTCCCCTTATCCAGGCCGCCGTCTCCGCCACCCCGCCTACTCTACTACGGGGCAGGTGAAGTGTCCATACTTCCCGGGGACCTGCTCGGGTCCCGCACCGTAGACCCACTAGAAAAGACTTGCGCTCATCCTCGTTGCTCTCTGCCGGCCGTTCTCCCGGCGTCCGCCCCCGCCGCCCTGCAGCGCTGCCCGCTGAACTGCGCGCCGAGCGGTGTCCGCTCTCGGCAACGGCCTGTTCGCGGTGCTGGCCGCAGGGCGGTGCACGGCAAGGCCATGGTCTTCGACCTCCGCACGGGCGCCACGCGCTGGCCAGCTGTCGGGCGCGCCGCTCAACGGCCCCTGCTCTTCCATCCAGTACGGTGCAAACGCTCACCGGCACGGCCACGCCCATCACCGTCTGCGATGCTCTTGACGTTGCTATCGCCAATTTTACCCCTACTCGCATGCTCTTCACAGGACGGCGTGCGCGCGGTTCTCGCTACTCCACAAAGAACGACGAGTTCACGATCGCCTCGCGCACGGCCGGCGCACGATCCGTCTTGCACGGCAAAACTGGGGCTTTCGACGCGCTGGCCGATTATCACCACCTTACCCCTGCGCTACCTGAAGACGCTACGAGGTGCGCTCTATGACCCTCGCCGCGACACGGCTCGTCGCCCAGCCGTTTGAAGTTACCCTCACGATCGTCTCTGATCTTGTGCTCGCCTGTGCGCGCGTCCGTCGGGCGAACGGGCCGCTACGTGTTCACGCTCTACATCGGCCAGAACGGCGGCGCGATGTGCACCAGCTCGACGTTCTTCACGCGGGTGCCCGTTCCAATCGACCTGCCGGGGACCGCAACTTCAACATCGGGCACTACTACGCGCTGCAGCTGTCGCCCTGGGGCCTGCACTCTCTGGGTGTGAGCCCCGGTTACGGCCGGGTCCGTGAGCATCTACGGGGCGCAAACCGCCGCGGTGCGCAACGGCGTTCAGGTTTTCAATCCGGAAATGCAGGTGACTTCGGCCGCGGCAAGGTCCGCCGCCGGCTCAACAAACCGCGCGGCGACCGCATCGCGGGTGCTCTCCCTCCACCGATCTGTAACTGATCACGCCAAGACGAGGACGGGTGATGGCACCAGCAACCTGTCGGCGGCGCGCTCGCGTTTCTCGCCGGACGGGCAGCCTCCTGGGCTCGCTCGCGGCTCGTCGTTGCAAATCCCACGGCTGTAGGCCGCGTCGCTGCTTCGGTGTGGCCTGCGCGATCCCTCGTCGGCGTCGACTTGGACTCTCGACGATGTCGCGATTGTCGGCGTTCAGACTCGGAGCTCCGGTCGGGAGCCGTTGCCGCGCCCAAGTATTCTGCCGCGCACGTAATCCCTCTAGCCGCGCTCCGACGCCGAGTTCAGCGCGCGTGCGTCTCGACGTCGCGCAGCGTCCGCGCCGCACGAGCTCGCGATCGACCGCGGTGTTGCGCGGCCTGTGGCGAGGTCATGACGGGCGCCCGACCCGTACGCGCCGCCACCACTGTTTCTCGGCTCGCTCGGTCGTCATCATCCGTGCCAAGCTCGGGAGTCCTTCGGCGACTGCCCGCTTCGTACTCCTCGCATTACATCGTTCACCTCGGCCGCTAATTGGTCCGTAGTCAGGCGGGCGGTTTTTAAATTCATGGTGGCGCAATCATTACCACTCACATTCAAATTTTGTTCATCGCCCTGCATTCTCTCAACTTTTAATCTTCACTTTCAACCGTCCAGCGCCCAGGCAACGGCATTCACTCAACGGCAAAAGGCTCAAACGACAGCGGCACTCCCGCCAATGGAATTATGATCTTCGTTTGCGATTTGCGATGCGGGTACGAATGGATTCCTTTTGGCGTTTCTTTTTCACCAATTCCGCCACAGGCGTGAGCAACGGCCTGTCACCGTCCGGCTGGATTTCGGCGGCGTGTTCACGGCTCGAACACTGGCTGGAAATCGCCCGCGCGCCAACCACGAAGATGGCGGCGTGCGTTCAACAACACCTTATCCGCCGCCAGCCCATTCACGCCGACGCCGTTGCCATTTTTCGGCCAATGCAGGAATTGCGTTGACGGCAACACGGCGGGGGAACGCGCCAGCGCGAATTCAGTTTCATCTGCGACATTTCCGGCACCGGTGCAATTGCGCATGCCGGGGACATCCCTACGAACGCAGCAGCGTGTGAATTTACCGTCAACGTTCAGCGGGAATGCGCAGGCGTACCAATGTAATCTTCAAACGGCCAATACTGCCGGGGCGATTGCCTGGACAACAATCACAATACCGTGATAATTAATTTTTTCGGGTAAAACTTTGCGCTCTCCCTCCTCTTCGCCGGGGCGTGGGGAACCAGCCTCAATCGGTTACGGCGGCGAATGAGTCAATGGGGATGTGTAGGCTGGATTGATATCCTCGAACAACGATAGCCCTGACGGTGTTGACCAACACGGCGGCGGATTTGTGTTGGCTTCCCCCTCGCCGGGCCGTGGGCCCTCTGCCTCGGTCGTTGACGGCGGGTGTCGAACGGAGATGGCAAAGGTAGATTTGATTTTTTTCCGCGAATTCCAGTGACAACACGCCCTCACGTTGCTGACCCCATGGCAGTGGGGATTTATGATTGTCCTCCTCGCTGCTTGGGGCATCAATCCTTTTTCGGTGACGGCGGTGGATGTCACTGAGATGCAAGTGATTTGATTTGCGCAACCTCGGTAATACGTACGCTTACTGGGGGGTTTTGCTGACCACACCGAAGCGCGGCTTGGGGATTGGCCTCCCCTCGCCGGGCCGTGGGCAGCATCCTATTTTGGGTGCGGCAGCGGATGTCAACGGAGATGGCAGTGGTCTATTTTTCCGCGAACGTCAGTGCCAACACGCTGACGGTGGCTGAATTCAACAACGGGCGGCGGCTTTGTGATTGCCTCCCCCCTCGCACGGGCGTGTGCCAACGGGCCCCGTTCGGTGATGGCCGGCGATGTCCGGAGATGGTAAGGTGATTTGATTTGCGCCGAAGCTCTGTGGCCAACACGCGACGGTGCTGCAACAACGGTAGCGGTGGATTTGTGATCCTCCTCGACCGGCGTGGGGAGCCACCTTATTCGGAGTTTTCGGGGAGGTCGATTGCGGGCGGATGTCAACGGATGGCAATCTGGTTTGATCCAGCGCGAACGTACTAGTCAACACGCTTTTCGTGTGACACAACAACTGCAGCGGCGGCTTTGTGTGGCCTTCTCCGGCGCGACGTGGGTATTTCTCCAGAACGGTGGTGGCGGCGGATGTCAATCGGGGATGGAGGTGTGGATTTGATTAGTGCGAGCTATGTTAACTATACGCTCTCGTGCTGACCAAACGCTCCCGACCTTTTGGATCCCAACTGGTCCATCGACGGTTTTCACAGGCAACTTCACGGCAATGCGCGGGCTTGACCAATTACTGTGACGGCGACGACGCTTCCAAGCGGAATCCTGACGAACAATCCATCGGAGTGGTATTGAACGGCAAGTTTCACCGGTAAATGGCGGATTGACCAACTTGAACGGGCGCATTTGCCAGCACGGTTTTCTGACTAAAATGAAGTGGCGTGGAACTTAAACGGCACATTCAGCCGGCAACGGAATTCACTGACTAATCTGAATCCATTGAGCATCGCGCGGGCAATGTCTCCGCGCAACTTTTCGCAACGAACGAATCAATTTCGTCAACGGGAGTTTTCGCTGCTTCCACAAGCGGGAACGGCAAACTCATTGGACTAATTGAATCCATTACATTCGCATCGGGTAACGTCGCGCACATATTCGCAACGAACATTCAACTTTTTCACGGCAGCTTCTCTGGCTTTCATCACAGTGGAACTGCAATTCACTGACGCAACTGAATCCGTTGAGCATTGCGTCGGTAATTTTGCTGCACAGCTTTCGCACACGAACGCATTTTAAGTTCTTCAACGGCAGATTCGGGCTTTCCACACGGAAGAGCATTCACTGGACTAACCTGAATCCGTTGAGCATTGCGTCGGGTAATGTTCCTCACAGCTTTTCGCGACGAACCAGTTTCAATAGTTTTTCAACGCAGCTTCGTGGTTATCACACGGCGATGGCAGGCGGTTTACCAATCTCATGCTTCGCACTTTCAAGGGGACGATTCGCTGGCGCAATTGCCCGGAACGATTCTGACCGAACAACGAAGGCGTCGTGAATTTGGCCGGCCCTTCATTCAACGGCCGGGCGTAACGAATGTAAATCTATTCACGCTTATTCAGCCGGGGCGCTCACATTGGCTACACTATCTTGAGCTTTGTGCTCAACTCGTCGCCGTCCGTTATCACCTAACTTTGTCACGCGGCGGATGTCAACGGTGATGGAAAAAGGGATTTGGGGTTGCCGGGGATGGTAATTCATCCGGTGCGCGGCGTCACTGTGTGACGAACAATGGCAGCGGCGGGCTTTTTGACAGCGCACACATTAACATCAGCGGGTTCCTTTATTTTCCCCACAGGAGACGCAGTGGCGGATGTCACGGTGATGTCCGATGGATTTTTGATTTCTCGCGAACAAGAATCTCGCCACACTTTCGGTGTTCAACCAACACGGAAGCGGGGCTGGGTGTTCGCCGCGTGACTGATTCATCATGCGAACCCACGCTCAAATTTCGGGCGAACACCGCAGCCCCCGCTTCCGTTGTGGGTGAAACCGAAGTGTGGCGAGATTATTTGTTCGCGAAATCAAATCAGCCGGCCATCACCGTGACATCCGCCCCTGCGTCTCCTGTGGGGAAAATAAGGACCCGCTGATGTTAAATTGTGGCGCTGTCAAAAGCCGCCGCTGCATTGTTCGTCAACACGTAGCGTCCGCGACACCCGGATTAATTACCATCCACGTCAACCAATCCATTTTTTCCATCACCGTTGACAATCCTCCGCCGTGACAAGTTAGGTTGATGTAACGGACGGCGACGAGTTGAGCACAAGCTTCAACGATCAGGTAGCCCAATGTTCGCGCCCACCGGCGATAGGCCGTAATAGATTTACATTCGTTCTCCCCCCGTTGCCCACTGAATGTGCCGGCCACATTCACGCCGCCTTCGTTGTTCGTCAATCGTTCCGGGCGAATTGCGCCAAGCGAAATGTCCCACTTGAAAGTTGCGAAGCATTGAGATTGGTCAAACAGCTGCATCGCCCTGTGTAACCACCGAAGCTCGTTGAAACTATTGAACTGGTTTCGTCGCGAAAGCTGTGCGGCAACATTCCCCGACGCAATGCTACATTCAAAGTTCGGCGTTTGACATGTGCCGTTCCCGCTGTGAAAGCCCGCGAAACTGCCGTGAAGAATAACTGGTTCGTGGCGAAAAGCTGGTTCCGCAACAGTTACCCTACGCATGCTCAACGGATTCAGTTCGGCAGTGAATTGCCGTTCCCACTGTAAAGCCAGCGAAGCTTGCCGTTGAAAAAGTTGCATTGGTTCGTTGCGAATAACTGTGCCGCGACGTTACCCGATGGCGATCCAATGTCAGATTCGTCCTTAGTTGCGGTTCCCGCTGTGGAAGCCAGCTGAAACACCGTTGAAAAATTGAATTCGTTCGTTGCGAAAAGTTGCGCGCGACATTGTCCCGACGCGGATGCTCAATGATTCAGATTCTGTCAGTGAATTTCCGTTGCGCGAATGTGCCGTTTAAAGTTCCCGCCCACTTTCATTGTTCGTCAGAGAACCGTTGCTGGCAACTGCGCCACGTTCAATGGATCAATCCCTCGCATTACCGGTGAAAACTGCGTTCATACCACTCCGCTGGAATTGTTCGTCAGGATTCCGCTGGCGGTTCGTCGCCGTCACAGTCAAGTTTGTCACTCCCGCCCATTGCCGTGAATTTGCCTTGACACGCGTCGCCTTGACCACTTTGGTCCCCAAAAGTCGGGGGACGTTGGTCAACCGAGAGCGTATAGTTAACATAGCTCGCACTACTCAAATCCACCCTCCATCCCCGTTGACATCCGCCGCCACCACCGATTCTTGAGAACTACCCACGCCTCGGCGAGAAGCCATCACCAATCGCCGCTGCCGTTTGTTTGGGTCAGACACCGAACGCGTGTTTGGCCCAGTATTGTTCGCTCGGCTGGATCAAATCCAGCTTGCCATCCCTGGACATCCCGCCGTCAACTCCGACATAAGGCTGGCTCCTCACTCCTGGCTTAGGAGGCAATCACAAATCCACGCTACCCTTGTTGGTCAGGCACCGTCAGCGTGTTGGCACCGAAGTTCGCGCACATCAAATCCACCTTACCATCTCCGTGACATCCGCCGCCATCACCGAACGGGCCCGTGCCCCGCCGCAGAGGATGCATCACAACGCCGCCGCCGTGTGGTCAGCCCCGTCACGTGTGGCACTGAAGTTTCGCCCGGCAAATCAGATTCCCCTGTGCCCATCTCCGGTTCATCCTCTGCCGCCACCACAAATGATTGCTGCCCACGCCGGCGAGGAGGCAATCACAAAGCCCCGCTCGCCCCCCCCCCCCCCAACCCCCCCCCCCCCCCCCCCCCCCCCCCACCCCCCCCCCCCCCCCCCGCCCCCCCCCCAAGCCCCCAAAGAAAACCCAAGGCCCCCGCCCCCCCCCCCCCCCCCGACCCCCACACCCCCCCCCCGTTGTTTTTCTCACCGTCAGCGTTTTATTACCTATGTTTGCGCAAATCAATCCACCTTGCATCTCCGTTTACATCCACCGCCGTCACCGAAAAGGATTGCATTCCCACCTATTGCTATGAGAACATCATAAATCCCCACTGCCATTGGTTGGTCAGCACGTGAGCGTTTTGTCACTGGAATTCGCTGAAAATCAAATCTACCTTGCCATCTCCGTTGACATCCACCGCCGTCCACCCGAACTAGGCCGAGCCCCGCCCGGCGAGGAAGCCAACACAAATCCGCCGCCGTGTTGTTCCACACCGTCGCGTGCTCTCGTTGTTGCGATATCAATCCAGCCTAGCATCCCCATTGACATCCCCGCCGTAACCGGATTGAGATGGTTGCCACCCCGGCGACGAGGAGATCTCAAGGTTACCCGAAAATACTTATCACGGTATTTGGTTATTGTGTGTCCCGGCACTCGCCCCGCAGATATTGGCCGTTGAAGATTTACTTGGTCACGCTCGCCATTCCCGCTGAACGTGCCGGTTCAATTCACCCGCTGCTGCCGTTCCTTCAGGATTGGTCCCCCGGCATTGCGCCAATTGCACCGGGCCGGAAATGTTCGCCGCTGAAACAATTCGCGCTGGCCGCGTCCGCCGTGGTTGCCGTCAACGCACTTCGGCATTGGCCGAATAAATGGCTAACGGCGTCGGCCGTGATGGCTGGCGCGGACTCAGGTGTGAACGCAACCGCCGCCATCGTGCGCTGCGGCGATTCCAGTCCAGTAGTTCGAGCTCGTTGAACCGCCGCCGACTCCAGCGTGACTGTAACAGCCGTTGTCATCTCCTGTGCGAAATTGGTGACAACGCCAAACAGAATTTCCATCGTCACTGCATCGCAAATCGGCAAACCGAGATCATAAATTCCATTGGCGGGATTGGCCGCGTCGTTGACCTGCCGTTGTAAGTGGAATGCCGTGCCTTGGCGCTTTTTTGTTTTGGGGGGGGGGGGGGGGGTGGGGGGGGGGGGGGGGTCCCCCCCCACCCCCCCCACCACCCCCCCCTCCCCCCCCCCCCCCCCCCCCCCCCCCCCCCCCCCCTCACCCCCCCCCCCCCCCCCCCCCCCCCCCACCCCCCCCCCCCCCCAACCCCCCCCCCCCCTCCCCCCCCCCCCCCCACCACCACCCCCCCCCCCCCCCCCCCCCCCACCCCCTCCCCCCCCCCCCCACCCCAACCTCCCCCCCCCACCCCTCCCCACACCCCCCCCCCACCCCCCCCCCCCCCCCCATCCCCCCACCCCCCCCCCCCCCCCCCCCCCCCCCCCACCCCCCCCCCCCCCCCCCCCCCACACCTACACCCCCCCCGCCCCCCCCCCCCCCTCCCCCCTCCCCCCCCAACCCCCCGCCCCCCCAAACCCCCCCACCCTCCCCCACAAACGCGCCCCCACCCCCCCCCCCCCCCCCCCCTCCCCCCCACCCCCCCCCCCCAACCCTCCCCCCCCCCCCCCCCCCCCCCCCCCCACCCCAACCCACCCCCCCCCCCCCCCCCCCCCTGTGGTGTGTGTGGTTGTATGGTGGTTTTTTGGTGGTGTGGTTGTTTTTGGGTTGTTTTGTTTTTTTTTGTTTTTTTTTGGGTTTTTTTGTTGTTTTGTTTGTTTGGTGTGTTTTTTTGGTGGGTGGGGGGTTGTTTGTTGTTGTTTTGTTTGTTTTTTTTTTTTTTTGGTTTGGTTGTTGGTGGGTGTGTGTTTTGTTGGTGTTTTTTTTTTTTTTTTTTGGTTTGTTGGTTGGTGTGGTTGGTTTTTGTTTTGGGGGGGGGTGGTGTGGTGTGTTTTTGTGTGT
>Ga0179591_1136119_pt1 | contig 14552 bp, 11 predicted proteins | sample CZOMad2_1_08_16f_FD_182891 | JGI IMG/M metagenome (GOLD analysis project Ga0179591, IMG submission 182891) | Vadose zone soil fungal communities from Angelo Coast Range Reserve, California, USA - CZOMad2_1_08_16fungal (PacBio error correction) | ecosystem: Environmental > Terrestrial > Soil >...
ATAAAGAGGAGGAGCAAGATGGTACAAGCTCATGACCTGAGGTTGGCCGTTGACCTCGGTCAGACATTTGAAAAGGAAGAGAAAGGAGCGACAGGCGATTCCACCTAACGGCTGAAAAAAATGGCAAGACTGAAGAAACCGCCGACTGCACGATATTCCCTTACGTTGGCAGGGAAAAAAAACGGATATTCGAAGGACTCTGGGGAGAGAGGACTGCAGCAACTGCAGAGGAGGGAAGAAGAAAAAGAAACCTACGACCCTCAATCCCAACCTCGAGGGGGTGAGAATCCCCCACATTCGGGACGAGAGACTCAGAAAACCGCAAAGGTAACTCTACTGTTAAAACTGTGGGCGATAAGTTTCGCGAGAAACAAAAGGAAAAAAGCACGTTGGTGCCGGTCATCCTCGAATGGGATAAAGGGAGATAGAAAAGGGGGCGGCGCCACGTCCTTAGGGAGTTCGAACAAGATTCCTATAAATTCATACACTAAGGGGATAGAGGGAGTTATGCAAGGAGCCACAGTGCCAGAGGAAGAAAAAAAGTAAGCGATAACATGATCTAGCCTCGCACAAGAAGGAGGGGCAAGTTCCATTCCCTTAATCAGAGATCACGCCTTGGTACAAGTCCCGAGGAAGAAGCTCTTCTGTCAGGGCGAGGTGACGGGGGAACAGACAAGATAGGAAAAAAAAACAGGTCGACACCGCTCGAATCGGGACAGAAGTCGCGGCATAGAGCCGGCACGCGGCAGTTCAAGAAAGATTTGCAAAACAAATGTGCAGCGGTGGGGAGGGGGAAAAGGGAGAAAACAGCGTCGTCATTGATAAGGAAGGGACCGCCTCATCACCTTTCATATGTCCGCTCCTAAAGGCATGTGCCTCTCGGTAGGCTGAACTCCAGAGTGGGAGAAAAACGGAACCCATACAGGGCCAATGACAAGAGGAGGGACTGGAGAGAAAACGTAGTGCTCTCGACAAGTGATGTCTTCCAGGATACAAAGAGAGACTTCCTACGTGATCGGTTGGCGCGCGGGGTATCAACTTGCACAGAGTGTGCGAACGCATCGAATGCCTGTTGGGGAAGAAGTAGGGAGAAACTACGTGCATAATTCGTCGGGCCGCGGAGACTACGCGAGTCCGTCAGGACTAAGAGAAAGCCGTAAAAAGAGCTGAAAAAACCCCATCCTAACAAACTGCAGAAGGGACGGACCGCCGCCGGACCAACAGAAGGCGCAACTTCTACCGAAAACAAAGGGCATGGCGCAGTCCGATTGAACCGGGAGCCAGAGGGTAGCCTCATATGAATGAACGAAGAAGAGGAGGGAACTTGGAACGACAAACGGTAATGGCATATCGAAATCTGAAGCCCGTTGAGGAGGGACATAAGCAGCAAAAGGATCAACCAGAAAAATAACTACCCTAAACTATCCTGACAAAATCCCAAATAAAGCAGAAAGAGGAAGCAACGGAATAGAGTTTGGACTCATTGAGGGGACACCGCCGCCGGGTCCAAAAGGAAAGGCAATCATTTTCTCAAGTCGACGAAACGCAAAGGGCGCGGCATGTGGCACTAGGATGAATGGGCTTCATCTGCAATCGTCTATTTCGCGGAAAAGAATGTTCGAGGAGCCTAACAAATCAAACACGTCGAAAGAGAGAGGGCAATACCAGAGAGACTGGCAGTCGACAGCCTTTCCCAACGGGAAAGAGAAGGATCGGAATGGACTGTCACGTGTGGCGTTGGTAACCCACCAATGCTGCAAAGAAAAAAATCACACCCTCAGGAAAGGAAAGAAGATCAAACGCTCGAACGAGTAGGGAACGTATCACAGTACAAACCGGGGAAAAGAAGAACGAAAAGAGGGTCCAGCGCGGAGGGGGAAGGGATAAAGGGCTTCCGCGTTACACGAGTCTATTAAAACAGCGACTGGGAACCGGGCCCCGCCCGTCTAGTACTACAGAAGGAAAAACGCTTTGCCCGCCCACGAAAACTCATAGTTGTTCAAGAAGGTCACAAGAGAGAAAGTCGCGACCAGGTAGAAGAAAGAGGTAAGTGGCGATTTGGCGCTTGAAGCAGAATAAACTTTCTGTTTAAAAACGAGGACGGGGGGAAAAACTCTGCCTTGGTGCCAAAGGGAAAAACCGGCTCTTCGATGACTATGCCGGCGGGGGGGGACGCCTCGTAGGGAAACCGTCAAACGGGCCCAGCAAAAAAACAGAAAAAATTCCAGTGCAAACCGGGCCTTCCTAGACCGCGTCATTCCGGAAAAAGTTGCTCTATATGAAGCAAAGGAGAAGAGGGAGCTCACGCGTCTCGAGAAAGAATAAAAGGAGCCCAAAGCCGCTCTCGTCGCAGCCTCGGATTAGAAACGAACGGGTTTCCTGAAAACGCCCTAACGGGGAAAAAGTGAGTGGCAGAGAGGATAAAGGCGTAGCAAAGGTGCAGAAGGTAAGCGATAAGAGGGAAACAAGAAGTGATCGGAGGCAATGGGGAGGGAAGGGTGCCGTCGCTGTGACGTAAGAGGCAGCTCCGCCAAGAGGGGGAGCGGGAAACGAGCTTTTCTATATGTTCCGAAAGATATAACGCGCGAAGGAAAAAAAGAAAGAAACATCTCAGAAGCGCAAATAGATCTTAATAGTAGTGTGTGAACGCCCATGCTCGCGGAAAAAAAAAAGGCGCTGGACGTGATCCTTCCACGAAGTGCAAAAGCTTCGAGAGGACCAGGTCTTTTTCGCACTCTCTCGGGAGAAAAAAAAAGGCACTGCGGGGAAGGCAACGGACCGAAATAAAGCAATGCTTCGAGAATAAAGATCCTCGCAAACGACCTGGAACGAGCAAAGGAAAACAGCGAGCGAGCGTCAAGAAAGGGGGACGGGATAGGGCGCAAAGGCGGGAGTCGGGAAAAAAGGCCTTAACAAGACAAAATGAGAGCACTGTGCCGTGACAATCAAGGAACATGCGCGTCTTGGAACGACACAAAGGGAGAAGTCGAAGCGGGAGGGAAAGCAAAAAAACAGACAAAAGTCGGGAAAGAACATAACCTGATCGAGCTTGCTCCCGACCAGGGACTAACAAAATACCCATCAAAGCGGAAAGAATCTCACAATGGGCAAAGAGAGGTAGGAAGTTGTCCCGAGTAAAATCGGTTTCCAGGAAATTAATCCAAGGGGGAAGCTTATACCTTCTTCGTATGGGTCTCAGGTGAAAAACAACCATCGAGAAGAAAAAAAGTCGTGGAGTTAAGTTAATCAACGCGAGAGGAGAAAAAACAAATGGACTCCCATCAAGCTCTCCAGGCGGCAGCGCCGGGTTGAACTCAACGACCGGGGGTCGACCTTAACACGTAGCTCGACTCAGTCAGGTGGGGTAAGGGCATAGAAGATGGGATCTACGAGGAGGACCCACTGCTCGTGGGTATTCTGGAAGGGTAGAAAGGCGGGCCGCTGCCTGCGTGCCGGACGTCCTCGAAGTACAGAATTGACTACTAGAAAAAAGTATTTTCACAAAAAACCAGCAAAAAGAATGACAACAACCTTTTCCACGAGTGCTTCGGGGGAGGAAGCTTCCATAGCAGGAGTACTCCTAATCTAAATAAAAAAAAAACAACGAGGGAGTGAAAGAGCAAAAGGCCTGAATCTATGGCAGGGGAAAGGGGGCCGCACGAATAACTCAGGGTGAAAATGTTTCACAAGGGCGGATTTATGCATACACGCGAGATGGGAGAATGGAAAAAAGGAAATAAGAGAAGGACAGTCACATCTGACCGCATTTAGCAAGACTAAAAAAGCAAACGTAATGGGGCCCCGAGATCCTCTTGCGCAGTCCGGATCGCACAAAAGCAAGGTCGAATCCTGTGAAGCTGTCTGCCTGGAGGGCAACTTAGGGAAAGAGGATAGAAGTGGGGACTGTTGGCTTTCAAATGGTGTGCAGACTGTCGGCGAAGGGGCAAAGGGCATGGATGAAACTCCCGAAAAGGTTTCCATCCTACTCTGGGTTGGCGCGAACTGGGGGCAAAAAACGTCCAGCAGGAAGGGGCGGAAGGGTAAACGCGGAGAGGGGGCCAAAGAAGAAAGCAGGATAAAAACCTATGTCGTCCGGGCAGTCAAAGATTTTCTTAAGGGAAAGGCGTAGAAGGGAGAAGCTCTCTCGATCGGGCTTCGTCTGGGGAACAGCGCTGCGTAAAAGTCGCCCGCCTGGATCGCCGGCGGGAAACCTGGGGAAACAGAGCGACTGTCCAAAAATAGTTGCCAGGAAGCCTAAGGAGAACAAGCAAACCGAGGGAGGGGACGGTCCGTTTGCGAAAGAAAAGATGTCATCCATATAAGAACTTCTCTGAAGACAAGAGCGTATGTTCAATGACGTGAACTAATTGGATCGGACTGAACGCGGCGCGGAGGCCGGGGAAAAACGTTTCCCCGGTCCTAGTAAGGGTGAAAGAGGTCCGCCCCTACCTCGCAACCCCGACAACGGGAGAGGAGCAGGGAATCATCAAAACATCGGGTAAATGGAGGTAAAAACTGGGGAAATGGGGGAACTCACGAAAATGGCTGCCAATCCAACGCGAAGACTAGACGACTCTTCTTATCTTCTGAGAAGAAGGAATCATCGGGAGGTCTGCCGGCACTCGTAAAGCAGAAGGGGATAGGACCGCAACCGCTGGGCGGAAAATTCTCGCCGGGAAATTCCATACGCACAGCCAACCGCAGTCATCAAGTAAGCATCAAGGAAAAAATCAGATTTACGTCGAAAAAGGGGAAAGGAAGAAAGAGCTTGGGCCACGCATTGGGAGTCGGTACAACGGCAACACAGGACTGTCTCATCGGATCGAAAATTGAGACTAGACAAATGGAAAGGAAAAAAGACCGCAGTTATTACAGAACCTTAAAACAGGGCGAGGGGAGTCACTATCTATACCAAATAGGCCCTTGCGCGGACGAGGTCAGCGAGCCTTTCCAAGTGCCGGGGTAGAAGGTTGGGGGGAGTCGACGCGTTCTACGAGAAAAAAGAGGAATCGAAGACCCGGGGTTATCTACAAGGTCAACCATTCGAAATCTGGATGTAAAAACTGCCGTAGATTAGCCGGAAAAAGAAAAAAACAGAAAAGAAAGGGAGTATTAGCTGAAAAAAAAGAAAGATACTTCTCTCTGAACTGATCAAACAACGGTAAGGTGGCTGATTTCAAAGAACGTCCATGTCTGCAGTAGACGCAGGGAGAAAAAATGGCTCCTAATAGCCTACGAGGATCGAAAGGGGAAAAAGAACTCTTGAAGAGAGTCGTTAGACGACTATCTGACTAACAGTGACCTACAAGAAGAGGAAGCCTAACGCGTCGCGCTTGGACAAGATCGGGTCCAGGGTGCTTGGCTGCGGGCAGCATTCGGTAAATCTGCACGGGAAAAATTCTACAAGTCGAAGAAGGGAGAGGAACTTTTCGACATGATGTCTGGGGACCAGCTAATTTAAACCCGGGGATCGTGATTGGAAGATGGAGGAAGAGGTTAGGACTCCGCCGCACACCAAGGGGAAAGTCCGAATACAAATGGGAATCAAAGGTCAAAGAACTTCAGTGAACAACAACCCAAGAAATCGCCCGGATATGATAAAAGAAGGGATCGCCTTGTGAAGAACAGAGACTACTTCTCAATGATCACAAAAATGCGAGAGTAAACCGGTGCTTTTCCAAATAGGAGGGGGTCAAGGATCCAGGGGAAAAGTAAGCTGGTGCAAGTTACGTGTGTGATATGAAGACCACCGAAAAAAAAAAACTAAAAAAAAGCGAAAGGAAGAAGACTATATTACATTAGGGGGGATCAAACCGCTGTGAAGCTATGCGGCAAACCCGCCTATGGATAAAACAAGCGAACGGTAAAAAAACATCCGTACGGAGCCATTCCCTTCTGGATCGAATTCGAAGGGGCAGTTTAAGCTCTGTTGTGTGGGAAGAACCTGCTTCGGCAATCATCAAAAAGTAACTTTTTAAGTTGTCTGCGCAAGTAAAAAACCGCCGAAAAGCGGAGGCGAAAAAAAGATGGCACTCAAATCTGAGAAAGATGCCGAGGCCTGCTAGTCAGCGGGGTGACGTCTCGAAAACCACGCTGGAAGGCATCATCATTGAGCACCGTGGGGCGGGGGGGCTTAAAAAACTCAAAGAGAAAGAGGAGGCTACGACGGGAGATAGGCTCAAAAGTCCTAGTCGCACCTACGTTGTGACCTGACAATCTTTCGTGGCCATTGTCAACTTGATTGGAGACGCAACACACACAACCCCAGAACAACCCACTAAAACCTATACAAAAAAAAGTTGGAATATCGAAGACGCGGCCAGAGAAAAATGTGGAAGATAAAGTTTCTTCGTCAGATTCGGAGAGCTAAATTCTCGACGAACGGTGTCAAGACATTGACCCAAAACTAGAAGTGAATGGAACTAAACAGATTAAGGCCAAGAACGAAAAGGAAAATGGGAAGTCTAGGTCCTTTGGCGAATTCAAATCAGGACGAAAAGGGGAGGGGTAGGCGACTAGTCGTCGGCCTTAAAAAGAGGGGATCGGAATAGGTGTAAGCAAAAGATTGAGTCGGCAGGGACCGGGAATCATGGAGACCATGAGGGGCAACGTTACTATAGATCGCCCTGGCTTCTCTCTCGAAAGGGGGAATGTAAGAAGGGCCCAATTTGCGCCGCAGACTAATTTCTCCCTAGAAAGCGTTTGAAAGGGACTAATTTGAAAATCTGTTTTCTACAGTCGGGAAAAAAACAATGAGAGAAAGAAGGACCAGTTCAACGGCACGATTCATAAGGGAGAATGCGAACAAGGGGGAACGGGGGAGTTGTGCGAGAAAGACGTCGGTCCCTTCGCCACCCATGAAGCACCTGCGACCGTAACTGCGTCGTTTCGAGCGGACGCGGTAAGACTGAGGGGCGGGGGGAAAGACCTTGGAGTTAGGTCAGGAAGCAAGAGTCGAGACGAATACACGCAAGGGGATTTATTAAGAGCCAAAATCCTTAGAATAGAAACGAAGTCAAGACATAGGAGGGCCTCTTGTTCATTTGCGCACAAAAGGGAGCCGGAAGGGGAAAGGAGCGTTCAAACCGATTCGATGTCTGAAGCCGGCTGGAAAAGGACCGGAGCACCGAATAATAGCTTGCTACATCTTTCGGCTCGACCCGACGTCGTATCGCGCAGAGCTCTCAACAAAAGGCGGATTAAAGATGAATATAAAGAAAAGCCGAAAAAATGAAGAAAAAGGTTCTCCAAGGAACTCCGGGTCAGCGTTCCGACCTAAAGTGTAGAAATTAAAACACACGTGACGTCTACTCGACTGTAACGCTCCGCCGATGCACGAATGGATAGAGTGAAAACGCTTATTCTCAAGTAAAGACGTACATCTTCCAATCTTTAGACGAGAGGAACGTGACCCCTCGACCTCATCCCAGGCTCGAGATAGGAGGAAAAAAGGAGGAAGATCTAATCTTAAAAGAATGGACGCTCGACGGTGGCTTGAATCGGGTGGCGCAATGGAACGAACTTGAAAAAAAGAAAAACAGAAAGGGGAGGACACTTTTGAAAGGGTTCCTAAAGAAGGCACTGAGTCGAGCTCTCATTGGGAGAAAAAAAAATCGGGTCGACCCAGATCTGCAAGAGAAATTGCACCTCCTCGGAAAGAGTTATAGCATGCTCTTTATTCTACCAACGAACAGGCTAGGACAACGTAAGAGAAAAAATTGCGCTCGAAAAAAAGAAGAAGGGTCTCCCTGGAAAAAAATCCCGGTCTCGAGAGACCACATGATAGCACCCTCAAGGAGCGAATTCAGGGGAAGAAGGGAAGGACTAGATCTTTCAGACCGGGAAATCTCGACAGAACCAAGGCTTCACGAACACCGCTCGATCGTTAACTGCCTCGCGATCCATAGCGTCAATCACGAGAGAATAAGATAAAAGAGAAAGAAACAAAATGGGGCATCGGGTGGGCTTGGGGGGGAAAACTTTTCGTCGATCATGGGCGAAAACAGACGCCTAAAGAGCCTCAAAAACCCTTAAAAAATGGAGCTCTTTCGGGGGCTGGAAAAAGTCCTCCGCGGCGCCAAAGGGCCATAGACGCGTCGCCGGATCGACCAACAACCGTCGCTGAGGAAAAGTGAAATGGCGCATGACGAAAACATAAACCAAAGGGGAAGGTGGCTCTGATAGAAAACTCTGAGCCGAATTAACGGCGGAGTCTTTGCCTTCAACGCGTGTGGCCTCTAGAGGCAAAAGAAGAAACGTGCGAATGTCGTCGGCAGACGGCAGAGGGGGCAAAAAAGAAGCTGCCTTAACTCCGTCTGGGTCCGCGGTAAGCGCCATACAAATAAAAAAAACTCAGGGCCTGACTTAGAAGTGGAGCTAAAAGGCAAAAATCTTCCAAAACGAATCCACCAAACGCGAACAGGAAAAGCACATGGCTCAGTCCGAGTTCGTGACCGGGGGTTAGCTTGAGGAGTCGAGGCCGTGGAGTCGAAATAAAAAGGAGAAAAAAAAAAAACCGGGACTCCTTCTCTGAGTACGTCGATAGGAAGTATGGACTTGGGGTGAAAGCCTCAAGCAAACAAACACGGAAAAACAAGGAACGCGAGCGAAGGAACCGGAGTCGTGTAAAAACACAAAATCTCAAGGAAAAACCAGACAAAAACGATGGAATCAAGAGCTGTGATAAGGCGAAGTTAGCAACTGAAAGGAAAAACAAAAAAAGTGATCATTCTAACGGAGACGCCACGAATCCGGCTGGCAATGTGCACGGAAAGGTATTGTGAAGAAAGGGATGCCCCTGCTTAAATGAAAAATGAAGAAAAAAGGGGGGGCGGCGGGAGGGGACCAGAAAAAGCATCAAACGGGAAAGTTACAAAAGAGAGGCGGGTAATTTGACCACTATCAGGGACAAGAGATCCACAAAAACTAATCTAATCCGCCTAGATAAGTAAACTTCGCTTGTTCGGTATAAGAGAAAACGCAAGGGAGAAGAAAGAACACCGCCTGGCAATGAAGATCGCCAACTGCTCGAACAGATTAGGGGTTCGGCATCTTTCGTTCAATTTCCACAGATCTAAAAAGTAAGAAATCGTCACTAGGCAAGGAGGTGGGAGTAATGCCGGGGGGGGGAAAAGAGAATCGTAGGAGCGCGGAAAACAGCCCCTGCCGAACACCCTGGCAAATACTATCAAAGGACCGTCGGAAAGAACCGCAGGCAAGGGCGGGAGTGGTGAAACATGTTCAAAAGCTATCAGCGCGGAATTCAAAAAGGAGAATCACTAAAGCGGAGGGTGGAAGATGCGCGGTGAAACAAAGGGATAAGAGCAAGGAGACTTCGCTTCAATCAATTTGAAATCTGACTATCAAAGAGGGGATGGAATTTAGCTAACACCGTCAAATTAATGAAAAAGGCCCGGTGTGACTCATCGTAAAGTAAAACGCGGCGCCTGAATAAAAACCACGAAAAGGGGACCAGGGAAAAGGCAGGAAGAGAAAACGTAACCTCTCGGGAGTGTTCAAAAGAGAAGCAGAACATGGACTTCTTGACTCACGGAGAAGAAAGTAATCCAATGCGGGAGATTTATAAAATCCAACACCTCATCCTCAAAAGGAGGAACCGTCAGCATCGCTCGATTATAAGAGGGACTCCGAAAGACCTGTACGCAAACCAAAGGGTAAAGGGCGAGTGCTTCTCTGAACGAGGTGAGAATTGACGCTCGTAAGGAGGGAGCATCTATTCAAGATGGAAAGAGTGGGACGGTGTTACTCGGGTTCATTTCGGCGAAAATAAAAGCAAGCGTAGTAGAGTTATAGATCTGTTATGAGGGGGGGGAAAAATAACGAAAGAAGGAAACTGAGATCGCGGGAAAAAAGAACTCAGAAGATGTCGGATGAGTCCAGAGTCGGGGCTTGGCAAAAAAGGGAAAGTCGTCTTGAACAACATGGAAAAACGTCGCAGTCCACTTGAAGCCATTTCCACGAAAACTACTGGAAAAAAGGTGAGGGTCATAGGGGTATGCGCGATTCGGGGACGAAATAGAATCTCGACGATACCGGGAAAACTGAAGAAATCTTACGACTAGAGTCTCAGGGGCAAAAGAAAGAAAAACCCGAATGGAGACGACTAAAAAAACATCGATCCTCAGGGCAGAAAGCTAAGGTCTTATAGGAAAAGACACGTGGAGCTGCAGCAACGGGGGGGGGGGACGTGATAATCCTAAACGAAATTGCAAAATATCAATTCCACAAAAAAACCCGGCCAGTACGTAAGTCTTGACTCACGAAAGCAGGTCCTAGAAAATCTTTCTACACAAACCAAACCAAGGGGGTCGTCAAAACCAGAGCCTATAAGATCTACCGACTATTCCATGATCAAAAACGATTCCTTAACGACGGAAAAGGGAGCATCAAATAGGCGGAAAAACGGTTCAAAGTCCGGTTGGGGCAATAACTTAGCGGTTGCAAGAGACTCGACGACAGAACAGGCGATGTGGATCAGTTACGCGAAACAACAGGGTCGGCGAGTACCAGTCGGGGTGACGTAGACAAAGACGAAGGCGGAGGAAAAAAGGCACGAACCATAGTCACAAGGGTGTGAAGCAAACCAAACGGCAGGTCTTCATCTGCGGGTTGACAAAAGGAGGATTCGACGCAAAAGAACCTTCAAACCGGTGGGGGAATGCGAACGGAATTCGCCTCTGAGAAATCGGGAAACAAGATAGGATATTGAGAGGGGTTCCATAAAACCTGAGGGGAGTGAAACATAGAACGCAGAACAGACCGAGAACTTGAAAGCCCACCTCGCCGGGCTTTCATAAAGATGACGAAAATCAAAAGACTTGACCCAGGTGGTAAAGGGTTTCTTGATTTTCGGGCAAACTCCGCCAGATCTGCTGCGGCGTCCTTTCCTACGAGTAAAAAAAAGAGTATGAAAAAGAGAGGGGAGAGAGAAAAAAAAAGGGCAGTCGCTTTCCCTACACCGAACTCGTGAGGGTTGGGTCACTAGCGTCTAGTGGGATTTTCTGATGAATCAAGACGCGACTTCGATGCAGACGTAAGGGATAAAAATGGACAGTCGGCGCAGAACAGGGGTAAGTATCTAAAAAGACACACTCATCACACGAGAAATGGGTACTCAATGGACAGCGACATCCTACTCGGGGAAAATTCACAACTTATATAGTCTAATCCGTACAAAGAATAGGGTTCTTTCAAACGCCCTGCCCTCTGAGATATGCTTTATTAGGGGAATTTGTCTGTCCGCGAAAAAAATATGCCGGGATTGCATTAACTTAACAAAGGAAAAAGTTGTCCGAGCAAACTGGTTGTATACTACGTCTCTCAACCGCGCAAAAAAGAGAAGGTTTGTTTGTGGGGTGTTGGGTGTGTTTTGTCGGGGAGAAGAGGGACACCCGCTGAGGAGGGGCCCAAAAGACAAAAGGACTAGGCTCCGACCGGTGGGAGGGAAAAAGGCGGCCCTCGTTTTCTGGCCGTTAAGGGCAGAAATCGCTGAAAAGAGAAGAGGGGAAATGGAAGACTTCGCTTGGCGTTGGGGTAGGGGGGAGAAGCCTTGACGAACTGGTGGGGACGGATAGCGAGACCGGCGCTGGTTGGGAACGGAGGAGGGGAGACAAGGCCGATGCTGGACGGGACAGTGCACACCTAAAGAGGGAGAAACTATCACCCCTTCGCTGAAATACAGAAAAAACTGTTTCCAGTTTCGGCATAGAAGAGAAGGGGTCTCTGATTCTTCGCTAATTTCGTGAGGAAAACTCGTCCGACGAAGTTAAAAGAGGAAGAAAAATCGCGCGCATGACCCTCACCTTCGAGAAAGGAACTGGTCTCCGTCTTTGGGGGAAAAAAAGAGGGAAGAAAGAAACACTGTTTCAAGGACTAGAAGACGACAACTGGGACAAAGCCAAACAAAAATTAAAGACAAGCTTATCTTGGGGGGGGGAAAGCGGAACGCGTGAAGGAGACGTCCGCACCTACAGAAAGGAGACTAAAAAGCTCCATACGCTGGCGAGGAGAGAAGGGAGCACAAACGCGACGGCACCGGGGGGGGGAAAAAAACATCGGGAAATGCCGCTATTAGACTAACGCTACTTCCGACAAGCACAAAGAAGAAAAAAAAAAGACGTCCCGAATGGGGGGGCGTCGGTGGGGAGGAAAACGTGATCAGAATCTACGTCTGCGACATGGTAAAGGAGGCGGCTGTGGGGGAAGCAAGCTCCCGCAGGGAGGAAGAAAGCCTAGCCTCATTTTCCTCGAGGACGAGAGAAAAAAAAAAATGTTCCCGGGAGGATCATGTCGTCAGTAATTCGCCAGGACCGTAGCTCTTGGGGGGGCAATAAAGCAGCTTTCTAAGATTAGGAAAAGCGGCTAGCATCGAAGCACGGGGTTCCCTCGAGTTAACCATTCGTCGTAACTCAGTAAAGACTTAAGAAACCAGTAGATTCCCGGATGAGAAATAAAAAAGCAAACCCACACACACACACAACCCCCACTCGAAGATGTAAAAGAAAAAGAGTTTAGCACGTGAAAGACTCTGAGAGAGGACTGCAAAAACTATTTTCGAATGTCTTTGGGAGACGCGGGGTCAGGTGTCTAGTATTGACGGGGAGGGGGGGGGACAGGTCTTAGCGCAGAGAGTGAAAGACTCGCCGCGAAAAAACCAAGGCAATGCCCCATGCAAGCTCTGACTAGGGTACAAATAAGAGGACGACCGTTTACAGACAAGATCGCCGACCTATCTCTTGCCTCAGACCTGGCGCTTGGGGGCGTGGAGGAAAAAGTGAGGTCTCTCAATTCAAAAAGACAATCGATTCCGCGCGGATAGTCGTCTTGTAGACTGAGAGGCCAATCTCGGTAAGGGGTCCATCAAAAAAATGGGAAAGGGGGAAAGAGAGAGGGGGTAGGCGAGCCGAAAACAGATTTGGGAGGGGGGTAGACGCCAAGGTAAGCCATCACATCCCGGTTAAGTAAAACCGACCCCCTCTACTGTCTTTCGGCGAGGGGCAAAGAGGAAGGGACGAGTCTCTGACGCCGGTCAAAATTCAGCGAGGATGTGACACACGCCAAGAGGTACGGCCTTTGTCGCCATTCGCTGTCAATACGTGGAAAAAAAGGTGAATTGAGTGCAGAGGCTGGACGGATCCACACCAACATGAGCAAACGGGAAGAAGACTTCTTTCACATTACTTGTTTTGGAGGACTTCAAAAAAGCGAGTCGCGCCCCCGGGAGAGGGATCAGACCGACCGTCATCTGGTCAAAAGGTGCGGGGAAAATAAAATGCGTCCTATCATTTCGCCGCATGTTGGGAGACTCGGGTAGGAATCAACGTCTCCGTCTCCTTTAAGAAACAAAAACAAGGTGGAGTAGGAAGGAGGGTCAAGAAAAATACGCCGAGAACGCGGCAGGGATAAGGGAAGGATAAGAAAGCAAATAATGATCCGAATAATTTAACTGATAGTGAGCGACTCATCACATGACACCAAAAGGCAGCGACCTGCGCACAAGTCTGGGCGCATTGTAATCGGGAGAAGAGAACGTAAGAAAGAGGAGGCTCTGAGGGGTAGAGAAGCTGATCAAGGCCGTGAGAACCGTAGGGGGGTCAGAGCACGGAACCTTTCTACAATTGCAACTGTAAATGGTTCAAGGTACCCGCGGGGACAGAAAAAAAGAAAGCCGAAACTCGCGGCCAGCATGTGAAAGGGGGGAGGGGGGGGGAAAAGCGGGGCACTGATAAGGCGCGCTCCAGATCGACGACTTGGCGAAACAATTGAACGACTCCAACCGACCTTTGGGGAAGAGCCCCGGCTGCAGAAAGCACAAGGGAGGGAAGATCAGCGGAGGCAGGGACGAATTCGAGCAGGCTCCTGGGGGGGAGGGGTCAAGCGGAAACGTCCGGACTTCAAAAGTACAGAATTCTCTTCGGAGATTGGAAGTATCGGAGGGGAATACTGAAGGTCTGAACCATGTGTGGGGAGGAAGGGAAAAGAGGGAAATATACAGCGAGAATGACGTTGTGTAGAAGAGGGGAAAAAGGAGAAAGGAAAGACTTTCTCAATCTAATAACACGGAGGGGGGTATCAGTCCGGATTTTTCGCCAAAGGAAGTGTAACAAGAGGAGGGAGACGCAAGTTCCCGCCCGATCGAGAAGAACTGAAAAAATTAGACTCTACTCGAAGAAAAGGATGTCCCTGAAAAACCACGAAATCAAAACTAAAGTCCGATCAGGGGACGGAGGGAAGAAGAAAGCTCGGACCCCTTTGGTGCTTTCCGACCGAGAAAAAACTGTATATTGAACAGAGTCACACCGAGAAAAGCCTGGAATATGGCGATGAAAAAGAGGACTCAACAGCGTGGGGCACGCCAAGTAAAAGACATATTCGAAAAGAGGAGGGAGTGGGGACAACAGTCGCGCAGGGTGAGCCGTAACGGTGGGGAAGACGGCGCTCACAAAAAAGGATGCTGCAAGTCCGGCGAAACTCAGAAGAGAGGACTACATCAGTGAAGGCCCACAAAAAGGACAAAGACGGTCGTATCGCGC
>Ga0179591_1260835_pt1 | contig 14551 bp, 17 predicted proteins | sample CZOMad2_1_08_16f_FD_182891 | JGI IMG/M metagenome (GOLD analysis project Ga0179591, IMG submission 182891) | Vadose zone soil fungal communities from Angelo Coast Range Reserve, California, USA - CZOMad2_1_08_16fungal (PacBio error correction) | ecosystem: Environmental > Terrestrial > Soil >...
AAAGCAAGCCCCGGCGTAGCAGCAGTACGGGCGATTTCAAAAAAGAAGAAAAGAGAAGTGTAGAAATGGATCGTTGCCATGTGGCTCATACCAGCTGGGGAAGGAGAGGATACAAAGAGGCTATGGTGGTGCCAAAATTCCCAGGGAAGGACCCTTCATTCTAAATAGGCTCAAAAGGGAAAGGAAACCTGAGACACGATCTTGAGCAGCAGGGTAGAAAAGGGTTTTAAACAGGGGGTTTACCGGTCGCTGAGCGGAGAAGGAGGAAAAAGTTCCCTAAAAAATACTGCAGAAGTGAACAAGGTGTATCAGAAAAACCTTCCCCGCTCAAAGGAAAAAGGGGGGTCCTTAAGACAAAAAGAAGGAGCCTAGGGGCGATTGGGAAAAAAGAGCTCTGGGAGGGGTTCTTTATAAATAAAAAAATCCAGAAAAGGGGACATAAGCGAACGTAACGACAGGGGGAGGGAACCTGAGCGGAAGAAGGGGAAAGGCCCCTTATCTGAGAGAGAAATCTAGGAAGGGAGGGCGGAAATGTTTCATAGGAAGGGTAGACCCGCAACCGCCGGGAAAAGAGAGCTAGACGACCCATTGGCCCATCGGATACCTTCGGGGGGGGGGGGTAATCCACTTAGAGAAAGAGAAAGACGGATTCGGAAGAAAGGGGAGAGGGGTCTTCGCTTGGAAGGGACTTACAAAGTTGGCACTCCTGAAAAAGCGGACGAAATTTGCCTAAGGAGAGATGGCCGGCTAGAAGGAAGGACTGAGAGAGGGGCTTTAAAAAGGGACCTGACAAGGGGAGGACCCATAGGGCATCCTTAACGCCGACTCAAAAAAAAAGTCTGAGGGGAGGGACGACAACTATTTCCCGGCGCTCCCAGGAAACGGCTGTTCAAAGAAAAAGGAGAAATCTGCTGAAAGGGGGGGGGTACTTCAAAGAAAAAGAAGAAAATTTGAGAAAGGAAAGGGGGGGCTTTCCAGACCTTACTGGGGGAGGGGTGGAAGTGGGGCAACAACCTTAGAAAAGAAATTGACCGAACGCGCACTCGCCGACTTGCGGGTGGGCGGAAGAGTATGGAAAAACTGGTGTTCGAGAAAAGCCGTCCCATATTGGGGAAAAACCAAAGACTTGGGAACCGGAACGGTCCGTATTATCAGGGTCCCGGGCCTGGGGGTGTCAGTTCCGCCGGGGGGCGAAAACTGAGAACTGACAGACCGGCCTCAAGAGTGTAAGGGGAGAATGAAAGAGAGGGGTAAAAGGGAAAACATTAAGGTCGTCCCTAGGGGGGAGTCGTTCGGTAGCTAAAAAAAGACGGGCTAGGAGGGGGAATCCAAAGGTGCATGTTAAGAAGGATCTTCATCCCAAAAGAGGTAAAGAGACTTGGGAAAAGGCCAGGAATTCTGAAGAGCTTCAATAATAAAAGCCGAGAAAAGTCCGAACGGGAGGTACTCCAATGCTAAAATGGCGGCTACAAAAAAAGATGAGGTTCAAGGAATACGCCTGGGGGAACTGGGACTTCCAAGTCTGAAAAAAGGTGTCCAAATCCAAGCCAGAGGAGGGAAATTCTGAGATGTATTCAAACCTAGGGGATTTAGAGGACCAAGAGTTCAGGAAAACGTAAGTAACTCTTACTGGGGGCTCTATAAAAACTTATTAGGAGGAAGAGAGATGTCTAGAAGGAGGAGGTTAACAGTCTTGTTCCATGTCTGGAGAAGAAAATAAAATTGCAAACTTTTGGGGGTTGCATAAGAAGCCGAATGAGAAAAAAAGCTCATGTTGTAAGAGAAGGGGAGTTCAGACGCTAACGATCCAAGCGTAGGGGTCCTCTCCTGAGATCTGGGGGAAAGAGAAAGGTAGTGAAGCAGCACGGCAAGATCGAAAGGGAAAGAGGGGACCTAGAAGGCTGGAGTCTCGCCTCCGGAAAACTAGAAGGGAAAAGAGTCTGGACTCGCCGTTGAAAAAGGGAGGGAGAGGATCGAAGGAGGGGGGTCGCGCAGGAGGGGGGGAAATACCTCTCGGGAAAGGGAAAAGGGCCTGCAAAAGGAACCAAAAAATGGAATTAGGAAGAAAGAAAACGAGGGCAAAGGGCGGTCGGAATTGAAGAAAAACCACGGGAAAAAACGAGGAAAAGTGCCCGGAAAATATCCAAACATCTCAACAAGGTTCAGGGAACTAGGGGAAGAGGAGGTCTGCAAAAAAGGTACGAATCCTCGAAGAGAGTACGGCATTAGTGGAAGAAAGAGAGACCCTCCCAAAAAGAAGGGGGGAAAAAAATCTCAAAAAACAAGCGGCGGATCAGGGAATAAAGAAAAAATTAATGGGGGTAAGGGAAGAACCATCGAGGGAGGATGACAAACCTGGGGGGATGGAGCATAGGCAAAAAAAGAGGCTAGCGGGGGAGGCTTTAAGTAAAGGCCAGGAGTAGAGGAACGTGACCGGGAGGTCTCCGGGGAAGGGAAGCAGTCTCGAAAAAAATTCTCTGAACTTGGAAGAGGACTCCAGAGGGGGAAAGGGAGTCCCGTAGAATAAGAAGAGATGTGACATCTGGGATAAGTCGGGAACTGCGAAGAGTACTTGGGGGGGTCCAAGATTGAGAAAGAACTTAGGAGGGAGAGAAAGCATCGTATCCAAAATGAACAAGACCTGAAAAGTGAAGCGGTTCATTTTGTAAAATATCCAGGTCAACCTGATTTCGATGGGATAAATGGACAGGGGGGGGAAGAGATACCTGAGAAAGGGGAGCAGAACAAGATTTCCGAAAAAGGGAGACCATCCAGTGTCGGTGGGCGCTGCAAACCTACCAAAACAAGGGCATGCTTAAGAGAGTAGGAGACAGTGGGGGGAGTGAAAGGGAAAAGGGAAAGGAGACAACAAAAAGAAGAAAAAAAACCAGGGGTAGGAACGGAACACTTCCACCAGGAGGATGCTAAAAGTTCCGACAAAGGAGACGAATCAAAGTGAAAGGGGCCTGAGAAGAAAGGAGGACCTGCTTGGCGGTGAAAAAACCATCTGAATAAACGTCATCGGGACCCCTCTTCTCGGGGATAAGAAACGAGAAAAGAGAAAGACTTAAGAGGGTGTGGAAAGAACAGACAAAAAAAACGAAGAAAGGGGGCTTTGAAAGATTCACTCAACCGAAAAAATCTGGGAGAGCGGAGAGAAACCCTCAAGGAGCTACAGGGGGGAGAAAATAGGAAGCTAGTTTTGGAGAAGGTAACCTTCTTAGAGGGGAGAATACAAAGGATCCATAGAATTCTAAGTGGTTTCAAGGCCTTCCCCCTAAAGGGCCCGGGAAGGGAGGCTTTAGAGACTGGTAGTTCAAAGGGATTTGAAAAACCAACCAACCCGGGGGGGGAGACCTGGGTACTTTCTTCAAAATTGGGAGACTTGAGTAAGAGGTCGGGAAAAAGGAAAAAAAAAACTTATGGGGGGGAAAAGGTTGAAGGAAAAATAATACGACTCAAACCGGGTCCTAGGCCTGGGAAAGGAGGCTACGGGGTCTGCAGAAAAAAGGGGAAAGCACGTGGAAAAAGAAAAGGCCGAAAAACTCTCCCATCAACCCCGTCATTACTTAAGGCGACGTACGAAAAGAAGGAGCTCAGGAAGCCCCTAAAAAAAAAGTGTTAGAAAAAGTCATAAAAAGGGGAAGACTGTGAAAGCTACTATGAAGGACCTATACCAAGCCAAATTTTCGCAAGGAAAAGGTAAAAAAACAAACCTCGAGTTTGTACTGAGAAGGGAGATTAAGAAGGATGTTTCGGAGGTACACAACGTTAAAGGACTGACCCCCAGGAAAGAATGAACTCGTAAAAAAACAAGGGGAAGATAATGTGAAGTCATGATCGCCGGGGAAAAACGCCGACGTCAGAGCTTACCGGGTCTTCCTGCGGTCGAAGAAGGTTAAACTACGAGATGGAAGAGAAGAAGGGACGGTAAGGAAAGGTCCCAAAATATTAAGACTGCGAGAGAAGGAAACTAAAAAGGGGGAACTAAAAAAAAAAAGAAGAATTAAAAGGGGGAAGGCTAAAGGAAGGGGGAAGAGGATTGAAGGAATGAGAGGAAATTTAGATGTTCGTATGGGTCCGTTGAGGAAAGACCCAAAGGAGTTTGGGGACTTGACCGTCACCGAAAGCTAATATCCGAGTAAGGGAGTCCGGGGCTTTGTGGGCGGTAACGCCGGACTGAGGCCCCTTAAGGGACCTGTAAAAAAAGGGACTGAAGGGAAAAAAACGGGTCAACGGCTTAACCGGGGGGGGTGGAGGCTACGAGGAACCAAAGGACAAAAGTTACATGGAATTACGAGGAGAAAAGCGCGTGGGGTCTCCTGAGGGCCATGCGGTTTAGACTGTTCTGGAAGACTGACCAAAAGGAGTACAAGAACGGTCTAAAAAGGACCCCGGGGGAGAGGGACCAATCCCTCGAAGATAAAACTCTCGGCAGAATAACTGCCGAGGGGAAACAGAAAACAGGACGTATCCTCTAGGAGAAGGCCGATGGGAATGGCTAAACAAATAAATCCTGTGGGAGGCAGAAATGGTGGCAAAAGGTCACTAAAACAGGTATTTTACAACATCAAAGGGGTTCTTGAAGGGGGAGGGGAAAAAACCAACACCGGAGGGGAATGGTCGAATTTAAAAAAGGGGAGGGGCAACACCGGGACTGACATCGCAGGATCTCAACAACAACAAAAATCTAGAAACCGAAGGGGGCAGGTTGTGAAAAAAACTGTAGGGGGAAAAATCTTTCAGGAGAACCCTCCCTTTGTGGTTGTGCGAACTAATCAAAAAGAAAAAATGGGAGACTGGAAGAAAGAGAATGAACGCTAGGCTCCGAAAGGGAAAATCTTAAGTTTCGTCACTTTTATTCCATCCTGAAGAGGAAGTCGAGGAGGGAAAAAAGCTCCAAAGGTGAAGACACTGGCCTCCTCCGGTACCAGATTCTGAAAGATCGGGACGCGACTTTGAAAACTGGGGTAAGGGCTATAAATTTCGAGTATAGGGGAAAAAGATATGCAGGGAGGGGAGGGGAATAGAAGCTAGGAGAAAGAAAAAAAAATTTCCAAGATGTCACTTATAATTCTCCACCAAGGGCAAGGGAAAAATGAGGGAAAAATTGATCCGGCAATCCAGAAAGGAGAAAGCTTTACTGGGAACTCGAAAAAAAAGACCTAAGGAATCAAAGAAAGTTTCCTCTCGGAAAGGAAATGGGGGGGTGACGAAAAACCAAAAAAGGGGCCGGCGAACTGAAACTGTTGAGGGGGGTTCGCCTCACCAAGGGGGAACTGGCGCCCTGGGGAAAAAAAGGGGGAATCAAAGTCCAGCACATTGAGGAAAAGGAAGCTCTAAAACTGTCGAGCGTCCAAGCCACCATATGCTCTATTCAGTATGGGGGAGGGGGGAGGGGAAGGAACAGGAAGCGCTTCAAAAGCTTTAGAAAAAAAAAAATCAGCTATAAATTCCAGAAGGAGATCCGGGCGGATCGTCACCCCTGAGGAGGAAGGCGTCCAGTAGAAAAAAAAGGGCTACCAGAGGGGGCCATCCAAGTACTAGAGCCAGAAGATATAAAAAGAAATCCTCCTGCTTGAAAATTCTTCACACTAATTATATCAATCGAAGGAGGGGGGAGTCCCGTGGAAATTTCAGAGGCTCTCAAGAGGAAAAAAGGCATCAATTGACCAAGGGGGGGGGGAACATAAGCCCGGCCAGCAGGGCCATTGGGGAACCAGGCCTGGCAGAGATTTACGGAGGAGGGAAGAAAAATCCAAAGGGAAAAAAATCGCATGAAAACCTGGAAGCAAGGCCCCGGCTCGAGGGTTCTGAACAAGAAGGGAAACGGGAACAGGGAATTACAAAAACAAAAAGAAATTACCCGGAAGACTACCAATGGCTCCCCTCGCTTTAAACTAAATCTCCGAAGAGAGGATAAGAGAGGGAAGACGCGGAAAAATATCCAGATAGAAGGTCGCGCAAGAAGGACTACATGCGAACAAAAGGGACGAGGCTTTACTTTGGGGGCTTTACGCTCGGAATACACAACAAACTGAGGAGGGGAAAGGGGGGCAGCTTAGAGAAAAAAAGCTTAACATGCGCGAAAAGAGCTTTCATAAAAAAATATTGAAGACTCTATTTGGCGAGGGGGCGGAAAGAGGGGGGGGGGAAACCAGAGAAAGGAAGAAGGGAGAAATCGAGAGGCTATGGGGGGGGGGGCCCGCGAAAACGCGTCTCCCTGGGGGACGGTCGACTATTTCTGGGGGAAGGAGGAGAAAAAAGGGGGTTCCGAAAAAGGGGGAACACCGGGGAAATCCAGGTGATCGGAGGGCTGGCAGGCGAAAGTCCTTATTTTGATCTCGCCTCTACAAAAAAAGAAATTCCTGGGAAAAAGGGGGGAATCGTGAGAGGGGGAAGTCGGAGGAACGAAGGAGGGGGGGAGCTGAAAATTTCAGTAAGCCCCCTCTCGAAAGGGGAAAAGAAGTAGAGGGGAAAGCTAAAGGAGGAGGAAGTTGATACTGGTCTTCAAGAGAAGCTCTGGGGGAAAGGGGGAGATATCCTTGCAAGGCGAACTGCCAACTCTCACTGCCAGGTGACGAAAAAAGTGGGGAGACCAAATCGGAGTGCTGGGGCGTCAAGAGATCTAGAGAAGCTGCTGTCCAGAAAGTCGGGGAAAAAAAGATCGGAAGGTAAAGAAAAAGAAGGACTAGGAAACTATAAAAGCTTGGGAACCGCTTATGACGAAGGGGGGAGAAGAGTGGGTGACTTCTTCTTGACAAGCCGCGAAGGAGGACTAAGAAGAAGAAAAAGCTACAGGGAGGAAACGTAGAAAATCTCGGAGGTGATGTCCGAAAGGGGCAACTAAATGTGAAAAGAAGGACGGGAAAAAAGTAAATTCCCAGACTAATGGAGTTGTGGTTTTGGTCCACGGAGGGGGGACTGAGGAAAAAGGGAAACCTTTAACCCCAGAAAAACTCAGATACCGAGAGAACCTTGTCGCCGCCCGCAGTACCGCAGGCAAAAAATGGAACCGGGCAGGGTGGACTGGAAGGGGAAGGTTTCGGTCTTACCGTGTTGGGGAGAAAAGGACCCGAAAAAAAAGGGGGGTTTAGGGGGAGAGAATCGCGGAGGGAAAAACCAGAAGATATCGGAAAAAAAAGGGCTCGACCCGAGCGCAGTCCATCAGTCAGGGAGGGAACCGGAACCGGGAGTGAAACCCAATTCCAGAAAGAAGGGAAAATAATGGTAAATCAAGAGGTGTCCTGGACAGGAGAAGGGATTCTGCTCGTGGGAATCTCTAAAAGAAAGAACGCTGCTCCTGAAAGAAAGGGGGGGGGGGTCTGGCAAAAGTTAACTTATCTGGACATTCATGGAAATTTAAGAACACCACCAAAGTTTGCTGGGGGAAAGGAGAAAATATAGAATGGAGGGGGAACGCGACACTATATCCCTCTAGAAACAACAGGGGGGGAGATCTGGAGAGGATCGGCGGTTAGGGTCGAAACTATCGGGGTAGCCATACAAAGAACTTTTTTTTGTGGTGGAAAGCATAAGAAGGATAGCTTTATGGGACAGAAAAGTGGTACCCTCGGGTAAGAGTAGACGTCTCTACCCCAAGCGTCCGAAAGAGAGGGGTTTTCTGTAAAAGAGAAATTTAGTCAACTTTGGGGGAATCTAAAAAGCTGCGGAAGGGGGTGTCCTACGAACTGGGAAAGACAGGTCTTAAAAGTAGTTCGGGGGGTGCGAAAGGGAGCCTGGTAATCGAAGGAGTTTTCGAGGAGAAACTAGTCTCTACGAGGCGTCCGGGGGAAAGAGAGAAGCGCTAGCAAACTCTCCCAAGGAAAAAAAAGCGGGCCCGACCGAAAAAAAGACCGGCCGGGAATCTCCGGCAACGAGACCATGTGGAAAAAAATCTGGCCGGAGCGCACCAAAGGGAAGAGTCCTGGGGATCTGACCTTCTTCATGAGAGGGGGAAGGGTCAACAACGCCCGAACTTGCACACGGAACCCTGAAAAAACCCGGAATTCCAGAGCCACGAAGTCAGGGATAGCCCTTTGGGCTCCAGAAGGGACTATCACAGGGGAAGATGCGTGAAAAACTCTTTGGGAGATGTCGGATAGAGGGGCCGTAAATCAAGAGCATCGTAGAGTGTAGGAGAAGGAATCGAATCTCCACAGAACTCAAGGGAGGCTCTGCACATAAAGGACTGTGGGGCGCTTTCTCAGGAGGGAGGCATTCCCGAAAAAGAAAGTCAGCGAGCGTCGGGAGACATCATCAACAAAAGGGAGGGATCACGTCCGGAAGGGCCGGGTCGAAAAGTTTGTTGCAAGTTTTAAGAAAAAAAGAAGGAATTCGCACAGAAAAAAAAGAAAGAGAGTATACAAAGACTGGGGAGGAGGGAAAAACCGACGGAAAAAGGGGACTACGGTCGATCGTAAAATTTGGTCTCTATTTGTTGAAAGGGAGAAGGGGAGCTCCAGAAGGAAATGACGGCAGGGGGGGAACACAAGTCCTACTGGGAAGGGAAAAAGGAAGCTTCGGAAAACAATCGAGATAAAAACCTTGTCAGTCGAAGAGGTCTCCAAAAAGGACGGGACTCCAGAGAAAGAAAGGGATTACCGCCATAATCGTCGAAAACGGGCATCCAGTAACGCCGAACTTTGAGGGCAAAAAGGAATCCTCTTGAAAGAGGGGCCTCGCGGGTAAAGCTCGGGCTAATTCTCAAAAAAACTGTCAACGGGGGCCTCTGAAAAATCACTCTTTTTTGACAAAGGGACTTTAAAGGGAGGGGGAGGGAAAGACGCTCGCTCTCAAAAGGAGGAAAAACGTAGAAGCAGAAGAAGGGACTCCCGGGCACCTGGGAAAAAGGAAGCTATCTTGCTAGTTGCCGTCTGGGAGAGGGGAGGCCAAGAGGATTAACGAAGGATTCTAGCCTCTGAAGAAAACGGAAACGTCGTGATCGTTAGGAACCATACGGTTGGTTTCCTCGCTGTGGAAAGGGTCACAGGGGGAAGGGGGAGGGAACCTGGTAGGGATTTGCAGGAAGCTCAGGGGCACGAGTTGCTGGAAAGCTCGAGAGGGGAAAAAGAGACTCAGGGGGTCTCTTCCCGAAGGGGGGGGAGTCTCGGGGAAGATTGGCAAAAAGAGGTCTGCAAGGGGGGGGGGGGGGAGGGGTGTAGCAAAAAGTGCGGCTTCATGAGCGCCCGGACACCAGAGGGAAAGCTGGCAGGAAGGGGAGGGAAACCGGTAGGGAAACTTACCCGAGATGGGAGGCTTTAATAGATATTGAGGGGGAAGACGACTAGAAAATCTCTAAGAGGGCCAATCAAGGGGAGCCATTGGGAAAGTGCTCAGACGAAAAATAAATCAAGTCCTCGGATGAAGGCCTCCGTAGGAAAGACTTGGAAAGGGAAATGGAAGATGCCAAAGAATACTCGGGAAAAGATTGGAAATGGAAAAAACGACGGTCAGCTGAGCCCTATTTTTCAAAAAGAGGGCTGAGAAAAAAGAGGGGGAGACGGAAAAGCCGAAAAAGAGTGCGGGGAATCTGAAGACTTCTCTCTCAAATGGAGGGGAAGCTCAAAAAAGGGGGGAGAAACTTGGGTAAAAAAAAGTTTTGAAAAGATGGAAAAAACGCTTCTGGGCCCGTGATAAATGTGGGGGACGTTCACAGGAGGTCGGGAGGGAACTGGAAAAACCGAACGAGAAAAAAAGAGCCCTCGCGGGGTCTGTTCTTGTCCTGGGGCCTAAAAAAATCTTGAAAAGGGGAAGGAAATTCGCGAGAGAAGCCTTTGAGGATGTAAGCTTAGAGGGGTAACGTCTGTTAACTTGAGGAGGAAGCTCATGTTAAACCAGGAAGTGGTCGGAGACTACCCTGGGGCTCCTTGATAGATAACATACTTAAACACTGCCAAAGGGGGAAGAACTTAGAGAAAATCTAATTCTGAACTTGTAGTCCTAATCAGTCATTGAATTTAACAAAGTCGTCCACTAGAGGAGCTGAAAATTTGAGAGAGTCTTTCTGGAGAGATACACTTGGAATAAGCAGAAAGGAACCCTTCTGATGAAAAAAGCATGTTTAGTGAAAAGAGGGGGGGAGGCAACCAAACAAAACAGCTTGTCATGAGAGGCTAAAACAGGGTATCACGAAGAACCGAAAAGGAATTATCTTACTAGAGAGAAAGAGACCACAACAGGTTATTTGAAAGAAGGGGGAGCTCGTCAAAGTAGGAAGGGGGGACTTTTAGAAAGGGGATCGGAGAATTCTAACATAAAGGGGTTGGGGTCGTCAATATCATGGAATGTTTTAAATCAGACCGCGCGAAGGAAAGAACCCGAGGGTCCGGAAAAAAACGGAACTTGATCTACCAGAGAAGGATCCAGCGAGTTGCCTCAGACAGGCGAAAAAGAGGGAAAGGGCTTTGGAAGAGCCTTCGATGGTCCGAAAAAAAGGGCAAAGGGGGACGCTGTCGGACCTCTTCTGGAAGGAGCTGGGGGGGAGGTAAAGAAATGCGAAACAGGGGGGAGCGCAAAGAGACCCATTGAAGGGGAGTCAACATAGGATGCTTCGGCACAAAGAACACCGGAGAAGTAAAGGTATCACAACTAAAAGTCAAGAACTGCCAAGTCCCGGAAGAATTCGGGAGTGTAAGGACGTCGGTAGGACGTCCCCGCAAAGGGGGAACTTCGGAGGGGGTAAAAAGGGCCCTGGCCTCAAGGTTTGGAAGAGGAAACAAAAAACCGGGCCTTCTAAGCGGGAACCAAAGAGACTTGAGAAGAGTTTGGGAGGGGAGAACAGGTCTCCAGGACTTTCAAGGGGCTAGGAGTCATGGGGGGAACATCAAGAAAAGGAGAAGTCTTTAAGGAAAGCAGGCTTTCAGACTGGCCACATGGCTCGAGGTTGCAGAAAAGGGGGGGGGGGTTCCGAAGAAGGGGAAAAAGGGCGGAACCGAGAAAGAGTTGACAACTTTCTAGAAAAGAGACCACCCCCGGATAGAAGGAGCTACTGGAGGAAAAAAAGGTTGATTGGCTATAGCGGGAGAGCAAAGGGAGAAAGACCAGCGAGGAACTGTCTGGGCGGGACAACCCGCATTAGAAAAAAAAGAACTAGGGAGAAGAAAAGTGAACGGAGCGGAAGAGACTGTAAAACGCGAGGTTTGTGGAGCAAGGGAAAGAAACTCGGTATTGTAGGGGTCAGAAAAAGGGGAAGGGGCTAAAAAAAGGAAAGGGGTTATAAGGGAAAGAGACCCCGTGCCAAAATCTTTAGGAAAGCGAAGGGAACCTACCGGCGCGAGAAGGTTTCTAAACGGCCGACCAAGGGCTAAAGCGGGAGACCCCAGAAAAAAGAACCTCAATTCGAAAGGAGAAAAGGGACGAATCTCCTAGGGAGACTCCTCTCGCTGGGAAAGATAGCTGTCTGAGAAAACACACTATCAGAGCAAAAAGGGGTTCGCGGGGGGGGGAGACATGCTTTACGGCAGGGAGATCTCAAAAAAAAAGGGATTCGAGCGGAAAAAGGGTTAACCAGTGAGGGGTAAGAAAAAAAAGGGGGGTCGGAGGACGTTTGAGAGCCAAAGAGAGTATAAAGGGGAGATTGGGAAATAAAAAAGGGGCAATCTTGCCTTCCCTTCTCAATTTCAGAACGGGGGTACGGGTCGGCCGGGGGGTTGGGAGAAGGAAAGAATCTCCGTGATGGAGAAGAAAGAGTGCTTCAAAAGTCGCCGGTCAATTCCCAAGAGAAGGGGCCACGGGACTAAACCGAAGAAAAATTTTTCCGAGGGGGAGAGAGGAAGGGGGGCCATCTTAAGGCATCTAAAGCCACCGTGAATAAGTCGCGGGGAAAAAAAATCTCGCTTAAGGAGAAAAATGTAGTGTCGCAAGCTTACCGTGAAGAGAAAGGGGGTTTAAACCCCAAATCTTCAGATTCAGAAAGGGGGAAAAGGAATTTTCATCGGTAGGGAGGGGAAATTCTGCGAAAAGAAAAACACGCACGGAGAAAAAGCAACACGGTAGCCAATTGGTGGGGTAAGGAAATCCTCAGAGGGGGTTAATTATCCGGCACGAGACCAGAAGAGTCTGGAAAACTTCGAAGGAAAGAACAGGGGCCCGGGGGAACGCGGGGGAGATTTCTAAAGGGGGAAGTCACCTACGATCCTATTTGAGGTACAGGAAGACTCCTTGCAGCTTGCCCTCCAAAAGAAACAAAGCCCCTTGAGAGAGGGGAATGACCAAGGAAAAACAGGAAAATCCTCCCGTCTCAAAGGTTTTGCTAGGGAAGACCATAAAGGACGAAGGGAAAAGATATACTTTAGAGATTGGTGGTTTGACAAAAGTTAGTACCTGAAAAACCCGGAAATCCTACTGTTTTAAGACCGGGTGAGACGAAGAAGAGTCTTCAATAAAAATTTGGGAAGGGTCTGTTATTCAAGAAGGGGGAAGTTGGCGTGGGGGGTCCACTAAGCCCTTACTCAAAGGGGGAGAAAGGGACTAGAAGAGGAGGTTTGAAGAGTTCCCTGATCCTGGAGGGAGAAATCGACGAAAAAGGGGGGGTCAGAAAGGACATATCCAGCCGGTGTCCTGCGTCACCGAAGAGGGAAAAAAGCTGGGGAGACCTTACCACTTGCCGGAAAGGTAGAATCAGGGGAAGGGGACGAAAGGTTACACCTCTTCTTCAGGGGATGCCTCTGCAAAGGTCTAGAGGGAACTAGAACGCGAGAGTGAGTCGCACGAGGGATCAGAAATTCCCTGATGGGGTTAGAAAAAGGGTTTGCATTTGGGGTGGAAGAGACTGAGGAACATAGAAAAGAAAGGAGAGAAACCCGTGGGCAAGGGAATGAACCCAAACAAAACTCCATCGAAAAAAAAAGGGTAGAAAAGAAAGGAAAAGTCAGAGACCTTCGCTTGGGTGGAAAATTGGAAGAAAGTTCTGAAAGTGTCCTCTTTGTGGGGCCTACAAAAGAGGGGGATTCATAGAAGAGAAGAGTTATGTAAAGTCCCGAAAAGAGTGAAGCCCTCAGGGGACTCTAATCTAACTTGTCGACAAAAGGTAAGACCACGTGCGGTGAGGAGAGGTATCCACAGGCTTTGAAAGTACCGGTTGGGAGCCTTTCAAAAAGGGGGAATCAGAAGGAGAAAATAACCTGTTCGCTGGGTGATCACTTTGTTCAAGGGAGGAGAACAGAGGAGAAAATTTGCCAAAGGGGGGGAAAAAAGGGGGCTATCTGCAGCCGAGAAGAAGCTTGGGAGGAAGGGGGGTAAATTGCCCAAGGGAGCCACAGGAGATCCTAAAAGGCTTGCTGGGGGGAGATGTCAGGTAGGGTACGAGAACAAAAGGAGATCTCGGAGAAAAGAATCGGCTGGGTTCTGAACGAAAGGGTTAACGCAAAAACAAAGACCCGTCCGAAAAAGGCAAAGAACGCCCGGGGGGAAGAAGGGTGTGCGTAGCTAGAAGAGCGGGGGGGAAGGGGAGCGGCCAAGAAGGCGCGCAAAGAATGGGAAGGGAAACCATAGAAAGGCATGGGGGTCTTCGGTGACCATGGACCATCTCAAAGCAACGGTAAGGCTATTTGGGGAAAAGACTCCGAAAGGGAAGAATTCAAGAAGGAGTCAGGAAAGTATCAAGCAAGGGGCAGATGGACATCAGGTACGAGGGGGCTTAACTGAGCATTCAACCCGCAAGAAAAGAGGTCCTACGGAAACAGAGAAGGGGGACCAGAAAAGGATTTCAGAAAAAGGACTCGAAGGGAAAGGCCTCCTCGAAAAGCGAGGGGCGTGACAAAACCTAATGAGATCAAGGAAAAAGGATCCGGAAAGAAGGAAAGAAAGAAGGGTTTTGAAACTCTAGTTCGAAGCTAGAAACTGTTTTGAGAAAAGGCTCTGACGTTAGAAGGTCCAATTCCTGGAAAAAAAATCTTCGGAATCTAGGAGGGGAAGGGCACTCCGCAGAAACCTGAGAGAATGTCGAAGCGGACTGCAAAATCCAGTTACTCTTCTCGATCAAAAAAAAGTTCCAGAAGAAAAAAGGAAAGGCCGATAACACCTGGCCGGGCTCGGAAAGGAAAAAGGCCTCGAGGACTCCCAAAAGAAGCCGTGAGCTCCACATCTCCCAAGAAAAAGAAAAGAAGCCAAGGAAGAAGAAAGGGGGGGGGACTACAAAAGGGAAAAAGGGAAAACTCTGAGGGGACTCTCTCGAGAAAGGGGATGAAAAGGGGAGGGGCCTCCCCTAGGACTTTTTCAATGGGCCACACTACAGAATAAAACTTATAGGTGGAAATTCTAGGGGGAGAAGACCGCCATCGAAAGAACGATAGGAGGATTACCCAGTAGTCCTCGGAGAGGAAGCCCGAAGAGGGGGGGGGGGGGGGGTTTGGGGTTTGGGGAGTGGGGAGGGGGGGACTTGGTCTTCCATTTCAGAGCCTACTGGAAGGGGTTTTTGGAAGGGGATACAGGTGAAACTTTAGGAGGAGGGCTTTTGAGGAAACAGGAGGGAGACCTCCTAGAGGAAACGGTGGGAATGCCTGGGGCGGAATTCACCTTAAAAAAGACTTAATGCCTGCATGACTAAAGA
>Ga0179591_1402089_pt1 | contig 14551 bp, 16 predicted proteins | sample CZOMad2_1_08_16f_FD_182891 | JGI IMG/M metagenome (GOLD analysis project Ga0179591, IMG submission 182891) | Vadose zone soil fungal communities from Angelo Coast Range Reserve, California, USA - CZOMad2_1_08_16fungal (PacBio error correction) | ecosystem: Environmental > Terrestrial > Soil >...
TCGAAGGAACCTCCGAGCCAGATTGAGCTAATAAAATGGGGGGGGGAGGGCGGCTAACCTCCGTCAAGGAGAACGGTCATAGGGAGGAAGCGTGCCTATCCTCACCCCGGAAGAAGGAGGCGGACGCGACTGGATCGTTGGGAAAACTGACGGGGAATTTCTTCGGCCAAACCTCGGCAAGGAGGTCTTTTTTCTCCCGATAAAAGAAAAGTGGGGTCTGTGTATCCTGAGCCCGATTAACCGGACAGTAAAAACCATTAGTCACCTTGAAGGAAGCATTCCTCAGGGGAGATAAAGGCGTAACACACGTCAGACCGGACGTAAGCTCCCACAGGAAAAAGATATGGTCGTGCCTCTTGAGTAGGTCTGGGCGAGACAGGCCTGAACCAGGACTTCAACAAGAAAAAACCAAGTCTATTACGGAAAAACCTATGAATAAAGAGGGGGAAGAAGTACTAATGGAGGAAAAGGAGCATCAAGGAGAGGCCGTCATCTCACCCAGTTTACGATCGAAGGAAGAAAAGGAAAGAGAAGAAACCACTGAACAGAAGAGAGGATTATCTCACTTAGGGAAGCATAAAAAAAGGTTTTGAGGCTGACTCCCGAAACAACAACCACCCCCCAAAAAAAACCCCAACAAAGAAAAGGGAACACCCCCCCCCCAAAAAGAAAAAAAAAAAACCCCAACAAAAAAGAAAAAAAACCCCCCCCCCCCCCACCCCAAAAAACCCGAGGGAACACCACCCCCAACCCACCAGGGAAAACTGAGAAAAAAAAAGGATATGCATTACTTTTAGGGGGAGGCTTGCCAGGGAAGAAGAAGCGCATTTAGTTCAGAAAATCTGCGGGTAGACCAAAAAACGCCGATAGAGGGTCGGTGGTCTAAGTGAAGATCTTCCTGAGGAAAAGGAAGGCATCCGCGAGAGGGAAACTTGAACTTAATTCGACGTTGTGCCGTGTGAAACCCTTCGAAGAGGCCTTCGCCGCCACAAAAAAAAAAGAAAAAAAGAGTCTGTCCCTAAACAGTCAAGCCGTCACACGTCTACAAGAAGGGAAGGGGACCGGCGAGAAAATCTCATCAATTGGAAACAGTCCTGCGCATGCGAAAAGAAACACTGCTACACGGAGAACTCGGCGGGAAGAAAGACGCAAAGCACTGTTTTGACGTGGAAAAAGAAAGGAAAGGGGGCCTATTCAAAACGAGGGGGGAAAACAGATGTGGGTCCTGGTCGCAAGTCGAAGGGGAGTGTTGCCGCCCTGAAGGAATCTCTGGTCAAGGTGGAAGAAAGAAGATAGTATGTCCGGAAAAAAAAGAGCTCACTGAAAAAAAAAGAACCGGCTATCCTGCTCCAAAACTGAAAAGAATTACTTTCGAAATGGTTGAAACGGGTGGGAGAAATGAAAAAAGGGAAAAAAATCAGGGCACTGTGCTCGTACCGATAAGAGGGAAAAGCGTCTAGGAAAAATGGGTGGCGGTTAATAAGAGCTTGCGGTTCTGTCGCCTTTGGGGGGAAAATCATCAGAAATGCGCGTTAAGGACTCAAAATCTAGCTGAGTGGCAGAGCATCGCTTCGAGAAGAGATCACCCCAAGACATGGGGTAAAAAGGGGTGCCGTCCGGCGTAAGATTTCGTATTCATCAGGGTACCAAAAAGAAATGGTCTTTCCTGTAGGAGAGGATTCCCGAGCGGGGGAGGACGAAGGCGGAAGTGGTCTCACTTTGTTACTCAGAAAAGGGAAATCCGAAAAAGGGGAGAGATATGTACGAAGTGCGTACGCCAGGTAGCAGTAAAGGTATCATAATCCGCGGGAGGGTCCCCTCCTCCGGCAGAGGAAAGGAAAAAAAGTGTCCCCTTCACCGGAGAAGGTGCGCGAAGGGGAAACCCCCTCTCCACCGAGTCTCATGGGAAATACAAGGAACGTCCTTTGCAAGTTAAGGAAGGGGGGATACCCTCTTTCGGGAGGGGTCACAGGAGACCGGATCCTTATTCAGGGGAAAGATTCTCCCTTCCCTGATTTGGAAAACAGGAGGAAGAATGGAGCGACCTTCTACATTAAAGAAAAGGATCCAGGAAAGGACTGCTACGCCAAAAAACCACAGCACCAGAGAAAAACGCCTCTTCGCCTGACAGAGAGGGGTTTCTCGAAGGGTACGACAAGGCGTCCACGTCCCGAAACCTGAGGGGGAGGAGTTGATGGAAAGGGCCCTCTCGGATATTTTTCGGGCGAAGCCTGGGGGAGACTCTGAGAGAAAAGCTGATTCCATAGCCGCGAAGGAACCGCCCAAAAAAGCTCACTCCTGACCAAAGCCATTGCAAAAGAGAAGAAGAGGGGAAAAAAGTTTTCCTAGAAAGGGGAGACTGCGCGACATGCGACTAACTACCGATCTCGATCGAGCAGAACCGAAGCGGTGACTTGTAGAGGGCACCTACGCTAAGAGGGGGGGGACTTCTTCTCGGGGGAAGAGGGGGTCTGCGAGAAGCTCGATCCCAGGGGGAAAAACCGAAGACGATAATCTAATTTAAACAACTAAAGGCAACAACGTGGGAAAGAAAACATCTCCGTTCTATTTAACAAAGGAAAAAGAGGGTCAAAAGGAGAAAACTGCTTCTTTCACGGGGGATAGCACGAAGGATTACCGATGCTTATCTCAGGAGCAGTCGGTTCAGAAAGTAAGGTTAGGGGGGGAGGAAAACTACGGCTGCTGGAAAAAAGTATCTCGACTGCCGGCGATCCCGTGCATAGTCGACTTCAAATAAGATGGCACTCTTGGTGCTACGTCTCGGGAAGGAAACTCTCGGGACATCGTAAATGCGTCAACGGCAGGGAAGGAGGCGCTTCCTAACGATCTCTCTCAAAGGGGAAGCGTTCGGAAGAAAAAAAGAAAAGAACAAGTAGACTATGTCCTCGAGTGTGTTAGAAGGAAGACCGCTCAAGTAGCACCAATATGAGATGGTTTGCCATGTCGACGCCGACTTCTGCACAAGGGAAGAGAAAAAAAAAGACGAGTGAAAGAATTAGTTTTCTCAACGATCTCGCAATCTAAGGAAGGAGGACCTTGGATGGCAGCTTCTTCGAAGATCCCGTCGCCGTCGAGGGAAGGAAACAACCGGTGAAATAAGCTTTTTCCAAAGGAAAAGTGACCGAGAAGGGCTTTGTTTCCATCGACCCGAGGTTCGGGGGAAGGACAGGGGGAAAGGTAGTGGGGCCGGGTTTTGGCCGTGGGATCGAATCCCCGAGGGCCCAACGAGAGAAGAAGGTGCAACCCCTTACGAGTGGGAGGTGCGACAGACAGACCCCGGGAAGAGTGATCGCGGCCGGGGGAGCGGTCAAAGAAACCGTCGGTCTTCCTGGAGGGGAAAGAAGGCTTGTCAATGAGGAAGGCCCACTCCAGCGTCGTCCGAGGCCGGCCCAGTTGGGGAAAAGTGAGCGCCGAGTGGTGCGCTTTGCCTATGTCCGGCAGATCATCGTCTATGAGAGAGGTCTGCCCCGGGAAAAAATCGTCCGACCAGCCCAATCTAGACGATCTTCCGCAAGCGCCGAGGGAGGTGGAGGCCGTTAGGAACCGTAAGGAAAGTTGCAATAGACCAGAAAGGAGAACGGAGAAGGGGCTCTATTCCTCCAGTTACTTTGAAAGAACCTACGTTACCAGGGGGGAGTTAGGCCCTTTTTCGGAGGGGGAGAAAGTCGAAAAACCTGAGTTCCCATTCATTAATCTAAAGTGTTAACCAACGGGCTCCCGGAAGGGATGCTTTTCCTTTTGTAAAAGGGGGGGGAGCCTAGGAGAAAGGGGGGCGAATGTTGGCTACTATAGATGGATTTCACCCCCAGCAAAAAGCGCGGGGGGGGGACCTTTTGTTGACGCTGAGCCGCCAAGGGGGAAAAAATTTGGCTCTGCAAGGAGGAAGAGGGGGACTCGAAACAAGATTATGATTCCGCTTCAGCAAGAAGCTAAGCCAAAGGGAAGCATAAGTATATAGAGGGGAAAGGTCGAGCGTCGCTTGAGAAATGAGGACCACAAATGTCTCCTCGGGCTACCCAATTTCGTGAAGGAACCGGCCAGGATCTCATGTAATACTGGGCTCGAAGAACGAACTTCGACGAAAAACACGACGTTCGCTCTACTTTGAGAGGGGGGATTCTTAAGGGGGGCAAGTCTTGGCAAAGGCCTCAGCTATTTGGAAGTACGAAGGAAAGGCGGGGCGGATGATGGGAACTCTGAGGAAAAGAACAGGGGTCCACCCACTCACGTAGGCCAGGGAAGGGGAAAGATCCATCTATTGCTGAAGGAAGGTTGGCTTGATGTAGAGCAAAGAGCGTTCGGACTGGAACTAACCCGAAAATCCAAAAGAACAAGCGAAAGTCATTTCTTTTCTCGCCGGGAGAAAGTATCCGGGGGAAAGGAGAACGGGCATTGAGCTTTTGTGCTTCGAAAAAAGAGGGTTGCTGGCTTCCACCGAAAACGAAATTCAGGGGGAGAGCCGTAGTTCCCCCTATCGAAGGGGGACCATAGAAAAGCCCCGCCTTCATCGGGGGGAATCAAGGAGGGGGGGGCTGGCATTGAACGGGGAAAGGTGGCGTTTGCCCTCTCGCAGAAAGCGGGCAAGTCGTCGCAGGGCGCGTCAGGAGGGTTCGCAAGGGAACTAAAAGGGGAGAGGTTGATTGCTCGGCGAAAAGTTCGTGATTTTTCGGGGGACGGCGATCGAAGAGGTTTAGGGCCTACTCCTGGGGGGGGAAATTGGGGGAGCGGCGAATTCGCTGTCCCAAAGAGGAACAGGCCAAAGGCGAAAGGAAGATTGAAGTGGCCTCGCATTCTTCTTCATTGGAAGAAAAGGGACGATTGGGGAAAAAGACCCTCTCAATGTCGGGCAAAGCCTGGAGAGAAGCATTTCTGGCCTCCATGGCGAGAAAACAGAAAGCACCCTAGCTGCCTGAGAAGAGATCCGTTGAGAGGATCCATCCAAGTGCGGAAATTAGAGTCCGCTGAGGAGCTCCTTCGGGAGGAGGGGCCATTTCTCATGGGAAAAAGGGATGTGACGGATGGAAGGAAGGGTCGCCCTTCCTGCTGGGCCATTGAGAATCAGACGCGATGGGCGGGGCAGGTGGGCAAGCCTTTCATCTCCTTCGGGATTTGGAGAAGGGGTCAGTCCTTGCGGTAAGAGCCACGAGAAGAAAAAAGGCGACCATCTATTTTTAAGGGGGGGGGCGAGAGCGCTTGAAGGTAGCCAGTTCATCCCACGAGGACTTTCTGGGGGAGGGAAAATTTAAAAAAGAAGAGGGGGCGTCGCTTATCGAGACTGTAAAAGGACCCTTCTTTTAAAAAAGGGAAAGTGAGACCAAGAGCCTTCCTCTTTGCAGAACGAAGTTCCGAGACTTCTTCCTAAAAAAACGATCCACAGGAAGCACAACCTCAGAGGGGAGGCCGTGTTTCTTATGAAAAGGAAGGAAAATCACCTGGGAGGGAAGGCTGCTGGGCGGACAGGGGGCGACCGTCCTAGCTTTGAAGGAGAAAAGTCGCATGTAACGATAGAGAAAGGTGGTCACCTTCCCGCACTCTCAAAAAACACTGTAGTATAGGAAGGTCTTGGGGGGGGGGGTCATGTCTCCTCACCTCAAAGGGGTCAGAGGGGGAAAAGAGCCTCACGCGTATGAACAGGGCAAAAGAATCATCCTTTTCAAAGATTCCTGCCGGAAAGAGGGGAAGGAAAGAACCGTCCTCTCTAGGAGGAGCTTTCGGAAAAAGCGTACTTTATCTTCTCCTCGATGGGGAAAGGAAGCTCCATCCACCTCAAAGCGGCTCTTCTTCTTTGAGAAGAACGGAGATCAACCGAAGAGGGGAGGCGCCGTTCTCCCTGAGCCAGGATCCGAAAAAGGAGAGGCGTCACCTGGGGGTACTCTCCGGGGGAGAAAGAACTTTGTCTTACCACCTAAGAGAGGGGGGAGGGCTCATCGAAAAAGGGGGGGGATTCCCGTTTTCGTGACTGGAGAAAAAGGAGCGGACCATTCCTAAAAAAGGGTCCGAATTTCGATGACGACCGGCCAGCCACAGGGAGGGATCCACCGTCCACTCCGTGCGACGAAAATAGAAACATAAGTCGAAAAACAAAGAAAGACCCATACCTGTCAGAGGGGAGCAATCGCTAAAAACGTATTATCTCAACTTTGGGCAGCGTTAATCATAAGAGGGAAGGGGTTCGGCGGAAAAAAGATGCCAGCAATCGGCTCTATGGAAAGGTGAGTCAGCTAGGGGGTCCTCGCTGACAGAGGTAAGAGAACATTGATTCAGAACATCTCGAGGGGGGAAATGGCCAAGGGGAAGTCCTCGCTGGTCCAAAGGGAGGGAAGCCAAATTAGAAGGCCACTTCACTGAAGAACTGTCATTTCTACTTTGAAAAGGGGGAAAAAGGCTGCGAGGGGGAAAGCCGCCTCGCCGCCACAACAACTCGAAATAAGGAAAAAGCTCAAGAAGAAACGTCTAAAATCAAGAAGGGGGAGGGGGTGACCGTCGCGAAAAAGGAAATCACTGGAAAAGCACGCGAACACCGGGAACATAGCGAAAAATGAACAAAAGCGAAAAAAGAACTTCGAAAAAACCACTTGTGTGCGTCAACGCCAGCCAGGGGCCGATTCCAACTCCTGCAGTCCTGGAGAGAGGGGGGGCTGGTCGAAGAAAGAAGAAGAGTTTCCGCCCTGAATTATCCAGAGTCTCTTTTCCGGAACACCAGTATATGGAAAAGGACCCAAAGCTCACGGAGATACTTAAAAGGGGCGGAACTACGCCGCGTTCGAGAACGAATGAAGGTCGGGTTTGAGGGATGGGAGGTGGGAGCAGTCCTCCACGAACCAGTTCACTGTAAGAAAGCCAACTGCGATTCGCAAACAGAGGGGGGAGGGCTTGTCTCCGGGGGGGGAGTTGATATCGCGAAAGAGGCGGATGCGGAGTTTGTTAGAAGCCCATCAGAAAGAGCCCGGCTCGTTCGACGGAAGGAGAAAAGTTTCATACTTGAAGAGAGGGGGAAGGAGAACAAATCAGCATCAACCCAAAAGCGCGCGAAGTCCGGCCGGGCTCTTTGATGACTGGGGTTCGCGTCATCGGGAAAAAAGGCCCCCAAGGGGCCCTTGAGGAACGACCTGGGGGTCCCGAGGAGGGGAATCTCTTTTTTCTCAAGGGGAAGGAAAAAGAACGTCCCAAGGGGGGGGGGGGGGGGCGTCTCATTTTGGGGTCTGGACCGGTCCCTTAGGGGATCTTAAGAAGGGGGGCAGCGGAATCATAATCCGCGTGTCAAGGGGGTTGGCGAGGAATCAGCGTGCCTATAAAACCTTTCGGAGAAAAGTGTTCAACAAATGGAAAATAAGCGCCTACCGGGGAAGAGGGATCTTGACTGTTACGTCAGAAGGGATGAATCAAATTCGCGCTTACAGACTCTTAAAGATCAACCGGCCCTCATCAAAAAAACTGCCTGGGGAAGAGGGAAAGAACCGATTCTCCGTCTGATGGGGAAGGCAGAAGTTGCTGACCGACTTCCCGCCCAAAAGGAATACGGCCGGTCACTTCGGAAAAGAGAAGAACCAATAAGAGTTCCCCGCTACTCGCGCAAAAAGATTGCGCTACCGTCCTGTGGGGCCTACTTCCAAGAACCGGAGGGGAAAAGAGTCTCTTTCTTAAGAAAAAAGGAGCTTCGGGGGGGGAACGGCTTCTACTCTATCCTGGGAGAAGGAGGAGGGACACACATCTAAGCGGAAATATCAGCTCTCTAAAAGAAAAGTCTGCCTCTCACGAAGAAAAGTGGAGGGGGACGTCCTAAAGGAGGGGGGGAATTCAACCACCTTCAACTTCGGTACAGCCGAAGGACGTACCTACGACTCCAGGAAAAGGTCACCGCAAGCCGAAAGACGGGTATTCTTTATAAAAAAAGAAGAAAATCGGTATCTGTGTGAAAAAAAAAAGTCGGATCGGGGGCGCGTTGTGGATCAGCTCATCTCGCCAAAAAATCAAAAAAAGGGAAATACGGACCACGTCATCAAAAAAGGAAAGTCTATGTAACAAAGGAAAAAAAGGGAAAACGATCACTTCTCATGGTTCAAAGGAAAAGGGGAAAAAACTCACTGCAAGCGGAAGAAAGAACGAAAAGCTGCAATCCAATAGCAGATTTTCAAGACGGGGCAAGGAGCTATCGTGTGCCGAAACTAAGGAGCATATCTCGACTGACAGCGATCCAGTGAAAGTCGGCTTCTCCATTCCAAAAAACGAAGGGGAAAAAGGGGGGGAAGGCTCTTTTCGAGACGGAAAGAGAAAAGAAGACGGACATCGTCTACTGCGTTCAACCGTTTGACGGGGCGCATTAAGGAGAAAAGAGGGAGGAAGGAAAAGAGATAGAGTCGTTCGGAAGGGAAAAGTCACGCATTTGAATCAGAAACGATGTCCGAAGCAACCGGTTCTGATTGTACGCGTCAGGAAAAAAAAGAGATGGACAAGGGGAGGTTTTTGCCTGTAGAATCAACGTCGTTCACTGGCAGACACCCGTCTTTTTCGCAAAGAATCTCTTCGTGCCTCGAATAAGACAGTTGGGAAGGGAAAAGACTTTATTGCAGGAGAGGGAAGGAAAAGACCGTCTCCTCGCAGTTTAGATCAAAACCCTAAAGACCCGGACCGGATAATTTACTGTTTGAAGTTGCTTGTTTCCCTAGGGGAGAACGGTAGATTTCGACTTTGTGTGGAGGAAAAAAGGGGTCCGAGTAGTTTGGGAAGGGGAAAGAGGGGGGGCTGGTGCCTGTTGAGGAGAACCAAGCTCCAACGATCAGAGGTCAAGCCCGTACCAGGGAGAGAAAGGGGGGGGGATGGTAAATCCAGTCACTACCCGTTAAGGAAATCGCGAAAGGGAAGAGAGAGGGAGGTCAGAGTCATACGGTCGTTCACGGATGGGTTGAGAGGGGGGATGGGAGGACATGGTGTGTCCAGGGGGAGACAACGCAATACTGCCGAAATGCACGTGCACTGAGAAACAGAAAACTTGAGCGCACTATCCCTGGTGCGCGTCGGACAAAGAAGGGAACGTGGTAAAAGAGGGGGCTCGCCGCCGCGCCAGTGAAACCGAAAAAAAAGGGGAAACAGCGACAGCCGAAAGACCCTCGCTCCGGCCGTGGAAAGAAACGTCTTTGTCGAAAAAAAAAAAAGAGTGTGCAGGCAAAGAAAGGTAGACAGCTCCGTTCTGCACCGGGGGACGAGGGAAAAGGGAGAAAACGGGAAAAACGGTATCGGGGGGGTGCGCGACCAGGGAGGAGGAGAGTAATTCTCACGCGGTGGCCTGGTGGGAAGAAAGGATGCAACGGCCTTCTCGCTCGAGTGAGGATAGCCAGACTGAAGACGGGTTTGCGGACGCGGAAAACTCGCTTAAGGAGCCGCTCACGTGAAGTGAAAAAGAGAAAAAAAGGTCGGTAATCCTCATAAAAGAGAAAGTCAGGGGGCAGTGTCAGGGGAAAAGGAAGAAAAAAAAAAATGTCTCAGTCGGCAAATCGGGAGCTGACAGGGAGGGGGGGGACCAGGGGGAGGGTCCTATCTGGACTGAAGCTTGGAATGCTGGCAAGAGAAAGGAAAAAGGGTGGCGGGACGCTTCTCTCTTGAGTCAAAGGAGGAAAAGTCTACGAATATGCGGCAGAAAAAAGGGACACGCTGACTTTCAGCGTCAGTGTGACGAGAAAACCACGATTGAGAGAACTGGCGTGCGCGGGCTCGGAAGTGTGAAATGCCTCAGCAGAAAGGGAAAAAAGTGCCGAATCCAACATCAAAGGGGGTAAGACGTCGGGCAACAGAGAAATAACTCCGGCACCCTCGGCAACCGGCGACAGGAAAAGGAGAACGCTCGAAAAGAACACACGCCCCCGCGTTTCTTGCAGAGGCACTACTAGTGCGGAGCACCTCAAAGAAAAAAAGATCCTGCGTGCGCTCGTAGGGGAGGGGAGAGGAGGAAGAAAACCAGCTTAAGAAAAAAAAAAAGCACTTCGGAACTCGCCCCGTCGCGTAAGTAGAAGGGGGGAAGGAAAAGGGGGAAGGTCATCGCACATATACCCGAAGGGAATACAAAAAAAGGACAAGAGCGTCCTGCTGAAGAAAAGAAAAGCTCTAAGCAAGAGGGAACCGTGTCTGATAGAAAAAGCGTGGCTTAGGGCCGTACTGGGACAGTAGCCAGAAAAACTGACGACTAGCTCTGAAAAAGAAAACAGCGAGAGAGGGGGAGAATCATGCACTACTACGGCCGTCAGCAAGAAAAAAAATCAGAGGGTCTCGTGATACGGACGATACAGCTAAACAGATGCTGGGAAGAAGGTCAGCTTCGAACAAAAAAAAAGGACAAGCGACAACCGTGAAACCATCCACTCTCTGGTCAAACCGCCACCCACTACTTAGTCCTGTAAAAGAAAAAAGAAGAGGCGCTGTGGGGAGGGGCTTTGCTGGGTAGAAACATGAAAAAGGACGCTCCCCCCGAAAAACGAAACAGGAAAAATTCGAAAAAAAGGGGGGAAGGGGGGGTCTCGAAACGGAAAAAGCCAGAGATATCCTCTTGTTGGGAAGAAAACAGGGAACTGGTGGTCGTGCTTTGGGGGGCGGCTTCCAAACCGGACCCGAGAATGTTTTTACTAAAGGAGAAAAGATTTTTAAAAGAAGGAAGGGAAACCCCAATCTGTTTCCACCGGATAAAATTTGGACATAAGTGGGCTGCGTGCCACCCATTCGGGGGGGGGTGGGCCGTCAGTCTCCTCGGGGAGGGAAGAAATGGTCACGGGAAAGAAAGGAACGTGATTCGCGCCAGGCACTGTCCAATCAGATTTTAGGCGGAAGGATGGGGGCGGAGTTCTTGATTTTCTAGAATCTGTTTGGACGGGAAGAGGGGGGAGGATTTGTGTTGGCGTCTACTTGCGCTGAAAAGGAGAAAAACAGCACAAACGGAAGAGGAAAAGTGAATTTCCCTCGCAGTTCTTCAAAGGCGACTTTCAGGGGGGACGAAGGGGGACCTAAAGGGACCCTCTCATAGGTCGGAGGTCTCCGCCCTTTCCTGAGAAAAGGGGTAGGAAAAGCATCGCAGGAAGGGAAAGAAAAGGGCCTAGGAACTGGCAGACACCCACAGAGAATAGCGATTGCTGACTAAAGACGTCACTGATTATGAGGAAGGCAGCGGCTAACATCTAGCTACTCGGAAAGAGGGAGGAGATTGCGACAGAAAGGAAAAGAGGGGGAGGGTCGTCTATTCTTCCTGCAGTGTCACTGCGACTTATGCTTGCTGGAGGCGGCTCTGCTCTAATCATCCGTGCATTTTCTGGGAAAAAGGAGACAGAAGTCTTAGAGAGAAGGATCAGGTCTGTGTTTCGGCCGTGCTACGGCGAGACGGGACTTGAAATCGACCATCTAGCTCTCCAAACGGGAATGTGTCCGCCATTTCCTTGAGAAGAGGAAAGGGTGATAGAAAGGGAAAGAAGATATCGGGCTCGCTGATGCATCTGAAAAAGGCCAGCAGGGACTCCACCATATCTAAGGGAGTATACCCACGCCTCCAGGAGAAGAGGGCTGTTTCCGAAGGAGGAACGTCGTCCTTACCTACTCCAGTAAAAGAAGAGCCTCCCCTCCGGATGGCCTTGTTCGGAGCGGCACAGGGGCGTCACCTATTGATTAAAAGGAGGGGGAGTCGGACCTTGAGGGGGAGGGAAAAGGGGGCTTTCGGTCTCGTCGCGACGAACTGAGTCTTAGGGTAGAAGAAACGGAAGAGCTCTCACAAAAAGAGATCCGTGCGGCATGGATCAAAAAAGGAAAGGGAGCGCCGAGACTACCGCCACGAAAAAAAAAAAGGGAAGAAAAGGCCTCCAGGAAAAGATCCTTACGCCGGATAAAAAAGGGAACTCGAGAGAATGCAAAAAGCGACTTTATCGTCGGAAAAAGGAGAAAAAGGCCGCGGCCATTCTTCTTCCAAAAGAGAGGCTCTTCAGGGAGGAGGAACGCTCTTAGATCAACCGATGTCGTCGGGAGAAAAGAAGAGACGTCCTCAGCGCTCCGGAAGTCGTTTACCGTTGTTTCAGGAAAAAAGTGGGAGAGGAAGAGGCAATGGCGGCCCACCGTCCTCAAGCGGGGGCAGGGAGCCGCAGCTTTACAACTGTCCCGTTTCAAGTCGGAGAGAGGAAAAAAAAACGTATCGCCCAGTCCTGAGAAAGGAAAGAAATCATCGAAAGGGGGGAGGGATGAACTTCTTCACCCTGGACCCCGCGGAGAGGGGGACCACAGCATAATTTCTACCAAAGGGGAGGGTCCGGAACCATGGAAGGAAAGAGAAATTTCTCCATCGCTAAACTGCACTAAGGTTAGGAGGGGCATCGGACTAAAAGAAGTCTTGCGACCGTCCGAAGTCCAAGATCTAGATTACTTAGTCATCTAGGGGGGAAAGGGGGGAAAAAAAACCTAGGAAAAAGCGCAATTGAGTCAAATCGAAGTCAGGAAAAAGGCCGACTATGAGAGTGTCTGGGGGAAGTCCACTCGTACGAGGGGAAAGGGAAGAAGAACCCTCGAGTGCAAGTAGCTTAACGCGACGAAGGGATGTTTCCTGCTGCTCGGTGGACCACGCCTTCGCCTCAAAAAAGAAGAGAACGAAACAGCTCCAAAAAGTAGCTCCAGGTCAAAGAAAAAAAGTTACGCGGCGCGAAAAGAAAACTCATCACTGGAACATTTCCTGGCGCTACAGAAAAACCGCGGGACAAAAAAAAAAGAGAAACGCGCCGACTGAGACAAAAAAAGGGCGGACCCAAGAAAAAAAAGTTTTGGCGGGAGATTCAACTCTTCAATTCCGGTGAAAAAAAAAGGGGGGGTCTGGTTCTTCCTCATGAGAAGGAACGCGTGAAGGGCCCTTAATTCTTCCCCCACCGGATTCCGTGGTAGAAGGAAAGAAACCAAAGCTTCACTGCCCGGGAGAAAGAGAGGCTTCTAACGCCGCGGTCGAAGAAATGACTTCTATTTTGTTCCTGTATCAAAAGGAGGGGGAAGTCCAGTCAAAGAGGGAAAGAAGTGCTCACCCTCAAGAGAACTGGAGGGAAAAAGGGGGGGGAAACGGGCCCTTACAGTGGAGTTTTAGATCGAGACGAGGACTTCTCGTGTCGCCCTTTTTGTGGAAAAATCCAAAAATAAGGAACGGCGCGTTAGGACTCAATCTATATGATGAAGGGCGCTCACGAGCGATATCCAGAAAAAGCAACGGTCTAGCGAAGGCGGCCGTCGAGCAGTCGCTTTTCTAAGGGAGAAAGACCTTCCATAGAAGGGCCTTCGTCGCTTTCCAACCTAAAAAGGAGGAGTCAAAAGTCTCGGGGGGGGACCTCACTTGAACAAACCGCCGCCGATTAGGGGGGGGAGAGGTATTTAAAAAGGCAGGGGAAAGAAGGAAGCTGCTGGTTAGAAGAGCAGATCAAAGAGCACTCAGCCGGCAAAGCAAATTTGCTCCCGGCAAAAAAGGCGCAGTCGCGAAGTGTCAACAAGGGAAAAAAGAAGAAGGACCGATTCTCAGGAGAGAGAAAGCAAGGAAGACTCTGGCTCGGAGCAGCGATCTTAAGAAAGAGGAGTAATCGGTAAACCTAAAGAGGGGGGGAAGGTATCCTGATTGACCCGCGTTAAAATACACCGATTCGCCCTCCCTTATTGGAAGAAAAAAACTACTTGGCGACGGAAGAAAGGAAAAAAAGGGCCTCGGACTGCCGGTCAATCAGGAAAACGACACAGTCACCCAGGAACGGCACGCCCCAAAGAAGCCTCTCTTGTCTCGGCGCTACGGAGGAAAAGGCGTCCAACGTACGAAAGATGTGGGCCAGGATGGGGCGGAATCGTCAAAAAGGCGGCTGGGGAAAACGCGACGCTAGACCGCTAAGGGGAGAGACCATAGGCCGATATCTACAACCGCGAAAGAAAAGGAACAAACAGGGAAAGGCAACAGCTCTGACGATTGTTAAGAAAGAAAAACTGCACGTCACTACACCGGGCGCGAAATGCGCGGACGACCGGAACGACCCTCGAGAGGAGGGGTCAAACCAGGGAACGTGGGTCCCGTCAGGGACCTACTCGTGACGGGGGAAGTCGGCTCCAACATCGAGGAAAAGGTCGGGGGCCTCGATCTCAAGCCAACGGAGAGAATCCTCTAATGGAGAAAACGGGAATAAAGAAAGAGGAAACCATCGAACCTCGTCCTGGTCAGGGAAGAAAAGCTTCAACAGAGGAAGGGGTTCAACAGGCGTTTTGCGAAGGGGGGAATCGCCCTCAGGGTGTCGAGGGAGGGGCTTATCTCAGAAAGGAAAAAAAAATCCATAAGATGTTCAAGAAAAAAGAAGGTCTATGACGAGGCTTCCGATGTTCGAAACAGGGGAGATGCAGTAATCCCACCTACCCTCCATTAAAAAAGGAAGCGAAGAAAGAAAGTCAGTCTTAAGAGAAAGCCTACATTTACTTCCGCAAATGGGAGGTCTCGGGTCGCGGGCACCAAGACCGGACTCGCTTACTCTTCAGGAGAAGGAAAGAAGTCTGAGGGGGGGGG
>Ga0179591_1267704_pt1 | contig 14550 bp, 16 predicted proteins | sample CZOMad2_1_08_16f_FD_182891 | JGI IMG/M metagenome (GOLD analysis project Ga0179591, IMG submission 182891) | Vadose zone soil fungal communities from Angelo Coast Range Reserve, California, USA - CZOMad2_1_08_16fungal (PacBio error correction) | ecosystem: Environmental > Terrestrial > Soil >...
CACAAGCCGGGTCTTCCTAGGTGGGCAACCCAGATGAAAAATGCACCTCGCTCACTCAAGCAGAAGAAAGGGGACCGGCTGTCTTTCCAAGGGATTGGTCTAACATGACGCAGATGTAGGGACTGAGGGGAAGGAAGATCCCAATAAAAAAACAAAGTCATATACACCACTGTGGCGCCGAGTGTGTGTCCTGCCTTATTTTTGGAACTACCCGTAAGGGGAATACAAACGGGGAGCGATCGGTGTGCGAAGGACGTTGCCCGGCAACGCCGACGAGGTAAACGACATCGTCAAGAGTCTTTGGTGCCGGACATATGGACGCAGGCGGGCTCGCCGCGTCACGGAGAAAAAGGGACTGCCTGGAAAGAAAGCTCAGCGTCAATACCTTCACTGTTCAATGTATGGCTACGATAAAGGAGAGAGGTCCTGGACCAGGGGAGGCGAGATTCGGGCTCTGGACCGTTACCAAACCCTAGAGGTCCTCCGATACAGAGGGGGCAGTCTTAAGGAAAGGGCTCTAGTGCGACGACATCGGGGGGGCATTGGCGCGTGAAAAGGCTGTGAGAACCCTTGATGCAACACAGCGAAGTATCCGCGCTGTGGTCACGAAGGTTCTGGAGTCCGGCACAGAGATAGGCTGCAAGGGAAAATAAATCGTCCCCTGGACTCTTCATTCCGGGGTTCGTTCTATGGGAACTCAAGGGGAGAAAGTGTGCGACTAGCAACAATGAGCCCAAGGGGGGAGAAGGTTCAAAGAAAAACATTGGAGGTGAAAAAGGAGTTCAATAATCGGGTTCGGTTTTGGCGCCTAACGTCTTGTAACGGGTCTCATAACTCAGGCTGGTGGGAGGGGGGGGCGGGGGAACTATTTTGCGAATATGTCCAGAGGGGGGCCGGAAGTAACTGTTTCCGCATCCGGGGAAAGAAGGGGTGCACGGAGTGGACGTATCCAGGAAGTTGACAAACGGTGTGATTCAGGACCAGATTCGACATCAGGGAAAGGGGAGGCCAGAGGTGTCCTTCTAATTTGGAGACATAAACGAACATCCCGCCGGGGATTGTTCCGCTCGCTCCATTCAAGAAGGAAGAGCCTAAAAACTTTGTTAAGAGCGGGTGCCGGCTTGGACGCAAGCAGGTCGGGGGAACAGGCTGAAAGGCAAATTCGGAGGAACAAGGGGAACAGGGTCGTCCCCATCCCTCAAGATGGGGCCGGAAAAGGAAGTCACCACTACATTTTTGAAGGCGATGGTTGGGGGTTGGCCGTGGGGGGCAGAAGCGATGAAAATGGGAAGTCGAGTTTAGAGACAAGAGAAGAACTAGGCGTCTTCAAACAGGAGCGACTCCAGTCGCATCATAAAGGAAAAGTAACAAATTAACTGGCGGCCGTTTGGGAGCAGACAATCCAAAACCTTTCAGGTCATGAACAATCCCCCCTACAAGCGAAATCGGAAGGAAAAGGGAAGAGAGGGGGGGGGAGGGGGGGAGATCCGAAATAAAGAAGCAGAAAGGGAAAACCTCTAGGCCCAATGGAGAGAGAGAAACCGGGCTTATCTCGCTTGTTCCGGCGTCGCAGCGTTGTAGATAAGAAACGGGTTTAGAACAGTTTTAGTAAACTTCCAGAGTCGCAGAGGGTGACAATAAAAAGGGTTGCGGCAAGTGGGACGATGGGATGTTGGAAAACTTGGGGGGGGAGTTGGACAAGGAAAAGGGCTCAAAAGAAGAAGCTTGCTGAAAGGAACTGCGAGTCGGTGAGGTTCATCATCTGATTGTCCATTGGAGGGGATCAAACCCTTCATGGAAGTGGGTAGCAGAAACCTAAGGGGGGGAGAAAAACTGGCACTCTGGTCGATGGCGCGACTTACTGCTTTCCCATAGAAGGTTCTTCTGTCCGATAATTCCAAGGGAGGAAAAAAAAATTTGGGTGTATTCCGAAGTTAGAGGGGGTCCGAGAAACCAGGCAGGAAATCCACCGTTTTAAAAAGGGGGCTTGAAAAGTCCATAATCATATGGTGCGTGCGAGTAAGAAGAGGTCTCAAACGGAAGATCCATCTACTCAAGGTCGGAAGAGTGTGATGTATGCCTGCGGGGGCTAATTGGGAGAAGAAACTTCCTGGGTAAAAAACTAATGGGGGAAAAAGAGCAGTCTTGTAAAAATTGGAAGAATGATGCCTGAAACGTCAAAGAGAAAAAAGAGCGTTCCCGCAGAGGTAAAAGGGGTACGATCAAGATCGGATAAAGAGGTTATGGAAATAAAAAAACTGATCAATCGGAGTTGAAGAAAAAAAAAAGGTCCAAGGAAATCAGAGGTGGGGCTAATTTGGGCGAATGGGAGGAATAGAAAGACCCAGAGAAATTGAATTAAGTCACTACTCGCAAAAAAGGGGGGGGGGGAAAGAAGTCGTCACTACAACTGCGGTAATTCTTGTTAGTTCGATCGTGGGGAAGGTGCAGATGTCCCATCGTTGGTGTCTCCCATAAGTGCATAGGAAAGAAAAAAAAAAAAGGGGGGGGGGGAAGCTTTGACCTTGGCCATCAGGACCGTCCCTATCTCAATAAAAACAAAAAAAAAGAAGCGAGAGGAGTCTTGAACAAAAATGTCCAAAAAAGCCGAAAAAAAAGTGAGTCAGGGATCGGTCCGGGTAATGTAGCCCACCAGTTGGCCAAGTCCTATCGGCGCACGAAGACGCGAAAACAGATAGGACATCTGTCCCGGTTTGAAAAAATCAATAATGGACGCGTACGACTAAACGAAACCTCTGCAAAGGAGAAGGAAGGTTTATACTTCTCAAGCCTTGAGTCAAGAAAAAAAAAAAATCCAAAGAGGGGAACCGAGAACCCTCCGCCTGATTCGACGGGGTGGAAAAAATATACCTTGCTGTCTAAAGAGGAAACTTCAACTCTTTGGCGGGGACAGTCCGCTAGGAAGGAGTGAGGTCGGGGGGGGGGGGGATGAACATTCAGGCAAAAGTGTACAAACGGTCGGAAGCCTAGGGGGACAGTTAAAGGCCGGTTGAATTATAGCCCATGATAGAAACCGAAGACAAGAAAGAAAACCGACCTCGAATAGTAGATAGGGCTTAAAAAAAAAAGTGGAACTTGCTCTCAAAGGGCCGGAAGAAGGGGAAGAAGGTGTTCAGTATACAGACAGGGGAAAACTAAGGGACGATGCCTGGGTCAAGGAACTCCCATAGTTCACCGGGAAAAACGTCTTCAAAGCTTCCCGATTCCAGTAATCATGAAAAAACACCGGATCACCCGCCGCTGGGAAAGACAGCTGCAGACGGTCCTTAGCGCACATCCGACGACGTACAGGGGGGGATAATCGGCGTCTGTAAAAAAACAATCAATGCTGGGGGATCTGCCTGGTTCAAAAAGGAAATTATTAACGACACAATCAAGGAAGCCAAAGCGAGACAGTGCTTCTGCAACCAGGAAACAGGGGGCTCCCAAAGATTTTGGTACAAAAGAGAGAAAAAATGCACCAGTGCCCAAGGAAAAAAGAGAGCTGGCAGTGCTCACACCAAGTGTATGAGGAACGACATCCACTCCATCGGGGGAAGTGAAAAAAAGGAACAGGGGAGTCAGCCTGGACAGGAAAATAGATGCTCCTTGGTAGAGGAGAGGGGGTATTGATTCACCCATCCAAAAAAGGTATAAAAGAGTGGGGGGGGAAAAGACTTTGGGGGGGGGGTGATTGAAGAGAAGGGAACGGGCTTCTTTATGGAGCGACAAACAGAAGGAAGGGTGATAGCCGAGGAAGATGGGCGAGAGCCTCCGACGACATAAAGGGGGCGTCGCCGGGTGCTAAAAACCTCGAAGAACAAAGGAAATAGAAAATCAGGGCAACCATCGCCCGTGGAACCAAAAGGTTGAAGGAGAAGCGAAGTCGCATCTTGAGGGAGGGTAGGGCGAACTTGAATTGGAAGCAAACCTAGAGGGACCATATCAAAAAACGAACAAGGCATTGAAAAAAAAAAGCAAAAAGAGGGAAAGGGGGGGCTTTGCCGCCAGGGTTCCTGAGAAGACAATCCTCTGTTCGGGAGGATCCCACACGAGTAACTGAAAGAAGAAAATAGGAGAAAGGGATGAGAAACGATAGGCTGCAGAACACCTTCGCGGACAAGAGCTTCACGTATTCCAAGGCAACTCCAGGGGTGTCGGGCGTCCACAGTTGGGCAGGAGAACAGGCAGAAACAAGTGCGGAAGGGGTCCCCATAAGTCACAGCCCTGATTTTAGGGGAATCACAGGTGTCAACGTGATGGAAAAAGCTTCCGCTCCTGTTGAGAGAAAAAGGGAAAATCTACAATTGGTAGATCAGAAAAGAAACTCTCGGATTCAGTTTGGTGGAACGTCTACCCATTATCAAAGGACCGGAGAAACCCGGCGCCTGCTATGCTGAGGAACTATGTATGTCCAGAGCGTCCGACGAGTGCCTAAGGGAATACCCTGGGGACCACCACTCGGAAGACTCCTGATTATGAGATCAGACGGGTCTGTGGGGTCAGAAGATGCAGCTCTCAATCCACCATCTGCTGGGCCAGACGCTATAAAAATAACGGAGTGTTAAGGAGAAGTCACATCTCTTTTACGGATGTCCAAGGGGGGGAACGTGAATAGGGAAATTCTAAAGCATCCGCCCCCAAAATCAAAGGGAGAATTGATGAAGAGCCATCCATCTTCACCTTTCAAGGATGGCGCTTAGGGGCGTGGCAGAAAAAGAAGTGCGTCTCACAGGGCAAGATTAAAATGTTCAGGGGAAAAAAAGCCTCAAAGAGAGGTCTAGTGGGACGAGACGGTAGGGGGACAGAGGAGGATTTCTTGCAAACTATGTCGCCGGATCCAGGCTCAAAGGAACGGGCGTACGAAACATCCTCCAATAAACCTTGTCGGGGAGAAAGGTAAGGGGATAGAAGGGGTAGGATGCTGAAGTCATCAGATCGGAAGTCTTTTCGACATTCCGTAAGAGATTCCAGGCCGTACCGTTCGGCATGATGAGGGGGGGGGGGGGGGGGTGGGGGGGGGGGGGGGGGGGGGGGGGGGGGGGGGGGGGGGGGGTGGGGGGGGGTTGGGGGGGGGGGGGGGGGGGAAAAGGAAAACCCAATGCGGGCTCGTTTTGAACCATATTAAGAAAGGGGGGCTCGAGAAAAAGTAAAGAGAAGTAACAAGCCGTTCTAAGGTTCAACCCAAGACAAGGGACTCCACCTCAAGCTATGAAAAGTGATGTAAGGGGGCCTAACTGACTGTGAAAAGTCTGGGTGAACTTGAGAAGACCTAAAGACAAGCTCGGCAGAACAAAGAAAACAAAATTCAATTCTCCTAGGGGTTCATGATGTGTTTAGAAGTTCCGTGGCTATGAAAGAAAAACTTTTCAAAAAAGAGTGGCCAAAGCCCGTCAGGTCGCCGCACACCGGGTCCGCATCTTAGTGGGTTCCGACCGATGGATCCGCAAGGGGGAGAAGTTAGGGAGTTGGTTTGACTCCAAGACATCGACCAAAAAATTCAATTAGCGAACGAAAATGATCTTCTGTATGGCTCGGAAGGAAGGGAAATTCCTTCTACTTTAGCCGATTAAGAGACCTGAGGAGAGTGATCAAAGAGGCATTTCACTCGTGAAAAAGGGATTTCACTAGAGGAGGCGGGAATGGGCGGCGAAGGGGGGTTCGGACTTACGCCAAGACAATTAGAGAGCGAAAGAAGGGAGGGTGTTTCTCCCTCCTGCACGGAGGGAGGGAGCCCGAGAAAAGTGCTCTTAAAAAGCAAAGAGTTTCGTTCTCGAGGCGAGAGCCGAAACAAAGGGAAAGCAGAAGAATAGGAGGTCAGAACCAGGCAAGCGAAAGCTAGACCGGTCGAAGCTGGGGTGCCTCACAGGGACGAGTCGTGAAAGGAGACACTCAGTGGGGGGGGGTAAGATTGGCAATTGGGCCGCCTCGCATTGAGCGCCTGGGTGCCTCATTAACACGAATATTTTACCGCCTCTAGGAAATTAGGAAATTCAGTAGGGGATTAGCGTGCCTCTTAACAGGGCTTCAGTCAAGAATCTGGAGGAACTTTGATTTTATCATTAGTGGGGATCGCATAAAAAAGAAAATAGAGGGGGAACGCTCTCTCCAATCAACATGGAAAAAGAAGGACGCGTAAAATAAGGGGACCTTGCGGGTCCTAAGCTCATTAAATTAGGATATGGACTCATTGAGCACTTTAAAGATCAAGGTGTCGAGCACTCAAGAACCGAAAGATTCCGGTTAGGAAGCACCTGTAAACGGCGATGGTTGTGTTTCACCCGTATTGGATGCAAGAAGTAAGAGTTTTTAAAAAAAAACTTCGTAGATTCAACGGGCGGGGACTTCAAAATGTCAGGCTGACAGCAGCAGACATTCTTGAAGATAAAGAAAAGGAACGCGGCCGTTGTCGCTAGAACGAAAAGAAAGCCTTTCCAGTTCGGGGGCCCCCTAGGCGCCAGAGATTTCGAAACTGATTAAGAAGGGGGGGTTATCCAAAAACTCTTCAAACCTGATAGCCAATGGTCTCAAAATAGGACATTATTTTCAGCTAGCTCCAGCTGGTTCCACCTCGAGAAGGGGTCGATGAGTTTCTTTTCGAAAACAAAAGGGGGGGATAGAGGTTCGCAAACTGCCGATCTTGTTTTCATAGTTTCACTTGGGCTGGCAAGTACGATGGGGGTGTAACACAAAGCTTGTGTAGGTCAAGAAGGTCTTCCCCGCCGCAGAGGGGGGACGTCACCCAAGGAGATGCGAGGTGGAGGGGGATCATCTTCCTGGGAAACAGGTCCAGTGCCTTCCTAGACCGGATAGTTCGACACATGTACGCTGTCAGAAGGACGTAAGGGTCTGCCGCTATCCCATCTGGGGTCTTAGAGGATCCTGGACTCGTCGGAACCGGAGTTTGACTGTCAAAGCGGCAAGAGGTGTCACTACTTGGAAAAAGAAGAGGGAAGCCAAAAAGGAGGGCTTTTTATCAAATTGGGGGGGGAAGGAGAAGTCCAAATGTGAACGACGGCAAGGCAGATCAGCGGAATGGAAAAATAGTCCCCCGCAGACTCCCGTTACAGGAAAAAAAAAAAAAGAGACAGTTGGGGCGCGGGTTGTTGCTCATCGGGCTCGAAAGGAGAAAAGAACGACCGTCAGGCACCCGAGCAGGGCAAAAAAGGTGGGAAAAGGGAAGATTATTCATCCGACGAATCTATAGTGAAGCTGGGAAAAGGAAGGGGGGTTCAAGCAATAGCTTAGAAACAAAGGTTCTTGGGGCAGGGAAGAAACAAAACAGTGAGAGGTGGTCGAGTTGCTTCGCTTTTTGGCAGGATTTGGGCTCGAAGGTAAAGGGGGAAAACTCGCATCTCTTGGTGAAGACGGGAAGAAAGGTCGGCTGACCAGCGATTGTTCTAATGCGTAGGAAAAGAAAAGGGACGCATGCATATTTCTTTCGAGAAAGATGGGGGCGCGGGAATGATCAATTGACCATAGGGGGAGAAAAAGGAGTCAGCAGAATCACTGGCTGCGAAGTTGTTAGGGGGGGGGAATTTCAAGACCGTCCTAGACTCCAAAAAAACGGGAAGAGGATGGGGGAAGACCAATTTCAAAAAAAGACGAAGGGCGGTCCTCATTAAGGAACCTATGGCCATGCATATGCAACCGAAAAGATAGAAAGCATGGGAAAGAGACCATTTCTTTTACGCAGAGCAACAAAGAGTGCGGACAGGAAAAATAACTAGTCCGCTTAAACGAAAGCTGAAATCTGGTCAAGCTTTCTATCCCTTCGATTGAGCCCAAAATCCAACGAGAATTACAGAACCCTTATCAACAGGCGAGGGGGGGAAAGGAGATAACTACGACTTGTAGCCGGGGCGGACTACGCTTGCTGCTGGGTGGATGAAGAATTGGAGGAAAAAGTTTTTAGATGACTGACAGACGGGGGTAAGGTGGGAGGCGGGGTATCACTAGCAAGATGAAAAGAGGATCCATCACAACGGTACAATGAAACGATTCTCGAATAGAATATAACAATTTTTACGGGAAGAACCGGACCTATTCACGCAAGGTCAAATGGGGGGCATTATCAATACTCATGATCACACTCTTGGTTGGGGGAATAGTGCTTGGGGGGGAGATCGACTAAAAGGAAACATTTGAGCACTCTGTGGAAGACGACGAGGCGAATAAAAAAGTCACCCTTCATGTGACATACTCTTCACCCGTTAAGGCCATAGGTTGGGGAACTACATCTTCGCCTATACTTTAAAGAGGCAAGGGGTTTTCGGAAATTATCTTAAGAAAAAGGATGAACAGCCAGCAAGGGACTCCTCCTAAAATTACCGGGGGGCCGGAATGAGCTGCTGCAAAGACGGCCCGGCGACACTTGTGGGGGAACAACATAAGCGTCAAAAAAAAAAGTGAACAAACAGCCATTAGAACATCTTTTAACAAGAAAAAGGGAGACCCGACGAAGCCACGCTCCACAATTAGGGAGAAACCTGGGGAAACAAGCTGGTGGTCAGTCTTTAAGGGTACCTCTGCGGGGAAAATATTATACTATAGTGAGGACGAGGTCAGGGGGCCCATCCTCAAGTTTTGAAAAAAAAAAGGACGTGACTTGGTCGCAGTGTATGGGGGATGGTCCAAGACTGCTTTTGGTGGGGAGCTAAGGACGGTAATTTTAAGGCGAGGACCGGGATGGGGTAGAGAGTGAGTCGCTCAAGAAACGAAAAGTCGAAGTGAGCCGCCATCTAATTCAAAAGAAAAATCTAGGGAGAGAATAACCAATCGGGAGCCCGACAAGTAGCTTGGAGGGGCCTTCGAATCGGGGATTGGGATTGCTCGAATGAACTCAAGTTGGGAAGAAAAGAGAGAGCAAGAAAAAAGAATGGGAGCTTAGGAACACCGGCACAAGAGGGGAAAAAAGGACCTGGGTTTGAGTGCCGGTTGAAAAAGAGAGGAAGCAATCGGTCGGGTGCTGTTATCCAGGGGGGTTCTAATCCTTGGGAAGGAAATAGGGAGGTAATTTCACCCTATCAAATGTTACAGGAACACCGAGCTACGCGAGCCACTACTACTCCGGGGCAACTCCGAAAAAAAATGGGGGAAAAATTGTTTAGGCTTCATAAGAGAGGGAATCAGAGGGAGCCAAACTGGGGCAAAGCCTGAGTTGTGAGCAAAACCTACGACAATCCGGGCTTCTCCAAAGAGAGCGGGGCTATAAGGCATGGACAACGAAAAAAAGTTATGTCTAAGTATCATAAAGGAAGAAGCGGGCGTTAAGCAAGAGAAGCCGGTGGTTTAAGATCAGACGTCGCCTGCCGAGGAGGGTGAAGTCCCAAATTTGGAGACGTGCCTGCCGCCATAGAAGAACCGTTACGAAAAAAAAAAAGGGCTGAGCGTGTGCGCTCCTCAACTGTAAGGGGAGGAATGAACATCATCGGAATTCAATCAAACCCTAAAGCAAAAGAGATAAAAGAGTACTCTTTTTCCATAAAAAGACAGGCAGTTAAAAAGAGATGTAGCGGAAGAAGTAATCTCCAGTAAGATACGCCGGGCGACGATTCCCGGACAGAAGAGAGACCTGGAGAGATGGGGAAAGGAGGGAAAAGGGATGAGCGTCCATAAAAACCACTTAGCAGGGAAAAAAGAAGAGGCGCGCGGCCACCATCGGAGCTTTGCTCAGTGGACAAGGGTTCAGCTGATTAGTGCTGGCAAAGGGAAAATTCCCAGTTTGATCGCAAAGAGGAACAAAGCCCCATGAGAACCTCTCGCAAGGGGAGTGTGTAGGATGGGAGTTTCTGCTAGAGAGGGTAGAGAAGGATCAAACGCTGACGAAGGGGGGTCGACCATTCCCGTCCTTAAAGCCAGGCCAACGTTCGAGGGAAGGAAAAAGGGAAGGTGAAAGGCTATTTGAACCATAGGAAATGTGTTATCTAGAGAAAAAAAAACGGAGGAGGGAGCCAAGGACACGAGCAGCAGGCAAAAAGCGAGTCACCTAAAAAGAATCAAAAAGGACCGTCCTTGTGAATCTTTCAGAAGAGGTCGAACCGTCGGTCAAAAAAGAGAAGGCTCGAACTGAGTCATCTGGAAATACGCGTCACAAGTACACAGAAGGGGGGAAGTCCGATGGTGAAAGCACCGTTCGTGCGAGAAGAATAAGTGGAAGGGGCTAAAGCACTCATAAGGAAAGGAAAAGGGGTCGAAAAAAAATGGTCAACGACCTCGGATCAGAGAGTCCGGAATTGCTCTCGGGAAAGAGCCGCAGTCACCTAGTAATTGCGAGGATGGAAAGACCGCCATTTTCATGCAGTTGAATTTAAGAGAAAGATTATGGCCTTTGGTCGAAAAGGTTATCCTCTGCTCGTCTTCTAAGGGAACGAGGAAAAGACCAAAAAAGATCGCGGGGGTGCAGTCAGGGAAAAACAGAAGATTGTACTCTACTTCTGGCAAGAGCCGACTGGGTCTTTCCGGAGAGGGGAGAAGGAACGAACCACTTTCTATCGAGCGCAAAAAAAGACCGGCTAGGTTTGAAAAGGTCATTAGGCTTCAAATCGGACGAGGGGCAATCATTCAGGGAATAAACGAGCTGGACCTGGAGGGGGAGGGAGGTCGGGGGAACTGCACATTCTTTCGGGGATGTTGCTAACGGAGCAAAACCCCCGCGAGGGAAATGGGGAGTTAGAGTTCACCAGTTTAAAATTCAAGAGAAAAATGTTTCTTTCAGCTGGGTGAAACAGACGATCTGAAAATTGCTCCCAAGCTTCTGTTTCCATTATTTGATGAAATGGAGTCAAGTTCCCATCTCCTTGTTGTCAATGAATAGAAGGGAACCGTCCATAGAGAGTTTTGGATTCTTTACTGTGCTCTTACGTGGCGCTGAAAAGTGTTTCTCAAAGAGAATCGGTCACATCATGGTGCCCCTATTTCCCCTTCTCAGGTGGTCTCGGGATTCCAGAAAAGAGGGAGGGGGTTAAAGATAAAGAAAACATCCTTTCCAAAGTGCTCAATAAAAGAAAGAAGCAATAGCCCGGGTTACTAGGTGCAGGAGTGATTCACAAAAGGAGGGTTTTTCTTGTATATTGGAAAGCGCGAAGGGGGGAGCTTTTACCAAATGAGGAGAATCCAGGGGGCGAGCCCCAATCCCTAAATATGAGCATGCTCCAACTAAAAAGGGTTTCCCGGGCTATGGTGGTGGGCCTAATTCGGAGGATATCGGAAGTTGAAGTCGAAGGCGCGCACCCCGGCGAAGGAAACTTGTAGTCGTCTGTGCTGATACACATACATCAATGAGGGAGAAAGAGGAAAAAATAAAAAGACAGAGGGATGTTGGCAGAGAAAACAGCAGAATTACGGATGGAGAAAGCCCCCTACCCTGTCTACCAAGTGAAATTTGAAAAGAGGAGGGGGTTGATCCTAATCCAAAACAGGATCCGATAGGGGAAAGGGGGGAGCGGTACATTATTTTACTATAACTCCACTTGTTCCATGGGAGGGAGAAGAATTGGGAACGCTTTTCGTCGAATAAAACGTGGAGCGCGGAAAAAGAAAAAGATGTTTCTCCTTTTGTCAAACGGGTTCACTGGGACGCAGTGGGGGGGTGAGAGGGGGGGGGTGTGATTACCCAAGATTGGGGGGAAGAGGTGCAGGAATGTCGGACTCAACAAGCGGAGGAAAGAAAGATCCACTTTCTTCGGAGACGCTGGGAGAGGGGGGGTATTTACTGGGATTCAAACAGGGAAGGGAGACCGACGCACTGGCGGGAGATATCTCCCGAGATGTAGTGAGGAAAGACTTGTTCTTAAAGCTCGTCGGGAGGAGACGCGGTGCGGGTTGATACGGTGTGGGATCGAGAAGGTTTCCGATGGGGGAGAAAGAGGGTGGAAATCAATTCGGAGATTTGTAAAGAAGGGTTCAGAAAAGAGGAGCCCACCCTCAAGGGGGAAGACAGGAGTTTGTTTTTTTGTTTTTGTTTTGGGTTGTGGGTGTTTTTTGGGTTGTGCTTGGTGTTGTGGGGATGGTTGTGTTAGGTTTTTTGTTTGGTGTAGGTGGTTTGTTTTGGTTGGTGGGGTTTGTGTTTGTGTGGTTTTTTTTGTTTGTGTTTTTTTTTGTTTTTGTGGGTTGTGTGTTTTTTTTTTGTTGTGGGGTGTTTTTTTTTTTTTGGTTTTTGGGTTGTGTTTTTTTTTTTTTTTGGTTTTTGTTTTTGGTGGTTTATTGTTTGTGTGTTTGGGTGTTGGGGTTTTTTTTATTTTTTATGTTTTGTGTTGGGGGGAGGGAGAGGGTGTTTGTGGTTGTTTTTGGGGGTTTATTTGGTATTGTTTTGTTTTTTGGGGTTTTTTTTTTTTTTTGTTATGTTGGGAGTGTGGGGGGGGGGGTGTTTGTTTGTTTGTTGGGGTTTGTTTTTTGAGTTTGGTGTTGTGCGTTGGTGAATGTTTTTTTTTTTTTTTTTTGTATTTGTTGGTGTGTTGGTGTTTTTATTGGGGGGTTTTATGTTTGTTGTGTTGTTGTTTGTGTGTATGTTATTGGTTTTTGGTTTTATTTTGTGTTTGTGTGGTGAGGTGTGTGTTTTTGTTGTGTTTGAATAGGTAAGGCGCCGCGCCCCCCGATACAAACCCCCCCCCCGCCCCCGCTCGCCCCAAAACCCCCCCCCCCAGACCCACCAAACCCCGCCGCCGCCCCCCCCCCCCCGGCAACCCCCCACCCGCACACCCCGAAAAAACAACCCCCCCTCCTCCACCAATAACCAAACAAAACATTCCACAACATAACGCTCGATCACCGCCCCCCCAAAACCCCCCCAAAACAAAAACCGATAAACAAACCCCCCTTCCGACCCGCCACCCCCACCCCCCACCCACACCAGCAAACCGCCCTCCGATCCATAAACTCACCCTAACCCACCCCCCCGCCCTCCCCCCACCAAACCCCCCCCAACGACTCCACCCATAACAACAAACACCACCACCCCCCCCCCCCACCCCCCAAAAAACCCCAAAAAAGACACACCCACCCCCCCAATAAAAGACCCAACCACCCCACACGAGTCCAACCCCCCCCCCACCCCCCCCCACAGCCCCCGCCACCCCCCAAAAACCAAACCCCCCCCCCCCCACACCCACCATCCCCCACCCCAACCCAACCAACCATCACCCCCCACTCCCCCCCTACACCCCTCCCCCGCCACCCCACCCCCCCGCACCTACACCCACCCCCCAACCCCCTACAAACATATCTAACATGTTCTTTTTTTGGTTGTGTTTTTTTTTTGTTTTTGTTTTTTTTTTTTTATTTTTGTTTTGGGGATGGGGTGGGGGGGGGTTGGTGGGGTTTGTTTGGGTGGGAGGCGGTGGTTGGTGTGTGGGAGAGGGTTTTTTATGGGTAGGGGGGGTTTGTTTTTTTTTGTTTGGAAATGGGTGGTAAAAGGGAGGGAGGCTTGACTGGGATTGGGGAGGGTGGGGGTGAGTTTGTGGGGTGTTTTTTTGTGAGTTATTATGGTGTGTTCGGTTTGTGGGGAGGGGGGGGGTTTGTGTGTGGTGGTGAGGGGCGAATGGGGTAGAGTTGGGTTTTTGGTGTTGGGAATTGATTGGGGCGGGGATGGGGTGGTTTGTTTGTTTTAGATTTTTTTGGGTGGGGTTTTGTGGTTGGTGTTGAGCTTTCGTGTCGCCGGTCAGAGGCAGATGCAATACCTTGACGATTGCCCCCCGCCCGAGCACCGTCGGCTCCCGAATCGCACCAAGCGGTATCTGGACGCCGTGGAATCGCCCCTACGAAGAGGCCCATCCACCTCTCGCATCCGCGCTTCCGATCGCCACCCAGCGTTATAACCGTTGACACAGTTCTTGCTTACCCAAAGGATCGTCGGGGGCTTGTCAGGGGCGTGAAAGGGGATGATGAGTATTCTCAACTTGAAGATACTAAAGGTCTGAGGGAAGGATTAAGGCTTTTTATTTGATGTCCTGCGGTGGCTCTAGACTGAGAGCCCGTGGCCTGGGATGAAGGGGACCCTGAGGAAGAAATCCGGGGGGTTGAATGGGAGACTAAAAAACTATCTTCTAAAAGGCCCCCCCCGAGTGAAGTTTTTCCGCAAGATATTGGAATGACCTACCCTTAGGTGAAACAGTCGGAGGTTCATGCTAGTCAGCAAGGAGGCAGGGGGTGAAGAAGGTTTAGGCGAGAAAAGCTTGAAGCTCGCTTGAAGGAAAAAAGGGAAGATAGGACGGGGGGGGAAAACACCTGCTGGAAAATTCGCGCCAAGCGATTGTGGGGTCTAGGTCACTAAACCTGTTCTGGGAGGGCATCTAGAGGGCTGGGTCAATTATCTTTTTTTAAAAATATCGATTTCATGAAAGCATGCCCTTCCCGGGAAGATCAACAGAGGAATTAGCGCTGCTATCGTGGGGGACTTGGTTAGGGCAAGAAAATTACTCTCGAAAACAACAAGAAAAGAGGATCGGACTTTGAAAAACGGTCAACCCCTCTCGCCAGCGCTCAGTAAATTATCGGGGGGGGTTATTTTATACCGAGGGGAAGGCCGGCAGGCGAAGAAACTATGAAGAAGCA
>Ga0179591_1351461_pt1 | contig 14550 bp, 19 predicted proteins | sample CZOMad2_1_08_16f_FD_182891 | JGI IMG/M metagenome (GOLD analysis project Ga0179591, IMG submission 182891) | Vadose zone soil fungal communities from Angelo Coast Range Reserve, California, USA - CZOMad2_1_08_16fungal (PacBio error correction) | ecosystem: Environmental > Terrestrial > Soil >...
AAAAACTTATTTTGGCAACCGGGTTACGGGCGTGCGACATCTGAAGTAATAAGCCATCGATCATCGCGGGGTCATGGGGGGGGAGAAAAGCAGAAATCTCTCTGAAAAGGGGAGCAAGAGTATCCACTCAATCGCAGTAGATCCTTGCTATTGGGAGAGGGACGCGATAGGAAAAACGACCCAGTACAATGCATAATTTGTCAGAGTCACACAAGCCCTAACCTGTCAATCAACCGTCTAGTAAAAAGAACAAAGGGTTTGCCACAAAATCTTCCCATGCCAACAAACATACGGCCCTTCATATCCGAGAAAAGGAGGGGTTGAATGCGCTCAGTTGTGTGGATGCCGGGGGCGGGATTGCGGAACCAAGGCTGATGGTGTAAACCCCCTTAACCATCCTATTAACGCAGAGCGCGTCAGTCCAAACAGAAGGTTTTGTTTTTGGGTGAAAAGGGATCGCTGAAGAATTTTTATCCACTCCTAAAGAGGAGGTGGCATCAGCCAGTATTAATGTAAATTTGAAAGAGGGAGAGCGCTTCCATCACCGACGCGAAGACACTTCCAAGGGAAGTGGACTAAATGGGATGCAGACTATGGGGCAAAAACAAAAATATCCAAGATGGAAAAGGAGTTCATAGACAAAAACTGGCGGCAGGGTGTGCAAAAAAGATAAAGGGTCTTTTCTTCGAAAAAACAACTTAAAAACCCGGCACAAAACGCATCGCATTAAAGACAGGGTGGAGAGAAGGTTTCGTTGTGGGAGGGAAATGATTCGGACAGCACCGAATCTGGAAAGGTGAAACGCCAACAAGGACGGAGGTCTAAGAATGACTCGACTTAATAGACGTGGAGAAATAATGGGGGACTTACTCTTTAACAGAAAAATGGGGTTTCTCTTACCACACTCCAGCAGGAAAAAGTGTGCGCCTAGGTCATCCGGTGTTGTTGGACCCAAGCGTGTCAAAAAGGAGGCAACGGGTCGAACCCGATAACGCGACCTTTGCCCTCTCCGGGTAACGCGGGGGGGATAAACGCGCCGTCCTAACGGGAGCGGGAGGGCCAATGAATTTCGTCAGACAAAATAAAAAATAGATCATATAATCATGCTGGGTCTTTCTATATATCATTCGTGGGGGGGGAAAGAGGCTTGGGAAAAAGCAAAATCGGGGGGGGCCGGCATCCGCTCTGAGGAAGACAGCGTCCATTTATAAGAAGAAGTTTTGGGAAACGAAAAAAAAAAGACTGTATAAAACGAGGGCCGCGAAGAAACTGAAAGGAAAGAATCGCGTCGACAAGGGGGAACCTTGTCGGCATTGCGCAGACCCTTTCATGCAGGAGGGTTCTTCTAGCTGGAAGTAAGCAAAAATCTGCTTTTTTCGGTCCTAACAGTGTCGTGGACAAAAAGACTGAAGGCCGGAACAAATCGCGGACTATTCGCACTTCGTGACCCATACAAGGAGGGGGAAAGAAGGGAAAGATCGGAGGGCGCGACTAGGGGCGGTTGGGGCGCGTCGTTAACAGTGTGGCACCAGAGGGGAGGGGGAAGAAGATGCAAAAATGGTTCCAACCAGCATCTTCTTGATGGGGGTTTCAAGGCAATTTCTTACCTGGTGGGGGGCAAGAAAGAGGAGCAAGCACAAAGCCCTCTTGAAGAGAGAAAAGAGGGACAAATACCCTGGTTTAGGGAAAGCAGAAAAGTAGGGTTCTCGAGGACGTTATCAGAACGTACCTTGTGTTAAAGCAAAAAAGAAAAGCAAAGAGACCCAAACACGTGGAACAAAGGCCAAACTTACCTGCGTGTCCTGTCCGCGGCCCACGTACACTAAACCACACAAATCCCGCTACACTTAAGAGGGGGTTAGAGGGGAGTCGGGCGAACGACTTGGAGGCAACACCTGAACGTAACAAAAAATGAAGGTATGCTACGGGATATAATGACAAAAAAGTCGAGAAGTGGGGTGTGGGCAATGAAGAAATTTCAGGGGGCGGGGCTGACTGCTTCCTTTTAAAGAAAAACTGGGGGGACGTGTTGACGTCCCCGGATGGTTCATTGAACGTGGGAGGCACCTCCCTGTTGGAGGTGAAAAAACAGAAAGAACGCCGGATCCGGGGACTCCATCTGAGATGTGGGCAAAGGAGGAGGCGGGGCTAGAGCCTGTATAAAGTTGTTGAAGGGGGTCCGAAAGATACATCATCCTGTGAATCCTAAAGAAGGATTCAACACGGATAGGATGTCGACCGGCAAGGTACAACGGCAGAAACGACGATTTTCAAAGAGCGGAGAGTTTAGATGGGGTTTGTTGGGTTTAGGAGGGAAAAAGGCACGGACTGGACCATGGTTCACGCATACGGGAATCCGAACACACTACAAAGAAAACGATGGATTTGCTTTTCTCTTGCGCGAAGAGATAGATTGGCCTCATCTGTTTAATTGAAAGGCGCAAAGGGTAGACGAAGGCAAAGTCTACGCTAACAGGGATGGAAAGAATGTCGAACAAGATAGCCCTTCTGTAAAGAGGAACGCACACCTTAAATCAAAACCAAGAGACAGTTTGGAGGGTGGGGATAAGTCTTGGTGGGAGGGAGCGATTAACGGGAAAGAGTGTCACTAAACCCGACACACAGGGGAAAGAGCAATTTGCGCGCGCGGCGAGAGGTCCTAAGAAAGGTCCGAAAAGGAAAGGTGTCAATCACGGGGGGAATGGGAAAGCTGGAGCAGTATTTGCGCCCCAAAGCAGCCGATCATCGATCAAAAAAAGGCTGTGCAGACTAATCTTTCCACGTGCAACATTTGACTTGGGAGAAAACAAAAATGAAGAAAAAGCGAGAAGAAAGGGAGGTCCAAGACGCCCATGGAAACCAAAGAAGTGACCTAAGGAGGGGGGGGAAAAAAAAAAAAAATCTTGGAGTTCGAATTTCTATGGTCCCTTGATAGGGAAAGGAGCCTAAAAAGAGATCTTCCATACTCAAAAGGAGGACGGAGAAGCCGCGGAGGGGTAACCAGATCAGTTCGGCCATCGCAAGGAAAAGAACTAATCAAAGCGTCTGACATTTCCGGAGGATACGCAATGCTTCTAACTCAGACGCCTCATCAGATTTGGCTAAAAAAAAGAGGGACTTTGGAACGGGCGTAGGTAACAATAAACGGGATCGCTGGGGGGGAGCAGGTGCAATATTTTTTGCTCACTAACTCGTTACAAGGAGGAAGGCGCTTTTGCGGCAATCAATGGGAGAGGGCGAAGAAGACGGCTAGTGGTTCTAATTTAGCTACAGCTGTGGACTTCCCGCCAAAAGGTCACGTCACACCCTTCAGGCTCGCTGAGTCGCGTCGTACCTCGTCTTCTTCTCGAATAGGGGGACCGAGCAATGTGATTCGGAAAGGCAGGAATGAGTTAAACGTGAGGAAGAATTACGTCACAATAGTGATCACATCTATCCAAAAACTTCCTCCTATCGGGATTTCAGGGGGAAGGGAGGAACCAAGAAAGAGCGGGGGGAAAAAGAAACCTCCTTAGTGGTTCAAGAAAGCACGATTCTCGTCGGAGGACAGTCTGTCTTCAGTGGGGCGACCGGGAGGAAAACATCCAAAGGAAGCGATGAAAAGGGAAAGAGAATAAGAAAATCAACATCGACAGTGCAGGTTGTTCAGAGGAGGACTGCTGCAAACCAGCACCTTCAAGTCGCTTAAGAAATCGAAATCTCAAAAGGACAATTGAGATTGGGAAGGGGGTTCGGATTTGGGTAAGGTTCGCATCTATAGTTTTGTGAAAGAAAGATGGTCGGCTTCTTCAAAGTTGTGGTAGATGTAGAAAGGCCTGGTCTCGGACTTAAAAAGAGGACGAAGAGATGAGGACGGGGGGCGAAATCGGGGGAAAAAACACAAGAGAGGAGTAGATTGAAGTTGGATGAGTAGAACGCATCTCTATTGTCACAGTTTCGTCACAAAAAGGGCGGTTCGAGAAACAACGCTCGGCAACATACACCTGCTCCTACAGGAAATTGGTCTCACAATGTTGAAAGGTCAGAGGGGAAGAGCACGGAAAATGTAGGGAAAAAAAACAGATAACGCACCAAGAGAAGGGGGTTCAACCTGGAACCAGTGGGAAAAAGAAGACGGCATTAAGTTCGGTCAGGGATGAGCCAGCCTCACTACGCTTTAAACAGAACCGATCATGTATCGTTTGTTTGTGGGTGGGTGGGGGAGTAAGGGGGAGGGGGTTCCAATGAAAATAACACTAAAAGGAGTAACATCAAACATAGTTGGCCTGGGGGGGGGAAGGTGTCCCTGTGGAGTCATCACTTTGAGGGCTTGTCTTTTTCAAAAATCGTCGATTCTATCTGACAAAGAAACAGATAAAAAGGTAAGAAAAAAGGGGGAATCAGGAGGGAAAAGGGTAGACAGGAAAGGAGAATAAGGGGGTATGGGGTTCACGATCGTGATCAAGATCCTGCGGGGGGGCCGGCAAAGTTCCCTTAGTCGAAAAAAACATTGAAGAAGGGGGGACAGGAAACTATCACAAAGGCCGTCTAAAAGGGGGAGCCGGAGTGTTAAAAAAAAAGAAGGGGGACCTAAAAGGGGCCCAACCGCTGGGAGGGGAAAAGATAGGACAGCCCGAATGTGCGGACAAAAGACAGCTTTTCTGTTCGTACAAGAAAAAAGGGGGGCACAAGGAACTCGGTATGTTGAAGCTATGGTTGGTTTCACCGTCTTCCAAAGGCGGAGGGCACGAAACCACAGTTATAAGCGAGGGAAGGGAGTTGTTTTAACGTTGACTAAGACAAAGCGGACGACTGAAGGGATGAATTTTTTCGATCAAATCAACAAGACTCCTTGAGACGCGAGACAGGGAATTTTGACGTCAAGGGGGAGCAGCAGGTATGAAAAGAGTTGGGGGAGTGGGAAAAGTTACTGGGACGCAGGGACAGCTGCTAAGAATAACAAAGTAGAAAACCACAAAGCCCCGAACCAGACCATCAACCCGTCCCCCCCCGCCCCCAGATCACGGAAAAACAGCGTATCACAGAGACGGAAGGGGAAGCCCCTTAGATCTACTGAGTACCCAAAGCCGATGAGTATGCTCTTCTCCTTTTTGGGAAGGGAAAAGGAAGGGGAAAGCCAAAAAAAAAGGCACTCGGGAGGGAAGAGGGAGGGATGGAAAAAAGGGAGGAAAGCACGGCGGAGAGGGGGGGGGTGGCAAATTCTCTCGGATTTAAGCTTACGACATCTAAACGCCTGGACTGACAGGATTGCCAACACCACCTGGGGGCATCAGGGAGAGAGAACATGAAGATTTCTACCAGGAGGAAGGGGGGGGGGAGAAGAAGGACCCCCTGGATGTTTATCGGTTCATTATTTTAGAACAGTGAGGATTCCCGTAACACACGGCGGTTAAGAAAGATAATTTGGCGGAAAAGGGATTTCTCACTAAGGACCGTTTGCGATCATGGCATCAAAGAATTGCACAACCCGAAAGAGAGTTCGAGGTGGGTCAATCATTTTTACGGAAGGGTGAGAGTAGAACTAAACATGGGATCGTAAACTGGGCCAGGGAAACTGTTGTTCTCTGCAAAGCGAGCTTAAAACTCCAAAAAAAGTTGGAACATGTGAGGGAAGAAGCGAGGGGCCAGAAAAACGGCATCTTAGAACTTTCAATTCGTAACATGAATAAGTTGAAGAAGTCAGGAAGTAGGGTAGGGAAGAAGAGAAAGGGAGATGGCGGCGGGCTCTTGTAAAGCGGTAATTTGGAAAAGTATAGGACCATAAAAAACCCCCACACTCCATTCTTTGGGACGAAGAAAAATACGCGACTCGGAGGGAACATTGGAAATCACGGGGTGTTCGTGGGGTTTGTCGGTCGGAGGTGGGAAAATGCCTTTAATAAGGACAATAAAAAAAAGGCCTGGGCAGGGAATTCCACAATGAAAGGAGAAGGGATCGACCTGGCGCCAGAGGGGGGTAAAAGATTGTGGAACAACAAGGCTTTATGAAGGCTGTTTAAAAGAAGTTGGGAAGAGAGGAAGAATTGGGGTACCAGGGGTGTCCAAAAAGAAAACGGTTCTCTGCAAGGGGAAGAACAGCACGTATCACGGGGAGGAGGGGTATGCTCAAAAAAAGACAATCGATAGAAAAAAACAACAACGGAGGCAAAGAAAACAATACATAAAGATTCGAAGAGAAGAAAACATCAGACTTTACTTCTATGATTTAACGGGCCGTCAGAAGCACGACAAGGGGGAACTTCAAATCCCTTGCCTGAGCTCCCCCTTAGAGAAGTCTCGACCAATGCATAGAACGAGGAAATGGGTTGACCACGAGAGGGAGGACTTCAGGCCCTAAAAAATAGGAAAACGGCAAGGGTTCTCAGGAGTTGATTTTATTCATCGATTCCACTTTTGGTGGTGCCTCGGCGGTCAATAGGACTGAGTTTAGGAAGTTAAAAAAAAACCTTCTTCCCTGGTAACAGGGCAAGTCGGACGGATCCACTCCCCGAATGGGGTTTGGGGGTTGATTGTTAGAGGCGCATGTCTCACCGCTTCAAGAAGGGCGAGGATCATCACGGTACCGGCGACATTATCGGGCAATCCGAGGAGTCCTTCGATGTGAGGGCCAGTCCTGGGAAAAAGAGGCTCAAGAAAAAAACTCGGCATGCAAGGGGATAAGGAAAAATAGATTTTGTCCTCACCAAACTTGTGAGCGAGACGAGAGGAATTGGAGAGTATGAAGAAACGGCGGGAAAAGGTTTACGATCCACCTCCTTCGTCGGCACTGCCCAATGCCGAAAAGCCATCTCTTTAAGACAAGGGGGGGGGTGGAAGATCGGGGGGGATTGGTGTAGGAAAAGCTCGAACAACCAACCGAGGATAATCAGAGGACCCCAATGCAGAGGGGACACCGAACTGAAAATAAAGCAGCAGATTTTCAGAATGGGGAAAGGGAAAGAAAAAAAAGGGGTTTCTATGGCTAATTCGAGGCGAAGGAAAATGTTAGGACATGAGGAAGGGGGTTTGGTGGAATCAGGGGAGTCAAAGGAAAAAAACAGGTAACTCAAACGCTTGAGCAAACAGTAAAAATCCGGAAGGGGAGACGCGGGAAGTCCGCGCGTCGCCAAAAGCGGGCGGGCGTATAGGGAATTCCGCAGAAAAAAAGTCGAGTGAAACATCCGTCGGGGTTGGAGGGTATGGACCGAAGTAATCAAGCATTGGGGTTCACCCTGGTCAGAGCGACGGTGGTTCTGCAGCCGGGCGCGAACAGGGGGGGGATTATCGGACTCAACGGCCAATCGGTCAGAAGGTTTTGACCGCCAATACTCCGGAATAAAAAAGGACTGGAGAAGCGTCGCATAGTTCAGTAGAGGCGCTTCTAGGGGGAAGCTGGGGTTTTGCCTTGTCCCTTTCAGCGGGAGTTGGGACTTCTCGGAGGTCGAAAGTAAAACAAAAAAAGATGTGAGACTAGGGGAGGGGGTAGTAAACACTACAATGTAACAGGGCAAAAAAAGTAACAAGGGCAGCTCGAACGACTGGGACCAAGTTGACGAGGACGAAAACCTTGACGCATCATTGAATTAGAGGAAATAGGAGATGTTGTGGCGCTGTCTGCACAAGTTCGAAGGTAGATTGGGTGCCGGGGGGACCACGGAGGAACCGCGCCGCTGGCCACAGTGGAGCCGCGTGGGGGGGAAAAGGACCCTAGGGGGATGGTTTAAGCAAGGTACTGGGCTGTTTTTTTCACTGAGTAACTTCGAACCTCAGGGGGGAGGAGAGGAGAATATCTTAGGTATGGCGCAGCACGATGATAAAAGGGAAGATGACGCAGGGCATGTTAGCAGAAAGCGAGACAAGATACATAGACAAAAGAAGAAAAAAAGAGAAATGATTAGGCAATCCAACTTTGAAAAGCCTAAGGGCCCGTGAAGAGAAGAATATGGGGGTCAGTTGGGGGGGGTGCAATTCACAAGACCCCAACAAGAAAAGAACACCACATGCTCATTGATAGGGTGGATAAGACTTCACTGACGGCGTCGGCTGGCTCAACCGGAAAGGGGAGCATTTAAAAAAGAAAATACAACACAGGGAGCAAGGTTTACACGGGAGAGGTTCATCGGGTTTGGGCGACTGAAAATTGAAAGGAACCGGGCTGGCTTCTCTGCCGGGTAAAAAGAAAGGTTGTAAAAGAAAAAGGTTATGGGCACAAGAGGGTCATTTGGCCCCATGGCAGATACCTTGCAAGAAAGGGTTAGGAAAACTATCCGCTGCATCCAGGGAAGCAGACAACTTCTAAAGAAGGGACGAGGGAGGGGGTTCCCGATCCGCACGAGGCGGAAAATCGCCTGTAGAGGGGGTTGACAGTTTCCGAGAAGGTGTCCAGCTAAAGCGAAATACGACATCAGAGGCTCGTATTTGCTCTATGGCGAACAACGGAAACGGAACCCTTACTGAAAAAAAGAAGAACGCAGGGGAAGTAAAGACGTCAGTTAGAGGGCCTCCTCTGATGTCTGGGGGAGGACATGGTGTAATGAAAGGTACTCCCCAGCCCGCGCGCAGAATGGAAGGATGAGGGAAAGGGAAAAGTCCTTGCGAAAAGGTTGAAGACGCTCAACTTTGATAAAGGCCCCCCAACTCTTTTCGGAAATGGAAAAATAAAGGAGCGAGGGAAAATCGAGAGTTCGCCATGCGCTCACCCACGAAAAGAAAAGGTCCTGACTAGAAAGTTGAAGCAAAAGGAGGGGATCAATTGTTGCGTAAGGGAGGACACGTTGTCAACTAGCAACTGGAGGATCATTTGTCACGAGGTCAAGGTTGCGCGCGAAAGCTGGGAGGAAGGGAATCCTAGAGGGAAAAGTACTCAGGAAGGGGGGTGACCTAGCACTTTGAGAAGGAACAACCCACCAAACACCCACCCAAAACCACCCCCCCCGCAAAGCTGGAGGGGACAAAGAGAACAGGGGGCCGTGCCTAGAACTCCTCGAAATTCTCCCGCCTTTGGATGTGAGGGGAAATAAAAAGCGTTGTCATGGATCTTTGACGAAAACAAGTCATGACGCCGAAACCTCAACGTTTGCATTTCAGCTACCGGGTGTCCCCAAAGAAATGAAGAGGGGGAAAGGGGGGGGAGGATAACGGCTGGGAAGGGGCTACGCAGTGAAGCGAATGCCGCACCAAGGAGGCCGACTCTGAAGCGGTCTGGAAACAAACGACGTGCCAGCGTAGAGAAACAAAAAAAAACTGATGATAAAAGAAGGATGGCCTTATGCATTCACCTACGTGCTGAGGAATGGAAATAAAAGAAGAAAAAAAAAGGCTGATTTCGAAGGAGATCCACGTTCTAAAAAAAAGAAAACGTTAATTTCAAAAAAGAGGCAAGGACGTTAAAGCTTTGTGGAAACCTGGGCGTATTTTCAGGGAAGACAGTATGGCAGATCACGGGTGGAGGATTGTTTTAAGAATTGACTCGTTGGGGGGACGGGAGACGGCTGGGGGGAGGAATCCAAGCAAAAACCGACGCTCGAAAAGAGGAGTCCTCAGGCGGGTTGCCGGGGGCGAAATGGAAGGTGCTACATTTGCTCCAACGCAGAAAAAAGGTCTAGTCCGACCGCACCTCTCGTTACCGGAGGCAACAGGATCAAGAGGAGCGAAATGACCACGAGTTTGACCACTTTTTAAGGTGTTAGGACCAGGAAGTGAAAAAGTAGGGAAATAAATGATGTTGCAAAGGAAACACCGTCAGGAAGGCAAAATGTAATACGAAGTTCCAGTGGAGAGGGAAGCGGAAGGGAATCGGCCCATGCGCGGGGAGAAGAGAAAGGTGTTCCCGTAAGTCCATCAGTCGTGAAGGATACTTCTTCAAAAAGGGCAACTGCAATGCAAAAAGACCCAAAAAAAAAGACACGAACACAGCGCAGTATCCACTTCCATTCGCAGGCATTCGGCGTCCGAATGCGAAAAATATGTCCACGCCTTGCCGCGCTGACAAGAGGAAATCAGAGGGAATTAAAATGTTGGGGGAACGCATGTTCCTTCCGGGGCAACATTCCATCGGAGAAAATGCTGTTTACTAAGAAATGGATGTCGGATTCGGGAAAAGAAAATTCTGTGACGGTAGTTAGGGGAATTTTTCTGAAAGCCGCACGCGGATGCTCATGGAAGCGGACCAAAACACATCAAGCGATCTATGAAGGTTTGGTCTTAGGAACCTTCTCAGCAAACCTGAGGCAAACAGGGAGTGCAACGACTGCCACCGGCTCGGCAATGAACACACGAAAACGTCACATGGCTGAAAGGGTTGAAACGGCAAGAGCAAAATTGGAGGAGGGAGAAAAAACAAGAGGAAAATCAATAGCGCCTGGGGAAAAAGTAACAACTGGGGAAAAGGATTCAAACGTGCATCCCTTTGGACGGTATTTGATCGGCACAAGGGAGGTGTATTGCAAGAGGAGAGCAAGCCGATCGGGTGTAGATTTTGGTGGGGGCCCTGTTAGGGGCGTCGGAACGGACCCATCTGAAACGGGGGGAGGGGAGAGGACGGGGGAAGTTTCCTTGCCTTTGGGAGGTGGTCATCATTTGATTTAACTAGGGGAGGGGTTCTTTGGTCAACGTCTGTCGGGGATTATCTAAAACGCGCGATAAATGTATCAGCAAAAGGGCGTCTTCCCGGAAATAACAGCCGCTAAGAGAAGGGGAGTGGTAAAAAAGCGTGATCTCCTGAAAAGAAGGGTTGGGGGGACGTCGAGAACCCGGGAGTCTACCATTGAACTGAACTCCGAAAAGATCTGCCTGAGGCACTTGTTGCTTTTGAAAAAGCCGGGAAAACCATTTAGGGACCACACGGCCGGAACGGTTAAACCGGAAAAGAAAAATCAACCTCGCAATACAGAATTATAGAAAGTTAGGGCAAGATGCAACTGGTTCCCTAGACGATGGGGACATCGTGGGGTGGTCCCATTCCTATTTCTGAGGTGGGTCCGAGAAATATATAAGCGAAGAAGATGGGGGGGGTGTTTTGAGGGTCGAAAAGGAGGAAGCCAAAGCCCCCTTGACGATAAGGGGGGTTGGGGGAGCCAATGAGCAATTTCCAAGGGAGACCTCTAGTTTCCCTTCATATGAGAAGGGAGCGAGGACAAGGATTAACAGATAGCTGGCTTTGAAAAACCTTACTTTCATGAAGCTGAGAATTTACCACAAACAGGATACCTATAGCAACCAGGCACTAAACCGATAGAAAAACAGAGTTGGACCCCACGAGAATATACTTCTACTAAAAGAAAAAGGAAAACTGAAAGGAAGTCATTCATCGACTTTTTGATGTTCTGGGGGGGGGCAATCCTCAGAAGAATCTACGGGATGAAGCGGGATGCCGCGAGTCCCGGAGAGAGGGAAAGGATCCGGATTTGGAAAGGTTTAAAGCTGGTCTTGGACGCGGCTTCCACTATTAACAAAAAAAAGTTCTGGGGCATCTTTCGCTCGGAACACAAAGAAGGATAGTCAAGAGGCAAAAGGAAAGCACAAAAGCGTTTCTTCTGCAAACATTAGCAAAGAAGGCATCGTCTTGTCACGCGGGAAGAGTAGGCTGGAAAAATAATAAGTTTGGGAGACAGAGATGGCTCTATAACCCGGGCATGTGTGAGGGATGACACACGAAGCGTGCTCACCAACCCTACGGGAATAGGGTTGTGCGCAGGGTTGACTGTTCACGTACTGGGGGAGACCATACAGGTTATCAAGGAAGGATTTCCTCCATAGTGTGTCAATCCGTGAGGAAAGGCGCAAAAGGAACAAGTTTGCGGGCCAGGGGGAGTGTCAGAGTTCCAACGGCAAGATGGTTATACGGGCTGTGACCACCTTAGCACCATTAAGAGGAAGCGGGAAATTTGAGAGAATGTCCAACGGGTACTGTAGGATGCTAAGAATCTGTATCCGTAAATTTATCTTGAGAACCACATAAAAAAACCCTACGCAAGGAAAAAGGGGGGAGGGTGGGGGAGACGACCTGCGAGAAGGGACATTAACCGTGGTCAGGGTGGGTTCAATACAAGTCAAAAACTGGTGTCCCTGCATGCCGAGCATAAAAAAACTTCTTTTCTCTATACCAGAGAGGGATGGAGCAGGCGAGGAGACGCCGATGTGGGGGCGCCAAGCAGCGAGTGGGGAAACCATTTCAAAGGGGGCCTGGAAGCGATTTCCAGGAGCAAGTGGCTCAAAAGGGGGTGAGGTCCCAAATTTTCTAAAGTGCTATCGAAGGAAGAAAATCTCAAATGAAATCTGGAGATGGTTATTCACATTGCGAGAAAAAGATATAAAGGGAGAAGAGGAGACGAATAAACCCGCGATGATAGGGGGAGAATTCTGAGGAAGAATCTCGAGAAAGACGAGAAGGTTGCCCAAATCCCAGTTTGGACCTTCCAAAAAGAAGACGATGACGGAAGATTAAAATCAAAAAAAAATGGTGTGGTAAACAAATCTCTTGGAAGCAAAAAATAGTCAAAATAGACTTGCGCAGGACGTTCTGTGCAGCATCGGGAAGCCACGCAAGAGGGGGGGGAGGGGCCTCGGTGATAGGGACAGGTGGTTGGGTCAAACACACGACCCCTCCCAGAGGGGGGTCCAGAAAGATACAAGCCAATAAGGGAAAGTGGGGGGGGTTATGGTATCTGGGGAGGGCAAGTCAAAGGGAGAACCGCGCAGTAAGTATGAGATCACTACAGGCGGCGACATTCTCGGTTCCAAAATCCCCTTCTGCGAAATAAAAGAAGAAAAGAACTCCAAGAGTGAATTGTCGACATTTAATATCCGACTCCCGTTGAAAGAAGACTTTACGACGATTGCCGCTGAAGAGGTTTTAAATTCACTCTTGGAGTCGTTTGCCGTCCGGCTGCTTCTCAGAAAAAAGGAGAACAAATCATCAAAAAAAGCTTCCAGTTTGTTAGACGCCGTTGCCTGGGGTTCCAGAGCGGCCAAGCCAAGCCCCTAGCGCGGGAGCAAACTCAGTCATCCAGGGAAACAATACAGAGCCCTTCCATACGGGGGAAGAAACGATGAAAAGGCGTAAATAATTTTAACGGTACGCGACCACGAGGGTCGGCTAGCCACTGCCGATCTGGGTATGAATGCATGCAAGAGGGTTTTGGGGAAGAAGGGGGATAAGGAAGGTCAAAAAAAGATCTATTCGTAACCGATAGAAGCGAGAGAAGTGAAGAGATCCGGAAAAGAGGCGGGAAAAGTATCGTGCCAACGCATGAGAGGCTAACAATGAAAATGCTAGAAGGGAAACCAGGTACGAGACTTCCGGAAAGGCTGGCGGAATTGCGTATGTTCGGGGATAACAGAGAATTAAGTGGGGGAACTCTTAGGGGGACGCCTGGGTGTAAGCATCCAGTTCTCGAATAGGGGTTGGGATTCGCACTTAAAGGCTGCGGGGGCGTAGAAATGGGTGGTGGCCGACCATCACTTTTTTAAAAGCTGGTAATAAGGGGATCAATTTTCAAGTAGGATTCCGCTCAATGTTGAAATGGAGGGACTTTAATAACCGAAAGGTACAAATTCAAGAGTCAGGGACTTCTAGAAGGGGCAAAAATGAAACCACAAAAAAGAAAGGACGTTTAGAGATTGTAAGGGTGGGCTTTTAGAGAAAAATCGAGGAAGCCGGTAAATAATTTTCGCGAAGGGGAATCACTGAGGGCCCATGTCTCTAACTAACGTGGCAATCACTACCGTTCTGGATTGCGAGGACCAGTGAATTAGGGTCTTCTGTGGGAAAAAAAGTGAACCGTCCGGTGGGTGGTGAAAAGGGGCAAGGGAAAAAAACCGATCCGCTGGAAATTGAAAAGAAGACAGATATCGGAGATTTGGAAAGAAAGGGCTGAACTTTTGGGGGGGGTCCGCCTGAACTTCGCAGGAAACAAATCGGTTGAAGGAGGAGAAGACTTAACAAGAAAGCTATGGCCAGGCTTTGAGTGGATTTGTATAAAATACTCAGGTCGCTAATTGCTGTTGATACTGGGTTAGAAAGGCTCATAAGAAAAGAGAAAAAAGATTGTTGAAGCCAAAAGCTAGGACAATCAAAGGATAACAGTCCAAAGGAAGGAAAAATACAAGCCTGGAAAAAAAAAAAGAACTTGAGTTTGCAGGGGTCAAATTCTAACAGCCCTCGGCACAGAAAAAAACCAAAGCCCAAATCCAGATAAATAATGAATCGGGATGGGAGACGCTCTTTCAATACAATGTCAAGAGGGGCGAGCCCCTGACCAAAAGTATCATTTCCATAACGAAAGACAGGTTAAGAGGGCAAGAGGAGGGGCGTATCGCTTTTGCTACTTAAGAAAGTTAAGGAGGTGAGTAGGTCGGCCGTTGGAAATGGTTCTCCTCCAAATTTACGTGTCCAACGACGGACACAAAGGGACGGGGCGTTCAGGGAAGGAGAAGTGGAAGGGAGAGCCGTGGACGGTGGGAAGTAGACTGAGCAAGGATTTAAAAGAAAAGGAGCCGCGCCGCTGTTTGGGGGGGTCCCGAGTAGAAGTCTGGCTCATCTTATCCGGAATTGGTCAAAAGTGTTAAGAG
>Ga0179591_1331353_pt1 | contig 14549 bp, 11 predicted proteins | sample CZOMad2_1_08_16f_FD_182891 | JGI IMG/M metagenome (GOLD analysis project Ga0179591, IMG submission 182891) | Vadose zone soil fungal communities from Angelo Coast Range Reserve, California, USA - CZOMad2_1_08_16fungal (PacBio error correction) | ecosystem: Environmental > Terrestrial > Soil >...
AGACCAGAAAAATACCAAACTGCTGTTCCTTTTCCCTCAAGGGGACTCGGGAAGATGGCACGGTGACGAGAGAAAAAGAAAAAAGAGGCTGGTCTCCTGTTCCTCAGTTTCAGCGAGAAGTAATCCACTAAACTGATCGGCGTTTCAAAGTCCTGGAAGAGAAGGAGAAGGGGGGGAGGATGAATAAGCAGATCATTATCTTTAAGGGGGGACATTTGGGGTAAATTGGAGGGACTGCTGCTCGTTTCCACAGACAAAAATAGGGAGGGGCGTCAATCCAGAATAAGGAAAGATTAAATCATTCGTTTCTGCCAGTTGGAAAGCGCTCATCGAAGAGGAAGGGAGAGGGACCCTCGTCCTGATTTTCTAGATAGAAGGAAAAAAGGAATCCCACCGAGGTAGTTAGATATGATAAGTAGCGTAAGGAAGGCGGGGTTCTTTTTCGACCACCGCAGGCGCAAGAGACGGGACTCCCATCTCTAGACACGCTTGGGGGGGTACTTGCAGGAGAACAGAAAAACACGGGGTAACAGCTACCCGCCTTGATCTTCAGAGACGCGAAAAAGGGGATTCCGTCTATGGGAATCTGGAGGACAAAGGAAAGAAAACATAATTAGGGGCAGGGAAAGGGCCCTCTAAATCATGGTAAATAAAAAGACGCTATTCTTGAGGATTCCCCCCCCGAGCATCACCATTCCGTCCTGGGGATGTAGACGTCTGGCTCCTCAAATCTCCACGTCGCTTGATGGGGAATAGAAACCCGATACAGTCCCTACTGATCACGCACTCTATAAAAGGGAAAAATAGAGCGGGGTCCTCCCTTCCGTGCGTCGGACATCCATGCTATAACGACAATCCGCATTCATCGCGGGGACACGGGGGGTGAGATCCTATTAGGTCTTCATTTCGGGCTAAGGAATTCATTACTTAGGCCAGAGGAGTTGGCAAATCAAGGGCAATCCTCTGCCCTCGGAGCGATCTACCTTTACCCGTACCACGGGGGGAAAGTCCTCGGCTCATGAAAGATAAGAAAGGGGACTAAAATTGGACATCATCTAACTTATGAGTCTTCTGAGCTAAAAGAGCCAGAGTCCATTCATCATGGTTCTCCTTCGAGACCAATAATGACGCGGTCTACGTTGAACCCGTCTGGTGGTCCTGAGGGGGCTCTCACCCGGGCTCTATATCCAGAAAACTTATACTTAAAGGGGAGGGGGACGGATGATTGAGTCACGGCGCTGCGATCCAACTTATAACCAAACTCAGCTGTATAAGCTCTAGGGAAGAGAGGAGTATGCATATGAATTATCCGGGGAAGGTCCAGGGGGAGGAAGGAAAGTGGCTGCTTCAGGTTATTAGGGCACGTCCGAATTCGAGGTCTACGCAAAGGGGGGTTCCAAGGGCAGAATCTAGAAGCTATAATTGAAAAAAATTGGGGGAATCAAAATACTCGACCAGTTGGCCTCTACGAATATCTCCTGAAGGCAAGAAGAGCGAGAGGAATCGACTTCGCCTGAACGGCAGGATCCAGCAAAAAAAGGAAAGACTCTGGTGGAAGAGCACTGTTCCAAGACATTAGAGGTTTTTTAAGAAACTATTCAGGAAAAGAGGGAGGGGGTCTGGGCAGCAACCATAGCCACGAATCTTAAGATACTACGGGACCATCGGGGGGGAAGTTACTTTCACAAATTGGCTATTTCTCCTCAGGTGAAAATTCACGGGCTGACCTCGCATGTGTATCTAAAAAGACTTCTGAAGCCGCTAACTGCTCTCTCGGGTGGAAAAGGACCGATCTACTCTATTATGGGGTTAAGATATGAGATCGACTTAAGTCGCTCCGAGGTTATCGAAAGAAACCCAAGGGTATCAATCGTAAGGGGGTGAAATCTACTAAAAGAAAAAGGGGGAAGTCCTGGGAGGCCGGTCATAGTCGTCCGTCTGCAGGCCAAGAAGGTCCGTTTTCTCTTCAAGGAAAAGAATAAAAGAAGGACGGTCAATACTTGAGTACTCAACAACAAAAAAGGAAGGGGGGATGGGAAAATCACAGTCGAGCGGGGTTGAGTGCACTCGCATTTATCGACATCGGACTTTGTCCGAAACAGGGGGAACCTCAAACATGAAATGAATCAGGCCAAGTCGTTCGGCACGAAGGACTCTGGTATCGGGACCTACTGGGGGTCAACCAGTATATATTACGGGATCGGGGCTTCCGCACTCGACTTAAAAAAGATAGAAAGTGATCGGAACACAACTCTTTCGCGGAATAACGGGAGGGGATCACAAGGTTAATAAACATTTAAGAGCGGGGCTAGGAGCGAAGCTCCATGCGTCACTTTCAGGTCACTGGGCCTTCGATATTAGCCTCGGAAGAGGGAAGTCTCCTGGGTGCTCAGAACTTGTAATGAGCAATGGCGGAATTGGGACACCAAAGAGCGAAGGAGAATGGTAAAAACTTGAGTTTACTCTGATCAGATCTCCGGTTGGGGCTGGGGGAATCCGTTCAGCTAAGGGTATCTCGTGAGAAAAAAAGTTAACCTGCCGATTAAGGGAGAAGGAATTCAGCAAGGAAAGCTTTGAGCTTTAAAAAGGGCTGGCTTATCGCCAGTGCTCGGCTTCGAGCTAGACTCCGGCCGGGGGGGGGGTCGACTCGAATTAGGATAGAAGACAGAAAGAAGGGCAAAAAAATGCATCGGGAGAGGAAACAGGGGAAGTAAGGAAAAATTATCATAATCGAGACCTGCCTGGGGGATGGAAGATCAATGTTCCTATTGTTTCGGACAGTGGCATACAAGCTGAGGGTGCTAAGCGGCAAAACAGGGGGGACAGGAAAAGGTCTGATGAATATAGAAGGCAAGGGAATGAAACGTGACAACCGGGATTTTGTCAACGCAACCTGGAGGCAAGGAAGGAAGAGGACTTATAGAAAGAACTCTTATGCGCACTATAATTCCTTGAAAAAAATTGTCCAAAGGGGGGCGAATCGTGGGGATGGGGGGGGCCCTTTCGGCGCTCTTGCTGCGTGTCAGAATTCTAATCTCATATCGAGGGGAGGGGTGTCGGTTCCTGCACCGGGGAATTATGAAGGACGACGCGTCAAGCGCAGTAAAAAAAGGTAGGTGGACATTTAGCAAGAAAACCCTACTCAGGAAGTTAAGACCTTAGGAAAGAAAGCTTCATCGCGGCCGCAAGAGTCAAAAAAGGAAGATGAGGATTGGACGTTCTATCTCGGATGGAAAAGTCATAAGGTCAAGGAGAATGAGAGAATCGCCGGGGAACCGCTTGGGTAATTCGGGCCGGTCAGGAAGGTGGGAGAGTCACTCCTCGACTTGGCGCTTCGTGGGGACGAAAAAAGAAGCAACATCCCTACGGCGTCCGGCTGACCCTCAATTTGGGGTTATAACGTCCCGAAGACTCGGGGGGAGGAGGGAGTCAGGAATCGTTAGTAGGAAAAGTTAATCTGGATGACTGCTGGGGGGCCTACATTCCTCGACAGAAATGGATGGGGAAGGATCTTAAAAGGAATAATTCGATCCCACCTCTGGTGTCTTATTCGCCTCATATCTCAACTAAGTGGATAGAGACGGGGCCTCAAGAGGTCTTGAAGGGGCAGAGTCATGGGGGGGGGGGGCTACTGAAAAAGAATCAAACGCTCTTTACGCTCTAATTTTCTATCGATATTAAGGGTTATGTATTTTTCCTTCAGGACCGCCCATCGGGAGGGAGGATTAGCGGTCCGAAATGAAATCTGTAAATAGCTCATGGCAATTCAATGTCAACTCCTTTAAGAGGAAAAATCAGTGGTCGTGTGGAAATCAGCAGAAACAAGTGGTAAAAAGCCCACGGGAAAACATGAACTATGGCCATCGAGAACCATCCTTCGAAGGATCTAACAGCTATACGGCAGGGGGAGCTACGGTTGTATTGACGGGTCTAAGGAGGGAGGAAAGGAAACAGTCGGAAGAAGAAAAAAATCCACTAAGTAAAAAAGAGTAGGAAAGAGTGTCCACGTTAACGTCTAACAGCCATGGACCACGTCACAGACGTTTCTTGGAGGACGACGGAGTCAAAAAAAAAGCACTAGCGGTGGATCTCACTGGGGGGAGAGAAAAATGCAGCGGACTTTATAACAAACACAGGCAAACAGAAGGGATGATCGCAACCCAATTTCCATCCCACGCATGAGGGGGGGTCAAGAGAAAGAAAGAGGTTTAGTAACCCAGAATAGGATCAAATATAGAATACCGGTCAATAACGCGATTTCATCACTGTTAGGGGGAAAATTAGATATGACGTATGCTTAAGTAGTCTTCCCAGTCCATAATCCAGGGATGGAGAGTCTGGGGGGGAGGGCGGAGAGGAGTAGTGTTGTGCCTTGCTAAAACTGTCGACGAAAAATAGGGGGAGGGACGTCCTGGAAAAATAATGAAAGGAGGCTGGAGAAGGAGAACACATGAACCAACATGATGAGGGGAAAAGAAGATCGCTAACATGAAAAGGCGCTAGAAAGAAAGAACGCCTCTAAACGCTACAAATCAAACGGCGCCGGAAAAAGAAGGGAAAATGGCGAGATCAATTCCAAAGAAGAACTATAAGAAAAGTGAACGTCAACTGGAGTAGGTACTGGGCCGACGATCCTGCAAGCCGCGGGGGGGAACTACAGAGAGGAAAGCTACATAGGGCAAGGGGCTTTACGGGAGGAGACCAAGGACGGAGGAAGCAATAAACTTCTCTTGAGCAAATGGCTCCCGTCCTTCGGGGGGAGGAGGAATCGGGGGGCGTTGGCGATTGCACGTTGAGACAGGGAAGGGTTTTGGGCTGGCGGGGGAAGGGAAGTTCAGAAAGGCGAGACTGGGGGGCCGCCATGGTAGTATCATATCGGGGATTTGAAGGAAAAGAAAACCACTTCTGTGCCGTTTTGACTCCCTTTAGGGAAGGGGAGGGAACAACTGAAAAACGATGTAAAAACGAGGGTTCAGACTCCCGCCTTTGTTGAAGCCTCAGTCGACCCCTCCCAAATAGCCTTGAAAAGGCATCCTTGTGGAAGGAAAAAGAGAAAGGGTCTTAGTATGAATGCTGCGATCAGTGATATGGTCCATGGGTTCCCAGTAGGGGCATTTGCGAGTCTGATAGTTGACGGCGTTGTGCAAGTCCATTAATATATGCCCTGACATTTAAAGGGAGTCGTTTAGGAAGGAAAAAGAGCAGAATCGTTCAGCAGGTGAAGAAAGTAAAAACATCGCCAGGAAAATTGTAAAGAGAAAAGCCAAGCCCAAAAAGTACATGGTCCGATATCGAAAGGCCATATGGGAGGGGATGGGGTCCGAAAAACATGAATAAGAGACCAAATCATAAAGGGGGTTCCAAGCGAAACGTGAGCCTCTCGCTAAAACCCTCTTTTTGAACTAAATCGTACCCGCACTAAGTGGACCGGGGGAACTTCAAGGGGGACCTTCGTCTAGAAAGGTTCCTCTACGCGGCAAAGTCTAGGGGAAGGTGGCTGCCCTCTAAACGCTTTGGAAAGCTGTAAAAAACAACTCGTCTAGAGTAGAGAGTCTGTCCTGAGATGTCCTACCAAGGTCCTTGATTGTCTGAAGGGGGGAGAAAGGGGGGAATCAACTACTCATATCCTTTCCCGCGGGAAAGAAAACCACCCAGGCATTTTTCCCGACTTGGCTCAAGCACGGAGAGATACAGCAAAATAAAATCGTCCGGCAAACAAAAACAAAAAGAAACCTTTCATCTACAATTCCTCAGGTATATCTACTCATCCTACGAGGGGAGCTGGGGGGAAGGAGGGGGTGAAAAACATCCTCGATTCCTAGCTTACTGTTCGGCTCTCCTAGGGGAGGGGAATACTTACAGCCTGTCTGGGGCTACTATCGACAACTGTGACCGTCTCATGAGCCGTGACGCTTGAAAAGTACGAACGCGGCTGACCGCAAACGAGGGGCGGGTCTCCTATATCCATAGTGCGGAGCAGAAGAAATGCCTAAAATTGCCATAACTTCGCAGCCCTGCGCACTGCTCCTGAAAAAGCCCAATGCTCCTTGGAGAGGGGGAGAATCTCAAAAACTCATGTACCATCCTTGAACCTCTGACCGCTGAGAGATGTACCCCAAAAGGTTTTTTTCACTGGCGGGGGAGAAACAACCGAGAGATACTCGATAAAGACTGACCGGTCGCTGGAGGGAAAGACTCTTGGGTCAAGTCCCACACGTCTTTTCCAACAATAGAGGGTTGATCAGGAAAGACTTGCATCTCGAAAGCGGCTAAAAAGTGAATGAAGATGAAGTACCCTTGAAGAAAGCTGCGCCCGCGAGTTGTATGGATGAAGGTTTTATGTCGTGTATCCGAGGAAAACGAAAAAAAAGGCAGCTGGGAAAGGGCATGGGGCAAGCCGAAGGAAATTCTGAGGAGGGAAAGATAGGGCTTCACAAAACAGATTGCCAGAAGAAAACGAGAACTACCCTGCAATCCCCTCGAGGAGGAGAGATCCTTCGCAAAGCAATTATCAAGCCCAACTGCAGGGGGGGGGAAAAAATTTGGCCCTTGCGTGTTCGCAGAGCGCAATGGGGGGCGCAATTCGTAATTTTGCTGGGGAAAAAAGCTAAAAAAAGAGCCTCACAGGGCTTAATTCGAAAAGAGAGCCCAGTGATACCGGTGAACGGAAAAACTGTGGGAGGTTAAAAAGAATCGAAGCGGAGAAGTCACCGGGTGACCTCTCGACCAGGGAGGAAAGGAGGGGAAAATAAGTCAAACTTGCTGCGCGGAGTGTCGGCGGGCGAATACCGTGGTGAGTCCGGTGGATGGGAGGGGAAAAGAGAGTCCGGGACTCGTGCCGGCTTTTCCCAGCGAAAAAAAGTACTGAAGAAAAGACCTCGTGACTACGTCCTGCCCGTAGGGCCTTTTCTTATCGGCCAAGGTCTGTTCACGGAAAGAAATTGTTCTATGTCTCGTCAGGAGAAGGGCCCAAAATCAAAGATCAATAAGTATCTCTATACAAAAAAAAAAAAGGGGGTAAATAGAGGAAGAGGGGGTGAAAGAGGCTGGAAATCGCCTTTATCAGAATCGTACCGGGAGTGAAAAAAAAAGAGAAAAGAAAAGGACGAACAGCCCTTCAAAATCGGCCGTCGGTCGGCACTACTTCGAACTATAGAAAGAACTGGGGTCTGGGGAGACAAGCGAGATACTGAGTTCTCTAAACGGTCCGAGGAAAACGCAAGAAACAAGCGAGAGACGTTATACTCCCTCCCAAGAGGCACTCTAAGGAGAGGAGAAAGAAGGAGAACGATCCACATTTTCGAGAGCGGAGAGGATTAGTCCACCGGTGCGAACTCGCCGTCAGGGTTACTTCACTTCAGGGAACGGTGGAAGGAAAAAAGTCAGAAAAAAATAAGTCGTTAGGCTCTGGGAGCTCGAAAGTGGCCAGCAATAATACTACTTGGGGGAAACAACCGAGTGAGGGAATCACAAAAGAGGGGAGGGGAAGGAAGACTTCCTTGGGGATCTTCGTGAAGGGGAAAGGGGGTAGAAGAAAAAGAAAGGCCGAGGGATTCTTATTTCACGTAGGAGGAAAAACTTTGGCTCTTAAAGGACGGCCTCGTAAAACGGGCTTCTAAAGGAGTCTTCGCCATTTCGAGCACCCTGTTCCAGTGGCGGACTACGAGAAGAATAAACCTGAGCATCCAAATGGAAAAAAAAAAAATAAAGGGCTTCATCATGTACTTAACGATCTGCATCAAGAATCGGAATTAGATAAGAGAAGGGGATTGGGATCAAAGCCATATTGTTCTGACCGACTTTGGGGGAATCAGAGAAAAAAGGAATGGAACTCCTATAGGTTCACGGCGTCGGAGCGCAGATCGTCGTCAGGAAAAAGGGGTGAAAGGAAAGGAAGTGGACCACCATCTATTGGGGAAGGGGATTCTGAGAACAAGGAAGGATGGGTTCCCTGACAGGATAGCGCGGCTTAGGGTCGAAATTGGGAGAAAGTTCATTCGCAAGTACGACGAAAGGGTGAGGCTAGGGTATTTCCGTTCGTCCCGAGGGGTAGTAGGGAAAGAAAACATGAGTCCCTAGCGATACGGGGTCCGAGGGGGGTCGTGGAGGGGACAGGCGACGACGCTCCGCTTCCTCATCGAATGTGGGGGTCCCCGGTCCTTCCGTATATCGAAAACCTACGATGGCGGGTACTTCATGGACTCAGGCTCTCCTAAAAATCTCTGCATACGGAGGCGAAAAAGCGGGCCAGCATTAGCTAAGGGGGGGATTGTAGTATGCACGATTTCTGGACGAGCAGCCAAGGCAGAATGCGGCCTAATTCACCTTGAAAGGAGGATGAGAAAAAAACTTCCATGCAAAGTGGGTGGCGTGTTACGCCGAGATCCTGAGAAGAGTGCGTCCGGCTCGAAGAGCCACATCCCTACTTAGCCTTGTGTGGAGGGGGGGGGAAATAGCGAGACCCTCTACTCGGAGCTGCATTATGGACCCGCGTGGTAGGGCTCCACGCAGATAAGAGGGAGGACCTCTTGGGAAGACGGAATCAGGACGAGAAAGGAGGGGTCCAGGGGAGAGGGAATCTCCGGTCGCTTCAAGAACACTGCGGGGGGGGAGGTAATGAATCCTCCGCAAAGGTCGGGGAATAACAGTAAAGAAGCTGGTGCTTATGCATTGTTGGGGGAGAGGAACACAGAAAAAAAAAAATCAGGCCGTACTCTAATTTCTAATCGAAGGCCTCATGAACCTTGGGGGAATTTGCGGGGCCGCAAAGGGGTGGCGAGTGGGCTTCCTCTACTATTCGAGATTTGGGGAGGGGACACTGAAAAAACAAAAATTCGGGAAATGTCAGAGGTCCCGTCTAGTCTGGAAATTGAGAAACAGGCAGGGTCTGGTCAACGGCACAGGCACGCAGGGAAAAAGAGGGAAACCAGGAATACCTTGACTCATCATTCAGAGAACTCTGAAAGAGAAAGAGAAATGAGCCGGATAGGCTCTGGGGGTGATTGGACTGTATTCTGGGCATCTCGGACCAACCCCGCAGAAAGGGAAGGCGCAAGTACGTGCTTTCGCTTGGAAAAAGGTTCCTGTAAAAGAGACACACAGACGTTGAGTTTCCGGGACTACGTCGAACTCAAACCGGGATCGGGATCTGACACGCGCAAGGGGCACGAAGAGAAGGGAGAACGAAAACAGGCGCCCATCAAAAACAAATTAAAGTTCAGAAAGAAAAAAGTCAAGAGAAAAAAAAAATTCTCAAACACTCGGCGGAGCGAAACGCGTCAAGAGCAGGCGGTCCAGCCGGCATAATAGGCTCATGTGCGAGATCCGGAAAGGGGGAAAGCGCCACGGAAAGTGAATTAGTACTAAAGAAGTCGGCTTTACATGCAGATGCTTCCAGGGATCTCTGCCCAGGTCAGAGAAGGAGGGGGGAAAAAGGGCCTTTCCTTATTCGGTAGTGTTTTGGAAGTTTATCGGACTCCTCAAGGGGCAGTCGCCGTCTTTGGAGGAAAAAGGAAGGCGTGGAGGAGGGAAGAGAAGCCGTCAACATTCTCGCTCTTCTCAACACCAAAAACGGGGGGGGGGTCGGAAAGAAGGGGAAGGAAGCTAGTCGGCAGCCCAAAGAGAGAACGCTCAGACAAGAAGGCGACGCCAAGAGTTCAAAAGAGATAAAAGGCCAAACGATCAAAAGAGGAAATCAACGGGTATTACTTTGCCTACTAAGGAATCCCGTACGAAGGGAACTACTGGGAGAGGGAACATAGATCGTTGGTCGTCGGGACGTAAGCGAGGAAAAAGGAGAAGAGATGACGTGACCGAAAATCAACTAGGTAAGCGGATTCGCTCGAAGGAGTGGTTGGTGGGAAAGGGGGGGGGGGAAGTTGGGGTTGCTTAGTGTCTCCTGGACAGGTTTGTGGCTGGTGGCTTTTGAGCCTTTCACTCCAAAGTAGCTCGCGGGAGCCGGGGCGATACCGCTCTGGAGTGGAGGGTTGAAAAGAGGAAAATCAGGGGAGTGGTCCTCCTGGGCTGTCGACGCAACGAAATGCAAGACGCGACGTAGGGGGAGTCGGAAGGGGTCCAGAGGTTTCCCTTCAATCCAAGTCTACAGTCAATCAACAATAGGAAAAAATGGAAAACGCCTTTTCCTCATCATTCGAAGATGCGGCTCGAGAATGAGCGAGTTTAAATGGGGACGTCGGGCTGGGCAGGCGTTCTTGTCTCTGGGGGGGGGGACACAAAAAAAATTTGTCTCAAGGAATAAGATCTGCAAAAGACTGAATTGCCGGGAGGCGGGGCAAGTGAGAAGAGAAGGGGGGGGTACGCTTCCCAAAGAGGAAGCTAAGGGAAGTCGGCGAGAGGGCGGAACCGGCATTCCAGCCAAGGGGGCTAATATACAACTTCCTTTCCGGAAGGAAAAGGTTTTTCAGAAAAGGGTTAGAGACCACCCGAGCTCAGTCATAGGGGGGGAAGGCAAGGAGGAAAAAAGGCACTCTTTCAGCTTCTCGGATACTAAAAAAGAAAAAAGTGTGGGCGGGGAGCGACCCGCCTGGATCCTTTCATAGACGCAAGGCAATGTCTAGGCCAGTGGAATAAAGAGTCTCTATCGAGGGTGGGGGAAGGAGAGTAAAAATGGGGGAAAAAGAATGAGGCACGACGAGTCGGGGAAAATTACCCCCTGAACGATGGAGACCTAAGGCCAGCCTTAGGGTCGAATCGGGGGAGCGCTAGAGCGGAAAACGACCAAAAGCTGGGGACTGTCTCGGGAGGCTTTGAACAGAGACAAAAAAATTTCAGGACATTCCCGACTTAGACGCCGTCAAGAACGCTGCGCATAAATCAGGGGGGCGCGACAATGGCCAGAAGGGCGGGATCACGCCTATGTACTCGCCGTAGGGAGACGCCGCGCTGTCAAAGGCGCTCCTTACTTCGGTCCGCAGGAAATAAAAAGCGTCAAAAACAAAAGGGTTGCGCCTCTACGGAGAACCTTGTCTCTGGCAGAGGCTGCAGTGCCCAACCCTTGGGGAGGAATGAATGGCATCCGCGTAGCAAGGAGGCGGCGCTAAGACCTGAGGAAGAAAAAAAAAGGAAAGTCGGCAACCTTATCATTTTCGGAAAAGTGAGAAGAAAAAAACAGAAGCAGGTCCTATCTAGCAGTACCATAACCGTCGGCGGTCGAGCAGAATAAATCGGGTTGCACTTGCGGGGAGAGAAAAAAAGGCGAGAGAGGAAAAAAAAAAGGGAAGCAGAAACGCCCGAACTGTGAGATACGACGCATTCAAGGTCCTAAAATCGAATGCGGGAAAAGTCCCCTGCAGGGGGAGAAGAGAGATGAGGAATATTCGGAATAAACTGAGGATAGAAAGGGGTATCGCAGAAAGAAGTGTCTGAGGGGGTTATTAAAAATGTAGTCTGGCTAGACAATAGACCAAAAGGGAAGGAGTGCAAAGGCAAGTGGACTAGGGAGCACTTCTAAAAGGCAAACGACTAGGGGGGCGGGTCAAAAGAAAAAACCCAGTGGGTCCCCGCAGGAAAGGTAAAATCCAAGACCCGCGAGAGGGAGAACTGCATGAAAAAAAAGAAGAGAGGGGGGGTCAGCCGGTTCCCGCGTGAGGGGGCGAAGGGGAGAAAGTCTGGGGAAGGGAGATCTGTCCAAGAGAGAGGCAAAACAGATGCCTCACTACGAAGACTGAAGGGGCTCGACGAACGGAGTTCTAGATAGGGGCACCTTTTCTGGTCTCAAAGGAAGGGAGGGGCAGATAAAAAGGAAACGACCATGTGGGATAGACTCGCAGTATTTACGACGGAATGATCGCGCGTCTGTCGGGGGGAAGAGTAGAGAGACGTCTGAGTCGGCTGGGCAAGCAGGACATGAAGGGAAAAAAGAAAACTGTTGCTCCATCGAAACAACATCTTCAAACCCGCTCCTTCTTGAAGAGACGGGAGGGGAGGAAATTTCGTCGTCTAACTCTTGCGGAAGGGAACAAAGGATGTGTCGTCGTCAAGGCCGAGTGCCCTAATCCTCTCACTAACGTATCTCTCAGACAACAGGGGGGGGGTAAGTATTACAAAGAAAGATATAGCAAGGAAGTGGGGGGGCCGTGAAAAAAAAAAAAACACTAAGATTACCGCGGACAGAGGGACTACTTGGCCCGAAATGACTACACTGCACTAACATTGCCAAGGGCAAGAAACCCGGGAGGACACGGGCGCTGGTCTATGGAAAGAATGGGGGTCGCTGGAAAAAGAGGCATTCTATCCGGGAATAGGGCTGCTGTCCCGAAGAAGAACGGGAGAGAAAACGTATCCCAACCCTCACGTCGGAGGAAATTCGCGGCGAAAAGACGAGGGAAGACACATGGGGAGAAATAGGGTCATCCACTGGGGCTTCGTAGGAGGGGATAAATAGAAAAAAACCTGTCAAAAGAGATCACGGTAGTCGATCGGCGCCCTGCGCAGTGACTTGAGGAGTGGTTGCGATAAAAGGGGCCATCCCTATAAGGAAGGGTGTAAACCAGTTTCTCATATGCTCAACTGAGACAGGGGGGGGGGAAAGCTTGGAGAAAACTGTGGGGACTGGTCATGCCGTTCATTAGATTCGTCGAAGCTCGCGCGTTGGACGGCCCAGGTCAAGTTCTTATTGGCGGAGGCGGCAAAAGGCTGGTTGAAGCCAGGCGGGTCTTTGACCCCGTCTCGGAAGGGACTCTGGGGGAACAAAGGGCAGAGACACTAAGACTTTGGTCGCCTTGCTACCAGTGAAAAAATGCACGCAAGGCGACGCAGAAATTTAGAAGGACCTAAAAAGGGAAAAGGAGCCTTCTCTATCTGCATGGGGGACTTGGGACGGGGGAGCCTTAATGGGGGGTTGAGACTTGTGGAATCTAGGGAGAAAGCGTCGTGCTCAAGAGTGAAAGTCGGCGAACGGTTCCTATAATGGTTTTGGGGAGGTATTAATAGAAGAAACTTAAAAAACACCTCGATGGTGGCAAGCAGTACGCGCGCAGGCGGGAAGGATGGACCGCAACAGTCACTGTCTGATTGAGAAGGGCTGTCTGAGGGAAGTGAACACTCTAGGGTTAGGAGAAAGGGGGGAAGTTAAAGGGGGGGGCCTCTCTTGACTGGAAAGCCTACTGCTCAGGCGGATGGAAGAGCGGCTGACCGGGATCTGCAGGAGGTCAGACGAATCTGCATTGTCAGACTTCTTGAAGTAGAAACGAATGTCCGGTTAATTCCGGAAAACTTGTAAACTAGAAAAAGCTCTCGAGTGGTCGGTGGGGGGCCCAAAACCCACCAAAGAACTAACTCTTGTAAAAAACGAGGATGTAGTGTCAGTAATCTCCAGTTGGGACAAGAAAAAGGCGAGATGCGGCCGATCGGCCGGAGACGGAGGGGAGGGGGGCGGGAAATTTAAATCAATTCTTGTGGAGAAAGTTAAAGAGAGAAGGGGCGAAGGTCAGTTCTTAACCTCGAGACTCAGCAAAAAAAAAAATCGACTGCGGCATTTTTGCGGAGAAAGACTCCGGGGGAGAAGGGAGAAAGGCCTCAGAGAGGATCTGGGGAGCTTGACCTCTTTCTATTTCAGCAAAAGGAAGGTATCAGAATAGGGGGAGCGCCGCTGGGCCGACATTTGAGACGAAGGAACTGGAGTCTCGGAAAGCTCTCGTCTCCGGTTTCACCCCGAGGGTGTGGAGAAGGGGAAGATCGAAGAGTGCATCTCCTGCACTCACCAGTTAGTGAGAGTGGAAAGGGCAATGGCTCTACACAAGGTCCGACGACAACGAGCTTTCCGTGACTCGAATGGTATCGTTCGAGTCCCATGAAGGGTTTGGGAGTTCTGTTGGATCTCGTCGCCTCCCAAGGGTAACATTTCGAGGGGGTAACCTCAGAAAGGGCTCGTATGGGGGGAAAAGGGGGACCTTCCGAAATGATGCACCTTTAGATTGCCGGAGATGAGGGCAGGGCGGAACCAAACTAAGGAACGTGTGGGGTTAAAAATCCACTCAAATTGCCCATCCAAAGGGAAACCATGGAATAGGGGATTCATCTGAAAGAGAAGTCGATGGGTAGAAACGAAGAGCGCGAGAGGTGGAGGGACGGACTACTTCTTCGTCAGGTCTACAAGTCGACCCTAAGAACGACTTCGCTAGTGAGACTTTCATCAGTGTCCAAGGGGGCCTTACATCCAACCGGCAAGAGGGGAAGTGAGGGGAACGACAACCAACTCCTCCGAGAGTGCATTAAAGGGCAATATAACGGTAGCTCCCAGCGCCCAGAAAATTAAAGGTCGTACACTACGGCAGCGGAGGCACAGATAAAACCACCCAAAGGAGGGGGAAGACTAAAAAGAGCATTTTAATGGACTCCGTCCATAAAATATTTCAGGGGCTATCTAATAAAGGAGAACGAGGTTACTTATTACTAAAATGAAACAGGGCCGTAGGGCACCGTGATTCCAGGAAAACACTAAATCGGTAAGGGGTTGATAGGAAGGGAGGGGCTGGTCACGGCCAGTTAGGGGTTTGCTTTGGGGAAGAGAGGGGCCGGGGTGAGCTGAG
>Ga0179591_1168551_pt1 | contig 14547 bp, 14 predicted proteins | sample CZOMad2_1_08_16f_FD_182891 | JGI IMG/M metagenome (GOLD analysis project Ga0179591, IMG submission 182891) | Vadose zone soil fungal communities from Angelo Coast Range Reserve, California, USA - CZOMad2_1_08_16fungal (PacBio error correction) | ecosystem: Environmental > Terrestrial > Soil >...
AGAAAAAGACAAAATGACTGGGAACGGATGTGCCGAGCCCCGGCGTTAAGGGAGATCGTAAAGTTCCGACCATAGGCTCCGAGGTGGTCGGGCGCAAGAAGAACCCGGGTGACGCGGACTAAAAAAAGATGGGGATTAGAGGGGACGGGGGTTGCGGCGGGGGGGAAGAAAAGGAGCGACATACTGACTTACGGACAAAAACGATTCTACCTTCTCTATACGCGCTACTGATAGTTAATCGTGCAGGCAGGTCAGCCCAGCTGGTTGGGAGAGTAAGGGAGAACAGCGTATGTGGATAAATTCTGCAACTAAGGAGGCGTTAAGCGCCCAGAGGAGCTTCATTATCGGAAGGGTTGAGGGGAGAATAAAGATGCCTTCGGGATCATCGAGTGGGAAAAAATCAGGGGGCTGGGGGAAGGAACGTCTCCTTGTGGTGAGAAAGGAAAAAATCGGCGGGGGAGGTCCTAATGCAAATCGGGGACGGGGAAGGAGTTCAGGTCGCGGACCACTAAGGAGGGGCGGTGCGGGTTATAAAAAAAAGGGAATCGGTCCGACTAAATGGGGGTCCAAAATCAAAAAACGGCAGACCCCAAGGGCGGAAAGCAACTCGCCGGGCGGAACGGGTGCTTCGGTCTCGCAGAAGAAAAGGATTCGTATAACGCCGTGAAATACAAAATGGAAAATCTATAAGAGGACCAGCGATCAGAATCTCGAGCGCGACCGGGCTCAGGGGAAGGGAAAGACAGCTGAAAAGGGGGGACCAGGAGGGGTGCAGGGGCGCTGCATTCTAAATCTCTTTGCCGGAACAAGGGGAAAAAAGAAGCCGCGTCAGCGTACTATGGGTCTGACAAGAAAGGAAAGGAAGACGACGCAAAAATGGGAGGGGAGGAGTAAAGAAAATCGCACCCTGACGAAGGGGGGCAGGGTTCCGTGACTTGGTCCGCGGACGGGAGGGGAAACCCGTTCCTTAAAAGGGAATAAGGACCACCGGAGGCCCTAAAATGGACGTCAGGAGGAGGGATTAAATCAGAAAAAAGGTCCTAAAAAATTGCCGGTCGCGGAAAAAACTCTACGGCCCCGCGCCTTGGAAAGGAAAAAGAGGACCACTCTTATGGCCGCTGGAAACCGGGCATCCGGTGAGCACAGACCAAGTCTGGGGAGGAAGGGGAACGACGAAAGGAACAAATAAAAGGAAGAAGGGTTAACAGCGACAAGCCTCCGGAGCCAGGACAGGGGCGGGGAGGGGTTGATGTCTGCCGTGTCCTTGAGGAAAGCGGGACAGGGTACGGCGAACATAAAAAAGGGGGGAGAAACTTGGCGTTCACACTACACCCAAAACACGTTTAAACGTTCCTTCCTAAAAACCGTACAGACATCTTTAAAAAGAAGATAGACAGGAATAAAAGTGAAAGGTTCCACTACTGAAGATTGATGAAGGAACCTGACCATGCCTGCGAAAACGTCAACACAAAAGGAGGAAAGCCCGCAAGAGGGGAAGAGGGCTGTTCCACTCCCATCATCGGGGTGAAGAAAAAATCCAAAGCGGTCAGGGGAAAGGAAAAGTTCCACATACTTCGGAGGGTAAAAAGGTGACCTGTAAACCTCATACCAAAAGCGGGAAATTTGTAACAACCAAAGAAACTGCAACCCTAATGCCGGACTCCAAAAGAAATACTGTTCACTTGACAGGAAGTTTTTTTGACCAGTGGATCCTGGCCAAAAAGCATTCAAAGCTTATCTAACCCGAGGGAGGGGATAAAAACGTGCTACCAACAGCACCTATGAAACGAATAAGGAAGCCCACTCATATAAGAAGGAACGTATCCCTCTAACACAGCCAGATAATCAAAAAAAGAACAATGGATGCCGCTAAGCTACTCAGCGTTTCTATCAGGAAGGGGATTATATGTACTGCGGGATATAGATTGGAGAGGTAAAAGAAAGAAACGCGAGAAAAGGGCAATAACAGGGAAAGAGGGATGGAAGACGTTAATCTTCCTCCATCGTAAAAGGGGGAAACGCCCTCGCGCGGTGCTGAAGCTGCTGGCCGACGCAAAGTTTTGGGGGGTCCCCCCCCACCCCCCCCAAACCCCCCCAACCCCACCACAACCCCCACCCCCCACCCAACCCCCACACCCCCCCCCCCCCCCCCCCCCCCACCAAAAAACAAAAAAAAAAAAAAAAAAAGTTGGGGGGGTTGGGGGTTGGTGGGGGGGGGGTGGGGGTGTTGTTTGGGGTGGGGGGGGTTGGGGTTGGGTGGTTTTGTGGGGTTGTGGTGGTTGGTGGCACCCCCCCCAACCCAAAAACCCCCACCCCGCCCCCCCCGCCCCCCCTACCCCTACAACCCCCCACACCCCCCCCCCCCCACCCCCCCCCAAAAAACCCCCCACCACCCCCAACCCCCACCCCCCCCCACAACCCCCCCACCCCCAAACCCAAAAAACAAAAAGAAAAACGTACCCCCCCCCCCCCGACCCCCCCCCCCCCCCACCCCCCCCCCCAATCCCCCCCCCCCCCCCAAAACCAAAAGAACAAAAAAAACCCCTCCCCCCCCCCCCCACAAAAACCAACCCAAACCCCATACAAAAACAACCCCCCCCGCTCCCCCCAAACCAAACAAACAGCCCGCCCCGCCCCCCCCCCCCCCCCCCCACCCCCCCCCCAAAAAAAAAAAACCCCCCCCCCCCCCCCCCCCCCCCCCCACCCCCCCCCCCACCCCCACAAAACGCAACCCTCCCCCCCCCCCCCCAACCCCCCCCCACAAACAACAAACAAAAAACCCCCCCCCCCCCCCCCAAAACCCCCCCCCCCCACCCACCACCCCAAACAAAAACCCAAGAAAAACCCCCCCACCCCCACCCCCCCAACCCCCCAGAAAAAACACCTTGTTGATTTTTATTTTTTCTTTGGTTTTTGGTCCAACTCATTTACTTCTATTCATTTCAAGGAAGGAGGCACCAAAAACCCCGCTACTGGCCGTGACCTGATCATACAGAAAAACCTTGAGTAGTAAAATAATGAAGTAACCGCTAACAATTTTTTCTTGTAAGAGAACAAAAAAGAAGCCCGTCCATGATTTCTTCCTTATTAGTGTGCAGACATCCGGTCAGCCCTAAGGCAAGGGGAATCCTGTCAGAAGAGTGAGTAAGAGACCGCAGTGTACAGAATTCGACTATTTTTGGCAACTTGTGTATCTTTAAGAAGAAAAAAAGACTTAGCGTCCGTGGACCGGTCACAAAGCCAACCTAGGAATCCGAACACCAGACGATACAAGTACCAAGGCACCCAGCTCGAACCGGCTGTAGCATCACTCAGAGAGGAAAAAGGGGCGGTTCCTAATTGAATCGGAGACCTGCCATGTAAAACTGCGGGAAAAATCGTCCTCTTGAGAACGAGGGGCTGGACGTGTCCGCCGGGGGGAAAACCGTAGTGTAAGAGACAAAAGGCCATCCTGAATGAGAGTTCGGGACAAAGCACGTGAAAAAAGGACAGGCCGAGCGGGAACAGCTGGGGTCGGTGGGCGGTCCGGGGGAAACCGGCCTTAAATCTTTGGGGGTACACGTACTGCTCAATGGTCAATGTCACCAAAGCCTAACCAGAATTTCTCGTGAGTGTTAAACCAAGGGGGAATGAGTTCAACGTACGTGCGGGAGCTTATCCACCCTCTTAAGGGGAGGGGAACCTCCCGGGCAAAGCGACAAGGGGGGAACGGAAATTGGTGGGTACGTTCTCCTGAAGGTTTGCAGGGGCTCGTTTCCCGGGAAAGCCGAAGCTTCTTGACGATCTCGGAGTGTCTTATGAAGAGGCGGTCGGGAATAATGAGGTCCATCAGTTTCTCTGACTTCCCGGACCGGGTGTTTTCGTTTGCAAAAAAGGTCAAAAATCTGTTGGAGACCGGGCCATACGTGTAAAAGTGGGGGGTAAACCGGACACAGAAAAAATGACCCGCCCTGACGGGGGGAGCCCGGGAAAGATACGAAAACCGAGGTCACCGAAGTCGGCCTTCGTAAAATGTTGAGTCCATGGGACAGGAGGATCTGTGAGACAAAAAACCAAAACTGTGCTGCAAACCAGGATCTTCCAACGGGTTTCCTGCAGAAAGAAGCTTTGGAAGGCGAACGGTAAACTAAAAAAGTACGAGGGTAGGGGGCAAAGAATCAGGAAGGTCGGCGAGACGGCCGAAGAAAAGGAGGAAAGGGGATAACGTTTGTAAAAGACTTTCCATCACGAAGCTCATGTGTACACAATGTCGGCCAAGTCCAAAGGAGGGACGTTACAAGGTCAATCCCATCCCTAAAGGACCCAAAGAAACTTAAAACCAAAGGGGGGGCCAAAAAGGGAAACGGCATCCGAAGAAAGACATAGCCCCTGACGAAATTCCTGGATGCAGTCCTTGCGGCAGGAATTTCAGGGAATCAAGCCCCTATTAACATAAAAACAGGAAAGTGGACTTTCTGCTCCGGTTCCTCAAGTTCTCCTTCAGGCAGATTAAACCGCCTTTGTACTACTGACGCTCTTGGCCTCTAAAGTCCCGGAAACGACAGCGACAGAACCTTATTCCTCCAAAGAGTGGAGGGAAGAGAAAAGGCACGAGGACTAAAGAAGTCTCGTCGAGACCGTCCAGAAAAGAGAGGTTCTTAAATAAAAAGAAACGGCAAAAAAAGACAAGACGCTGGACCTACGGGGACTCGAAAGTCTAAACCACCCAAAAGTCCGGATCGTGCCCTGCCCTGAACAAAAAGAACTTCGTGACCGAACAGAATAAGCACCGAAGAGCATCGGCGGGGAAGGGCCCAACAAAAAAAAAGGCCTCCTATCCTCACAGAAAAAAAAACTCTTCCCAAGCAGCTCCGTCCCAATAGAAAGAAGAAGGGAGAAGCCCAGACGAACTTTCATCTAGAAAAGAAGATTCGAATGCTCGTAAACAAACAAAACAAGAAAAAACCAAAAACTCACCAACAATGCAAAGGCTCCCTGAACCACCCGGCTGGGGGGCGGAAAAAAAGATCAAAGATCATTCACGCCAGAAGAACTGCCGTACCATACGATCGCCGCGGCAGACCTTAGGGTCCAAAGGAGTGAGGCACTGAAGCCGCCCAAAAAAACCGCGCCGACCCTCGAACGGATTAGACTCGGCCAGGTGAACCCTTGCAGGCCAGACGAAAAAAGGCCTCTGGTCCGGAGGCGATAAGGAAACCACAATTGAAGGCGACCATCCCGCGCCGCCTGCAAAACCAGCAAGACCGAGACCAAACTAAGCCGGCGGCTGTTGTAACGGCGAGAGGGAAAGAAATGAGACCTCGAATACCTGCGGCACCAAAGAGGACCAGCCAAAGACGCTATGGCAAGGTTCAAAAAAACGTTAGCAAAAAAAAAAAAGAAAGAAAGAAAACTGAGGGGGCCAGGGACCAAGGAGCGGCAATCTCTGTGCTTTTACGTCCTGTGGTGGAAAACCGAAGGGAAGGAGGGCGACTGGGACCGAGCTGACCTCTGGAGATCCTATCCACCAGAACGAGGCAAGGAGGGGGGGAAAAAGGTCGAGCGACGAAGACTCCAAGCAAAGGCCCTTCGCTGGGGTATCGTATCAAGAGGGAAAGATCGCGGCTGTGTCGTCGGAAAATTCTTGACCCCTGGCCCGCGAGAAGAAGGAAGGAAGAGAGGGGACGCTTGGCTGGCGAGTCAGGAGCCGAAAGACTGCGGTACCATACGGACGGCTGAAAGAAGGCTTCTTATCGATTAATACCTGCGCGGAGAGGGAAAGCACTCTTTATCGGGGGGGGGGCAAGAAAACTCCACGGCTTGGGAAGTCGGCAGTACAGAGAGGGAATGGTGAGCCGAAGGGAACTTGCGTTAAGCGAAGAAAAAGAAGCATGATCGCGAGGAAGGGGGAAAACTAAACAGGAAGTGGAATGGGACAGAGTAGGGGGTGGAATTTTCAGGTTGATACCGTAAGGGGGGGGGGAGGCCAGGTCCCGCCTCTCTCTGGAGGTTATTGTTCAATCATCGTGAGGAAAGGGTCCTTTGCGTGCGGGGGAATCTCAAAAGAGAAAGTGCGGGAAAGGGTTGTTGACCGAGAAGCCGCCAACGGGAAAGAAAGAGGGGATGCGTGCGTCCTTCCCGAAGGGGCTTCTAATATCACATCGAGAGCACCGGACGGGGGTGAGACTAGAGAAAAGAAGGAATACCTTTGAAAAAGGGGTTAGTCCTTCGGAAGGGAGAGGGGGCCGCAACCTCGATATTCAAATATCCATTAAAAAAACGAGTAAACGACCGCTCGAAGGGGGGCACCGGAAATATTTGCACCTGCTCCGACATACGGGGGAGCAGCCGGCATGCCTGCCCTCCTGGACTGTAAAGGCGCAGCACGGAACGAAAGGAGACGGTACGGTCGGCTAAAAACAGTCCCCGCCTGGCTGAAAAAAAAAAGACAGACTTTAGCGCTTTTCATTAACAAGGGTAAGCGTCCAGCGGGCCTCCAACTGGGGAAAAAGGGTAATTCGGGGCCGCGAAGGCGGTATACCCGGGCGTGACACTTAATCCTTTGAAAGGGCCGGGAAGGTTCCAAGCCAGCAGGGCGAGGAAAATGTCAATGGGAAGTCAGAAGAAAGGGGGAACTCCCCTTGCCTAAGCGGGGCCCTTAAGGCCAGGACGAAAGGATGGACGAAAAAAAGCTGCCTTGGGCGGCAGAAGGAATATCAGTGACCCCCAGGAAAAAAACGGGCGATCACAGCAAGCCCAAAAATTCTCCGAACACAAAAAGAAACATACCAAACAACAAAGGAGACTCTGTGACCGCGAACATCTATGTAACAAGGAGAGCAAAAAGGCAGTGAGGGTGCTGTGTGGGGGGATGAAACTTCTTAGTGAACGGAGCTTCTAAACAGAGAAGGGGCTATCCACTTTGTCTTCACCAAGGACACAACACCTTGCAGCCGAACCGTAGGGGTTGCGCAGCAAAAATCCGAACTCAAGAAGGAGAAAGAACCCCCTTCCCAGGAAAAAAGTGGCGTCTGGGGGGCGGGCATATCCCCTTCACCACAATCAAATCCAATTCGACCAAAAATCGCTGGCGGAACCCGCCGCGTGCCGCGGACGGGCACAAAAAAAAAAGAAGGGCCTAGCAGGGGCAGTTCTGGTAAGCAGGGGAACGTCCACTAAACGAGCGAGGCTGGGAGGAGAGGAACCCTCTAAACACGAAAGGGGGAAACACCACGGGAAGGACTATACAACCTGACCGAAAATGAACACATCCAAGCCTTCAAAGCTCGCGACGGTCCAAGGGGGTCCCGGGGCCGGGCAAAAACTCCAACGGAAACGGGAGGGGCGGACCCCCACGACGGTCAGAACCGCGGCCACCGCACAGGGGGCGTCGAAAAGCGGAAGCCCAACAAAAAAACGCAAAGAACCATGGCGCGACGAAAAAGGGGGCAGCCAAAGCAAGCGTCCGACAAAACCCGAAGGGACGGCAGTGGAGAACGAGAACAGGTGGCGGATCGGGGCCCAAGGAGGTCATGTCGGGAGAGGAGGGTCTTCTTTGTAAGAAATCACAAAATGAAATAAAAAGAGGGCAGGGGTTCGAATGCCGATAACGGGCAAATAATGTTAGTGGGACTACGGGATGAGTATCCCAAAAAAAAGAACCCGCGGCCTGAACCGAGGCAGGTGATGACCTCTGGCTGTGGAAGAAAAGACAGCAGATCCACATGAACGTGATTGGGGGGGCCTTTACTTCAAAAATCAAACCGCAAAACCGGCTGGCTGACTGTAATCGAAAAAAACGGGGGAAAATCTCTCGGTTAAAGACCTTTCCCCGCAGCGGTTTGTCTTTCATCGGAGGACCCGCCCTCAGCAAAGACATGTAGGCCAAATCGATCCGAAAGACCTGCACATGTCAGAAAATCGAGGTCGCGGCCGAAAAGGGCTCATCTTGAGGAGCCCACAGAAAATTAAGGGGTCAAGAGAATCCAAAAGGTTAACCGTGTAGCACGACCCCCTACCGTAGCGAGGGGACAGGGTAGGGGCTAACCAAACTTGACGACGAAAACGACTGCAAAAAAATAAACTAGGAACAACCCGTCTAGGACCCCGGAGTAAAAAGCCGACTCTGAAACGGTGAAAGCGATGGCGTGGAAGAAAGCGGCTTCCATTTGCTGCGCTGTGGCTTCATAGTCGGCGGTACCTCGGTGCGGCCGGGAGAAGGGTTAAACTAGTGGGGGTGCCTCTACGACGCGAATGAAGGATGCATCTCGAGAGGGGAAACCTAACCTTTAAAAGTGCGGAAGCAGCTCGTAAAGAGGGGGGCGTTAGCAGGGGTTTAAAGAAAGAAAAGGGGGTTTTCAACCGGAACTCAAGTCATCACGAAAAAAAGAAGCTACGGGGCCGGGAAGAAATCCCCAACGTTAGGGGGGGAGGAGGGAAAGACCGAGGATTTGAAACCCGCCCGGAAGGAGCGGGTGGAAGCCGCGATGGTGGGGTTGACGTCGGACAAGGGGAAGGAAAAAATAGAAACCCTAAGAAAAAGATGGGCTTTGCCTGTCCGGAGGCTGGGAAAAGGCGGTGAAACGAGAGGAACCCGGTGCTCGCCTAAACGGACCGGTGGGGTGGTCGGGTCCGCACGACTCCCACGGCTATGTTCGCCGCAAGTGTAAATATTGCCCTCCTGACACCAACAAAACGGACAAAAAGCCCACCTGGGATAAAAAGGACCTAAGCGTCTTTCACAGCTGCGGAGGCTGTGCTGTGTATGAAGTGTCCGAAGTCGTCTAAAAAAAGGCCTAAGGAAAAGGATCACCGCGGGCGGAAGCAGCAAATAGGTAATCGGCGGCCAGACAAGACACCAGACATCTCTGAGGTCTCTGACAGGAAACAAAGAAGAGGGAAGGGGGGAGCGGTGAGATATTCAACGCAAAAGCGAAACGTAGGGAACTTCAAAGCCACTGGTCAACAGGAGGAAGAGTACCTTGGGAATAAAACCGCCGAAGCTGGCCCCATGCAAATTACCAACTAACCAAAGTAAAAACCACGCCGAAGTGACAGAAGCATAAAAAACTAAAGGCCTGGGGCGGACTGCTGGTCCCGGATGCCACGAAAAAGACCGCTCTCGGAAGAGTAAGGAACTGCGCCTTTTCCGCAATGGAAAAAAGAAGAGATGCACCGAGTTGGTCGACAGCAAAAGGGGGTCTCGTGGAATTGCAAGGAAGGACGCCCGTCCTCGACGCGTACTAATGATCAGGCCTGGGCGCTCTATTTGCGGGAAAAAAGACCGAAAAGGACTAATAACGGAAGGCGGCCGAGACCGATCACCCCTCACAAGGGAGCTTAAACGAACGGCAGTGCATGAGCACGGCCCCCGCTACTAAATTCAAAAACGGCAGAAAAGAGTCGGGAAAAAAAACAACCCTAATTCCCTTGGATAGTGGCCGGAAAGAAAAAGGCCCCTTCTGAAATTCAAAGAAAAAGCCTGAACCCTCAACCGCATATATTCGGTACCTGGAAAAACAAAACACAGGCACCTCACACGCAATCAAAAAAACACAACAACATGGAAGCAATAAGTATCTTTAGTGAAGTGCCTTGCGATCAATGAGATTCGCGAAGAGAAAAAATCCAGCGCCAAACCCAAACCGGAGCGTGCAAAGGAACAAACCGCCCGGGAAGAAAAGATAAAGAGGCCTTCATGCGGGCAGAAAAGGACAATCGATCGACGAGGCGGGCAAAAAGGGGAAGTTCCCAAAAGGCGGGGAAGCATCGACAAGAAAAACCCGCGCAAACCGCAGCGGAAAGACGAAGTCGACCCGCAAAAGAAAACCTGGCGCCAGACGAAAAAAAGTCATCTCAAAACTTGTCCGGAGGAGAATAAACGAAACAGCCCGCAGGGGGCCTGAGGGGAAAAATCAAAAATTGGCCGGAAGTAACTGCCTCTCCAGCAGAACAAAAAACGACAGCGTAGGGGGTCTAGAGGGATCAGAGACTCCAAAAAAAAAGCAACATGCTGACACCCCAGCGTCCAGCCCGCAAGAAAGATTAAATCGCAACGCCGCAGCGTGAAACTCACCACACCACGGGTCTTAGGAAGATAGATAGCTGCGCCCAGAGAAAAAGTAGTCCATCGGGCGGAAGAGATGGGGTGAGGGGCCGGCATGGTCATTCGAGTTCGCCTGACAGAAAAGAATCTTCTCGCCACCAGAAGCTGAATTAAAAACCGGGAGAGAGGGATGGGGGAACCGGCAGGCCACGCTGGAAGAGAAAAGGAGCTTGCGGAGATTCGTTGCTAACACACGCCTGGATGGTCGGAGGGAGAAAGGACTAAATAACTCTTTCTAATAAACCTGAGGCGAAGAGAAGGTGGAGCTCTGGGACTGAGGTCGAAAAACCGGAAATACGGACTTGGAGGTCCCCGCCACCGCAGGAGTAGCGGAGCAAGCGCTGAAAAATGATCGATCCAGGCCACGACCCTCCCGGAAAGGGACCTAGCAAAGCGGAAAACTTTGGTTGCAAGGCCGATGCCTCTTGAGTTGAACAGAAAGAAGTCTTAATGGAGAAGGTAGAGGGGCGACTAAAGATCCTTGAAGGGTTTTACGCGCTGGGGTGAAAATCTTGGTTTGTGAAACTGGAAGGTTTCGGAGAAAAGTACCGAGATCGGTCTGGGAGGGTCCTGAAAAGGCTCGGTCAAGCAAAGGGGCACTTGAAAAGCAGGGACCATAGGCAAAGGGAAGAAGTAGGGGGGCTTGAAAAAGGAAGCCAGAAAAACTGAAGGGTTATGTCAAAAAAAAAGGAAAATGCCCTTCCGGATGGGTCCGGAGGAATATCACCTCTCCTTTTCGATGTGAAAAAAAAAGACGAACGAAGAAGTAGTATAAAATGAAGGGGGGGAGAGGGGGGAAAAAAGAAGAGAGAGAGGGATCAGGGAAGCAAGTCGGGACGTTCGACCGGGAGTCTGAACACCGAGGGCTGAAAAAAAAAATCGCAAACAGCTTTTTAACCGCGGCAGGCTGACAACTACGGCGGGAAAGGGGGGGCGAAAAAAAAGGGGACACGTAGCGGAACTGTAAAAAAACTTCATTCAGAACCGAAGGTAGGGCCCGCCGCCAGGCCTGTATCTCTTAAGGAGGGGGAAGGACTGAGGCCAGCCTGGCCTGCCACGTTGTCAGGTGGTAATAAGGGGACTCGTCGGCGTGAGGGGACAACCCTTCACACGCCGGGAAGGCAGGAAGACCACAGGGGGGGCGGCGTAGGATGGAAGGGAAAAAACTTATGAAACCGAGGTCCTTAAGGACGAAATGACAAGACCAGCGGCCTGGGGGCAAAACTCCTATTCAGGACACAAATTACAGCCAAAGGGGGTCGGAACCCCCCCAAAACTTGAAAAACTAAAAGGAGTGGTCAGACCACCGCACAAGAATCAGAGTGACAGATACCAAAGCGAAAGGCAAAAAGTCCAGTCAAAGGAGGAGTAGGAAGATTTGAAGCTTGGAAAGGCTCTAACAAGCTTTGCGAAAACGTGCTTGCACGACAAACACCCACTGGCAAAAAAAATATCACGTAGGGGGTCAAGAAAAAATAAACACGCCTGGAGAATAGAGATCCACTACAGCATTCCACTGCAGATTTCGTTCTCGGTAAAAAAAGAGACAGCCAGAGACCGAATAAAACACCATCGCAAAAAAAAAAGTCATCTTCTTTTCAACAACGGGCCGATCAGATGGCAGCAACGGCGGGGACGCAAAAAATACCAGCCCAAAAGGGAGGTGTCGGGCGAAGGGACCCCAAAAAAAATCGAACACGCCAGTTACAACGAGGAAAACCAATGTCAAGTACATAAACAGACACTAACGGGGAACAAAAAGGGGGTCCAATTTTCTAAGGGGAAAAAATCCTCATGAAGGTTCTTGCCTAGCGGCCAAAAGGCGGCGTTCCACCGGCACCAGGCCAGAGCCAGGATAAACCTCCTCTGCAAAAAACCCAAAGAAAGAAGGCCGCAAACCGAGGACGACCCCTCTTGCCTCAAAACGGGGGGGCGGTACGCGCCGGAAACTCGCATCGTGGGGGATAGGGGGGAATTGAAGTGAAAGTGGAAAATTCGGGAAAATATAAAGGAAAGAGCTAAGGGATGGTGTCGATGAAACACTAACAGGGACCAAGAGTTCGATTTATAGTGGGAAAAATGGTACTTTAGCTGACTGGATCCCATTAGAAACCCTTGAGGGAAAAGAGAAAGAAAAGCGTCTGATGTGGTCTGGTCAAAAAAACGAAGAAAAAAAGAACATCAGTACTTGGAGGGGCTATTGAAGCAGCTGAAGACCCTTCTTCTGGCTAATTAAAGGGATCAACAAAACAAAGAGGAGAGAATATGATCCAAAGTCACGTAAAAAAGGGGGGGAGGGGAACGGGGGCTCCAAGGAAATCATCACCTGACCCGCCGAGGGAGGCCCTGATGCGTCGGCATAAAAGGACCTCATCACGCTGTCCGGGACCGGGACATGAACCGCTCCCAAAGTCGTGGTCCCAGAAAATCTTGGGGAAAGGTTACAGGAACGAACCGACCGGAGCGGAGGCCGGAGTAATCGCGCCACGCCGAAGGACCCAGAATCACTAAACCCGCTCGAAAAGACTCTCGTAGGGAGCGGCCGCAGGGGCGGGCCAGGGAGTTGCCTGTAGGGATCAGGGGAGGAAATCATAGGCGCAGGAAAGTACTCGGTCTTCCTGGGGGGGGGAAAAGTATACCTGCCGAGTGGGAAGAATAGCCGCCGAATTCAGTATGCTCGGAAGCGATTAAACTTATCACTCGGGAGAGCAGGACACGCCACGGAGTGGGATGGGAAAACCTTCCGCATGTTGGAGGGGGGGGGTTTCAACCTTTCTCATGGGGTCGTCCCGGACAACGACACGAAAAAGACGGTCCCTGGCCTGGAAGAGCCAACGAAGGTTCGTTCGGAGGGAGAGGCCCTCTGATTTATGGGAAGCAAAAACGCGGTCGGTGGCATCCTCTGATGGGGAAGTTCAGGCAGCCGGTGAAGTGCGGGCAAACGGCCCTAACTGAACAAAAAAAAAAAGGTTCCTTCGTGGTCATAGGAGGCGAGGCGGCGGTAACGCTCTGGCCTAAGGAGCTCAAACTGCCCGTGGGGGGAATGCACACCAGGGGCTCAAACCACGGCGTTGGAGAAAAAAATCTTTCACTAATTAAGCCGACACACCACAATGGTAACGCCCGGAATGGCTGCACGGAGCTAAAACGAGCAAAGTAAAGAGCGTCGGAATTCAATGGTATTAACAAGTGTAAGTAGGCTACGGAACAGTCATTTCCCTTTATGCAGCCCGGTTCAGCAAAAGAAAGGTCCTCTCGGCTCCTGTCAAAAAACCGCTTTGTATGTCCTTCCTCAAGGTCGCGGCAGTCCTGTCAACTCGGCTTAGGTTTTTTGGAGAAAGAAAGGTGAGTTGAAGGAAAAAGAAACCTCCCTTGTGGGGTCCCAGACCTTTTAAAAGGGGAAAAGTAAGACGGGGCATCAACGCCGACTCTTCCCCATTAAGAACTGACCAACCGTGCCCTCACTTCTGGAAGGAATAGAAAAGACAAATATGGCTACGGGACTTCTCAAGATGGCCTCTAAGAATACACCGATAGAACATAGCGATTCTGAGAAGCAGGAGGGAAAGCCAAACGTAAAGCCCTCTTTTCAGGAAACTGCACGCGGGTATAGGTGGCTCTAAGGAAAGTTAAGACTAGGCTGAACCTGAAGGGGGGGGGGGGAAAAGAGATAAAGTCTTTAAAAAGGCGACGTGGGACTAAAGACACGTTCGGAAAAGACCGAGACACCCGCGCCAGCGAGGATTGCGCAATGGACTACAGGCCGAAAGAGGACAGACACTAAAGACGATGAAGGCAAGCTGAAAAACGCAATCCTAGGTCTCCCCCCCAACCACAAAGTACTGAATCCGTGGCCGAGGGGCAAAACACAAAGGAACAGGAGACGACCAGACTGAAGTCCCATACCACGGAACTAATTAACCAAAACACAAAAAAGCGTCCTCACCACCTCCAAACACCCTGTAAACCAGCTTCAGGACAATTATCAAAAACCAAACACACACAGGGCAAAAAAAAAAAAAAAAAAAAAATCTTGATCCTCCCATACAGAGGGAAGGACGATAATGAAATTCTCTGAGAAAGATTCAAGATGAAAAGACCGGACACAAAAAAAAAATAAGGTCTCAAAAACAGGAAAACTGAATGGGGAGGGGGGAAAGGGAAGCCCCTATACAGGATCATAAAGAGCCGAGAATCTCAGTAATAATCGATCGCCAAGGCGAGAAATTATGTCCCTCTTCCGTTAGGACCTACTCGCCTAAACCGAGAAAGAGACATCACCAAAAATTATCCAGAAAAAAAAGGAACCTTGCTCATACTAAAAAAGAGATCTGGAGACGACGAGAAGACCCACTACAGGGAAAGGAACAGAAAGCCGGGCCCCATCCCAATAGGACCAAGGAAAAACACAGCGGCTTGTGTCTCTTCGGGAAAGAGAATAAAAAAGCCAGGATGGACAGAGA
>Ga0179591_1311293_pt1 | contig 14547 bp, 24 predicted proteins | sample CZOMad2_1_08_16f_FD_182891 | JGI IMG/M metagenome (GOLD analysis project Ga0179591, IMG submission 182891) | Vadose zone soil fungal communities from Angelo Coast Range Reserve, California, USA - CZOMad2_1_08_16fungal (PacBio error correction) | ecosystem: Environmental > Terrestrial > Soil >...
GGTGGCTCGACAATGGGGGGAAAGAAAAAAAAACACGGACGGCAGCGCCAAGCCATGGGCCCGAATTGTAATGATAACCCAAAAGTCGGCACGCATCAAGCCTCGACCTGTGGGCGGGGGTTGAAGGAGAAGGGAAGACTGAAAGGGAAGAAAAAAAAGAAAAGGAAGATCTATTACTAATCACAACCATGACGACCCCCTTTGGGTCGAGGGAGGGGGCCCGCAGGAGCAGGGGGACAACCGGAGAAGGGGGGGGAGAATAAAAAAAAAAAAGGGGACCACAAAGTTTGTCCTTTTTCAGGGTGGTGGCAAAGTAATTGCACCCCATCAGCGCCTCGAAAAAAGGCGGAAAGGGGGGTTAAAAAAAAGAATGGGGACGGTCCCAACCTACAATCCTGAAACCCTTATCAAATGGGGGACGCTAAGGTCACGCCAAGGCAAAAAAAAGGTTCTTGGGTCATAAAAGGGGGGAAGACAAAAGCCGAGAACATTGCCCGCCGCTGGATATAGTTGGGGGGGGGATTGTCTACAAAAAACAAAACGAGGGGAAGAAGAAATCGCAGAAAGTTACGCGAGGAGAGGGAAAGAAAACGCACCCGAAGCGATTAAAAAACATCAGGGAAAAGGACGGAGGGTGGGAGAAATAAAACGTCTCCAGTCAGGACGGGGGCCAAGGGACATTCACGGTCATAAAACTGCAAGTCTTCCGAAACCTCTCCGCGTTGGGGGAGCAAAAAATTTTCATCAAAATGGGCAGGGGGACTGGAGAAAAATGGGAGAAGAGGGGTGGGGGGGGGCCGCCTCCGGCCCTGAAGGGGATTTGGGTGCAACGGATATTTTGTGGGTAAAAACGCAGTCTGAATTTCAGAAAAAAAAAAGGGGAAGGAAAAGAGAAATAGTCTTACCCTTTTTTTGGTTCGGGAGAAAGATAAGCCGGGTTGTCAAGATTGGGGTAAAGTTAGGGGGTGGAAGAAAGAGGAAGGGACAGGAGACTGGTAAACAGATGTCCAATTCGACTGGGAGAGACAACTTTCCGGCCATGGTCACACAAAGGGGAATCAGTCTTCCACGGACCGCGAGTCACGATAGGGGAACGCGAAAGAAAGAAGGAAAAGAAAAGCCCAATTCCCAAGTAAAGTTTGATGGGAAAGTCGCGCCCGAAAACAGTCATCTTGACATCGGGACTGGCAGCCAACAAAAGGGAAAAACGAGGCGTCATCCGCGACAGAAAGACAAAGACTCCTGAACATAAGGGCCTGTCGGGGATTTAAAAGCGCCCCCCACAAGGGAGGACCCTTTTCTATCATCAATAAAGTGGTAGGGAAAACGCAAGGGGGGAGAGGATGGAGGAACAAAACCTCTCAGAGGTCAGCTTCAACTTGGTAGTCTCAAAAGTTCGATGGCGACAACAACAAGAGGGTGGTACCCGCACGCTAGGTCTAATCCCGGCTAAGACGAAAAGCCGCAAAAGGAATGGAATATCAGAAAAGCTTTAGTGTCGTTTGGGAAGGTCACACCGAAAACCGGGCATTGACCCAATATTGCCGCAAAGAAAAGTCAAACACTGAGATGAAAGGGGGTGGCAAACAACGGGGGAGCAGGCCGGCAATAAAAAACCAAATTCCTATAAGGCCGGCGGGGCAAACTGTGGTTTCAGGGGGGCCAACTATTGGAGGTAAGACCCGGAACTCAGGGGGGTACCAGGCATAGTATCAATCCGTTGAAGGGGCACAAGATGTGGGAGGTACCTCTCAGGGGGGGAAAAACAAGGGTGGGCGGGAAAACCCCCCTACATCTCATTGGATGAGAAAAACAAACCAAAAAGACAACAGGGAGGGAAAGTGCCGAAGGGATAACGAAAAAAAAGGGGGGTGCGGGAGGATTCCATGCCGAAAATGCTGGTGGGCCTTAAAAAAACAAGAAAGACGTAGGGGGGACGCGTTCAAAATCATCCCATGGGCAGTTGAAAACACGTTGTTTTCAAGGCAAGAAAAAGCAAGTCTCACAACTTCCTAACCCTTCGATAAACAAAAGGGCAGTCCTGCCAAAAGAGAAAAAAAGTCAAAAAAGCGCCTCTCCCTTCCCCCAACTGGGAAGCGGAAATCGAACCGGTTTGGAAGAGGGGAGCACTGGCCAGCAGGGTTTCAGGGAAAAAAATCTAGTCCCGCAATCCTTTAGCGAAGTAGGGGGGGGGTATGGATTCCGACTCGGGGGGGTTTCCATCCTAATAGCAAATTGCGGGTGGGGAAGAAGCGTAGGGAAAAACCCAGGGTTCGGGAATCAGCAAACGTAACGATGACAAATTAGTGTTTGTCTTCCGGGGCTCGAAAAGGACCAGCAAAAAAGAAACCAAGTGTGAACCACCCGCGGAAGGAACTAACTTGCGAGAGGGAAACCCATGGCAAGAACAACACAGAAGACCAAACCCAGCCCGAGAGGAGGGGGAGCGAAGAGCTGAACCTCGACGAATTTTCTGGGTAAAAAAACGGGCAAGGAAGGGGCGGTGCAGCGACAGGGGACAACGCCCTAGGAAAAAAGGGCCCTCATCCCATGAATTATGCGGACAAGCTAGGGGGAAAAACCACCAGAGGGAGCGCTCAAAATCGGGTCTTTCCGTCAGAAGAATGAAATAAGACCCCAAAGCGTTATATGGTCTTCGAGAAAAGATTACCGACCACCGTGAAAACCGGGGCGGCGTAACGGTTCACGGATCGCTTCGGGCAAAACAAAGGACTGAAATCGCGCCACCAAAAAAAATTCGGGGGGGGTGGGGAAAAGAGATCCAAAAAAAAACCACCCAAACAGTCTTAAAAAAGATAGGAGTAAAAGGAAACCAACAACCCCCAAACAAAAAAATTTGGCTCACTAAAGTTAAGAGGGGGGTACGCAGGGGAGAGAAGAAAAAAACGTAGAAAGGGTGGGTTATTGGGGTGTCTTTAAGACTGGAAGCCCCTCAGAGAACGCATTTGGGTTGTGGTGCCAATTCATGGTTGAATTCAGCCACAACGGGCGAGGGGAAAAAAATAGGTGCCGTTGGGGGTTTTCAACCCACACTCCAAAAATCAAAGAAAGCAAGGGAAAAGGGCGCCGGTGGCCGAAGTGGGGTTTTTGACGTGGGGCGCGCAAAAAACCACTTCCCGGCCAGACGGAATGCAAAGTCAAAGAAAAAGTTAGGGTGCGTGAGCCCGAAAGATAAAAAAAATGTGGGCTGGGTCGAAGGAGATACTGTTGTGGAAAAAAACATGGGCGGAAACTCATACAAAAGGCGGGAAAAAAACTGGGTTTTCAGGATTGGGGGGGGGTTTTAAAAAAAAGGGAGGTGGAAAGGTGGAGAGCCGGGACAAATAATCAAAGATGAGTTAGACCTGAGTCGTTCCAACGAACAAAAAAAAAAGGGTCGAGCCCTGGCCAGTCAACCAAAAGGAAAAGTCAAGGGCTCAGGGATTTTTTTAGGGGAAATAGAAGTAAGTTCATTATATATACAACAGGTCGATACGGGGAAGGCGGGAGGGGATGGTTTTTTGAAAACGGAAACAGTGGCGCCAAAAGGCAGGAATAAAGGGGTCAAGAGCCACAAGCCCTGTAGAAAAAAAACGCCAGGGCGCCTTTGCCCGAAATTGGGGGGTTGGGGGGCCGTCAAATTGATATCAAGAGGCGGATGCGCCAAGCAGGGAGTACCAGGCCTGAAAACCCTCTAAGGGGGGGGGGGGTTCCTGACCCCCCTTGGCTGCGGGGGAACGCGCAGACCTACCGTCTGGGGGGCAAGTTTTTAAACTGAATGCCAAAGCCAAAAAAAAACCGGGCAGAATGGAAAAAAAGAACATCGCAAAAAAAGGGACGAAATCCTTCGGTCCACAGTCAGCCGGGGGTTGGGAGTAAAAGGTCCCTGGGGGGGGGGGAGATGGAGCGGTCCGGCCAAAGTTGTTATTGTTTTTCCCTAAAAACGAGTAGAAGGAAGCCTGGTTCCCATAAAAGGGACTTTGGACGGGGGGAAAAAACCACGTCACGGACTGAGGTCGACGGGGGCCTTCTGGGGCCCCAAGGGGGGCGGATTGAGACAGGCTAATCGCAGTACGGCTTCCCCTTCCTGTAAAAAACAAAAGCAAGGCCGACAAGGGGACCCGAACGGACCTTTTTATCAGGGGGCCGGTGAGGATACAGGCCTGGTCAGGGACCGCAACGGAGAAGAAACCCTTTCCCCCCTTGATGGGGAGTGAAAGCCTTTTGCAAGGTCCTGGATTCGAGGAGGTATAAATCACGAGGAATCAAGGTGCGAAGCAGTAAACTGTGGGTTCGAATAATTTAAGCGAGGGGAGGCGAGGGGGGTCCACCATGACATCGAACCAGGGTCCCTTTGACCGACTGGGGATGGATCGGAGGTCTACGCCAGGGGCGATCTCGGAGGAGGTTTTAATTCCATACCGGACGGTCAGGAGGAGGGGGTCGGGCGCTCCGCAAATAGAGAGAGGTGAGGTGGGGCGTGTCCTGGTCAAGAGATTCGACGAGGAAATAAATCAATCTTTGCGTGGCAGAAGGAACCGGTTTTTGATGAGTCAAATCACCAGGATTGGGGAGGGGGGGCGTCCTCAATCCCCTGAAAGATCCAGATGAGTTATCTTAAAAAAGGGAAAGGAATAACATGGCAGTGGCTAACATGGGGGGAACATGGAAATTTATAATCTATGGAGGTGGGACCATACTGGGAGTACCCAAAGTCAAGAAATTACCGCTTTAGAATGAAGGGATGGTAGAATAATAAGACGACTAAAAACGATGGATGTGTGGGTCAGTTAAAGGTCCCTCCCGACTGATGGGGACTATTTCAGGAAAATCCTTCCGTTGGGTTGTCGGAAACAGGGAAGACTGCCCTCCTTACGCAATTTTTGTGACAGCCAAATGCAAGAATTGCCTGTTTAGTTGGAGACTTAAAGGGAGAACTTCACATAGAAGATTGGGCAAATTGGGGTCTGAACGCACCTCTAGCGGAAAAAAGATTCATCCTGTCAGTTGGAAAAGAAACGGAAGGGTTAGTGAAGGGATAGAAGCCAGCAAAGAACCACATCAAAGGGGATTGCCGAAGGGGCAGGGTTATAACGGAGGGGGGTGTGTGCGTGGAAGGGCCAAAAAGATCTCCACTCGGAGGGGGGGAAAAGAGACGGGGTAAGCGGATCGTTTGTGAAGAGCCAAAGCAGAAGGACCCGCCCCCCACGGGCCCACGGGGGGAGGGCGGGAAATGGTAGGGGTCCGAAAAACACGGTGCAGGGGGGAAAAAAAGGCAAGACAGTTGACTAGTGAAAGCCAGCTTTTACATGGTGTGACGACAGGGTTGGTAGAAGACATCGGAAGGGGGGTTAGCCCTATGCGCTTCAAGGTAACTGAAAAAGACAAAAATGGGTGAAAAAAAAAAGGTCTTGTGTCACTTGCCACGGGGGCACCAAACAAAGAATTCCCCTTCCGTGACCACCCCAACAAAAGGAAATCTAGTGTGTGTGAGACACGGTCATCGAGTTATTCTTTTGGTGAGACGTACAGGCCGTATAATGTAACCACTCCAGGGCTAGGAGGGGGGAGGAGGGGCTGTCCATTTTTGGTATCAATTGAGGCACGACCATTAGTTGGCTAGAAAACGTTTTCGGAAGAGTGTGCCGCCGGTGGTGCATCTTCCATCGGGGGGGGAGGGATGGTGTCGCATTTAGTTCCAGACGCAAACGAGGGGGGACACTCCTGGACAATAGGCTCATGGTTAACAAGTGTTTCGGTTTTTCGCTTACGGCAATCAACAACCAACACTAAGGGTAGTATAAAGAGAGAGAGCCAACTTGCATGACGGCCCACATCGGTCACACATAGTACGAAGGCTGCCTGACTTCATCACTTCAGGGACAAGACATCCCGGAGACAGGGCTCCCGAGGGGGTACGAACAGGGCATTCGGTAAAAAAAAAAAGAGACAATGTTAGAATAATTGGATCAAAAGGCGGACAGGCCATGCCGGAGAGGGACCCTGGCGGGGGAATATAAGACCCGACAAATTTGAAGGCCGAGGATAAAGCATAAAAAAAAAAAAAAAAAACATGGACCGCTCTTGTTCATCATCAGGGGCGCAGACGGCAACGAGGAAAGGAGAAAAAGGGGAACCCCCATGGAAGTAACAGTTGGGGGAAAGAGGGGGTCAGAAAAAAAAAGTGCCAACTACGCTCCTCCGAAGTCGAAAAGGGGCGTAAAATTTTGAAAAAATGGGGGGAGCAACCTGACCAATCCGTGGAAGAAGGACTGTGACTGTTAACACTGAGGTTCTGAGGTAAAAGAAAAGGGGCCATCAGGGCCTATCCGCCGTGGAACCGGACGAATGGGGGGGGGGGGAGGATGGATTCCACAAGAAGGGTGAATAAAGTTTGGACAAGAAAAATGAAAGGGACCGCAAGGAGATGACCTAAAAACGAAAACGACAGCGATTACAAACAGCAGCGGAAAAAAAAGGAGGGGGGAGTAGGGAGAGATGTTTGCAGGAAGAAACCTGCGACCTTTCAAGTGAATTTCAGGGAAAATGGGTCTGGGGAGAGAGGGGGGAACCAGGACCATTGAATTTTGGGAAAGTGAGGGAGGCACGAGGGGGGGGGAGAAAAAAGTTTGCACCCCAAAGGAATGAGGGGGAACCTTGGATTTGGGGGGAGGTTACAAGCCAAGGGAGAGAAAGGGCACAAGCGCAATAGTCTACAAGAACGGTCGTCAAACGGAATACGAAACAGCAGGGGGGGGGGTGGCAAAAATGGGGGGTAGTATCACTTTCTCGGGTTGTCAGTGGAGGGGGGGGAAAAAAAGAGGGGATAGGGGGACGCTAGCGCCAAGGACTCCATGGTCGAAGTGAAAATCGGAGCTGGGTAAAACAGAAGAGGGACCGGTAGGTAAAAAGAAAAAGGGAGGTCGAGCTGCATGAGACGGTCCCCAATGCCAATAAAGGGATGCAAGATCTATCTGCAAAAGAGTCGGAAAAAAAAAAAAAAATCTAAGCGGTAATGGGCAAGCAAACCGCCACAGGACGCGTACTCGGGGACAATCCAAAGTCAGGAAAAGCATGGGGCCGTGATGGGGAAAGGGGGAAAGTACTACATCTCCTTTTGAGAGAAGATCGCCGTTTAGTAAAGTGCACCAGTAACATGAGAAAGGAGTGTGAGACACCTCTAGAGCCGTCCAGACTGGAAAACAAAACTTCTTTGGTCCTACCCGTTGGGTGGGCAACCCAAACCTCGAAATGGTTGACCGAAAACCGGCTTCCGACCGAAGAGAAGGCACAAATGCGGAAATAAAGCAAAGCAGCGGGGGGGGGGGATGTTGCACGGAATTCCTCAAAACAAGGGGGACACGATCAAAAAAGGAGAGGGTGAAGGTTAAAATGTTTCAAGACAGGCCGCCGACAAAAGCAGCGATAGCCCGTAGAAAAGGCAAGTTGGTGGGGGAGGGAACCCACGCATTGGCGCAAAAAACGGGGGGAAAGTCTTGTAGGTCAGAAGCAGAGAACTGGGTTCCTGCCAGGATGGGGCGGTAGAGAGGTCGGCGAACAAGGGGGGGGCCGGAAACGCAAGAAGACAGCTCATTACAAACACACGATCAAGAGGAAATGAAGGAAGGAATCTGCCAACACTTTTTCTATAATGGTCAGGGAGAACCGGGCTGGTGGCCAGACGTGAACAGAAAGGAGGGGGGACCTCGTCCCAGAAATCAGATTGGGGTGCCCAAAAAAAAAAAGAGGGGATTGCAAAAAATGAAGGGACGAAAGGAAGGCCCACCGTTGCGTCAGAACTGGCCCTACATCAAAATAAAAAAAAAAAGAAAAAAGTCAGACTAGGGCGTTCACGGGGCAGGGGGGGGAAGCAGGAAGGTGAGTTACTTTCCATAAATCAGTTTGTCAGAAAGTATTATACATACCTGCCGAAGAGCTATTGTTGTAAGAAAACCTACAGAGGGAAGTTGACAACCACTCAAAAGATATATATCCCGGGAAGTTCAGGGGGGTGACGAAGGAGGTTCGAAAAGAAAAACCTGGCAGGGGAAAGAATCGGGCAGGAAGAAAGGGCAAAAATTCAGGGTAAGGGTAAGGGTTGAGAGACACCGGGAATCCACAAAAGAAAACAAATTGTTGTCACCAAAACCTAAAACGCCGGGGGGGGGATCGCCCCTTGGCCAGAAGTTTGACTCACGGGAAACAAAAGTAGCAGAAGAAACAAGAACATGAATAGAGTTAGCCGTGGTCCAAATATCTCCACCTAAGAATGGTTCCAGGGGGTAATCGTGAAGAAAAGGCGCATGGGGGGGGGGGGGCGCAGAGAAACACACTCTCCTGTTTACGGGACAAAAAAAACTCAGCAGAAAAGGCCCTTCAAAAGGATGACCGGAGTGCCGGGGTGGTTAAAACCACACCCCAGCAAACGAGAATAGGACCCAGGCAAAGTCACTGCATCGGACCCCACCATGCGGGGAGAAGGGGGAAGGGACCTTAAAACCGAACAACCCTGGCGTCAGACACCTGGGAGGAAAAAAGAGAGGAATCGCGGAAAATCTAATTTAAACAGAAAAGGGACGACAAAACAAACAAACACAAAAGAGATTAAAATAAAGGAAGGAGAAATGGGAGAATCAGAAAAGGGCGGCCTGAGACAACAGTTTATACTGAAAGCAGGGGACTGGAATGGTGGTGTTGAGGTTACAGACTTTCCCTCCCAGATCCAACGCAAAAGGGGTCCAATTGCATTTGGGGAAGCACCGTGGGGAGAGAGAATTCTGTCCGTTGGTTTTTGGGTTTCTAAGAAAAGAAGTACAAAGAGTGGAAAAGGAAGCGAATGATGTTAGTCCTTGGAAGGGAAAGGCTTGGGGGGACAAAAATGCGACACGGCAATCCTAATCAATACGTTTTCGAAGGGAGGGGTTCAGGCCAGAAAAAAAGGCGAAGGCTTTTTTCGGTAGATCGGGGGTGTGACAGACATTGGGCTGGAAACTATAAGAAGGGGGGCAACTTGGGTCTCGGGGTTCATTTGGGGGGTTTGAAGTGGGGGAGAAGGGGAGAGATCCCGGGAAAAAGGAGCAACGAAAATCAGGGGGTGATTACGGCCATCTGAACGACAACACCTTGCTACATGAAGGAGGAACAACCAAACTCTCAAGGGGATAATAAGGGGGATTGTTTGAAGTAAAATAAGGGGAAAGTATGACTTCCATTATATAAAAAAGAAGCCCAAGGAGGATAAAGGGGTACGGGAGGGGATATCGGGGGGTTGACGGAAAACAGCAAGAGGGGGAGAGGTCCACGAAAGGAAGACGGGGGAAGAGACCTAAGCCTTAGAATTCACTCTTTCCCAGATGGGAGGTTAAGATTGTTTCTTAAGAAAAAGGACGGAGATCAACGGGGAAGGGTAAAAAGGGACAAGCAAATGCCGGGCGGGGGAAAAAGACTCAGAAAAACTTTTGGGCCTGTACAAAGGGGAGTCGGGAAACGCCGAAACGAGGGCTTTCTGGGGAAAAAGGGGAGGGAAAAACAACAGCCGACAGGGTAGAAATGAAACAGATCAAGAAAACAGGGAATAACGTCTGCAAGGGACGCTGGCGGGTGTTTGGGCGGGGTTATAAAAGAAAAAAACGGGGTAAAGGAAATGGGGAGGGGGTGAACTCAGAACGGCTCCAGCCCAAAAAGGACAAAAACAGAAAGTAATCCCAGGGCCCGAAGCCCAACACACCTCGTCCGGTCCCTCACTGTGACGGCCACAAAGGTTGTAGACATGGAAAAAAAAAACGTAAAACTGAAAAACAACAAAAGTGACCGGGTCCAAAAACTCAGGCCGTTGAGGGTAGTGACTGAAACAAGAAAAAAAAAGGTTTGCACACCAGATTCAGGAGAGGGCAGAGTTTGCCCATGCCATGGCAACCAAAAGTCATGGAGACAGGTGAAACAAAACATTCCCTAAGTTTTGGGATAAATGAGAACAACCTAGGAGGATCATTGTTCACCTCACAGCACCGCTGTAAGCACTTGGAGAAAGGGAAGATAAAGATTCCATCCTGTTGGCTTCGCGGACCCTGTCCTGCGGAAACATCGAGAGGGGCCGCCAGCCGCTAGGGGAGAGAAGGGTAAAAAAAAGCTTAAATGGGGGAGGGGGAGGCTTTTTCCCGAAACAGGAGAATCTCCAGCAACTGGGGGCTTGGGTGTTCTCCACCGGTGAAAAAAAAGGAAGAGGATCTACTCTCAATGAGTAGTGGCTAAGCGATTGGGATAACCGGACAGGGGGAGAGGGTATGCTAATCGGTCTCGGGGATGGACATAAAACTTAAAAGTAATTTAGAGGAGTAGGGAGACTACGAAGGTAGATAAAGATGGACAAGGGTTCCTATCCGCGAATTGGGACCGGACCAGGATGGGGGTATGGTCTCAAAAACAAAAAAAACAATGAGAGAGAGAAATTAATGAGGAATGTCGGACCCTGAAGACTTAAAGATGAAAAAAAAAAAAAAAAAGTGAAAAAACACCCATGGTTGGCAGGAAAAAAGTTGGGGGGGATAGGAAAGTATGAATTACAACATCTGGGGCGAACCGAAAAGAAAGGTTTTTGGGTTTAGGGAGAAAAGACCCAGGAAATAAGAAACGAGGAGGGGGAGCATACGGTCCGCAACGAAAACGGATTGGGGGTATCTGGATAAGGACGGAAATTCCCTTGGGGGGACAAGTTTGTCTACCCAAAAAGGAGAAAGGGCCTAGGGATGGAACGGGGGCAAAGGGGGGAGAAATTGAGAAAGAAGTGAGAAAGGATGTGGGAAGACAGAAAAAAGAAGAAACGGACAAGAGTAAGAAGGGGGAGGTGGTATTAATGGGTCTGAGTACAGAGGAAAGGAAAAAAAAGCCAAAATCCGGGGGGGGTGTGCCTATGCGGTAGGGGAGCTGGCGTTTTGGAGGTTTGATGGGCAGAATCCCTCAGGAGGGAGGTATTCCTCCTGATAACCCCAAAGAAAAACGGGACAAGGTGGTGTGGAAAAAAAACCAGCTCAACCATAAGCGCTCGGGAAAATGGGGCAGGGGGGGAGCGCTGAAGGACAGGGAATGTTAGAAGAGATTGGGGTTGCGGGTAAAAGAAAAGGGGAGGAGGATGACACCAGAGTGGGCCAGTTTTTTTGACGGAAAGTGGGGTGGCAAAGACGCCAGAAAAAAAAGGTGGGGAGCGGAGGAGGTACAAAAAAGGTTTCTCAAGAAACAAAAAGGGACGGTCACCGGGGGAACGACCCTCAAAGTGCACATAGTCACAAACCTCCCTCCAAACAAACCCAGGGACAAAGTAAATAGAAAAATCTTCTTCTGGCTTGGGGAGGTGATCAAAGGCACCTCGAACAGGTCAGGGGGCGTTTAGTAATGAAACAGGCAGTAGAAAAAAAGAAGAAAGAAAGGTCGAGGGCGAATTGTACTTCAACTGTGGGGGTAACAAGTTAAAGGGAGGGGGAAGAACAGATTGGCCGAGACCGCCAAGGGGGGAGGCCAAATGCTCGGTGCTCGGGGGGAGGAATAAACTCACAGGGTGGGTGGAATTTCGTGGAAGTGGACCACCATCGGGCTAGTTCTAAAACCGGGATGGGAACGGTGCCGTGGACAACACAGTTGGGGTTCCACGGTAATCACGACTCACAAAAAAAAAAAGGGGGGGAAAGGAGTAGGGGGAAAAAGAAAGAAAAAGAGAGATACATCTAAATTGTCAACAAAAACAGAGGGGGATAAAGGCTGCAGGTAGGAAGGAGGAGGGGGCCATCCGGGACATCATAAAGCAGGGGGCGTGTCAAAAAAGAGTAACACTGAAAGGCAACTTGGGGAAACTACACGGGCTTTACAAAAAAATGGAGAAAATAGCCAAAAAAGAGAGGGCCTCCAATAGACCCGGACACATTTCTTGTGGGAATTAAGATCACGGGAAAGGTCACTAAAAATGCCAAAAAAGTCGTGAGGACGAGAAAGAAAAAAAAAAAATTACGCGCTTTGTCCATTTAGGTACCCGGAGAAGAAGGAACCGGGGGACAAGAAACTTTCCAAGCAATTCACATTTTGTGTGATTGGAAGGGGGGCAAACCAAAACGCAAAAGCAAGGACGATGCGGATTTTGAGACCAAGAAATGGGTTTCAATGACCATAAAGAATAGAAAACTGCAGGGGAGGGGACTTTTCGTTCCAAAGCTCAATTCGAATCAAAAACGTCAAAGGGGGGGGGGCGAAAAACGCAAGGTCCCGCAGTGGCCCGGCCGGACTGGAGGGAGCATGGCAACTATTTACGGTCATGTCGGAGGTGGAAAAGGGGAATCCCCGTCCAAGACGAAGGAAAAAAGACAAGAAACCTCACATCAGGAATGACAATTTAAAAAAGAAGGGGATGGGGGGGGGAGTGCAGGGGGGGAAAGAGGGTTTTTCCAGGAAAGGAGGAATTCCAGTATAAACACTGAAAAGGCGCAGAAAAAAAAAAGATGGTCTAAAAATCGGACCAAAAAAGAAAAAAAAGGCAGGTTTGGAACAAAGCTGGGAGTGGGAGGGAAAGTGGAGCAAGTTCGAAAAAGAAGGAAACCTTATGATTTTGGAAAAGAAAAGAGGGGGGGGGTGAAAGGGGAGGGGGAAGAAGAGGGGTATGATTGAGGAAAAAAACACCAACCGCAAAAGAAGAGTACCTCCGTTTTTTTGGAGGCGACGGTAAAGACGAAGCGGGTCGAAAATTTATATCCGTTATCGCGTGGGAAGGGGGAGAAAGAAAGGGGGGGGGGGTAAAGAGGAAATCGATCTCAAATGTCAGCCAAATGGTAGGCAACCGTGGGAAGTCTTGAAGGGGGGGGGGGGAAACCGCTTAGGGTATCTTGAAAGAAAAAGGCCAGCAAGTTTGGAAGGGGGGGACAAAACCCAAAGCGAGCGTGCAAACCGGAGGCGGGATCGACAAAGCGTCAGGATCAAACTTGCAGCAAAAAAAAACAAAGCCCGAGAAAGGAAAGTCGTTCAGCTCTCATCCAGCTGACTTTCAAATGAGGGGGGGGGACCGTCGGGAGGGAAAAAAAGGAGCAGCAAACGAACAAAAGCCTGGGGGGAGGGAGGAACCATCACATCAAAGGGTGGAGGGGAACGGCAGGGAGGAGAAGTAAATGGTTGACCAACCGCTCAACTAAGGTCAAAGAGGAAGTCTGTTCGCCAAAGTGAGGGCAGCAACCGATTCCCGAAAATGGTAAGGCCCCGGGCATCGGGACGAAAAGACGGCAAAGGCGGGAAAAGCGCAGCACTTTGATCCTCTTTTTCAGGAAGGATGAAGAAGAAAGAGAAGGGGGGCCGGAAAGAAAGGGGAAACCAACCGGGTAGGGTAAATGTTACCCAAACAAAGGACCGGGGCAGACCGGAAGGAACGGACAGACGGCCAAATTTGTGGCGCCGAAACAATGTTTGCCGCCCAGAATGGAAGCCAGGGGGGGGCAACGATCCAGCAAAAAAGTTGGGGAGGGCGAACAGGGATTGCGGTATCATGAGTCGGGGGGAGAATAAAACGTCGGCAAAGCGCAAGAGGAATGTATTCTTCAAAAAAAAACGCCAAAAAGAGGGGGACCCTGAAGAAGTATTGTCAACGGCAGTGAGGGGGAGGTCCAGTGCGAAAAAAGGCCGGGTGGGGAAAGTTCCCAGGAAAAAGAGGGGGGGGGGGGGGGGGCCGCGTTGACCCAACAGACAAGGGTCATGACCAACAAAGCTGGGGGAAAAAGACACCGCCTCATGGACGTCCACCAGAACCGACAGTCTAGACCTTCCTGACGGAACCCAAGCGGCAAAAAATAAGGGGAAGAGTGGAGGGGAAGGGAAGGGCCCGGAAAGGATAGACCGTTATTTCAGCCTGGGAGGGCTCCAAGGTGTCAGAAAAAGAAGAGAAATCCACGAACTCAAGGGGACAAAAAAAGGGAAGAGATGGGGGGAATAAGGCCTACTCGTATTTGGCAAAAAGAAAAAAAAAAAAGAAAGATAGAAAGGGGGAGAGTCTGGTTTAACGAAAGGCGGGAGGAAACAGGTGGGCGGGAACGAAAGGAGCCGGAACGAAGTTTGAAAATGACGTTTCCCCGTTTCAAGCTCACTGAGAAAATAAAAAAAAAAAAGTTTCTCCCAACGCTCCGGAAAGCGCCTTTCTATGGTGGTTTAGAACAGGGGTACTAAAACCCACGAAAAAAAGCCCATATCCGGGGAGGTTGGGGGTTGAGGAGAAATATCTCCCCAGCGACAGGTTGTCAGGAGGGAAAGTTGGGGTGCCGGGGACGATGGGGAAAAAGCGCACCCCGTGCCCCAGTCCACAAGGCCAGATCGCCCCAAGGAAAGGAAGGCTGGACAGGGCGGGGGTCAGCAAAGTTTTTAAAAACAGCACGGAGCAAGATCATCCATCAATGCATGAGGCAAAAAAAAAAATGAGGGAGAAAGGGCTAAATGTAACAATCCCCCAGTCGTTCTGGGCCCCAGGAGAAAGGAAAAAGGTCAAAACCAGAGGGGTAATCCGCAATGGTTCGTGGAGGTGAAAAGAGG
>Ga0179591_1219426_pt1 | contig 14543 bp, 7 predicted proteins | sample CZOMad2_1_08_16f_FD_182891 | JGI IMG/M metagenome (GOLD analysis project Ga0179591, IMG submission 182891) | Vadose zone soil fungal communities from Angelo Coast Range Reserve, California, USA - CZOMad2_1_08_16fungal (PacBio error correction) | ecosystem: Environmental > Terrestrial > Soil >...
CTGGTCCCAAAAGCGAAGTGCCCGTTTGAATTGGGTATTGCTGGAAAGAAAGATCTTCTGTGGGGGGGGGGAACTTAAGAGTTAGGGACCGGGCCGGGAAAGGCAGAGAGAGGGTCTATACTTTTGCCGAAAATAGACAAATCGGGCTGCGGGGGATGAAGGGAAGGGGTTGAATGAAAAATGGAAAGGGAAATAACTTGGCGTAATACGAAAACTCAACCAACACCCCCCGTGTCGGAGGGGGGGGGAAAGATCTCTCAAGGGCAAGGAATTGGAGGGCAAGGGTCTCCATTCAAACGTGAGGACTCATCTACTCATCGGGGGGTCTGAAACAAAGAGAGAACTGTATAGGGAAGGACGAAAGAAAAAATGGAAAAAAAGACGACATAGTGAGAATCAAAGTAAACGAGGAAAAAATACGGAAAATCTGTGTTTCAGGGATCGAAGAACAGGAGACAACGGGCGAAAGGGTTTCTAGCTGTAAAGACCTGAGCTCAGGCGAGAAGATACGGGTAAAAAAAACAACTAGAAAGAAGGAAGCCACGTCGGAAGGGGGAGACGACGCGTGGCGGACTCGGATTGTGGTGCGATCTACGACACGATCGAGGGACCCAAAACCCGCTCAGAGGAATCAGCAAGAAAACAATGAGAAGGGGGAGTCGTGGTAAGACAGACAGGGTGCATCGAAGGACTCGGCTCAAAGCGTTTGATGGGGGTGGGGGGGGTTGGGGGGGGGGGGGGGGGGTGTTGGGGAGGGAGGAGGGTGACCTGAGCGGACGTGCCAACGCTATCCCGTATTGCGAAGCCCAGTGGAGACAGTCAGGTGTTACGACTGAGACGAACCTGGTGATGAAAGGTGGGCCCGACGTTCCCCCGGTCCGCAACCTGATGATCATTTCTAAGCATTCCGGCGAATGTGCATAAGATGACGTTCTACCATACAGAAGCCGGCGACGTGAGCGAAAACATCAAAGTCGAGGGCAGTCGACAATAGGTCGCGTAAGGAAAGCGTCGGGCTCGGAGTCGCTGGTTTGGAAAGGGGTCGGAAGTACGACGTAATCGGGGAAGGCGACCTGCGCCGACGACTCGATAGATCAGTGCGCGATCTACTCGCATCGGGGGGGCGTCTCAAGGATCTCGGTGCATCACGACGGGCGGGACCGGCCTAAAGAACCGACGCGGCCCTCCAGAACCACGCACGCGCAGGGGGAAGTAAGGATTCGTACATCGTCAAGTATACGGGAGTGGCGGCGTAGAAGTTGAACAGCGCAGACGAGTTCGTTTTCCGTGGTGAGCGGCAAAAGAGGGGAGCTAATAATAAAAACGGATCGAGGGAAGTCGATGGGACTACCTGACCCTATCGTTAACACGACAATGTGATGTTCTAAGCGGGTAAGGTGAAATTCACCCAAACTATCGTAAAGGGATTGGGCGACGGAGGTACCTTATCTCTAGGTTGAATCGGCGACCGGCGTTATGGTTTGAGGGACGAATAAGGGAGCTGCAGATAGATATGTCTTTCAAGATAATCAGAAGAGGGAAGATTGAAGGTGATCAGAAAGAGGACGTCTCTGAAGAAAAATGAAGAAACTCCCTCCTAGAGGCGCCCTGGAGAAAGACGGCCGTCGGAGAGAAACGAAGAGATGCGCTGACTAGAAAATCATCTCGGAAAGCCAAGAACGAACTAGTCGGAATTCGAAAGGTAGCGATCCCTGCAACGTTATTGTTTTCGGTCAGCTGTGTAAAGGGAAGGAGTGGGGGGAAGAGCTGACTGAAGAGGACCCATCATATGATGGGAGCGGAGGCGAAAAAGGGGATGAAACCAAGTGGACAAAATCCGTCGCCTCGGACGGAATGTGTAAACTGGCGGTTACGCGGCTTGGTCCTGATCGCAGAGGACACAGGGGGACTACCAGAAAAAGAGGGGCAGTATGAAAGAGAGGAAAAGGATGCTAAGGATAGAAGAGAGATCCGGGGATATCACCGTGATCATCGATATAAATTCGTACGGGGAATGAGGGTTGGCCCAGGAGTTAGAACTTAGGAAACGCACCTCTCAAGCACTTCATAGATGGGGGAAGCTCAGGGAAGGGAAGGAAGGAGAGCGAGATTGGAGGAAAAGAAAAAAAAGGATTCAATCGAGTAATCTGAACATCTGACGTTTCGGCTTGGAAGACTACTGAACTAGGTTAGAGAAGAAAATTGGGAGAGTCCTCCGTCCCCGCAGGGAAGATGCTAAAGTGAGGAGGAAGAAGAGGGAAGAGAGGGGGGGCGGAAAAAAAAAAAACTAAAAGACAGATCAAAAGGAGAGTCTCGGCGTACTCAGAAAACTGCTCTATAAGATGAAGGTAAGATCCTGCGCCAGAGAGAGCTACATTGGAAGTTACACATGGAGAGAAAACGGGGACGAGAAAGAGGAACATGCAAGCGGCTCTTCTCCGGTTCCATCCCATTTCTCGTCTCATGACCTGAAGTGAAAAAAAGGAAAGATCGGAAAGAGGAAAGAAGGAGAAGAGGAGTATCCAGTGGACCTTTTATTTATAGAAATGCGCAAAGGTGGAGAAAATCGTGATGGAGGACGGGAATTATATCTGGGCGCTGTACATTCCGCTCAAATAGATAGGCGGGGTGACGAGGTCTACCCTTCAGTGGGGGGTTAACAAGTTTCTAGAGGGGACGTCGGAAAAAAAAATGGAAAAGAGAGCTAAGTAGTTCTTGGAGAGCATTACTTTATCTTCACTCCATGGAGTATTCTTTCGGCGGAGGTGGGGGGGAGTAGGGAGAGTACAGAACTTAAAGGTTTTGGGGGAGAGGGGAAACGGAGTTTAAGGCGAAGAAAGGAGGCACGCGAGGAGAAGAGGGCCCCGGATCACAGCCGAAGCTCACTTTTGACTCCGGTTAGACAGAGGTGGAGAGCGAGAGAAGGACGGAGACTCAGAGAACGCAATAGAATCAGTCTGGAAGAAGACCTATATCCGGAGTAAGGAGATGCGAGGAAAGGGGTAGCAAGGAAGGAGCAGTAGGTGATCATGAGATGCATATAGTCAACTTCAGGATTACTGGGTGAGCAGAAAAAAGTCGGAAAGGGTGGGGAGGAGCGGGAAAAAAAGAGATGGATCGCAGAAGAAACATTCCTCGGAGGGGTGACAAACCAGGTCCGCTTACTGCACAGATAGTGTAAGGAGAGAGAAGAAAAAACAAACAACGGAGAGAGAGAGAAAGAGGGGGACCCAAAGGGTGAAGTGGGCAGAGGGAAATGAAAAGAGGAACTGAAAAGAAGAGAAGGGGTGGGAGGGAATTATTTTGAAGAACGGCCAACCATAAGAGGAAGGGAGGCGGCGACGAGAAGAAAAGTTGAAGAATGGATCTTGCGATAGGCAATCACCACTACGTAAAGAAAGGCGTCAAAAAGTCGCGCATCTTCACTAAAGCAAGACGGAAGATATCTGACAGCAAATGCCTCAGATTAAAGAGCGTCTCCTTGAGCGCCGCCTCATCGGCCGCCCTCTCGATCCGCATGCGGGCAGCCAAGGAGGAAAGAAAGAGCAGAGCGGTCGCCTTCTGATCGCTTCGACTCACGCTCGCCCAGCGAAACGAGCACACAGACCGGCTGAAAAAGAGCCAACCCACGTCTGGCGGTAGTTACTCCCAGCATCCAAAAGGGCCGCCGAGCGATCCACAGGAAAGGGGAAAAACTTCCTCAACGGGGAAATAATACTCAAACGAGGTGAAGAAGGAAGCGAGAAAGAAACGGGGGAACCACGGGCAAGGGTAGAAAGGGCCCCCCACCGAATCTCGATACGTGCGCGGAGTTAAGACAGTGCCCTGATCTCCCGTCACCTGCTCAGAAACAAAAGGCTCAATCAAAAAAAGGGGCGCATTCTAGAAAATGGTCCCATTCAGCGGCTCCAGGATCTGAAGGCAAAAAGGCCTGACCTCCGGGAAAAACTTAAAAGGGATAAGGCCTGGACACAAGAGAACAGGAAGTACGAGGGGCAAAAAAAAAAAAAAAAAAAAAAAAAAATCTCGAGCACAGGGGGATAGAATTGGTTGCCCGACCTGGGGTAGTGCGGACGAGAATATTCCCGACCGCAAAAGAGAGCGAGACTACGTTCAAGTCGCCTGGGAGGAAACACTACTCACGGGGATCGGGGATCTAGGTTACCAATCGAGAAATTCTTTAAAGATCACTCGGAGAAAAGCCGACGAATTCAAGAAAAGAAAACAAAGCGTAAGTTTAAGAATAAACCGGCCAGCTCGAACCGGAAATGCGCAGAGAAGGCACGCGCAGGGTGAACGCTGGACCGGTGCGGGGAAGGGACAGCTACGCTATCAGAAGAAGTCTCTCATGAAAAAGAAGGAAACGAAGCGATGAACGAGAAAACTGCGGAAGAGCGTATGAATCGCTGGTTGCCAAAGTGAACACGGTTCAAGCGTCAAAAAAGATCATGCGAGCAACGGGGCGCTATTTGATTAAGGAAAAGCCCTTGGAAAAAAAAAAAAAAAATCGCAAAAGCCGAGCGCTTCCAAGGTCAAGATGAGACTGGTCGCTCGTCAGTCCGAGTTTCAAAGGAGAAGGACCAAACGGCAAATTCGGTCAAGAGGTCGGCTTGTTGACCCCCGGTGAAGCCAGCGTGCGCACCGCTCCCGAAGCGCAAGGTCCTCGACGAAGAGGACAATCAACGCCGTAGCACGGTTCAACATCTATCACCCTCACCTAACGGGGGGAAAGGAAGCGCGCAGCGGGGGCATATAACAGTAGTTAAAATGAAGAGAGGGGAGCTCCGGAAAAAAGTTCAGATTGACGAAAAAATTACGTCCGTCTGTGAAAACCTGTCTCGCCCTTCAGTAGAGGTTTATGAACAAAACGTCTGGAAATGACGATACGTTGAGGTACGAAAAAGAAACGCAGCTGAAATTACTAAGGAGACGGAACTCGAAGGAAGTAGTCACTCCTCTTAGGGGGAAACAAAAAAACGCAGAACTCAAGACAGCTTTCAAAGGCGCGAGGAGACGCACCGTCCGAGAAAGAATCCGGGGGAGTTTGTTGATCAGTTCATAAAACAAGATAAAAAAACAGAGGTGGTAAAAAAGGTCCAGCTCTCCAACGTCCCTCACCACAGATAGGAGAAAGGAAAGATGGTGAAACGATCCTCTTCACGCGCACGGGACAACCAAACCACCCAGCTAGGGGAGCTAAAAAATCAAGCCCGCCATCATCCTATAAGACAAAAGGTCCGTCCGACCTCGCGGCGATAAACCCGCCGCTAATGCTTATTCGAAGTCGCGCGGGGGACTGTAAGAAAGGGGTGAGACCGAGATCCGAACCGCCAAAAACGCGGCATTAGGAGAGAACTAGTCTAGAAGAGCTAGATGTGACGTCGAGGAGAAAAAGAGACTTCTGTCTCTGACACTCACCGGGAAACAAAAAATCGACGAACGGACCCGACGTGTCCTGGACGCGCCCGCTAACGACGGAGTGAGCACGGGTATGAGAAGCACTGCCCACGGCCAGTGAGGGAGGCGCGAAGAGGGCTGACCGTCGGTGGTGGGAGAAGAATTTCAGGAAACAGGGCAGATAACCGCTTGCCGCGAATCTCACTAGAGAGAGGTGATTCCATCCGCCCGGAGGCCGGCGGAACTTGCGAAATACGGACAAAATGGAAGACTCAGAACCACGCAAGGAAATGTCCACGTGGCCGTAAAGTTCGCAAATAGTCCGCTGGAAAGGAACGCTATCCGTTTGAAGACAAAGTCTTTCGCCATACGGCGCTCCTGCTGCTTCCCACGGGAAACGGAAAAAAGAGAAAAGGAAAGTAAAAATTGTAGGAAAAAAGGATTATAAAGGGCGGGGGTCCGTGAGATCGTGGGCACGTAGAGCTCCAAACGCGAGAGCATCACACGCAGACTTAAGGGGGACTGGGGTTATCACTAAAGAACGATGCGGTGACAGGACAAGAGTTATCAGGGAATGCAGCCGCAGGGTTCCCATCGAAGAGGAACAGAAAGGTTCTCGGTTCCCTGTCCACAACCGCCCGTGCGTTTGGAGCTTGTATTTATTGAAGGGAAAGATCTTTGAGTCGGGTGGCGGCAGAAAAAGAATCCGGGTCCACTTCGGGCGATATGCGATCTGGGTCAGATCCTCGAGGGCGTCGAAAGCCACCGATGGTACTAAGGCAAGAAATCAGGGGATATCTCCAAAGGGGATGAAAATAGATATCGACAAAGGCACATCGCGAAGGACATGGAGGGATCGACGCCACCTCTGATGAAGATTTAGCTGAACGGAAGCTCGCGCGAAGACGGACGCCCAATAATGCTGCAGGCTAACCCAAAACAGATCTTTCGAAAATAACTACGAAGCAAAACCTGCACGTAAGGATGGGTACAAGGTTTAAAAGACACGCACGGCCTACAACGGCAACGAAACGGTAATCCCTGCAGGGGACAGGAGAGAAAGATCTGGAACGGCTCAACCGAACTCGGGGGGGAAACCCCGGAGGAAATTGTTCTCGCGATCGGGGATCGAGATTTGTTGGCGAGCTAACGGCAAACAGACTCGAAGAACCACTAACTCGAAATCACTGGGTGGATCATGAGAAGGGTATTAGATCGGCGCTTGTTCAGCAAGGACGCGGTCTCGACGAGTCTAAGGAAACGTAAAACACACGTTTCAAGGTTCCGAGGACGGCTCTCAATATGGGGGGCGAAAGGAACCAAATGGGACAAGTCAGGAACTGGTCAAAAGTTGGATCCAGTTGGCCCGCAAGCCCGGATTAAAGACGGGCCAGTCGGCATAGGGATACACCCGTCGAGATCGAAATCGCCGGCAGAGATTCCGCACTTGTGAAAGAAAGATGCCGGGGAGGACAAGACCGGGCAACTGAATAAGACAGCACCGGAATGTATGGGGAGACGTGAGACAGACCAAGCTGGATAAAAGGGGAGACGGGGCGATAAGGGGCCCCGCTGGTTGTCAAGCTAAATACGGTCTGATCGAAAAAAACCGACAAGACCGAAACAGGCTTCGAGATCGTACGGACTCTACTCCCGCGGCATGTGGCTGAGACGGATCTCGGGCTCAGACTGCGACCGTAGAGGTTGCCCGATGACAAAAGACTCAAAGCGACGGTGATCGATAGCTAGGCGGACGGAAAGACTCACTGAATAAAATGGAGAGGCTAGACGTTTGCGCGCATTGCGCGTCGGGTTTCTCGGCAAAATAGATGATCGGAAGCTTCAACGATCGAGAGTCTTTGACGGGTACAAGAGAAAGGGACCCGATCGGTTACACGCATGTGATTGGAAGAGGTTACCTCAACTATCCATGAGGCAGAAGGGGGGGCATCGAGATCATCTCGACGAAGAAGAGTTTGCGGTCAATCCAAAGAGAAGAATTTAAGATTCGCACGATTCTGCGTTAGGATCTAAGCGCAGAGAGGATGCGGGAAGGTTCAAGAGAGCCGAAGGAGTCAAAGAACCAACTAAGGCCTCTCGGGACAAAAAGACTTCGTCCTCGGGCCACTCGGGAAGAGATGAGAGGCGAGTAAAGACTTAAAGCCCGACCTCATTTGATAACAAAACTCTGCTAGGGAACCTACGTTCAAGTTGGATCACCTTGAAAGTCGTTAGGGGGGGGGCCTCGCTGACGTAAGGACCCGCAGCGGAGGGAGTCAGATTATGAGGCAAAATGACAAAAATCTCAAAGGGAGGGACGAATGTACGCGGTGCGTCGGCTTCAGACAATCTACTTGACCTAAACATTCTCAGTTACATTCTAAAGGAGGAAGAGAAGTGCTGCTCAAATCGATACATATCGAGAAGTTTCGAGCAAGTGATCCTGGGAGAAGAAGCTGGGGGAACAGGAGATGACATAACTAGTCAGCAATGCAATCACGGGCTCTTTGATTCGTTCAACCAGAGAGAGAAGAGAGCTGGTCGGCCAACGAAAAGGCGAGTTCAACAAGGCGGGCCATAGACTGTTAGCAGGGGAACGACAAAAGGACTTTTTTTTCGCGTGGGAGGAGTCGGGGCCTCGGTTAACGCTACCGTTGTAGGTAGAGAAACTGGAAACGCGCGTTGGCGAAAAGAGAACAGAGCCCGATCACAGTGAGAGGGGGGAGTCTTGACGTCCGCTGCGAGAGAGACGGAAGGGGCCAGAATCATCTACTACGAGAGTTCAAGCAATGTTCTTCAGTCGAAGAGATGCCCGAGGACAAGTCCGCTGCTCGTGCAAGGGTCTCAGGTAAGCAGAAAAAGGACGGGAGAGAAGAAGGGAAATGGACATACCTACGTATCGCTTTTCCATGAGAGAAGTGGCAGCAAAAGATCAAGGGGTGGTGGGACCTGCGCCGGCGGAGAAAAGAGGCCGGGCCCCCGAAAGGGAGGTTGGCGCGCTTCACGTGCACTTTGCTTTTATGAAAGAAGACGCGGCCGTAACGGCACCGAGGGGAGGCGAGCCTCGGGCCGTTTATCATGCTGGGATCATGAGCTAAATGGTGAGCGGAGGGGGAGCGTGGATACGGTCGCCTTCGGGGGTGGGCGAGTGAACCGCTCTCGAAAGATGAGGGCGCGCGCGATGAGAAAGACCGATACATCCGGACCCCGAGCGCGGTGGAAGGGCGTATAGAGGAGGGAAATCGAGGAAAGGCGGACTACGAGACGCATGAGGGGAATCTGATTAGCGGCAGATTACAACGGGTATATCTAAGATCAGGGTCTCTCTCTACTTTTATTTCGCAGGGTCGCAGTAGGAGTTGATTGCAAGGATCAAGGAGCAATCGTCCGTACAGGAGAATGGTCGCGACGAAGTAACGATTGGGGGAATGAAGCCAAAAGGGCTCCTTCAACGAGAAATATAAAAAGAAATTAGCCCAGTGATGGCAGCGGGAACAGGAGAACGTCACAAACACCTTAGTGAGGTGCAAAAAGTTCCAAAGTTCCCAACGATAAGGTAAAATGATTCAGCGACCGCGCTAGAAGAAATCGGGAATTTCCCGATGATTGGGCAGCTACTTCCCACGGAGTCAGATTAATCCTGAAATTGGGACGATTGAGCACTTGGCGATCCTGGAAGACAACTCCCGGCTGCGACCGACGCGGAGAAGACCTAGCCGCGTTCCGAGGGGGGAAGCGATATGTAGAAACACTATAACTCAGAGGAAACCGCGTCTCCGCGAAAAGACTCTCGCACCTCCAAAAGAAGCAAGACAGTAGACACCGGCGTCAAAGAACGCCGCCGGAATGGAGAGCGGCTCTTAGAGGCGACGCCCTAACTCCGCGCCGAGCGAAATCACTGCACTCTCCCACAACTCGACGACTCTCATTCATCCAAAAAAGGCCGCAGAGAATACCTCCCATGAGCTAAGCTCCAAGCACAGAAATCGAGGAGGGAGGAATCAAATGGCCGGAAACTGGAAAAAAGCTGCGACTCACCCCAAAGGGTCAAGGTAGAGAGAGAGAAAACAAGAGAGTGAAAAACGGGCCCGGGGACTCCCGGAAAGGAGCAACAAAAAGAGAAAACTCACGTTAACCTTCTCTCACATTCCATGAAAAGGATACTCATCAGGATAGGGAAGACGAATCGTCAGGACGTAACTTCCGTAGAGGAACGCACTTGATGAAAACAGTCTCACTCCGAATGTCCTCTAAAACTCGAGAAAAGGTGGAAGAGAGGCTTGGAAACAAAGTAGAGGCGGAGCTGAAGTCACAAGGACGCTAAACTCCGCGCAGCGGACAATTCGTTCGTCGCTAAAACTAGCACGTTGATCGGAGAGGGGGAGAGTTCCGCAAAGCTCTGCTTTCGGAACATCGCGTCAAAAAAAGCGCAGCAGGGCATGAATCTCGTCCAATCCTCCGAATGTTCCGGTCGTCAACCTCTCTCACACCTTCCGATGCGACACGTCGACGCGAAGGGAAAAGCTACCCTTGCTGGCAAAAGCCTCCTCGCGATCAGCGTCCAACGCAGGGACCGCATGGCAAGAGATCGGCCTGCCGCGCGACCCATCTTATTAGGTAGCCTGGGCCAAAAGCTCCTTCCAAGGGTCAAGCTTGCTCCGCGATGACAATAAGAAAAGGAAAATGCAGAGGAGGGAAGGCAATTACACTCATCGCGGGTCCGGAAGCGGACTGTCACGATCAGCAGCTTTCTCTCAAACGCGCCGGACCCGCGAAGGAAAAATTCGTCGAGGGAGAAGGAGGTGGTCCAGTGTTAAATAGTGGAAACACCGCAGCCGGAGGGGAGACGAATCAGCGAGGCATCAACGCCTTCACTTGAAAAAACCCTACTTATACGCAAAGTGGAACTGGGGACGGGTCGCAGAGGGGGCGTTAATAAGGTAGGTGAGGGCGGCGAAATTTGAGAGAAGAGAAGCCGAGTTAACGAGATTCTCCGAAACAGAAGGCGGTGAGTCCTCAATTGCTCACGGAGGAGAGACGTATGATAACCGGAAACAGACTAACTCAAATACTTAACGAAACGAAAATAGTCGGAGCAGCGTACACTTAGGGAGCAAAAAAAAAAAGAAAAAAAAACCTTCCGCGTCTAGAGGCCACCGAGGAACATAATACGCCCTCTTGGGCCGGTCAACGTCCAGAGTAGAAAAAACATCAAGCGTGTTTGACGAGGAAAAAATCCTTCCAGCAACAGCTCTGCTAGAAAAAGGAGATGGAAGAATCAAGGAATTAAATCACCCCAAAACGCGAAAAGAGAAGAGCGAGTAAAAAAGTAGAGGACACTAAGAAGAACTTATATATAGAGATGACAACTTGCCTCATACGAACCCTCTCGGATGGATTATGCTTAAGGTCGAGAGGGGTCAAATGAAAACCAAAAGAGAAGGGGAGAAAATATAAGAGACGAAACAACTTCTATAGGCCACTATCAAGGCAGAGTAGGATCAGGTTCCAACGCGGGTAGAATAGCAGTAGGAAGAACTTGAAAACAGCGACTAATCGAACTGTCAAGAGACCCGCGCCAAAACTGATTCGGTATAACGTTATCAATTCCAAAAAGTGAAGTTCACGGCGCTCAAAAGCGTGGGATAACGTGGAGAGAAAAAAAATCTAACAGTTGCCTAACAAAAAAAATAAGAAAGGCCGCGGGAAACTAAAGAATCGCCCTCTCGAGCGTTATAATAAACTCCGCCGAGGAGGAGGAGGCGGTGGAAGTCGTGCCCAACGCGGACTGAAGAAGCCCACTACTGACTTTCCATCGGAAATGTCGCAAATGAACGGGAGGACGTGGAAAAGGAAGAAAACCGTAGCCAACGGCTGAAAAAAACGAGACCGGAAGGGAAAGAATTCAAAATAACAAACCGTCAATCGAAACTAATCACAGGATCAATTTTGACGGAAAGCAGCAGTATGCTTCGAGAAGGGGGGCATCCGGGGGAAGTAGAGAGCCAAGAACAAGAGAGAGCGCACTAAAAAAAAGAAAAGTCCAGGGGATCACGGTCGAACCCTAGGATGAAGCGGACACAGGAGAGGGCAACGCGCCAGGATTGTACAGCGCACAAACAACTGAAGACAGTAAACGGTGCAAGTAACATTGTCCACCCCGCCCCCTAAGGGGGTAAGGAGGGGAGGGGGGGTTTCAAGAAGGGCGGCGGTGTGCTGCAATAATGACTTGCGGGGGCGTAAGTCCCTACCTCCTAGAGTGCTTCTGGGTCGCCGCAGACCGAGAGAGTGAGGGACGAAGAAGCCGGTAACTGGCTAGAAGGTGGGAAACAAGAGGTCGAGAGCGCCGCTAAAAAACAACGAGGAAGATATATATTCGAAATTTAACTTTCGCGACGTCAAGGACATCGTAGGAGTTCGACACAAACTCGAGAATCAAAGAAGATGTCACTGAGCGAGCTGAAGGGAAAAGGACCCGAAAGAAGGAGCAGCAAATGATTAAAAGGAAAATGACACAGGGGAGGTAAAAAAGGCGGGGTGAAGTTTAAGCAGCTCAACATAAACAGGGAGGAAAATTGTGTCGCTCTCAACTCTGAAGAAGGGGAGATCTGGAGAGCTCACCGACTATGCAAGTATCCCCGGAGGGAAAAGGTGAGAATCAGAGGAGAGGGGAATGGGGAGGGAAGACTGAAAAGAGGCGACGACACAAAAAAAGATAGAAAGCATCGGGCTGGCTTAAACATGAGGGGATTGGCGAGGGAATCTGTGAACAGAATTATCTCGGGGGGAACTAGAGAGAAAAAGAGAGGGGGAGATTCACAAAGAGGAGGACGTTCGGGGCCGAACAAGGAATCCAGTGAAGAGATTGAGGAAAAGTGGAAAAGGGAAAAGGATTGGACGCTGATTACGACACTGGGCCCGATTTGCACGCCTTCCTCCTTGAAGAACGCGGCGGAGGGTGGAAGAAACGGGAGAGAGCGAGATTCGACGCCAAAGGAAAGCACGGTGGAAAGATGCCGTTCTACAAGACTAACGAAAACCAGGCTCTGTAGCGCCGAACATCGAAATACTTTCATGATAAAACTTTATACGATAATTCGTGTCATGGGCAGAAGCTCGGCTGAGGTAGGAGCTGTGGGGTCAAGGCGGTTACGATATGACTTCAGAGGACAGGGAGAACGGAGACCGAAGGAAGAACTCAGATCGGAAAAAGCAACTACTCGCACGTGAGAGGGTGGACTTCTATCGATTCTAACGGGATGGAACCAGGCCGCGAAAGCGCTGGAAACAAAAAACTCGAAGGTCGATTCGCGGTCGGACGGAGCAAAGCTAAAAATAAGCTTTCTTCGACGTTTCCAGGAGAGGCGATGGGGGAAGGTGTGGAAGGGTGCCAGGCAAAGGGGGAGCTGAAGATAAATCGGAAAAAGGAGAGAAGAACGGGGTGATGTGACAGGACTCTCGGACGATCCAACGTGGTCAAAAAGAACATTTGAGTAACGAAAGGGGCAACAACTATAAAGCGTCGCGCATGGAAAGAAGGGGAAGGTGATAGCTCTGTGCGCGCCTTCTTTCTTCAGGGGTGGCTGTCTAAAAGAAGAGGGAGCGGGAGAAGAGGGAAGGCTGGAAAATACAAAAAGAGAAGGAATGAGAATCACGTCGAAAGGACGAAAAAGAGCTAGGAACTTTAGACCAGCGAAACTCTCCGAGGGGCCCTGAAAAAAGACCTGCAAGGGGAAGGACGAGATCTACGATAGGACGAGGAGAGAAAAAGCGAGGACCCCTAAACTGTAGTTTTACTTACCAAAAGTGGGGCAATAAACTTCTATCCCTTCAAAAAAGGGGGGAGGAAGAAGTGGGGAAAGGGAAGGGGAGTGAATTGGGCAGTCGGGGAGGAGGGGAAAACGACAGCTACGTGATAAACGGGGGATCAACGAAGTGTGTAAACCCGGAATAATGTACCGAGTTCGTCGCTTTACCATCGCAAAAATGAAACAGAGGGACAGGCAGAGCTGACATTAGAGGACGATAGGAGAGGGGGGAGGGGAGTAAATGTCGATGAATTGCTAGATAACGATAATCGAGGGAAATGACTTATGGGGCGGGGGAGGGGTGGAGAAACAAAAATTCATTAAGCTTATTCTCAAAAAATCTTCCCATAGGTTCGAGGTGAAAAGGAGGGGCCGAGTGAAGGGATCACTGATTATCTAGAGGTGCGGCAAAAGTTCAACAAGTCGCGGCTGAGCGCGCAAGGAAGGTTTCGCATGCATCCTACTTAAGATGGGTTTCTCTACTATGGCGAGAGTAAGACGGACAGCAAGGGGAGGGATGAGAAGCAAAAAAAAGCTTCGAGTGGAGCCGATCCGTAGATGGTAGCGGCACGAAGATGACCCGGAGGAGAGTGGTGTCATAAGTCTCCGCTCTACAGGGTGAAGAAGAAAAAGAGCTGAAAAAAAGTTGGCGCGAGATAACAAGGAAATAGCAAAGGAATCGACGCAAGAATATTTAGCGTAAGAAAAACCTGCAGGATCTCTTCCATTGCTATCAGATCTAGCTGGAAAATGGGAGGAGAAGGGAACAAAACCTGGTAAGAAGGGGGGCTGGGGACACGATGACAAAAGCACGGAAGGGGCGGTGGGGGGACTGGCTAAAAACTTTCACTTTTGCTTATCTCGGAGTCAGTAGGGAAAGGAGGGGACGCAGAGATAGAGGGTAATTTGAGGAGATTACTAAAAGTGAGGAGGCGGTGCGTGTGAGGTTGAGGCAATCCATCGAATCCTAGTTGTTGTGGTGGAAAAAAAATCGTGTGCATCTTCGCAGGAGTGGGAGGAGCAGGATAGAAAGCATAAGGATAAAAGAAGAAGAAGGAATGAAAGGATGACGGCGGCGGAATCGGGCGGCGAGCACGAGGAAGACAGAGAAGACGGTCTGGAGGCTTCTTATATCCTATGAATAGATCCTTCCTCTTGAGAGGGCGCTACGATGGAGGAGACAGAGGAGGGGGAAACGTAAGGAAAAAAAGACGAAGGGGTCAAAGGAGCTGATTCGCGGGTTAGGCTGCCAAAGACATAAGGGAAATTCCTCACGATGACATAGATCGAGCTTCTCTTTTTCACCACGCAATACATTACATGCACATTGGGTGGGAA
>Ga0179591_1283504_pt1 | contig 14542 bp, 16 predicted proteins | sample CZOMad2_1_08_16f_FD_182891 | JGI IMG/M metagenome (GOLD analysis project Ga0179591, IMG submission 182891) | Vadose zone soil fungal communities from Angelo Coast Range Reserve, California, USA - CZOMad2_1_08_16fungal (PacBio error correction) | ecosystem: Environmental > Terrestrial > Soil >...
CCAGAATAGAAGGGGGTAAAGAAAAACGAGAAAAGGGGGGAACGGCTACATGTCTGAATCCCAAAGCTGGATTCATGCAACGGAGAAAAAGACTGGTCTCCGGGGATCAGGAAACTTCCGGTTTCCACTACTAAAAAGCCGAAGGCTTGGCAGCACACTAAAAAAACGACATCGCGCAATATCTTTGGGGCCAGGGGTTCGGAGAGGATATTGGGGGGTCCACAGGAACTGGTACTCGCCTCAGCATTGCTAGTCGCAGGAAAAGCGGCTCTGAACACCCGTGACCAAGGGAGGATGACTAAGAGGAAAAGGAGGACGGAGGGAGAAAGAGGAAATGTCAATCCAAAATGACTACGAAGGGACCGATCTGAAGAGGGGCGAAAAATTTAACTGGGGGGAACCAAAGATTACGAAAGGGGGGGGGGGGGACGAATCGGGACGGGGCGGTCGTAGGGCGAAAAACCAAAGGGAGGGAGTGGGCTTTGGCGTTTCCCAATTTTTATTCAAAGGGAAACCGGAATGGAAAAGGAAATGTTCACGCTTTTTTTGGTTGCACCGGAGCTGAACGTACGCAGTTAACGGCAGCAAGAGCAAGGGGAGGGACATTGCCTCCTTGATCTTTGTCGAGAATGATCGGCCGAGATACGCCTAATCTTGGGGGGCAACAAGTAGCTGGGAGCAGGACTGTTGCCGATTGGGCGGACTAGCGGGAGAAAAAGGGAACATGAAGAAGAAAGGGGGACCAGTCAGACTCTGGACGGACGTGGGAAAGGCAGAGAGGAGAAAGGGAGCTGAGAGAACTTTTCTCAAGGAATCATTCACGCCTTTGCTTCGAAAAGGGATAGTCCTTGACTCGAGTTGGGAGGAGCGAGGAAGAGTATTGAAAACGAAAAAAAAGGGGGGATACACTAACAATTCTCATACATAAAAAAAGGGGGAAAAAAACCTGGGGGGAGGTCCAGGGAGTTAATATGAGGACTGGTTCTCTCTAAATCCCACCCCTTCCACCTAAGCAAAGAATCAACGTAGGACTGGACCAGAATACAGAAAGATAGAACTCTTCCTGGTTGGTGGAGAGGGTCAAATCGATATCATCTAATTGTCAAATTGTTGCTACTAAAAGATCTGCTTGGGGAAGAGGCGAGTCCGAGGGAAGGGGAGGACACAAATCCAGAAATGGGGGGGGGGGGGGTGGAGGCTTATTCATGACATACTAACCCGGATATAGAAGTTTGGCTAATCCGATTAACACGCCAGAAGAAGCGAAGAGGGGGGAAGTTCGCACGGGAGGTAAGGCGTATAGAGAAAAAAAGGAGGGAGCGCCAAAGGGTCCTACGAAAAATTCTCAGGATTTACACTCTACAAACTGTTGCGGGGAGATCAGATAGAAGAGGGAGGAGAGAGTGGAGAGAGAAAGGGGGGGAGAGAAGACGGATACTGATTTATGCCCGGTCATTCATTTACTGGACAGACCGCCAAAGGCTGAGGGGGGGGGTTTGACCAGGACAGACATGGGGGGGGGGGGAAAGAGAAAAAGGACCTTCTAAAACGGGGCGAAGGACACTCGGGAAGGAAGAAGTGGGAGGGAGTGGGGGAATCCGGCTGCGACCACGTAAAGGATAAAAAAATCAAAGGGGGGGAAGGAGAAGGGGAGGCCATCGGTACCAGGGGGGGAGCGAATGGGAAAAGGGAAGGTGAGGAGGCACATTTTCAGGTTCATGCCTTTTTATATTTTTTGAACTCCAAGCCATGAGCAAAAAAAACAAAAAGGAAAAAGGGAGGCAGCCAGGCGCCGCACTGCATGATGAAGGTGGAGAGGCGAAATCGAAAAAGGGGAGAGGAGGGAGGCGGGGAGCTTGGCTTGAAGACCTTTCCTTTGGGGGGGGGGGGGGGTGGGTGGGTGGGGGGGGGGGGGGGGGGGGGGGGTGGTGCGGGGTTTTGAGGGGGTGGGGGAGGTGTGTGGGGGGGGGGTGGGGGGGTGGGGGGGGGGGTGGGGGGGGGGGTTATTGTTTGGGAAGGGGTTTTTTTGGGGGTGGGATTTGGTGTGGGGGGGTGGTTGGGGTTTTTTGTGGTGGTGGGGTGGTTGTGTGGGGGTTGGGGGGGGGGGGGGGGGTGGTGGGGGTTTGGGGGGGGTGGGGGGGGGGTTTGTGGGTATTGTGTTTGGGTTTTTTGGTGGGTGGGGGTGGGTGTGGTATGTGTTTGGGGGGCGGGTGGGGGGTCTGTCCCAAGAGGGGGGGAAGGCGCTAAAGAGGAGGGAGGGAGTTTAAAGCTTTTTCTATAACATCCTGTCTTCCACTCACTGGGGAGCATCAGAAAAGCTAGCGCATATGTATATACAGAGAGGACCGTGGCTAAATTCTTCAATGTCATTCGCTACAGTCGGCAAACAAAGGAGGGGGGTCAACAATTTGGAAAAAAGTCGAAACAAAAACGTCAGGGGGGGGGAAGGGTCCCAGAAATTTCCTACCGCGCTGTGTCCTGGTTCAGAGTAGCTGTCTGCGGCCTGTAGGGGAAAGAAAAAAGGGGGTGGGGGTGCGTGGGGGGGGGGTCGTGGTGGAGGGCAGACGCGAAGGGGGAAAGAAGGTAAAGGGTTCTCTCATTTGCATGATTCTGCTTTCTACTTACTGTCTGGACCTGGCATGGACTCTCTATCAAAGGGGTAGAAGGAAATCTTGGAAAAATGTACAACAGGTTTCGCCGGTCGGGGATCGGGGAAAAGAAGGAAGAAGGAAACTGAAGCAATGTGATTTTCATTACCCTGCCAATTTTCGATCAATGCGGGCTGACCGGTGGTGTGAAAACCAATCTGACAGGAAGGACCAGGGACTGACCCGGAAAAGTCCAAAAACCGTCCCCGAGGGAGGCTAAAACTATCACAGGAGGGAGAAGATTCTGAAGGGGGAGGAGAAGGATGTGGGAGTGATGAAGTTTCTAAAGACGAGGCTGCAATTCAGTCGAGCTGCAATGGAGGGCAAAAGGGTTCGCTTTCCGAGAAAAATAACTGAGGGGTCAATAGGAAGGGGAAGATGGCTCACGTCGGAACTTTAAAAACATCTTCCATTAAACTTAAAGAAAGGGAAAGGACGGCCCAGGTACAGCAGGGGGAAGGGCAGGGTCATAGCATGTGCGATGTCACTGTCTTCAAGAAAGAAGGAGTTGCCAAGAAGGGGGGGAGAAAAGTTCTATAAGTTTTGCATTGCGGGACATTGCTCCGATTGGAGGTTCCTCGATCGGTGGTGATGTGCGGGGAGGTGGGCGGGCAGGAACTAGAAAAGGGGGGAATAATGCAGAAACCCTCCCGTGACAGAAGACCTCCGCTTACTTAGGGAATCCAGGGGAAAAAGGAGGGGGATGGGTTGGGGGGACCATTCATCTCTCGAAACCAAAGGATTCGTAGTACAATAGAGAAGTCAAAACCCCAAATCAAATCGGGGTGAAGAAGGGGGTATTCAGGGGGTGAAAAAAAGGAACATGGCTATTTCCCAGGAAAAAGGAGGGAAAAAGAGGAAGAGAGAGGGGGAAAGGGATAACCATGTACACCTCAAACAAAAATTCCTAATATATCGTTCAAAACCATATATCAAAGGAAAACCTGGAAGCCAAGGGGGGACGAAACAGAAAGGAACTTAGAAAAAAACTGTCCAAAAGGAATCATTGATGGGCTTGGAAAAGGGGGAAAGGAGGAAAGAATGGCTTATTATAAGGTAGATCTTTCAGCCGGGTCGGTTGAAGCTGGAAGGGTGCAAACAAGACGGAAGTAAAGTCGTGAAAAGCCATCGGAATAAGAAAGCACTTTTCTGAAGTGGGCTTTAAACAGAGCAATTGCAGCATCCGCCTAAGGGGGGGAGGAGAAGGCTGTCCGAAAACAAATTCAAGAAAAAGACCAAAAATCGCCGCCGGACAAAACGGGACTCGATGTTCGCGCCGTTGCAGGGCAGAAGCGCCGTGGATTTGTGGAAATACTAATTGAAGGAGAAGAGTTAAACAAACCACCCAACCGGGAGACGGATAGCGAGGAATTTCCGCTGACTTTGCCACCCAAAAAATTGATCATTAAATGTTTAAGTCTGGGGCTGGGAAAATAAAAACGTCAAGGAAAGGAGCAATCGATATTAGTCCTACAATTTGAAGAGCTATCAAGAAGGGACAAAAAGCGAAGAGAAGCGGGCTGGACCTGCAGGAAGCACAGGAGGGTCAAGAGGAAAGGAAAAGAGTCATCACATTGGGTCAAGGAGGTAAGGCATATCACATGCGCGGGCTTCGCGTATTCACGTGCCAAAAAAGACCGGGAGAGGCGAAGGGGGCTACTCTAAAATGGGGAAGGAAGTAATCATTTGGGGCCGACTTGTCTCGCTAATAGATTGGGCATGATCCGGAAAACAGGATCTACGGAAATCGGAAAAGGAAGGGGAAGGAAAATTCGTCAACGAGATTGGGGGACCCCAGGAGAGGAGGAAAAAAAAAAGGGAAAACGGGAACATGCTGGGGGTATGCAAGACACCAGATGCCTCTACCCTTACAAGGCTGACCGGGAGAGGGATAAATCAGCGTACGAAAAAACATAGGGAGCAGAGATAGGGGAAGAAGGGAGGGGGAGAAAGGGCATTCAGCATTCCTAGACTCTTTCGTCACAGCAAAACTGTAATTGGGTTAAGTTGGGCGGCGAAAAAAGGGGAAATGTTAAAAAAACAAAATCACGAGGTTACCACATCCTAAAGAAGGATTTTGCAAAGGAGAGGTCACAAGTTTTTACTGTCTTTTCAAGGAAGCCATTTAAGGGGAGATCGATGTACTTGGTGGCGGCAACAGAGAGGGGTGGGGCTACTCCAACTGAAGAATAAGGGGGGAGGGAAAGTGAGTGGAAAGGGGGGGGAAAAGGTGGAGAAGGACTTGGTTCGGTCCATTGGATGACTGGGCACCATACTCCGCATTTTGGGACGGGGTCAATTGTTTGGGGGGGTAAAAAGGGGGGGGGAAATACGGGGGTCAAGAGAAATAGATGGAAAGTTAAGATGAAAAGTCCCAAGAAAGAGAAAGCTCACGTCGGCTTCTAATGAGGGGCATTAATATCCCGCAACTCGCAACTGAGATTAGGGTCTCCGGCAGCTGGGAGGAAGGAAACTGCTGCGGCACAATTCTGTAAACCGGGGGAGGAGCAAATGCCAACTGTCTAAAAGTGGTACACACCACTCGTCTCTGTTAGGGTTGGTTGAAATCTCGGAACTGGAAGAACAAGAGGGAAAAGGAAGAGGATAGCCGGAGGGGGAGAAAGAAGAAAAAGGCCACCCAGGGATGGTGGTATTTCATTATGCCATGTCATAAAAATCTCCTTCTGCCAGTGCAGGGGGAGAGGCGAAAAACTTGGCCAGTGAAAAAGTTAGACGGTGAATTCCAGAGGAAGAAAACAAGGAAAGAGGGAACGGATGAAGATGGGGGGTGGTCCGTCTGATGTTCTACTCTGGGGGGAAGGTTGGACATTCAGCAAGCGGGGGGGCCCTAAGGTTTCACGTCGACCTTCCGGGTTGAAAAAGGGGAAAAGGCGGAACTGGAACTCGTTGTTTCGACAAAAAAATTGGTAGGGGAGGTTTTTCAATCAAACAGTGCGGTACTTAAACCTATGCAGACGTAACGCAATGAGGGCCTTTCTTCATCCGTCCGATAAAAAAAGGTCTCAGGGTGGAGCGAAGTCGAAAAGAGAGCTTCAAACTAAAGGCGACAAATGAGAGATGGGAAAAGGATAAAAAGGTCTCAACCTTCTTAACGACAGCACAGGGAAGTGGTGAAGAAATGAGGTCAAGAAAAATAGGCGGATAAAGGAAGGAAAGGGAAATAGAGACACGCTGTCAATTACTCATTGGGGCTCCCGTATTCAGGGGGGAAGGGGAAATGCGTAGCTTGTCGGCCGACCCTGGGAAGGTGGAAAAGAGGGGCCGGCAATTCGACAACGCAAGCCATCAAGTGGATGTAGAACGACCGCGAATTCGGAGGAAAAAAAAGAAATCTGTGGGGTCAATCGGGAAAATTCTCAGAGAAAGAGATCCAGGGACGTGTCATGGGCGGTGAGTATTATCAGAGGGCAAAGGGGCCCTCGTGTAAGAAGGGGCAAATCGGAGTCATTAAAATCTGGAAAGGGGAACGAAGAGATATCAGACGTAGGGACCGGGAAGTACTGATTCTTATCTGAGCATAGTGTCCCTGGACTCACTACATTTTGATTCAAAAGAGAAGCTGAAACTCGAAAAGGAAAAAAAAATAGGAGGGAAAACCGGCTGGAGGAGGGGCAAAATAGTGGCGCAACCTTCCCATGGACTTTAAGCTCCTTCTAACCAGCTGTACTGAAGGGGTGAATCCGCGGGGAAGGGAGGTACAGGCGATAGGGATGAAGAAGAAACGGTAGTTACCAAAGTTCTGTATCTCTCTCAACACCGGAGATATTAAAAGAAGGAAGAAACGCAAATTTTGGAAAAGAGGAGAGGTTTCAGGAAATTTCTAGATGCGAATGGGGGACTCTTACTCAAGAAAACCTGTTAAGAAAGAGAAAAAGAAAAAAGCTGGGCCCTTCTCACGTCCAAGGCTTAGCCGACAAAGAAAAAAGAAAGGGGGGGGGGGTCACTCCTCCGAAAGGGATGAACGTCATAGATCAGGTATCAATGTCGGCTCTTATTGAACTGCTTGTACGCGAAGGAAGTAATGAGAAGTAGAGTCGGCGACCTCGCAGAAAAGGGGAAATCCGGGGGACGTCAGGCGGATTCCTTCACTACTCCTGTAATTGTTCCTTCTACGACTCAAAAGGGAGGAAGGAGTCCGGGTTTTATAGGTAGCATGAAGAGCAGAAAAAAAAGAGTCTGCAATTGGGTGAACTGAGTTCTTCTGGAAAACTACAATCCACAGACGTCCTTGGGGGGGTGGCCCAAAGGGGGGGGAATTCCAGTAAAAAGAGGGGAAAAAAGGCAGGTACTGCCTAGACAAGCGCCCGTATTTCCATGCCTAAGCGAGAAGAGGAGCAATGAGTAGGTGTGGAACGTCATGGGGGGCCTTTTCTTCATTATAAAAACTATCTGGAATAAAAGAGAGGGATACACCCTGAGTGGCATGCGTGGGGTCAGCTTTGATAAAATTACCCTGTACTATGGGGATTCTGTCCTCTTTCCTAGGGACAGAAGGGAGGGGGAAAGAAAATGGATGAATTCTATAACGGGGTTTGAATTAGGGAAAAGGCAGCGTGGAGAGAAAAGGGAAGGAGGCACGTTTCCCTTCCGTTCGGGTCTTCGATAAGGTAAGCAAACTGAAACTTTATTTGAACGAAGGGCAATCAGAAAAGCAACCGTGGAAAAAAAACCTTTCAAGTTTGGTAAGTTCGAGGGAGGACCGAGGGGGAGCGCAATTCCAAGGCCACCGTCAGTCCACTCGACGACATGACCAAACCTACTGGGGAAAGCTACGGGAAGGGTGTGGGGAAAACTAAGTCCCATAATCGGAAAGGAAAGTGTTACGAGACGAAAGAAGAAGGAAGAAACGGAGAGGTCCGCTGACACTGGAACTTCGATCAGCGACATCCCCCATGTGTGGCTTGGCAAGATGCAAAGAAGGGCAAGAGAACCGGAGGGGAGAGTTTGGCGAGGTCACACCTCAAAAAAAAAGAAGACCGAGGGGGGAAAAATAGTCGACACATGCTGATCCCTCAAGGTGCCGAGGAAAAAACTTTCCTGAAGCAAGGCCGCCTACGACCAGTCCTAGAATCGAAAAGCCATCTAGGCTTGGGGGAGGGGGGCCGATCTCACTAGCCGAAGGATGAGTTATATTCTGGAAAAAGGGGTAGTGCACGACTCTACGTTTAGAGACCAGAGAAGAGAGAGGGCCGCAATTCAAGGGTACCAATGTACACTTCCAAGGAGGAGGAGGGGGGAAAAAGGAAAGAATTGGAAAAAGCATTTTAAACCAAAGTTCCACTAGTAGAACAGGGGAGAGGGGAAATTGTATCAGATAATAAGGAAGGGGACGGGGAACAGTCAAGTTCTCAAACGTTTAAGTGAAGGGTACGGAGAACATCGTTCCAAGACGGTGGAAAAAACCAGGGGAATGGTTGGGTTAGTAAAAAGGTGGGAAAAAGAGTGAAGGGGATCATGGGTTGAAAATTCCCTCAATGCCACCCCCTACCTAGGTATGCCAGCCATAGTCACGCTGGGGATCAGGGGGCTAAAAGCGAAGGGGTCTGCTCTGGAAAGGGAAGTGCCGCACAGCGGAGGGGGGGGGAAAAATTCCGACGAAGGGGGTCTGGCCGATCGGGTTTCCTGCAGAGCCACGCACGCCGTTGACCAGGAGGGGGAGACTATCAAAAGCGGGCAAGAGAAGTTGAGACATTATCCAAACGGCGGAAGAGGGGGGAGACGAAAAATTGAGATCCTGGCTAAATGATTGCAAATTGGAATTCCTTCTGGAAAACGAATTGAGGTCAGGGGCAAGTCGCAAAATGAACCTCTTCAGGGGGAAGAGAAAGGGAATGGGGCCGAACCGTCGAGGAGGGATTAATGCACGACTCTGGAGGTATGCCTAAATAGGGGGGAACTCGGAGCGAAGGAGACTAATCGTAAAAGAACTTGGGACTCTCCTGCAAGGGAGATGGAAGAGATTATGGGAAAGGGTTGATAATACAAAAAGTCATACATCTTCCTCTTTTACCTTTTACTGCGGCGTGAGAGGGAGAACGGAAAAAGTAATGATCCTTGATGGGTCGAAAGGGCAAGGGGAAGAGGAAAGGGGATAAATGCGCATGACAGGTTGGGATCCATCTAAAAAAGCGGATTTAAAATTAGAAAGTCGAGAAGGGAACAGCCCAAAGGTCGTAATCAAAGAAAAGAGGGATGTCCGATGGATGAAAGAAGGTGGTGACTGGGGATTATGGGAGGGGTCGACACGTCTCCGAGGCTGCGTTTATTCAGTGGGAGGGAAAAAAGTGGGAAGAAAGCCAGAAGACTAAAGGGGTCCATACTCAATATAGACTAAGAGAAGAAGGAAGGTGATCCAGAACTAGAAATTGTCTATTTCCCCAGTACTCAGAAGAAGAGGAGGAATCATCATGGGCAGGGGAAGGAAGAGTCAATAAAGGAGGTTGGGGTCAAGGGAGAAACGGACATGAGGAAGGAGAAAGAGGGGAGAGAGGTGGTGCCCGCTATGGAATAAAGGGGGTTCGTCATTTCTCGACCGGGCTGATCTGGGGGGAGAAAAAGAAAGGAAAAGGGTAAGGGGGGAAAAAAAAGGTTAAATTTTTGAAGGCAATGAGGACAGAAAAGGGGGGTCCCGTCAGATCAACCTGCCGCTGTTTAGGAATCCTGATTGTAACAGGGAGTGGGGGAAAGGGGGAGATCCTAGACACAAAGAGAGAGGAGAGAGGAAGAAAACAAAAAAGAGAGAGGGAAAGAAAAAAAGGAAGTGGGAATGGGAGGGCTGTGGTCCTGAGACTCATATCAGCGGAGTCCCGCCCGACACCGGAACAGAAAAAAAGAAGAAGGAGGGATAGGATAAACAGCAGAGCCAAATCCGGGAAGAAAACTTATGAAGAAATGAAAAGAACACACGGATGAACGGGAAGGGAAAGTGAAGCCGTCGACGCAAATCTCCAGCTGCACTGATACAGTGAGAAAGAGGGGCCATAAAAAGCAGTACTAAGAGGGGAATGGGGGAAAGCTTTAAGTAAAGATGACGAGCAAAGACGGATATACTGGGGTCATAATGGCCAGGGCTGACATGTTCGTTCAGCATCCGCCTGAATGGGGAGGGAAACGGCGGGGGGAGAAATAGATCGCAATGAAAGTCTCCAATAACGAGGGGAGGAAATAGGGGGCGGAGATGTGCGTTCGTGAAGGGGCAGGTTACTTATGAGGAAGTCATGGAGTAAAAGGGAATAGCCGATGGGTGCTTGACCAAAAAAGGTTCATGACGAGATCGGATATTGAGGTTGCCACTTACACCAATCGCCAAAGAGTTTCTGCTTTGACAAAGAGAAAAGAAAGGGGAAAGATTCAGCAATCTTAGAAAAAAAGGTGTGGGGGAGTATATTTAGACAACGCGGGCCGCTCCTCAAGGAGCAACATTCTTGAAACTTGCTTGTCCAGTTCCGCGGAAGATACGACCACTGAACAGCTTAGCGATTCAAGGAAGGGAGGGGGGGAACACGAAAAGAGCCGGCTTCGGAATTGAGGGACGGAAACCGATTGTTTGGAACAGGGGGGGAAAGGGGAAAGCAAAAGGAGGTACGCCTCCGAAATGGGGAAATTATGAGCAATGGAAGGAAAAAATGTCGAAGGTACACATAGGGGAGTTAATTTCTTCAACTTAGAAGGGGGGGGGCAAGACAGTAGAGTATCTTCAAGTCGGGGGGAAACGACAAGGGGGGGAGCCGCAACACCATATGCCGGACTCCAGAAAAAAGGTACACATCATCTTATCGGCCCGTTCTTCCCCGGACCGCAACCGTAAGAGGGAGAGTGGAACTGACATCATGACTTCTGCTCTGAGTCAGAAAGATCGGGGGTATTGTTGGGGCAGGGTTTGGGGCAAAGTTCAAAAAATTTCACAACTATTGTGACTGTGAAAAGGGGGGATAATAAAATAAATTTTAAATGACCTGGGAAGCTGTCTGTAACGGGTCAACCCTAAACTTGGAGAATCGAGGGGGTCGTCAACTTTATGGGAGACAATATTCCAGGAGAATACAAACGAGTGAGGAAAGGAGGACTGCGATCAAGAAAAAAGGAGGCCAGTTGTGAATTCCTCAAATTGGGTATGATTAAGGGTCCAACCTACGAGACATCGGGAGGCGGGGGAAAGGGGGGAACAATGAATTTCCAAGGCATAGAGGAATTTGAGGAAGGAGATAAAGGCCCAAAGGGAAAAAAAAAGAGAACCAGACTTCGCCGGCTTAAAAGATGTATCGCTCATTCAACTAGGACTGGTTTCTCCTAGAAGGTCATAGGAGGAAGGTAGTCGAATGACTTTCTAGGCCGTTGTCGTGGAAGGACGGTGGCAGAAAAGAGGGGACAACTCGGCTAGTTCTTCTGGCGTGGGGGGGGAAAGAGCTTGCAGCCAAGGTGAGAAAAAAGAGGTGAGGAGGGGGAATTAGGTAGACTACAAATCACACACAAGTAGGGGGATATGGCAGGGGAGCCATGGCTGACTCGGTTCCCAGCAGATTTAGAGCGCACTGGGAAAGGGCAGAAAATCTCGAACGTTGGAACTGAAAGAGTTTCAACAAAAAGAGTTCTCTTGGTTTGAGGGCCCTTCGTCGATTCTTGGCTTGTGGCAGGGGGGGGTGGACTTCCGAGATCATCGGTAAGCAACAAGAACGAACAAGGAACAGGGGGGGTGTCCACTTTGGATATTCTTAAACTGTCCAGTGCGTGGGGGGGGGACGCCCGAACCCATTGGAGTGGCGTGTTCCTTACAGGTCGTAAAAACACGGAAAATAGATAACGCTCCCTTCGACCTCAATATAGGAGGGCCTTGCTTAAGAAGGAATTAAGGGGTCTGAATTATCAGCTCTTCGAAGAGAGCAGGAAAAATGAGACCCGGAGGGAGTTTTCAACCGAACCAGGGGAAATAGGAAACCTGCATTCGCTAAGAATGATCGGGTAAGGGGGGGATCAGTGCTTTCCCATCAGGCTTATCTCAGGAAGGGGAAAATAAAGTAGAAAAGGCACCGGGAGAGGTCGGCAACAAGGGTCCCATTTTCCCTATTCCTGGGAAAGGAGGCATGGGAAGAAATGCGGCTCCGGAAATTGCCGGTTTGGAAAAAAATTGCGCAGGAGGGTAAACGCCATGCCCAGAATCTTTTTCTTTAAGACCTCGCCATGCGTAAGGAAAAAATTGGCAGAAGCTGGTTTAAACTCGGCAAGGGGGGGGGGGGGGGGGGGGGGGGGGGGGGGGGGGGGGGGGGGGGGCTCTGAGCATATCTTTCAAAGGTCCTAGTAATATTCGGAATGAGTATAGCACAAGTTACGTCGAACCTAAGAAAAAGAGCCACGTGACTAAGTCTAGCATCAGTTAAATTTGAGAGGCCGACTAGATTAATTCGAAGTAACTAGTCGGCATGAGCAGAGCACCCATCAACGCCCAGAAAGGGGGGGAGGGATTAAAAGAGAACATCATGGCAGGATTGACATAGGATTTTCGGTGGGCAGCAACGCCGAAGAATGAGGATAGCCTAAATCTTTCGTGTTCGTTCGGGAAAAGAAGAAAGCGTGTAAGGGCAGGGGCTTCTAGGACCTTTTCCGCAGACGGTTAGGGACCGGATGGGGAAATCGAGCGACAAGGGAGATGAAATCCACGATACACTACACGTGATGGTTCCTTAAATGGGGGACCCATCTGGCAGGAAGGCCTCGGAAAAGAAAGGGAAAAAAATGTCATCCGCGACGGAGCTGTCGACCGGAATCAAGGAAGGAGGGGACGTTGCGCCCCTAAGAAGCGAGGGTGTCTCCCTTGATGATCTCTTTAATACCTAAAAAATGGACGGATTGGGAGGAGGTGGGGGACCCTGAGTGACGCTCAAGCAGACTTGAGAAGAAGGAGGATCAGAAAAATCAGGCAGAAAAGGGCCGAAAGGTATACGGTTCGGATTCCCGGCTATCACTTGTTCAGTACTACTACAGAAAGAAAAGACGATATGATCTAGGGGAAGAGATGGAGGGCTTCTGGGTCAGAGCGCTGTTTCCTACGCAGAGGAGGGGGACATGGGGAAGGGAAGTGGGTGCGGGCAATGTTAAAAAGGGCAAGGGTAAAGGGGAAGAAGAGAAAAGGAGAGATATGACATGGAAAAGTCGGATCGGCGCCAATGGTTGGGGAAAGAAAAAGGGAAAGGTGAAGGACATGAATTTCGGGCGTCGATACCCAGAGGGGGGCGAAAGAGGGGAGAAAACAGTGAACGGGTTCGAATCAGCCGGTAATTTCCCTGATAGGACAAATTCGGCCTCAGGTACTCAGCTAGGGAAGAGAGAGAAAGTAGCGGGTAACTTACGAGAAAGATCTATGGAGGAAAGGAACGACTGGGGAGGAGAAAAGGAGTCAGACTCGAGTTCCGGGTTCATGAATGGACGGTTTCCGAATAAAAATTTGAATGCTACCCAACGCAAGGGACAGTTAAGCCAGAGAAGTACCGCAGCTTTAAAGTTAGCGGAAGGGTAGCCGCTGAGAGCTTGAAAGCCCTTCAAAAAAAATCAGAATCACGAGGGACCACCTACTTGAAGGAAGACGGGGGGGGGGGAGCGCAGGGTCCGGAGTAGAATTTCAGATACGAAAAATCTTCTGTGGCCAAGCGAGGTCCGAGAACAAAATGAATACAGGAAGCAAACATCAGATGGGGGGGTTAGGGAAATGGAAAGCAGGCCGTCGACCCGATCTTGGGTCTGGTCGGCAAGCCCGATTCATCCAATCGACGAGGGTGTTCCAATCTTTACTTGAATGCGAAGAAAAACGTATCAGATAAAAAGAAGTGCCTCACCAGCCTAAGAAGGCGAAGGAGTTCCGAAGCTTGCACTGTTTCGGATTCATCAGGGACTCGCTCCTAATTCTATATAGTGGAGTAATTGGTGAATCTCTCTATGAGAACATCTATCGAAGTAAAACGGGCGGCATGTGGAAATTTGAGAAAGGGAATGAGGAGGGGGTGGAATTTGGTACTCAAGACTCATCTAAAGCTCATTGCCACGGCTGACCGTGGAGGAGAAAGGTTAAGGAACAAATCACATTACTTTTCCTGGTCCACGTAAAGAAGGCTCAAAGGGGGGAAAGGGAAGTGAGTGAAAACACCGATCACAAACGGGGACCTAGAAATTGACATTTTATTAGGGTCCTTTTTAATCTTTCCGGGTTGTCAGTTGTGAAAATTGCGCAATGAATCAAAACCTTACCTATATATTGAAAACCAGCGCCGGGGGATCATGCTGGGAAGGATCATCGAAATAGGACCAGGGGCGCGGCTGAGCAGCAGAGCGCGGAAACTGTGGTGCAAGGCCGGACTGTCAGGAGGCTCTCATAGCTGTGGGGAAGGGGGCGCTCACATGCTTGAAGGGTTACAGTCGTGGGCTAGAAACGATCGGAGGCAAGAACCGGGAGGGACGACAGTAGCAGCACGTGCTTTAAGAGTGGGGGGAAAGGCCAGAAAAAGAGTCTATTGGCTAAAAAACTGGGCAATTTTAAAAATGATGCTACATCGGGACTTTGATTGCCAAAGGGGCCGTAGCAAACATGGTTTGGGGACCGAGCAAAGGATGGCCACGGTCTCGTCTGTTAAAAAAACGGGAATCGCACGATAGAGGAGAGCCGTAGGGAAAAGAAGAAACAGACTGAACTGTAGCCGTGAAATCCCGACGGGGAAAAAAAAACGGGAAGGATCAATGGCGAGTGAGTCGGCTGGATTGGGCCTGAAAAAACTGTGTGAAGAAGACCTCATCGCTTGACGAAGAGGGGCGGGAGGTCTTGCACTGGACGAAAGAAGGAAAAGGGATGGGAAAGGAGGGGCAGGGCCCCGGTCAGGCCTACGCGGGGC
>Ga0179591_1255583_pt1 | contig 14541 bp, 21 predicted proteins | sample CZOMad2_1_08_16f_FD_182891 | JGI IMG/M metagenome (GOLD analysis project Ga0179591, IMG submission 182891) | Vadose zone soil fungal communities from Angelo Coast Range Reserve, California, USA - CZOMad2_1_08_16fungal (PacBio error correction) | ecosystem: Environmental > Terrestrial > Soil >...
TCTCGAGAGGCGATAATACGGGAAACCGCAAGCAATGTGGGCAACTAACAAAAAAAGTCAGTTATAGTTTAGAAGGGAGAAATCTGTTACCAACGGGTCCGAAAAAACAACCGAGTTTGAGAAGGGATATCCGGTGGTGAAAATGAGACCGAGTACGTGTTCGCCAGCGGTGAAAAAAAGAAAACTGGGGGAATTAAGGTGGGCAGGGGTTTTTTTGAAAAATGATTAAAACCAAAAAGTGAGGGACAGAGAAAAATAAACTTAACCATCATGGTGAAACGGAGGAGAATTGTACTGACTACAGATATAAAGGGAGGATTGGGAAAAAAAAAGAAAGCAAACAAGGAAGTGGGCATGGACACATCTAAGGTGGGAAGAGGAAAACGCGGTTATAAAGGGGGGAAAAAAAAATTACATATCCAGAATAATCACCGGTGGACCCACGAGGGGGGCGTAATAAATGGGGAAAATAGACCACGTTAGATATGAAAGGGGGATACTGAAAGTGATAGAAGGAATGGAACAACGACGACTTCATAGCTATATTGGAAGGTACATCAGGAGAGTGGTTCAGAGGGGAAAAGGGAAGCTCGGCTGATCATTGGGATCGGGTGGTTTCAGGAAAGAAGGAGCGAAAAAAAGCCATCCGGGAACTTTCGAACACGAGTATGGAAGGGAAACAATAAGAGGGTTCAGAAAGGGACGGAAAAGCTGCTGAAAGGGGTGGGGCAAACACTCTCATTGGTCGCGAAAATACACACACTACGGAAGACAAGAACGGGGATGAAAATGAAACAGGACAATGGGCCAATTTAAAGCAAATCGGGTTTGCACAGGAGAGGGGGGAGGGTGGTGTTATCACAGGTGGGAAGCCAACGAGGAAGTGGAGAAGAGCCAGTGCTCGCGATTTGGAATAGACTGCAGGAGGAAATTGCAAAAGAAAAAAAGTGTCAGAGGGAACCTCGCAAAGACTCCTGTGAAGGAAGATTGGATGTCAGGGAAACAAAGAATTGTAGAATTTGACAGGGGGAAAAGTATGAGGTGATGCACGTGGTACAAACACGAGGTGGTAGTGGCATTACAGGCGGATATAGAAGAGTAAGAACGCGGGTCAGAAAGCAATACGATACCAATGGGTGGGGATGGTAGTGTAATGTGAAAAGGGAAAGGGGGACACCTAAGCAAGCAACGACTAAGGAACAGAATAAAATGTGAGTCGTTAGTGTGATTTGCGACGGTCCCCGGATGGGGGGGTGGAGAGACACCAGCTAGCAATAGGAAGGCATTTAAAGATGGGGGGGGTCTTGAAAAAAAAGCAACGGACCGGCCGGAATGGGACAAAAAGTAACTCTATGTCACGGGATTGTGTTTGCACGAATTGCGCCCGTTACAAAACGGCTTCATCGACCTCAGAAAAGAGGGGGGGAGTTGATAAGGAAACGAGTTATATCTTCAATGCATAAACGGAGACGAGAGGGGGGGGGACCTTTCCAAAATTGCAAGTCAAAAACATGAGATACGATTATCAACAAAGCAACCCATCCCACGTTACTCCCAATATTAGACAGAGGAGGGGGGGGGGGGAAAGATATGAATCAAAGGGGAGCAAAAGGGACATGGGGAAAGGATTGGCGCCAAGGTCGCATCGTCACTGCACAAAAAATCAAATGATAGCAGACTTAGTACGACGCTAGGTTCTAATCAGGGGAGGGCCCTGAGGCCAAACGTTCAGCAATGTGCCGGGAGTACGTTAGGTCCAGGACAGTAAAAGCGGAAAGCACTTTCTGTTGCCATTTGAGTCACCAGAGGGATAATGCATTGGGGTTATGGCACTCCCAGTGAGGAGGAACAGCGGAGAGGAAGGCAGCAGGTTAGAAAAACGTCCAAGACTAGCTTCAAAAAATGGGTTACTTAAAAAAAAGAGTGAATTGAAAAGTGGAACCCAGGGAGAAGGGGGTTTCGATTGTTCGCGAAAGCCCGAAAGCCACAGACTTATGACGATAAACTTGCAAAAACGGGGGGATAATTGCTGGGGGTCAAATGGTGAGGCAATATGGGGGGGACCAATGGGGAAGGGTAATGAGTACGGCGCACTGTTGGGAAAAGAAAGAGAGAAAACAAAGATGGGAGGGGCAGGAGAGATGATCTTCGGGGTGAAAACCAGCAGGGTCATTTTACCGATTTGCCACCTCGATGGGAGACACATTTCCCCGTTGGAAAGGTCCATGGGAGACGGAGAAGGAATGAAATATTGGCGATCGACACGTCTGCGGAAGAAGTGTTATAACTGCTATGTCAGGCGAACCTGGGCGTAGAACGGGGCGTTTCGGTAAAGAGAGATGAATGATCTTTGGGGGGAACATACTGGGGAGGGGGAGGCCAAGACTGTGGTCGCGATCGGGGGCGAGGGAGAAGGAGGGGTTGGTTGGGGCAGAGATCACCCCAAAAAACAAAGAGCTCCCATCAGCGGGGGATAAAAGCAGGAGGGAAAGGGTTGGACGCCATATAACGAAAAGTCCCTGGAAAAGAGGGCCGTCGCGAAATTCGAAAAAAATAAGGAGAAAACGGTTCCAGGGGTTCAAAAAGTAACAAGAGGTGGGAGAGGCAAGAAGGGAGAACGCATAGTTTTGTGAAGGAGATGAAGCTGGTCGCTAAGATCGACCGAAAAATGTCACGGGCCATAACCAAGGGGAAACAGGGAAAAATCGGAATTACCGAAAGGACAGGTGAAGTCAGGTTCAGTGGGTAAAGGACGAAAGACGATATTTAGTCAAAAAAGTGGGGCGTGGGAAGGGAAAGGGGGTGGGAGGGAAAAGGAACGAACCGGACGTGAGGAAAAGAAACCGAGACTAGTCTCTCAGCAGTGTAGTTTTGTGCAGTTACGTGCAAAAACGGGAAAACGACAAATGCAATTTGGCTCACCTTTGACTGAGAGATGGGATAGGAGGCAGCCGAGTTGGGAGATCAGCGGGAGGATCTGGGTGATAATCTTAATAAGAGGTTCGGCCGATGGGAGAAAAGCGAGGGTTTCTAGGGAGGGGAGCCGTTCCGAATTCAGGGCAACCATGAGGGAACACGAAATAAGAAAAAAAAGTATGGGTAGTGATTTCTTTTATGAAAAAGTTGCAAAAACTGTAAGGCCAGAATTGTGAAAAACTAACGGAGAAAAGAAATAGGGGGGAACCTTGGGACCAACGGGCAAGTCGGTGAAAGAAACAATATAAAAGGGAACAGGAGAAGGGAAGTGTGGATGGCCATCCAAACCCAAATAAGGAGGAGAGGGAGCAAAGAAAGACGCAGAGGGAAGGAAAGGTTTGCCAATTGCTAAAGCAGGGTATGGTCAGAAAAAAAGGGAAAAGCGGAGATCCCACCCACAGTGTACAGGGGTGCTGGGATTAAAAGAAATCGAGAGGAAGGAACAATTCCTATACCCGAGAATGCAAAAGGAGGGGGGTTAAAAACAAGTACATCTGAAAACCAGATGAGAACTACGTTTGGCCACAGAGAGCAACTTCTGGGGTTGTTCAAAGACGCAAAACTTCACAGAGCACGTGGGGATCGTTCCTAATTGTTGACATTGGGGGGGGAAAATACTGGGGGGGACTTGTCTATGTCGAAGTGGCAAGAGTCCACCGAAGCAAGGGCTAACTGGAACGAAGACAGGCCTAAGTTCGGATATAACAAAGTGAGAAACCACACGGTCAAATTGAATGGGTCCAAAAAGGGTTGACGGATTCGGTAAAGGGGGGGGGGGAAGGTGAAACGGGGAAGGCAGAACGGAATGGTCAAAGTCAACCTTGGGTAAGGGTATAATTACCAAAGGGTTTGGCCAACAATGGTGGAAGGAGGAAAGGGACTTCCCCGGTGAAAATCTTATGGGATAAGGAAAGAGTTTTGCCCGGAGAGAATTGTTAGCGGGACTTCTTCCGGATAAACAGAACCGATCATCGCTCTTCCAGTCGAAACAAGCTGAAAAGAGAGAAACTGGGGGGGGAGATGTCAAGTCTCCAAGAAAGGAAAAAAAAGGGGGGGGGGGAGTTTTTAATTGCGCGACGGGATATGACGGATATCATCAAAAAGGAAGGACCCAGACATATAACGCAACCCCTTGGGGGGGGGGGAAGATGGGGGACTCCATTTCCGGTACTGCAGAGATCCAGAGGGGGGGGAAAAGGAAAGGTGCGGGAATAGAAATTACTGGTAGGAATATTTATCAACCTATTTGAAGAAGGGGGGGTCCAACATCAGACAAAGAGCAATGAAAAAAAATCTTTGGTGTGGGGTGGAAGAAGGGTGGTTTTAATATAAATATTCTTGAGAGAAAGATGAGGGCATACAAGGAAGAAAGAATAAGCGGACATTGAGGGTTAGATTATTATATCAGGTAAAGGGAGACAGTCAGAAAAAGATTGTTACTAAGTTGAAAAAAAAACCTGGAAAAAAGACAAAAACATGGAAACCCCAGTTCTTTTGGGAAGGGACAGGGAGAGGTGGGACCAAGGAGAGTCCTACTTGGGGAAAAAACAAGGATTACTTATAAAGCCGTTTTGTTTGGGGGGGCGGACCGAAAGGTTTTTCTTGACAGAAAGCCGAAAAAGGGAAAGTGGGCAAGGGAGAGTGCCATTCTCTGTTTAAAGGGCAACCTAGAACAAAGGGACCGGGAAAAATGGGGTCATTATATCACAAGGCCCGCACAAGACTCTCAAAACATACCATACAGTGAACCCTGCAAAGGGGAGGCGGAAAAAAGAAGAGTGGCATAGGGGGAATAATAGTGTGTGCTCACGGGAGGGAACAACCAGGAGTCCAAGTCAATATAACAAGGTGTTAACCCGCAAGATTGGGGGGGGGTAAAAACGGAGTTCCCTATCATTTGCTATCCTGTGAACAAGTTTAATGCAGGAATTCCAAAACGGGGAGGGGGAAGATGACAGCCCTACTCTGTGGTCTTGAGAGGAGGACCAAAGAGAACCAGTTACCGATCTCAAACCACCCACCACTTCAGGAGGAAAGAGATCGGATGGGGTAGAATGGTGAAGAAAGAGAATGCTTTAAAAGACACGGGTCTGTCCTCAAAAACAATAGAAAAAGTGTGGTAAAAGGAAGAAAAAGAAAAATGTTTTACAGATCTCAATGGAGGGCAAGAAGTGGAAAAGAGGGGGGGAGGGAGGGGGTGAACAAGTCTGAAAACTGGCCTTGCACGACATCTTGTGGGAAACAAAAGAAAGAACAATCTGGGCAAGTCTGGAACCCATATGCGAAGTAAAGGTCGCGACAAAAGTGGTGTAAGGAACCCCGTTATGTCGTGGGAGAACTAAAAGGAGCGGTGCTCGGAACAGGGCAGGCAATGTGGGCTGGTTTAAAGGTTAAAAAAAAGAAAGGAACTGTGAAAATTCCATTTAAGAAAGGGAGGAGGTAGGCCATTTCTTTAGCCCAAACAGGGGGTTGAAAAAAAAAGAGCTCTATAGTATATCACCTTGGGGTGTCACATGGAGGCGAGGAGGGTTTCATCATTGGCTGCACATGAAAAGAACTGGGGTTGGAAATGAAAATAGGGGGAAGGGGGGGTCAGGGTTTAATGGAAAAAAAAAACAGAAGGGGGGGGAGCTGGCATGTGGCAACATAGAAGCAGACTTAACCAAAGTTCAGCTCTTCGGGGGGGGGAGCAGGGGGGGACTGACATATTTAAATAATTCTTGATTATGAAAAAATAAGGAAGGAAAAAAAAAATTGGATTGCAAGCGTTTGGAGGAGGTTGGAAAAGCGATAAGGGAAGCGGTGATAAATATGGCACTACTCATTCTCTCCAGACAGAAAAAACCGATTGTCCCGTATGGAGAGTAAAAAAGGAAAAGGGGGTCCCAAGCTGCCAAAGAGGGGTAAGAGGAAGAACAGGGGGAGGTACAACGGCAAGTGATAGAGAGTGCCCCACTCTCGAAGTTAATAAGGAGTATGGAAGACGGTACCGACAGCGAAATGATTTTCAGATGGAGAATGGGGAAAGGGACGAAGGGAAGAATTGGGCAAATGATGGGGGTTTTCAGAAATGACAACGCGAAATGCCGTCGGAAAGCGGGAAAAAGGGGACGGTAAAATAATTCTTGCGCGGGGACGACAGGAACGTAAGGGGGTGTGGCAAAAAAAGTAAGAAGGTGTAAGGCTGGAGCGAGAAAGGGCTCAACAGTAAGCATGGGTTAGAAGCCAAATCTGGAGGTTGGGGAAAAGTTACATAATCGTCAAAAACTGGGGGAAATTAGCGGGAAAAGGGGGGGGTTGGGCTGATCAAAGGGGGGAAGTCGAAAGGGATTAGTAGTAAAGCACCAGTGGAAACATTTCTAAATGGTGACTATGGTGGAGGGAGAAAGCAAGAAAAAAGCAAAAATTTCGACATTCCCCAGGAAGGGGGAGAAACGATCCCAGGCTCATGGAATTAAGGGGGGATTCACACACGAAGGAGAATTGCATTGGGATAAAGTAGGATTTCGGTAGATTGGAACGTTGGGGGGTAAAAAGAAGGAGGCCTTCTCCGCGCTATAAGGCAAAAGGTGGAACTAGCAGGGAATAAACCATGAGATACCAATGGGTGTGGGAGGAGGACATTTTTGGAAAGGGGAGAGGTCATAACTGCGGAAAAAACACACGATCCTGGACCATAAGGGTAAGGAGAGGTATTGGATTTCGATAACCGTCCAAGGTGGGATGCAGACCAAAGAAAGTCATAGAAGGTAATTGAGAAGGGGTTGGAAAAGAATTGCCACTTGGGTGGAAAAATGAATATATTGGGATCCTTGAGTTGGGGACTCGGGCCCTTACCGCAAGCTCAACAGAGAAGAATCATCTTTTTGTGATTAGGAAAAAAGGGGGGGGGGGGGGGGAGAGATTTAAATGAGAAAAAAGGAGAACCCATGGAAAACGGAGCTGTGGTGACATCACTGTTCAACAATGACAGACATCATTAGTAAGATTACAAGAGAAAAAACGCATCCCCTCGGGGCTGAAAAAAGAAGGAAAGGGGGGGCCATAAAGTCAACGAGACATGGCAAGGTAGTTTGCGACTTGCTCCTGAGTAAAGGCACAAAAACAAGATAAATGAGAAAGCATAAGTAGGGAAAAAGGAAGGTTGGATCACTTAGGGAAACCTGTGTAAAAAAAAAATCCATTTGCCTGGTTCACTAATAAGACGGAAAGGAAAGTGGGGGGGTGAAACATAACGTCAATAAGGGAACGGGGAAAGGGGAAAGATTACCTGCTGGTATAAGGAAGGGGGGGGGTCCCTCAAAAAAGGGATCAGGAGCTCTTAGAGGATAGAGTAGGAGGGGAAAGTCCCGCACTCTTGCGATGCAATAATAAAAAAACTCTAAAAAAATGTGTTACTGGAAGGGGCCACCCAGGAAAAGCTGTATTGAATTGTGTAGCTAAGGGGCCCTAACAAAGACGAGTGGGGGAAGTATCTGGAAGAAAACTCTGAAGAAGGGGAGGGGGATGGTCCCTCTGATTGGATGGAAACCGGTGGGGAATTAATTTGAAAAGGAGTAGGGGGCATGTGGAAGAAATCTCTCTCAACCCAACAACGGAGTTCTGGAATTGAAACTAGTCTCTTGTCTAAAACCGGAAGACAGTGGGTGAAAGGGACTTTTGTGTTCACCACAGAGGGAAAAATCAGCTGGCGGAAAACTAAAGGAGGCGATACCGGGGGAAGAATCCATGGAAAAAAACCTAGTCTTGGGCTTTCTGGTAAGGGGTGGTGGGGGGGGGGGGGGGAGTGTGGGGGTGGGGGGGGGGGCAAATTGGGGTAGGGGGGGGCCGTGAAACATTCTAATCGCAAAAAGGGGGCCATTGTCCAGTAAAGATGGGAGAGATAATTTTTTCGAGAAGGGGGGGAGGCAGAACATGCGCTCTATCCTATAGGAGACGAAGAAAAATGTGTCGGGGCAATAAAAAAACCAAAGGAAGAAAAAAGGAAAAGAAGGGGGTCCAGGAGTAAAGGGTGAGTTTAAGTAAATACCTGTTAAGATTTTAGTAAACCAGAACATGGTAGGGGAAAGGGGGAGGGGAGAAGGGTCGAAACCAAATAGGGCAAAAGAGAGACTAAAGGCTGGAACGGATCTGTGGTGGGAAGGGAAAGAGGCGCCAGGAGCCAACCTCAGAAAAAAAGGGGGGAGACCTTGGACTTCAGAAATCTTGCCCTCGTTACAAAAAAAAAATTGGATATAAAGACGGGAAAATATCAGGGGGGGTCAACTTATAATATGTCGGCAAGTAAGGATCACAAAAACGAAGGTTGTCACAGGGGGTCGACACTGGAAGGGTGAGATTGGGAAGGCCCAACCAATGGGGTTCAAACTGACAAACTAGATTTATTGTGTCGGGAGGAAGCCTTTGCGAGGCCCAGTAAGTGAAAAAGAAAAGAAAACGAAGAAGGGACTGTGCATCCAAAGGCAAGGGGGCAGGGGGGGGAAAACCAGAGACCGAGAGGGGGGATAATCTTTGGGGAAGGGAGAAAACCCATCCGACGGTATGGAACGTCCCCTCCCTAACAAAGGGGGGGATGTAAACCGACTCGTGGAACAAAAGCGATGGCAGAACGACCCATGAAAGAATACACAACACATTGGTACGGTGGGAATTCGCCGAGGGGACGGGAAGCGTCTTCGAAAAAAGAATAAACTGCGTTGGTTGACAAAAACGTCCATCTACCTAAATGGATAGAAGAGCGGTTGAGCACTGGCAGAATCCAGGGTCGTGTGGTGGAAAAAATCAGACTTAATTCAAAAGGAGACAGGGAGCGGTCACGAAATTGTTGAAAGGGGAAAGGGGGGTGTCGGAGAAAAAAAGCAAAGCACCAGCTTAAACGAAAGGCACTGCCAGGACGATCAGAAGAATTTCGATCCACCGGGATAAACCACACAAAGGTCGGAAAGGTAAACCAGGGGTGACGGGGGAATGGAAAAGAAGGGGGGGGAATGTCAGGCAAGAATGTGCCTTTTCAGTAACGTAGGGGTGTTAGGGTGTAAAAAGGAAATGGGGGGGGGGGAAAAAAAGTTTCCGACGAGTGTACGTCCACACGAAGATTATTTTCACACAAACAAGAGGGGGACAGTTCAGGGAGGAGGTTTGATGAAGTTCTTCACCAACACAGCCAAATTCTCAGCGAAAAGGTTCAACATTCTCCCCAAGGAAAGATGAGAAGGAGAATTTGGAATCTTCCCTATAGATTATTAGTACGCGCGGGAATTAACGAATGAAATACTTCCGGCTGAACAAATGAAAAAGTCTGAACGAATTTGGCAACTGTGTGACCAGAAAAATGAAGGATTTAAATCCAGCGGTGAAAAAACGATACTGATATAATTCTTGGAAGGAAAATGGCGATCGCGTTGGTGAAAAAACAGCGAAAAACGGCTGAACAATTCCAAGGAACTTTGGGGGGTGGGAAAAAGTATGGGTGTAATAATCACGGACGGAGCTATAGGGACATTCAGAAAAGATCAAAAAGACGCAGGGAACAGAGGGGGGGGAGAATGGGCGGCTATGTACGCATTTCGCCAGCAGACCATAGCGGGGGGGGGTTTAATATCAGAGGTTGGGGAAAAAACAAAGAAAAACGGAAAAAGGGGAGAAAGCAACCCCAGGGGAGGGGGGGGGCAAAATCAAGGGGGGGGGGAAGGAAACTTCCTAGAACAACCATATATATACTTATAAAGGGGGTGTGGGGGGAGGAAACCTGTTGGGATTTAACATGCCGAGGGAGAAAAATGAATTAGAGGTGGCTTCAGGAAGGAGATGTTGGACAATTTCAACCTAAAAATGGGAAATTACCAAGTGACCTTATGGAGAAAAACGCAAGCCCGAGATATAAAAATGACGGGGGGGGAACCTGCACAATGTTGCGACCATCAAGAGGGGAGAAGTTTGTGGAGAAGGGGGGAAGGGGTCTTCTGGCAGGGCCAACAGATGTCGTGCCAAGCCATATATCAATTGTGACAGCCGGGTTTCCAATAATGAAGGAGGGGGGGAAGGGTCCCACTTCTTTTAAGTGTGGGAAATGAGATTAAAAGGGGGGGGAAAGTCACCGTGAAAAAGATAAGAGGGGGGTGTTCTGGAGGAGGAGGTGGCACAAAGGAGAAAACCTCCCGATATCTCAAAACTCTCAAAACAGTGGGGAGAAAGATAGATCGGGAAAATGGGTGGAGAAAGGTGTGCTAAGGCCGGCAAGAAAAAAGAAGTCTCAACTCACAGGGAAAAGAAGAAAAAAGAAGGTTGGGGGGAAGGAGCCAGGAAAAGTGGGTTTACAGGATCTCAAGGAAAAAAACATCAGTGTAACAAATCTTTCAGGGGTACAAAATATTCTGTGCCTTGGCACGACATTGGAGGTGTGAAGAAAAAGAACATATTCCTAGGAACAAAACTAGGAAGGGAGGCGGGCAAAGGGGGCATTTAAATACAGGAGGGGATGAGGGGTTATATCTCTCTAAAGAGTAGAATAATGAACCATGGGCAAGGAGGTGGGAAAGGGTGGGAAAGGAAAAAACATTGAAGAAATCCCTGGAAGAAAGGTGAGAAATTTCGCCAGTGACTGGACGCAACACAGTTGCGGTAAAAAACAACTGCTTTAGTGAGGGTCAGGGGGGGGGGGTGGGTGTCCAATGAGCAGGAACTGGGAACCAAATCTTTGGAAACAGTACCAGAAATGGGGGGGGGCAAGGAGGAAGGGTCGGTGTTCAGGGGGGTAAAAAAAAAAAAGATAGGAACCCCCAAAGGAGAGGGTGCTGGCGAAAGCACAGAGAATCAGGCAAGGAAGAAAGGGCAGCGGCTTCTGAGGAAAGTGTATCAGGGGGCCCTCTTTCTATGACAGTTATTGAGTAAAAGTGATGCCAAAAACCCAGCCTTTTTCAGGAAAGCGTTGTAGGTTGGTTAACAAAAAGACTGGGGGATAAAGAGGGGCTAAGAGTAGCAAATAGAACGGGGAACCTAGTGAGGGAAAAAGACCGTAAGGAAGGGGGGACAAAAAAAAACAAAGGCGTGTTTCAGATCTTCTACAGGGATACGGAAAGGAGAGAAAGCGGGGAAAGAGACTAATAATCGATAGGGGAATGAACATAGAAAGGGGAGGGGCCTAGTGGCTACCTTGAAAAGGAGCTGAGGCAGTGGCGGGGGGGGAAGAGCTGCAAGAAGAAACCAGCCAACGGGAACCCAAGTTGAAGGGAAAGAAGTTGACACGGCGGGGCAAATTAACAATGCGGCGGGAAAAAGTGGGTTCCAAAAACGAGAGGGGGGGGGGTAAGGCTAAATAAACCAATCGCGACCCAGGAAGGGGGTTTCTGGGAAAACCGGCTTTCAACCAAGGACAGGGAAAGGGCCGTCCCAAACTGGTTGAAAGGAGCGACAATGGGGTTTCACAAAAAAAGGGGGATAGAAAGGAGTGCTTTGGAGATACGCCGGGCAGAAAAGGGAGCGATGGTGACTATGTGAGGAAAAGGAAAAAGAAAAAAACAGGTGCTCCCACAACAATTAGAAGAAGCCAACGGCGGCAGGAGGAAAAGGAGGGATGGGGTACAGGTAAAAAACGAAGGGTGGAGACTTGACATTTTCGAAAACATAGATTTCGGGGATATAGGTGTGTAACTACACTCAGGGTTGAACAGGACGCGGACTATCGAGAAGCGAACGCACTCGAAGGAAAAAACAGCAAGAGGAGATCCCAAGAGGTTGGGGGGGTGGGGGGGGAAACGGTTAAAGGTCGGGCGCCATACCTGCAGCACACATAAAACGAAGAAGATGTCGTATGTATTTTGGACTGAAAAGTACCCCTGGAAAAAAAAGGGGTGGGGGGGGGGAGGGCTCCACCGCTAGCAAGAAGGCAGGGGGAAAAAAAAAGGGATGGTCACAAAGAACTGTGCCCCGTGTGGAGCAAAACGAGTGAAGGGACGAAAGTTGGACAAAGGCCTTACCGGGGGGGGGGCGGCGGACATACAAAAAAAAAACGGGTTGGGACTGACTCAGGAAACTCTGTTTGGCCGATGAAGTTTAGAAAGGATAACTAAAAAAAAAGGGAAAGTCCAACTTAAAAATTGTGGGACAAAAAGGAAGACCCGACCTACCGCGAAGACCATAGAAGCAAATTCGGAGGGGGAAAAGGGAACAAATGGGCCCTTGATTTTGGGAAAGCCTGGCGCATTCAGCAACGATCATGAGAAGACTGGTCAAAAGGGAACTTAAGGTGTCTACCCTTCTGGACAAAAAAAGGGGTTTGAAAAGGGAAAAGTACATTGCCTGGTTTGGGCTAAATCGCTGACAAGTTATTTCCTTGAAACGAGAGAATAATGGAACTTTTGAAACAGGGGACCTGCTTTCTCAGGCATTGGGGGGGGGGATGCACGAAAGGGCGCGGAGCTAAAGAGGAGAGGAGAAGTGTGGGAAAAAAAGGAAAGAATGCGAAAACAATTATTCAAAACGATAACACAATAGTTAAAGGGGGGAACAACCCTTCCAGATGGGCAGGGTGAGGGGGGGGTCTCAGGACCGGAACTTCACCTACGGAGTGGAAAAAAAAGGGGGAAATCTGGAAAGGGGAAAAAAAATATTGCTTTTGGAAAGGCGCAACGATGAATCCCGTATGTGGTGACCAAAGACGTGGACAAGGAGTACTGAAGGTTTAAGAATCTCTCTCAAAAAAAAAAAGAGGGAAGAGGAGGAGGTCGGTAAAACAGCACCATACTAGGCGGGAAAAGGCAATGGTGTTGCCCAAAAAAAAGCGGGGACTCCCAAGAAGGAAAAAAGCATGAGTCCGACGTGAAAGGAAAAGAAAAGGAAATACGGTCGTTTATCAGGAAAGACGAACTTCGAAAGCAGAAGGGGGGAAATTGTCACAGTCGATTTTGAGAGAAGAATTTGTTGAGCGAAACTAGTTTGGACGTTAGAAAGGAAAGAGGCCTCTAGAGCAGCCGGAAGAGCATAACCAAAAAGTTCATATACAGCAGGGAAGGACACAGTTTTGGGTTAAAAGGGGGGAGGGTGTAACAGGACCGGGAAAGTAGTTAACAAGGCGGATGAGGGAAAGGAAAAGGGGGTGGGGGGGAAGAAGGGGGGAAACGGATGATTCACCTAGAGAAGATCTGCTCTCAGTGATAGGGGGTGAAGGAAGATTCGCCAATGCAACATCCAAGGGAAACATGTGGGTCGAAGGGGGAACTTCATGATCTTTCATCCTAATCTCTACTAGTGGGATTATAGGGCCGGGGGGTGCGGACTTTTTTGATAGCGAAATAATTCGGCAAAGGGGGTGGTTAAGGGAAAAAAAAAAAAAAAAGCTCGGGTCAATGGTAGATCCAGTGTTCACCATAAGGTGGGGATAGCAAACGTCAGGGGGGGAGGATTTGGGTAATGGAGTCTTGAGAAGGGGGCGGTAAGGACTGGGAACTCCTGCTCCAAGGGGGGGAGGGGGGGGGAAAAATTGGGGGGGAAGGGAAAGGAAATCGAACTTCAAGGAGGGAATAGGGGGGGGGTGAGGAATGACAACACAGACGGGAAACGGATCGAACAAGTAAAGACTAAGAATATGGAGGATTTTGAAAGGGGAGAGGGGACGTACCGAGGAGAAACTCCCTATACAAACATTAAGAGAAACACTTGGTATCGTAGGCGTGGCGAAATGGAGAGGGGGGAGGGAGCAGTCTTCTAGACCGCTATCAATCAAATAACAGCGTGGGGAGAAAACACGGAAAAAACATCTACAAAGAATGATCTGAAATGTTATCCACGGTAGGGACAAACTCGTTGGGTTGTTTCACCTGACATCCCGACGGGAATTCCAAGCCTGGTATCGTGTGGGACTAATTGGGTAATTGGAAAGGAGGGTTTTGGGGGAGGATGAAGAGTCGCCCGCAATCACAAGGGAAGTTAAAAATGTAGAAGCGGGCTAGAGCAAGCAACCTAATCCGGACACACCTTTGAAAAAAAAAGGTTGAAAGAAATCTACATGATGGACCAAGGGGGGTGGAAGGATGGTAATGGCCAATAGGGGGGGGGGAAAAGGTGTCAGATAACATGCCGGTTCTGGTCCACTGGAGGGTTTTAAGGGGTAAACCTGACCAATGGGAGTGTGGGGGACAAAAAAAAAAGGTTCACAGAAAAGATGTACGGACCGAGCTGAAAAACGGGATGGTAACGGAAACCTCGGGTGTCAACGGAAACCTGAAGGGGAGGCGGTACTTCTGACACATAAAAACAACCACAGACAAAGAGCTTTAGTGCGCAAAAAGAACGGGGAAAAGATCTACTGCTTGTGAGGGGGCAAAGAATCGAAGTTAGGTAAGGAGAAGTGGTATAGAAACGGATAAATGATGACTGTCCGTAAAAAAAACAAAAAAAGCGTGCATAAAGAAAGCCCGGGGGAAGCGTTGACCGCCTTTCCGTACGGCCTACCATCGTGGACCAACGGGATTCGTAAAAGGGGTAATTACAGAAAAAAAATGAAGGGCACAAAATGAAAGTCGGCCGTTGGTGGGAACGATACAACAACGGGAAAACTGCCAAGGATTT
>Ga0179591_1372517_pt1 | contig 14541 bp, 19 predicted proteins | sample CZOMad2_1_08_16f_FD_182891 | JGI IMG/M metagenome (GOLD analysis project Ga0179591, IMG submission 182891) | Vadose zone soil fungal communities from Angelo Coast Range Reserve, California, USA - CZOMad2_1_08_16fungal (PacBio error correction) | ecosystem: Environmental > Terrestrial > Soil >...
AAAAAAGCGAAAAAAAAAGTTTGCCTGTTATGTACGTAATGCCGGAAGAAGAAAAAGGAAAAAAGGGAAATTCGGATACTCTCCATCATCGGCGGGGGAAAAAAAAGGAGGGAGGAGGCGGGAGGGGGTGAAGAAAAAAGGTCATACTTTATTTTTCTCCTAGGAAGGGGGAAAGGGGGGGGAGAGAGGGCTCCTCATTCTTCGGAAAGAAAAAGGAGAGGGGGAAGATGAAGACATTGGAGGGGGAATCTCCATCCCGACCTAATTGAAGGGAAAAAGGGAGGGAACCTTCTCTTCCCATTTACAAAAGAGGGGGGGAAAATGTGGGAAATCATATTTCCGCAAGAGGGGAATCTTTCGCCTTCAGAGGAGGAAAAAAGAAGAGGGAAGGTATCATTTTGGTCGTGCCAAAAGCACGAAGTCGGCGGGGAAAATTCTGCATTCTTTTTCCCACCGGGGGGGGAAAAAAGAAACGTTCCCTCACCTTCCACCATAACCAAAAAAACCTTGGACCTGGGGAAACATTTCTTGCCGAGGAAAGGGGGAAGAAGAGTTTCCCACATCTAACGGAAGAAAGAAAAAAAAAGGGAGGTGTGAGCTAAAAAAAGTTTCGTTCCAAGAGGTCCGGAGAAGGAAAAAGGGGACACGTCGCGGGAAGAAAAAGAAGGTCGCTGCTGCCGACCAGGAGACAAGATCGCAAAAGGCGCAGCTCAAGTGTCATCGTAAAGGAAGGGGGGGGAAAAAAAAAAAAAGGAAACACGTCTGAAACATGTCGCAGAGGAAGGGGGGGGACTGATGATCGATCTACTCGGGGGAAAGGAGAAACTTGAGATGTGTCGCAAGGAAAGGGAGGGTTGACGCCTCTCCTCGAAGAAAAAGGGACCGCGAATCGCACGCGGAAAAAAGAGGGCCCGCGCGGAAGGAGAAAGGAAGCGAGCGTCGATCCAAGGGGGATGAGGAGGCGAAAGGGGTATCCGGCGGAAGGGGGGAAACCCACGAGTAAAAAAGGCGGCTGGTTCTGGAAGAAAAAAAAGGGGGGGAAACATCTAGAAAAACGAACAGGCACAAAAAGGCCGCAATTTCCCTCTATTGCGCGGAAAAAGGGAGGAGGGGGAGGGACCCTCTATCTCCGGCGGGAGAAGGTAGTAGCAAGTTAGGATCACTACTTTCACTTTGAGGAGGGAGCTTCTTCTTCAGGACAGATTTTAAAGAGAAAGTTTCTGAAAGGAGGTCTTCTAGAAAGGGAGTGACCTCCTCCTTCTTTCTCAGAGGAGGGGGGGGGAATTCCTTTCCTCAAGGAGGGGAAAAAGGGAATTTTCTTCTCCTGAAGAGGGGGTGAAAAAAAGGTTCCTCTCGGAGAAAAAGCGTCCGCCGGGCACGGGCGACAAAAACTGGACACCTTTCGCAAAGGAAATCCGTCGGACGATCAAAGAGAAGCGATTTCTCTCGAGGAAGAGAAGTGGGGGGGGAGGGTCACGCACTCCGAGGGGGGGGGGAAAGGACACGCGACCCTCCTTTCGGACATCAAAAAAGAACCTCCCGAGAGAGAAGTGCTTTCCTTTCTAGGAGTGAGAGAAATCTCCAACCGGAGAAGCTGGCATGGAGGGAAGGCGTGTAATCTGAGGGAGGGAAGGAAGGAGGGGCTTTTGGTAGGTCCTGGGGGGGGTTTTCCTTCACGACTTCAGAAAAACTGTCTCAGGGGATTTTCCCTTCTCCAAGAAAGGGAAAGAGATATCAAAACACTCCCTTCTCTTATCCGAAGGGGGGGTGAGGTATGGAGGGGGTGAAGTGATCGAGGGGAGAGGCGGGGGCGACGGAGAGATAGGAAAAGGGTGTTCAGGAGGCAGAAACGGTGTGATAAACCTCGGAGAAGGGAAGAGGGGGGACGCTTGTTCCCCACTTTCCTCCCCTCCTGCCTGTAGAAGGGGGGAAGCGCCTGCCTGGGGTTCTTTTAAAGGGGAGGCCTCACCGGGGGCTAAGGGATGGGGATGTGGCGCTCCCGAAGGCATCTCTCTTCCAGGAGAGGGGTCTCCTCCTCGTAGGGTAAGAAGAGAGGGGGGTTTACCTCCTTACTGAGGGGGGGTGTAGTTCTTTGCGTCCGTGGAGAGGAGGTTACTGTTGATGGGGGGGGAAAAGAAGGAGATATCTCCTTCCCTCACCCCGCCAACTATTTTTCTCCGCTCCAAATAATGACTGTTTTTCAGGGGGGAAGGGATAATGAGGAAGAGGGCTCCTCATTCCGAAAAAAGGAGGTAATCTATCTCAGGGGAGACAGGCCCTGGGAATAGGGAAGGGGCTCTTTTCTCTCCATGGAAGAACGACATTTTTGCGGATCGAAAAAGGGGCTGGACGCAAAAGACCTCTTCAAAGGGGGGAAGGGAAAAAAAGAGGAAGATCCACTTCTCCATCAGAGAAACTAGAAGCCTTACCTTTACGAGGAAGAGGCTTCGCCCGAAAGTCAAGGGGAAAAAAGGGGCTATTTCAACGAAGAAAAAAAAGGGATCACCTGTTCAAAAGGTCCCCCTCGGGAGAACAATCAGTCCTCCGAATCAGGAAAGGTGCCCGTCGTATCTATGAGGAGAAGACTTCTACCCATTCTCTGAGAAGGGAAAGATTCACTATCGTCGACATGTTGCGGCAGAAATTGCGGCCGCTAATAAAAAAGAGGGAGTCTCCTTTCCGAAGAAGGGGGCAATCCTTCCCTGAAAAAAAACATAAGAAAGGGAGGACGGGGCCATCATGTAATGTCGGGAGACCAGACTTGTTGCCTCAAAAAGCATCCTCCTCCTCCCAGAGGAGAGAAGGGCGGACTCGTCCCGAGAGAAAAGCGTAGAGGGAAAGGGAAGAGGCTCTCTTCTGGCGCAGTCCTGAGAGGATCGGCGGCAAAAGACTCGCGGGCTGAAGAGGGATCCCCTCTTCTTCTAGGAAGGGTCATCGCGGCCCCGAAGCAGACATTTTCAACGTTGGAAAAGGAGAAAAGACGATTCCAATTCTCTTTCTCAATAGAGGGGAGAGAAAAGGGGGGGGGAGGGGAATAACAGATTTACTAGGCCGCGGGGGGGAGGGAGGAACGGAGAAAAAAAGGACCGTCAAATCCCGGAGTGGCTCTGGAAGGGGAAGAAATGCGCCGGAATCAGGGAAAAGAAAGAAGAAAAGAAGGGCCTACCCTTGTCGCAAAACCGACGAACCGCCAAAGAAGGGGGGGGACACTCTCTCTAACCAAAGAAAAGAGGCAAGACAAGGACTCTAACGCGTACCACGGAGGGTTTCCTGTGGAAAAAAAAAGAACTCCCTTCTTTCCCGAGGAAGGGAAAAAAAGGGGGAGGGAAAACTGACCGAACTTCGGAAGCGGCAAGAATCAGGGATATCGCTTGGTGAAAAAGAAGAGGAACTCACCATCGGCTTCCCTAGAAGGAAAAGAAGGGGAACCATTTGTACAACATCCTATGCAATTGAAGGGGGGAAAGGAACACCGTCGTGGTTCAAACGCTTCAATTTGCTTTCTCATAAAAAAAGGAAAGGAAAGGAGGCTCCTTCCAATTCCGCCGGAAGAGAAAGGAAGGGGAGGCCCTTCCGAAAAAAGAATCTACCTCCCCTCCTTTCTTTCGGCGGGAAAAGGAAAAGAAAGGGAACGAGTCGGCTCGCCATGACGCGCACGAAGAAAAAAAGGGGATTTTTCCAGCGTTCCTTGGCGGAAAAAGGGGAGGGGACTGCCTACTTCTCTTCTATTGAGAGAAGGGGGGAAAGAGATCGACAAAAAACAACAACGTCTGATTATTAAAATATAGATATGCAGATGATCAGCGCAAAAAGAAGTCTCAGAGCCTATCAGAAGACGGAACGCCTTTAAAATCCCCGGGAGGAGGGAAAAAAGGGAGCGTCTGGCTCTCCGGGAGGAGGGCGGTCGGGCAAGCCTTCGGAAAGAAGGGGACTCAAATGTATTGTCTTTTTCGAAGGGAGGGGAAGAAAGAGGGAAAGGAGAGAGGGGGCGATTTTCCTCTCCCCTTCGTCGGAAAAAAGGCAAGGCGACACATGCAACGGAGAAGGAAAAAATCATCCTCCTGCCTCGCAAAAAGAAGAGGGGGAGGGGGGGAAAAAAGGGGAAGGTGCGCCGGAGGAGGGAAAAATAAAAAAGGCATAGGATTTGGACGAACGTCTCCAATTATACCTATTTGCAAAAGGGAAGGAGGAGGGCAGCGTTCGCTTCCAGAACTCAAAAAGAGGAGGAATGGGGTAGTGCGCTTAAAAGAGAAGGGCTCTCTACTTCTTAATCGGGGGAAGAAAGGGAAAAGGAGACCTTTAACGACGAAAAAAAAAAAAGGAAGCACAAACGCGTTTGAAAGGGAGGGCCTCTTGATTTTGTTTTCTAGGAAAGAAGAAATGAGCTTAGCTGGTTCGGGGGGGGGGGGAGCTACGCTGTCTCGGAAATTCGTTCCTTATTTCCTTTCGCATTCCTTCAAGGGGGAACTCCGGCGGGAAAACCCAGAAGGACTGCGTCCTACCCGCTGCAAGGGAAGAGGAACTACATCTCGCTGCTCGGCAAGAAGGAAAAAAGATTGCGAAAGCGCAGTTGCAGAGGGGGGGAAGCCTTCTCTACCCCATAAAAGAAGGGGAAGGTCCTTTTCATGGGCCGAGAAAAAGAGAGCAGGGGAGAAGGAGATTTTTCTTCCCTCTGAGAGAGAGGGGACTCCGATCAGAAACGGCGTCGGATAATCAATAAAAAGAGAAGTCTCCTTTCTCGAAAAAGGGGAGGAAGGGGGGGCTGAGACTCTTGACAAAAAAGGAGATCAGACGCTTGCTTCGGGGAGGAGGGGCCTCTCTTCCACAATTGAGAGGAATTGTCCATTATGGCTTTACAAGTCTGCTGTGGTTCTTCAAGGGGAAGTCTTCACCATCATTAAGAAAGGGAATTCTCCTCTTTTGGAAAGAAGGGAGCGGCCTTCCATTTCCAGAGCAACAGAGAGGAAAAGCTTTCCCTCCTATCGAAGGAGAGCTTTCTCCTTCGTCCGCGGGACTGTTCAAAGGGGAAGGGGAATTCCTAGGGTCTTCTTTCTTGATTTCAGGAAAAAGGGGCGGAGGGAACCTCCTTTCGAAAAGAGCAAGTCTTTTCCCAGATCACTGCCAAGAAAATAAGAGCCTAATCTATTTTAAAGGGGGGAGAATCTTCTAGGGAGACCTTTCATTCAGAGGGGAAAAAAATTGCTGGATCCTTGTGTCTCTCTACTAATTGAAGGATAAATCGTCGCTGAGTGCGTTCACTTTGGGAGGATAGAAAAAAATGCACTGTTCTTGGGAAAACACCAAATCGCAAAAAAAAAAAAAAGCGTCTACTCTCCCCCGGGAAATGGAGGAAAAAGAGGAATGCTCTCGTGAAAAAAAAAAAGGGTTTGAGGGAAGGAAAGAAAATCGATTTTCCTCCAAATAATTTCTGTGTCTGTTGAAAAAAAAAAAGGGGAAAGGGGGGAAATTTCTTAAGAGCATGTTTTTCGCAGTCGAAAAAAGTTACATCGCCAAAGAGGGCCGGCGGCATTTCTGCGTAGGGAAAGGCGGCGTGAGCAAATCAAGGGGGGTTTCGGCGTAAAGACTCATAGGGAGGAAAGGAAGGAAAGCCCGTAGTTCTTCCCATTTCTCTTCATTATTGGGGAAAGGCACCTCCGGCTATATCATCAAAGACAATATCTCTCTTCTCTCCTTCTTGCAGAAGGGAAAAAAAAAAAAAAAAAAAGAGGGAAGGGAGAAATGGCGCCTACTGGCGTGCCGGAAAACCACCAAGAAAGAGCTGAAGGAAACCCATCACTCTCGATTCAGAATCACGCCGCCTTAACGGAGGCCCTCCTTCCTTCTGGTTGGGAGAAGGGGGAGGCGCAGACGCCTTCAGCACTTCGACGAAGCAATCGCGCCACTTTGGGGAGGGGGAGTATTCTTACCCTAGAGGGGGAAGGAAAAAAAAAAAAAGTGGCGAAGGTCATCTAGCGCATCCGCGAGGAAACGTTGATCAATACAAAAAGATTTTCTCGAAGGGCAACCCTCACGCGCCGGAGAGAGCACCGTAAAAAGGGCTCGAAGAGGAGAGGAACGGCAATTTAAACCCTCTGCCGAAAAGGGGGACCTCCTCGGAATGGAAAGCGGCCTTACTTCTACGAAACCTTCTGTCGAAAGAGGGATTCTTTCCCTTCTTTTTAGCGTCTATTCTAAAAAGCACTTTTGGGGGGAAAAGACTCGGACTGCCACGAAAAAAAGGGAGCATCCAAAATCAAAGGAAGAGGTCCAATCCGGAAAGGGGAAAAAAAAGGCGACCAGCGCGCGTAGGAGGAAGCGAGGCCCCGTAAGAAGGGGGGCTCTCCCGAAAAAAAATTGCGTCCAAGTGCCTGATTTCCCAAGTTCTTCCTCAAGTGAAGAGAAGGTGACAGCCGTCCACACCATCCGCCGCAAAGGGAGGACTTTCTTTTTTTGGAAAAGGGACGACTTTTTGAGCTCGGGGGAAAAGCACGCCCTCAGCGACTTCTAAAAAAGGTCTCTCATCCGAAAAGGGAGAAAAGGGAGAGTGAGATCTCTTCGCTCTCTTGGGAAGAGGGCGTAAACGAGAGAAGGGGGGGAATATCCTCCACAAGAGGGGGAGGATAACCTCGCTTGCTATCTGCTCGATAGGGAGGGACCCTGACACCAAAAAGGAATGTGGTCTATCCTTCTTAAAGAAGGGGAAGAAAGGGGGGGGGGCCAATTCTTCTTTCCGCAAATCGGCGAAGGAAGCCAGGGGGGGGAAAAAATATTTTACTCCAGGGGAAAGGGGACGACAGGAAAGAAACCGCAGCAGCGAGGTGAGAGCCGGAGGCGGTCCAGTTTCCTTCCTTCGCCGGAAGAGGAGACGGAGAGATCCTTGCCGCGCCCTGGAGGGAGGAACCGAACCCCAACGACCGAGGGAAAAAAAAGAGGGAAAAACCGCCCTCCGCTCTTAAAAAGATGAAAAGAAAAGGACTCTAACCTTACCAATCTGGGTGAAGGGTTGAAGTTCGGTAAAGGTTCTAAAAGACCTCTTCCGAAAAGGGAAAGAGCGGAAACCTTCGCTAACGGAAATAAACAAATATAAGGTCCGGGGGATTTAAATTTCCTCTGAGAGGAAAAAAGAAGGAGGGAAAGTCAAATCTGCCGCACTGAAAGGGGATCAATGCATCATGAGATTCCATTTCTTTGGAGAAAAGGGGGGGGAGGGAAAAAAGGGCGATGTTCCGCTTGCAAGAGGTCTGGGGTCAGGAATTCCCTCCATTCTTCATCCTTCCAATTCTCCGGAAAAGGAGGGGGGGGGACCTAAAAAGTCTATTACGCCCCGGACAAGAAAAAAGACATTTCGGAGACTTGAGAAGAAGGGGGGACCGCCTACTCCTAAATCCCGCGGAGGAGAAAGGAAAAGGAGAAAAGAAAGGAGTAAACTCAACTCTCCCGGTGCTTTTCCGGAGGGGAAAAGGGGCATGAAGTAACATCCCCGCAAACAGTGATCTCAGAAGGGAAGAAAAGGGTTTCTTTCTCTTATCATATGGGGGGAAGAGAGAGAAAAAAGGAGAGGAGGAAAAGAAAGATATTCCCATATGTCAGCGCCAGCAAAGAAAAGAAAGGAGGCCGATCACGGGGTGTCCGAAGAGGGGGAAAATCCCCTTTCTCGTTTCGGAAGAAGAGGAAAAGAAGGGAGGAAGGAAAAAGTCCCTTTCGGCGTCGGCAGGGAAGGACAGCCCGCCCGAAAATGGAGGGTCTGGAGGGAGCTCTTCTATTCTCAAAGGAAAAGAGGGAAGGGAAATGGGCCGTCTTCCGTCCCTGGTGAAAGGAAGAGACCGCATCCTCCGTAAGCAGGGACTCTCACTTTTGGAGGAAAGGAAAAGGGATCGCAAATCAATGGCTAGAGGGGGGTGCATGGATCTTCAAACAATGAGGGGGGGGGGTCCTACTTGTATGGGAAGAGGAGGGAAAAAATTCAAATCGATAAGCTGCCTGGAAGGAGTCAACGGAAGTTCGCGGCATGGTGGGGGAATCTCTAACTTCTTAAGCGGGGGAAAAAGGGGGAAAGAGAAAAGTTAACTACCCTAACGAATAACCGAAGAAAACAGCTGGGCGGGGGAAGGGAGGCAATGGGCTTTCCTCTTTGAGTGAATTGGTTGGACTGAGGGGGCTTATCTTTTTCTGTTAGAAAAGGGGGAAGGGGGGAGAAAGTTACGGAAGAAAGAAGTCTGCTCACCTGGAAACGGAGGGAAGGACCGGCCCCTCCTTGCGTGGAAAAACTGGCAGAGGGGAGGGAGGGGAGGGGTCGTCCTCTTCTTCCGAAGGCAAATCTGTTCGGAGATTCTCTTCAATATCATATCGAAAGAGGGGGGGGAGGGGGGCAGAGGGTAATGCATTATTTCCGCCTGCTCGACCACAGGAAGAGCCGTTCAGTTCATGGTTCCAAAAAGGGAAGGGGAGCCGGGGGAGGATGGGTCGTAAAGGGGTTCTTTTCCGGAAGAAGATCCTTCTTCGAGAAGCAGCAGAGGGGAACGCCGCCTGACAAGAAAAGGGGATTCTTGTCTAGCGGAAAAGGAAAAAAGGGGGAAGAGAGAAAGATGTTTCTGCTTCTTCTTCGGGAAACGAGCTCAACAAGGGTCAAAAGGGGGGGGTCATTTCCAAAAAAAGTAAACTAACGAGGCGCAGGGAGAATCCCCCTTTCCGAAAGATATGAGTCTTCCCTTGGGAGGAAAGACCCATTCTCAGAGAGAATGATCTGCCGGAAGGCCTCAACATGTAGAGGGGGAGAGGGGAAATAGATCTCCTCCGAAGAGAGAGAGAATGATTACCGTAGAAGAAAAAAAATTGGCTGCTTTTGACTTCAGGGAAAGTGGGGTCATTCTCGCCTGGGGGAAAGGTTTCTCCCCTCTTCCGGGATCAACTCGACGCAAGTCCTTTACCGAAGGGAAGAGATTACTCGGAGAAAAAAGGGGAGAGGGGGAAATCACCTTCAGTCTGCAGGGGGCCGGGTTGTCGCTCGAGGGGAAAAAGGGGCGCGAAAGAGCCGAGCACGGTGCTCGATCTCTCCAAAAGGGGGGGGAAAAAGGGGGGGGGAAACAGGTAGGAGAACGAAAACGGGAGGAGGATTCTCTCTATAAAGGAAAAGGGGGGGAGGAGCTTCATCCTCGCGCTGGAGCAACCAAGGGGGAGGGTTCTCCACCCGGGGAGAGGAGAAAAAAGAGAGTCTAATTGCTGGGAGAGCCGGCACAATACGAAAGTTTCCTTCTTCTTCTTGAAGGGGGGGGGGGGAGGAGGAGAAATCTAGATTCTGTGGTTTCGGCTTCTAATGGTCCGGAAAGAAAGACGTTTTTCACTTCGCCCTCCGGAGAGAAAGAGAGAGAAAAAAAGGGGGAGAGGAAAAGAGATATATGATAGCCTTAGGGGCGCAGAAAAAAGATGACGCTAAGAGAGGAGGAGACTTTCGTATAATCCGAAACCCGAGAAAGATCACTGGAAGAAAATCCTCCTTTTCCCTTCCTCCTGAAGAGGGGGGGGGAGGAAAGAAGGAAGCAGGCGCAGAGAAATTCATCACTGGAAAGGGCGGTTCTGCCCCTCCATCTGAGAGGAGGAAAAGAAATTATTGTTGAGGGGGGGGGGAGAGCAAGCAAAACCGTGAGGGAAGAATCTCTATCCATGAAAGGGGGAAAGAGGAATTGAGATACCTTTTTTCACCCGCACGCGCAAAGGAGAGCACCGTTCCGTTTGGGGACGCTCACTCTTCAAATTCGTAGAAAAGAAGAAGAAAGGAGAAACGGCTCCCACCAATGGGAATGAGAGGCCTTAACTTAATCCCGGCTGCTCAAGGAGGTCACGGCGGTTTCTGGGAAAGGGGGTCCCCGGAAAAGGGAAGGGGAGGGGCTCACCTTTGGGGTTCAAAGGAAAAGGAAAAGAAACGTCTCACCAAAGGAGTGATCGAGGCAGATAAAAAACTTCTACCCTCTCGCAGGGAGGGGGGGTCCCCTCTGCAACTAGGAGGGGAAGGAGACCCATCTCTAAATTGGGAGGAATTCCTATTTCACCGCAGAGGAGTAGGAATTTTCCTACTCGAAAGGAATGCAGCCAGAGAAGTTTAATTTCTGGGGGGGAAAGAGGTACCATACTTGTTTAGGGGAACAGCCGCCGGAACTCTTCCTTTAGAGAAAAAAGAGGCATCAACTTGAAAAGGGGAGTGCGATGGGAGAGGGAGGAGCCTATATTATCTTCTTCAACGAAAAAGGGGAAGGGAAGAACCATCTCAAGATTCGAGGGGAAAGAAGAAGTCAGCCCAGAAAAAAGACTGTCATTGTTTTGAGAAGAAAAGGAAGGAGGCGCTTTCGCAAATCTGCGATCTGCTAAGAAGGAGGGGAGAAAAAGAGTTGAAGAGGCCGGGTTAGCCGAGAGGGGCCCTCTCCTTATTTTCAGGGAAAGAGAAGAATCATGAACTACAGGTCGAGTCTCCGGGCAGAATGAAAGACCGTAACCAATCTCACGAAGGAGAAGATCGAGAACCCCAATCCCGCGGAAAAAAGGAACCGGACACATTCGGGGAAAGGAGTTAACTTTCTCCTTTTAGAGAAAAGAGTGACGAGTTCGCGAGCAAAAACTGACGCGAACTTCGTAAGCTTGGAAAAAAAAAATCTCTCTTTTACCATTTGAGAAGGAAAAAAAAAGGGGAACTCCACTCTGCTGCACTAGTATCATTGGGGGGAAAGAAACAATATGTACAACATCCATGCATTCAGGGGGGAAAAGCATGTTCCCTCTTCAATGAGGGAGGGAAAAAAAAGATGATGTGGCGGTCGATATCACAGAGAAAGAGGGAAGAAGGCCAAGTCGCCGGGTGGGGGGCCCCCCCCCCCTCTGAAGGAGAGGGAGAAAAGAAAGAGGAAGAAAGAAACATTTCTTTCGTCTGGCCGGCCGAAAAGGAAAAACCGAAAGGACCGCGGACTGGAAGAGGAGTATCCGAAACTCTCCTTTTCTTTTCAGGAGGGGAAGAAAAACCCCCCCCCCCCCCATTTCAGAAAGGGAGAAGGAACTGCAGACGTCTGCGAGGAGAGCGTCTCAAAGGGAAAAAAGTATTCTTCTTAAAACTATCATATCAATGCCAGAGGGAGAAGAGAAAAAAAAAAAAAAAAGAGAAGAGAATACTTCTTCAGGCCGATTCACCGGGGGAAGGAAGGGGGGAAACAGACTGAAAAGCCAAAAAAGAGCCATTTCTCTCCTCCTCTTCCTTTAGGAGGGAAAGAAAGTAGGGACGGCCATCCTCCTAATGGGGTTCTTTCGAAGGGGAGTACGGGCGGTCCTCGAGTAAAAAATTTAAGAGGGGAAAAGATTTTTCCTTCGACTTTTGGGGGGGGGAGGAAGGACAAAGGGGGAGGGAAGAGGAGCTGTTATTCGTACCGCATCCTCCGGGGCGCCGTCCAGAGAAAAAGAAGGAACTTTTCTTCCTTCTCTTCCCAAGGGAAAGAGGGAGGAATTGGAAAAAGGAGAAAGTAGACCTAGTGCATACGGGGGAAAGGTCGTCTTCCTAGGAAAGGAAAGAGGGGGGGAAAGGAAGGGGTGGTAGTGCCTCCGATGGAGGGGGGGAAGCGAGGGCAAACAGGAAAGGGGCTACAAGTCTACCTTTAAAAGAAAAGAAAAAAAAAAAAGAAAAACCTCCTTGTGTCGCGGTGAAAAAAAAAAAAGCGGGAAGCGGCCGGCGGGGAGAAAATCTCCCTTCTTCTTCATCGGGAGAGAGGGGGGGGAGATCTTTCCTCGGAAAAAGAAGGGTCGTCAGGGGAATAGCGGCGCAGTCTGAACATCCTTCCTCTTTGGAAAAAGGAGGGGGGAGGGGAGGGGTTCTTTTCCTGTCGCGGGGAAAAGAGGCCTCTTCAATCTGTTCTTAAAGAGAGAGGGGAAGAAAGGGAGGCATATCTCCGACTTGCGCAAGGGAAGAAGGAGGGGAACAGCCGGAGCGACCAAGGGAAAAAGTTCCTTTTCATTGGCAGGAGAGAGAAGCGATGTTCTCTACCTCTTGAGAAGGGCGCATGGACTTCCGTCGGAGGGGAAAAACGCACGCGCCGTGATCTCGGAGGTCAGCGGACGAGAAAAGTACAGAAAAAAAAAAAGGGGGGCTTCTTTCTGCTGCGGAGGGGGGGGGAAAGAGAAAGTCTGTGTACCGTGGGGGGGGGGGGGGATCATTTCAACCCACGACAGGAAACGTAGTCGCGGCTATCAAAAGGAGCTTCACATCTATGAGGAGGGGGGGGAGAGAAGAGTGGGACATCGGCAGGAGCGAGGGGGGAGAGAAAAATTTAGCCAGGGGAAGGGAAAACTCCTTCTCGCGAGGGGAAGGAGGGAGTAATTTACCTTCCTGGAAAGGATCACACGGTAACTTTGAGAAGGGGTTATCTCTGAAGGAGGGGGAATCCTATTTTCAAAGAGAAAGGTGCGCCCGAGTGGGGGAACTCGGAAAGAAAATCCGTTACCGAAGGAAAAAGGAGCAAAACTTGGGACATTCCCTTTCATCAATGGAAGGAGGGAAGAATTGTCTCCGCAGCGGGTTGGGAGGTGCAGGTGTCCGGAGTCCAAAAAAAAGGGGTCCTCCTAAACTGCTCTGAAAAAGGATCTCCATCGCAGAGAGAAACGGAACGTTGAATGGATCAGGAAAGATCATTACGTCGGAGAAAAAAGGGGGTGAGGTCATCTCAGGCAACTCATCAATTGAGGGAGTTAGCTCCCACCCTGGAGAGAACCGGGGGGGGGGAAAGTCAGGAGGAAGGAGGAAGGCTACATCTAGCAAGAAATCTTCCTTCGGAAATGAAGGAAAAGAATTTTCCTTTAATTCTGGATCTTCAGGAATGGGGGGAGGGAGTTCTTTTTTTGGGAGAGGTTCTTCTCTCCGAAGAGGGGAATATTGAGGGGGGGGGAATTTCCGGCCAGGGAAAAAAAGTTCTCTGCAGGGGGGAAAAAGGGGGGGGAAAATCAGGCTATCACATCTCTCGAAAAAAAGGGAGATATAGCCTGATGAAGGGGGGTTCTCCTACTTGAGGGAAAAAAAGAAATCTATTCAAAGAAAAAGGGGCTATTCCTCCTCAAAGAGAAATGAAAGGGCCCATCCTCATTAATGCCCGCAGGGGAGGTCCAAAGGGATCACTTCTCCTCTCGGGAGGGGAGCCATCTCTCCAAGAAAGAATGATTGTTGCTGGATGGGAGGACCCTCCACAAAAAAAGAGGAGAATGTCATCATATCTCATAGCAGGCCCTGTAGAGGAAATTTTCTCTAAAAGGGGGGGGGAAAGAGAGCAGTTTTTCTAGATCTAGCAAAAACGAGCGCGACATTGAAAGGAGTCTATCTCCCACCCAAGGAAGAGACACTTCCCATCAAGGGTCAAAAAGGCTACGATTCCAGGAGGAGGAAAGGGGCGGTCACTTCTTTTTCTTCTCGAGAAAAAATGCCTCTGGGTCAGGTTTTCTTTTCTCTTGGAAAAAGAGAAGACGAAGGGACCTACTCTCTTCACCATTAAAGGGGAAAGGGTTATCGCTGCAAGAAAAAAAGGCTACCATCTCTCTTGAGAGGGACGGAGAGAGAAATTTTTCTCTCCTCGCTTTAAAGGGGGTAAAACAGAGGAGCATCTTCTCTGCGAAAACTCATATATTTTCCTTCCTGTAAAGGAAAAGAAAAAAGAGATAGTACTGTCCATCATGGTAATTTCTCGGGTTGCAGAAGCGGTACCGACTTGTAGAAAAAGAACCTCTTCTTATCTGAAGAGGGAAGGAAGAGAAGGCAAACTTCGTCCTCGAGATCACGGCGGGGAGAGATTTGCTTCTCGCCGCCAGAAGGGGAATCTCTCTCCTATTCCTACCATAAGAAAAGAGAGATGAGGAGGCGATAGCCTCTGCCCAGTGAAACTGGAAAGGAAGGAGGGAGAATTCTTAATCCTTCATTAGCGATGAAAGAAAGGGAAGAAAAATAGGAGATCTGCTCCTTGCCGAGCAGCGAAGAAGGGGGAGAAGGCCGCGTTAAGCCAAAAAATCTCTTTTGGGGGGGGGGGAAAGGGAAGGGGGGGGGGAGGTACATGAACTTGGAAGAATGCGGAAGGACGACAGGCTCGCAGAATCAGTAACTAAAGGGAAAAAGAACAATCTCCTCTCCTTTCTCTGGGGGAAAAAGAAGAAAGAGGGGGAAAGCTTCCCGCCCTGCCGCGAAGGGGGGATGCGGTAGGGTCCTTGGGAGAAAGTTATTTCCAAGAGAAAGAGAAAGCGAGCCCACTAACGCGAACTGAAGGGACCTCCGAGTGCCCTATGGTAGGAATCAAATCTTCTTCACTATGTTAGAACAGGGGGGAGAAAGAATGGGCACAAAAGGGAAAACATCCTATTCCATGATTTGGCTACCTTGGGGGGGAAGGAGCTGGGGTTTCCCGCTGCAGGAGGGAAGAGATATCACCTCTCCTATTCCCGAGGGAAGAAGGGAAGGGAAAAAAGGGGCCGCGCCGAATGGGAGCAAAAAAAGAAAAAATCACGCGACACCCCGCCATAGAAGGCCCCTACCGC
>Ga0179591_1278772_pt1 | contig 14539 bp, 13 predicted proteins | sample CZOMad2_1_08_16f_FD_182891 | JGI IMG/M metagenome (GOLD analysis project Ga0179591, IMG submission 182891) | Vadose zone soil fungal communities from Angelo Coast Range Reserve, California, USA - CZOMad2_1_08_16fungal (PacBio error correction) | ecosystem: Environmental > Terrestrial > Soil >...
GCCGTAAGTTCTATTTCCTACAAAAAACCCAAAAAAGATCGGCACCTTAGTCGCGCTGGTATTTCTCTGCTGGAAAACCCTCCAGAGAGAGCATTACCGTCCGCAAGCGCAATAAGAAATGATTGGAAAAATTATTACGTGGGGACGACGTCATAAGTACTTCACTCGGAGAACTTTGAGGGGTAGATGTTGGGGGAGGTGTGGCATCCCTGTCTCACTCTGCCATGACCCTCATCAAAACAACCAGCGAGAAAAACACACAAATTTGGCGCCTCGAGACCCCAACCGGGTAACGAAGCACTTGGTCGGCGACGTCTGCTCAGGGGTAATAAACTCTAGGAACCTGCACCTCCGTAGGGGAGCTTTCTTGGATCAAACACTTCCAATCGGGTACTCCTTCTTTGACCAATCGAAAGGACAATCCGCCTGTCCGTTCATGTCTCAACTCAAGGGGCCGCACTTGGCTCTGGGAATAGTTTTAAACCCGTCAAGGGGGCTATTCTTTCACTGGGAAAAGAGCCGAGGCAAGCGGCAACGGCACAAGCTAGATTGCTTACTTATTAAATCTATCTGTCTGCTCACCGTGGGGGGGGGATAGAACTACGCGAGCAAGTAGGTGTCATTGGGGTAGCGGTCGCAAACCAACACAAAACAAAAGTGGGGACAAAACGACTTCGTCCCGCGCAAAGATGACAAAAAAGACCCAGTCAATCTGAGGAGCGAGAGGAAACAAACACCAATCACTCATTGAAAATGCATCAATAGAGCTTCCCGAAGGAACATGTCCTCGGGGTTAACAGGCGGACATTTAACTTCCAGATTTCTTAGTTCCAACATCACTACAGATGATTACCGAGCTTCTACACTACGAAGTAAGAAACGATGCTTTTTCGCAGGAAAAAGGCCCTTGGATCACCCAGAAAAATCAGATCTCTTAAATAAATCTCATTGCGTAACGCAGGGGGCTTGCAAGAAGGAGAACTAAATTCAGAGGAGAAGGACCGCAGTGGAAATGACATGTCTTCTGGTGAGAAAACGCGGCGCCTTAGCATCGATGGGATCTGCAATTCACCCGGGTCTACAAGAGGAAATTCAGGATGCGAGTGGAGTATTCTTAAATTAAGTCGATAAACCCTCCGGAGACAATCTGAAGCGGGGTTACTGCTCCGCTGAGAAGTTGTCTTCGCGTCCCAGTGACGAAGACAAGTCTAGGAACGAAAATGAAGGGGACCTTGACAATTTGTCTAGGAGGGGACTACAGGCAAACGGTTGAACATGCTACCTAAAAACAAAGTGTGTCTATACTAGTACCTTGATTGCCTATTACGCCCTTCCGAGGGGATAGTCAGGCGCATCGCTGCGTGGCTTTCTACAAGGATGTGAAAGTTTCATACAACCTAAGGATGATAAAATCAACTTAATACGGGGAAAAAATTCGGGGGGGACCGAAATGGGGGCGCTTTGGTGACCACGGAGATGGTAAAAAAAATAGTACCACCACTTATGGCTTCGGCGAAAAAGAATGTTAAATTAAATTCAGGTCGAAAGGAAATAGTTAAAGGAAAAGTAGGCATGACCTATCAGGCATCAAAATCTAGCAAATATGTCCTGTAGGCGGGAGAAAGAGCATTTGTGGGTGAAAGAGAACCAATACGGATTAACGGGAAGGACACTCTAATTCAATATTAATGGGAGTCCATAAGAAAGTACGCCATTGTGATAATATCGATCCCGTCAATACGTCAAATTTAAGGTGTATTTGAACCGTGAATCAAGATAATTATCGCTTCAGCCTTTCTAGTGAGAGGGTAAGTTCTCTTGCTTATCGAACTAAAACTCAGAAGCTAAGGTCAAGATAAAATTCCCCTTCGCAGAATGGTCTTGCGATACGACAGAGTCGAACGGCATCTCAAATACATGTATTGGGAGGTTTCAGACAGGGAAGCGGAAAACTAATGTGTTCTTATGCCTAATGCGGACTTACGGTGATGTTGTATGTGTGATCTCAGGTTAATGTAGTTTAAAAGCCAAGGGACCACTTCCCTGCCCGAACGCAAAACTACGATTCAAGGTCTCCAACCGGCGGATTGACATAACTTATCACTGGGTTGTGGAATTTCTGTGAAAATCTTTTGGGGTAGGTAAGCGTCTTCAGTCGGGACCTGGGGCAATGAAACCTGTCTTGTGCTTGGGTACTTTCAATGGAGGCGCCCAGCAAGATCTAGAACTGCGAGGTCGGCCGGCAGCTGGGGTACAAGCGGGATGTGTCATTCTCATTAGTGTCAAGGGGGGAGGAAGGGCATCGCGTTTAACACGGTGTTTTTCGCAAAAGAGAACACCAGTCGTGCACTCAAGGGCGTCAACAACTTACAATTCCCTGTTCTATAGAGGGCGGTTGTGGAATCGCGAAGACCGCACGAGGAAATCGAACTAATGGAGAGGCCCAGGAGACAAAAGTCGCTCACGCGAAAAAGCGTCAGGAGATCTCGGGGGATTTTCGTTACGCAAACGCGCCATAATTCTCCCAGCCGATCAGAACACCGCCTAAACCAATTTCATGCTCGCGCCTTACGGAAGGGAAAAAATTCGTGGAATTTAGGGGAAGCGCGGCCTTAACAATATATCTACAACATCGCCTGAAACGGCAGCGGAAGCTTGACGCAAAAAAAAAAAAGAAAGATTTAAGACTTTTTGGTGTAAAGCTAACGCGCCAATACCTTACCCTTAACATTCCGATAATAAGTGCGCTAGCTAAAAACCGCTGGCAAACGAGCGGAGACAAAGAAAGGCGCAAAATGGCAGAAAAGTCCGACAGACGATCAGTCACGCGCAAACTCCGTCTGAAATTTCAAGGGAGAAAAAAAAAGAAAAAGCCCAAAAAAAACAAAAAAAAAAAAAAAAAAAAAAGAAAGAAAAACAAAAACACAACCAAAAAAGGCAGCGCAAAAAAAACAGACGAGGGTGGGCGTATTATTCATTTTCATTATACTTACTTTAACTATTTAAGGTTTAAAGAGCAGAGAACATCTCTCATGAGATGTGCAACCGCGTCAGGGGGCGATGCGCGGATCATATATTCTGATTCGAAGGATTCCTCAATACCTGTGTGTAGATCCAGGGGTTATTTCAAAGATGGTGGCTAGGAGGATTGACACTGTGTGGAAAAGAATCAGATACAAGAAAAGAGGGATTCTAAAGGAGCGATGCTAACCTCGACGCAGCTTCCCTATTAGGTTTCATGAAGGCGGGAACGTGTACCAGAGGTGATTGAATAAGTGGATTAAACCGCAACATGCACGATCGGCCTTCTATACTGTGCTGCAGATCAGGTCGGCTCGGCGGCCCAATGTGGCCACATTCTCCCGCCAGATGGGTCATCAGCTCTTGGGGAAGTCGTTGTTGGGGGATATCTTGGGGAGGTGGTGGGTTGGGGTTGGGGGCGGAGGGAGGGGAGGGACGAAAGTGGGGGATAGGTTAGGGGGGGGGGGGGTGGGAGGATGGTGGGGGTGAAGAAGTGAGGTGAGAGGGAGGGGGGCGTAGGGCGGGGCGGGTGGGGGGGGTAGGTGAGGGAGGGGTTCGGTGGGGAGACGGATCGGAGGGGTAGTAAGGAGTTAAGAAAGCATGATGAGGTGGGGGGTGATGCGGGTGGGGAGGGAGGGGGGGGGGGGGTGAGGTGGGAGGGGGGAAGGGAGGCGACGTGGGTGGTGGAGGTGTAGGTAGTGGGGGGGGTGGAGAGGGGCTATTGGGGGGGGAATGAGGAGGGGAAATGGAGTGGGGGAGGGGGGGTGGGTTGGGGGGATGGGATGGGGGGTAAGTGGGGAGATGAGGGGGGTGGGAAGCGGGGGTTGGGGGTACGGGATGGGTTGGGATTGGGGTGGGAAAGGAGTGATGGGGGAAGAGAGGAGGGGGGGGGGGGGGGATCGAGGTGTGGTGAATGGGTGGGTGAGGAGGGTTGGGGGAAGGTGGGGAAAGAGGGGAGAGAGAGATGAGGGGGGAGTGAGGGGGGGGGGGGGATGGGGGGGTGGGAGGAGGGGAGTGGGCGGGGGGGGGGGGGGGTGAGGGGATAGTGTGGGGGGCGGGTTGGGGGGTGAGGGAAGGGGTAGGTGGGGAGAGGGGGGGGGGGGGGGGGGGGGGAAGGGGGCGGTAGAGGTGGTAGAGGGGGGGAAGGGGGAGGGGTGGAAGAGGTGGGGGTGGGTGGGGGTGGGGGGGCAGGAAGGAGAGTGGAAAGGACAGAGGGGAGGGGGGAGGGGGAGGAGAAGAAGGGTTGAGGAGGTGGGCGGGATGTGCGGGACGGGGGGGGGGGGAGGAGTTGGGGGGGGGAAGGAGGGTGAGGGAGGGTGTAGAAGTTGTGGGGGGGGGGGGGGAGGGGGGGGACGTCGGAGGGAGGGGGGGGGAGGGGTTGTGTGGGGGGGGGTGGGGGTTGTGGGTTGGGGAGGGGAGCTAGGGGGGGGGGAAGGGGTCGGGGGGGGGGTAGGGTGGGGGGGTGTTGGTGGCGTTGGAGGCGGGGAGGTACGGGACGTGAAGAAGGGGGGGGAGAATGGGGGGGGGGGGGGAGAGGAGGGGGGAGGGGGGTGGGGGGGTAGGGAGGGAGGGAAGAGGGGGAGAGGGGGTGGGCGGGTATGATCTAAGGGGGTGAAAAGGGAGTGATGGTGGGGGGGGGGGAGGGAGGTTTGCCTAGGGGGTGGGGTAGGAGGGGATGGAGGTGGATGAGGGAGGGGGGTTATGGGGTCGGGGGGGGGTGGGGGGGGGGAGGGGGAAGGGGGGGGAGGTGAGCGGAGGGGGGGCGGGGGGGGGGGTGTGGGGCGAGGAGGGGGGGGGGTGGGGGGGAGGGGGGGGCGGTGTGGGCAGGGGGGGGGGGGGGGGGGTGGGGTGGTAGCGGGGAAGGGAGGGAAGGGGAGGGGAGAGACGGGGAGGTGGGTGGGGGGTATAGGTGGGAGGAGAGGATAAGGTGGGGGGGGGGGTGCAGAGGAGATGGTGGGAGGAGAGGGGCATGGGGAGGGGGGGGGGTGGGGGAGGGGGGGGAAGAGGTTGGAGTGGGCGGTGGGTCAGGGGAGGGGGGGGAGTGGATGAGTATGGGTGTGGGGGGGAGTGATGCTACGGAGATGAGGGAAGGGGGGGGGGTAGGCGGAGGGGGGGGGGGGGGGCGGGGGGGGGGGGCGGGTGGTGTCTAGAAATCGGGGGGCGGAAGGGAGTGAGGGGGGATGCGGCGGGGGAGGGAAGAGGAAGGTGTGGTGGGGGTGGGGGGGGAGCGAGGTGGTGGGTCCGCGCGTTAAGGAGTTGTGCTCTTTCCTTCGTGTGATTCCCTCTTTTTGGGGAGGATCTCTCTCAAAAAAGTAAGGAGAAGAGAGAAATACTAAACGGTTACTGTTTTCAAATAGGTTAGTCTGAGAAATTATGTTTGGGAAGCGTGGTGCTAATTAAAAAACAGAGAGGATTGGACCTCGCAGGTCGAATTTTGTTAAAACTCCAGGCTCAAATGAAAAAGAAAGCCACTAACTGAATACCGGAGTCTCAATCGAATGGGGGGGGCTGGGAGAAACGTCGAAACACTTTCCCGCACCTGTCAGCCTGCCACGCTAGGGAACGCGGGAGGAAGCGGATTTGAGCAAGACTAAAAACGCTTCTCGACGCAGGTTTCTCGTAGGAGATTATTAAATACAAGAGGGGCAGAAGTCGCGAAAACACGGATCCGGGGTCGAAAAGGCGGTGAAGGGAATTCTTGACGACCTCAATAGGGGCCTTCAATCACTTGAATCTAAAGTGCAGCAAAATGAGCAGATTTGGGAATCGAACTTTCTGGGAAGCAAACTGCATAGGGGGTGTAAGCATGCATCTAACAAATTCGTCCAAGAGTCGATCGTGATCGTCTTTCCCTCTTCGTGAAGGAGAGTGCAATCGACCCGACTTTTCTGCATCAGTGTCCGCAGAGGGGGTGAAAGAGCAGGGGGGGTCCCGTAATCACGGAGAAGAAGAAGGAAATCAGAACTGTGGGCGGAGCGTTCTACGAGACAAATTTAGGAAATCGTAAATCGTATGGCATGTGAAAGGAGAGAAAAGACGTTTGCATTGAGAGAGCGATCGATTGGTCACCTGGGGCGAAGGGCAATTCTAAAGAACCTTCAATTTTTCTCTAATGGGGGAAATGCGAGACTAAAAACCCGATGTTCGTCATGCGTCTCTGAATAGGGCGGCGAGACTGGGGGGAATGGTCTCCTAAATTTCAGGAAGAGGTCCGTATATCTAGATTCTGGAGGGAGGAGGGGAGCGGGGAATAACTGTTTTTCCGGATGACTCTACCTATACTGGTCTGTTAGACTCGCTCTGGACCCGGGTAACCGATATATCTGGAACGCGGGGAGTGGATACTGAATGTTTTCACTTAAGGCGTTTTCGAACCCAAAGCGAATAAAGAGTCGGCTATGACCTGAACAAATGCTTATTCCTGTTATGCTATTTCAGCAGAAACTCTGGGAAAGATTCTGGGGGGAAGGCCCCTCGCACTTTTCTGGTCGGGTGGGAGGAGTTAGTTGCATGGGGATAAAGGCAGAAGAAGAAGATCCATGCGTATCAACTAAGGAAGGGGCTACGCTAGACAATGAAATAGCATGCTACTTAAAAATCGTTCACTTCTCATACGGGGATGCTGAAGGGCGGCATGAGGGATTCACATTTCAGAAGGACCAGGTTAGTTCCGTGGCAAAGGCGATCCTGGAAAGGTACCATCTGGAAAGCGAGAAACGTCAAGTCAAGAATAGGCTGCAAAATTCGGGGGGGGCAAGGGCAGCTTACTGCCCCCTACTAAATCCTCAGGGGAGTCCGGCGTAGCACGCTCCCCCCCTCTTTGTCAGCACTGCACCAGGGGCCAAGCGAGCTGCCGCGGTCGGTGCGGACAATCTCCGGAAATAATGACCGGCGGCGACGAGGGTAGGCTTGCGCTTCCAGAAAAAAATCGGAAATTGGATTCAAATTCGGGGTATGGGATCAAACTAAGTTCACAGGGGCATTTCGGCTGGGACAAAAAAAGTGGGGTGGTCGAAGGAGAGTGTCTCTGAAAGCACGGGGGAGGGGGGGGAAGGGGGGAGAGATGGGGAGGGGGTCGGTGATCTACGAGATTTCTGTTCAAACTAGCCTTAATAGGTGGAATAGGGAACGGGGTGGGCTTGCTTGTGCAGTTTCTCCGTTGGGATTTCTCGTGGAATGATTATGCACAAAATGAAAAAGGGAAGAACGTATACAAAGGGTCTTAATTTTGATGCCTGCTCCGATCATCTTAAACGAAGAAAAGAAGGGCCAAACCTCAGTGTGAGCGAGAATTAAGTCTATGGTAACTCTAATCGCGGTGAGCACATCGGAAGGTTCGACTTAAGTTGAAAAGTTCAAGTAGCGACGGGCGGAAGATCACCCAAGGAAAGCATCATTTGACTGCGAGTAGATGGGAGTCGAGGGGGGCTTGCTGTTGCTAGGGAGGGACAAATGTAAGAGGGGTCTTGTGAAGCAAGAAAAAGTTTCTGGGAACATTTAGTGTAATGCCACACCTTTAAAATCTAGTTCGTAGGATCAAGAACTGATTTGCGGAAGGAAGGTTGGGCTTCGTAAGAGCTCTCAGCACCTTTTTTAGAAGAGGTGTAAAACTCCTAACAAGGAGACAGATTTCACGGGGGCGTGCAAAAATAAAAGGCCTGAACGCCATGTATATAAAAAGACCGTTGTTAAAGAAAAGCCCTCTACGCGAGAAAGGAGTCATTACAAATGAGAGATCTAAAATCGTCATTCGAGAAACCTAGGACCAGATCAAGCGCCTGAATTGCTATGGTGGGGCGTTAGGAAGGGTAATCCGGATGAGAGAATTTCTGAGGATCCTGCAAGGCACACCTGCTTGAATTTATAAAATGAGAAGGATGAATCGGTCGTGAAAACCTTGTGATTCGGGGGGGAGCAACTCTGCTTCTAAAGAGGTCTTCTATACCGGGCTTGGACGTTAGGTGTCACGGGGTCAAAGGTAGGAGGTGGGAGTCAGGTGAAACGACACGCAGGAGGAAAAGATTCAAGATTTAAAACGAGGGAAAAGTTAGCATGGGCGCATAGAGGGCCGGAACGCAATGAGGGTGTGTGGGGGATCTTTTCCCATCATTGAGCGAGGGTCGGAGGATGAGAAGGTGCATGGATGAGGGGGGGCGTCGGGTTGGACTTTACGAATCCGAGCACTTTTTAGGGGGTTAGGTGTGGGGTGGCGATACGGGCGCCCCCATGGCAACTGTGGATTTGAGACGGGCTAGAAAAAGTCCTCTAAATTACCCGATAGTGGAAGGGCACCTACAGACGACTGAGTGTACGATTTGATAAACGTCAGCAGGGACCAAGCGGTCCGGCCGAAACGGATCATTTCATTGAACGTAAGGACAACGAGCAGAGTGAATGGCTGTCCTTGGGGCCTGCCCCACAAAGAAAAGGGTGCCACAAATTTCGGGTGGGGGTGCAAAAACTGACTCTACTGTGGGGGGGGGGGGAAAAAAGACAAAACTTCGTTCGTTCTTGGAGGATAAGGGCCTAATGTCGCAAAAGCTCGCCGTCATCCGAGGAACACACTGGTGGGGCGAGAGTAAGTTTGTGACCAGCAATGTGGGTCAGGACGATGACTAAAGTTGAAAAGGGATCCGGAGCTTAAGATCTTACTTCCCATCAATTCACAGGTTCAAAAGTCATACGGGAGTCCCGTCGGTAGGAGGGGTGTGAAAGGGGAGGAGCCAGGGAACGTCCCTGATGTGGGACCCAACCACCCCAATTGATATGGCAAAGCCGGACGGCTAGCGGCGATTGCTTGAACGCAACTGCGCCACAATCGGGCAAAAACACGCCTCCAGGACTGGAGGGCGACTTTTCTAATTCAAGGGCAAAGATCTTGAGACCTGCTCTCAGACCAAAACCGGATGAGGTAACAAGAGTCGTACCGGCGAGAGATAAGTTGCCGGTGAAGAAAGGAATCAGTGAATAAACACATATACGAAAACCTTCGTTCAAAAAATTGCAGACACAAGGGTGGTCTTCAATTGGAGTGGAACCGTAGCGAAAAAGACTTGTAAGGCCTCCATCCTAACATGTGCCATCATGTTACGGGTGTGGACGGGCAATGCCGGAACAAAGAAAGAAAAAGCTATGAGAATTTTGTCGGTGGGAAGTTGGGAATTTGTAAGTGTTCATTCTCTCCCAAAAAATCGGAGCAAGAGGCCATGTCAACACGCAGCGAAGGGGGTGGGGGGTTTCTATCCAAATTTCTCGATCGGAACCAAAGGGGTGAGATTACAAGGGAAGAGTGACGGCTAGAAAACTTTGAGGAAGTAATACTCGGAATACGCGCAGGCCTGATACAGGGGTATTCTACCCTCAAAGACGAAAAAGAAGTTCTGTTGCTAAAAAAGCTAATGGAAAACGTCTTCCCTTTCACAGATGGGGGTGAAATGTGTATTAAACCCAACTCACCACACCAATGGGCCGCAATGCGCTCGCTCATTTGGCAAGGAAGACGGCATGGAACATAAGGATAAAGGTTCATTCCATCCTACAGCTTGGAAAGCGTAAACACATTTGGCTAAAGCAGGCGGATTGAAAAGTATCGTCTTTAATAAACTTTTGTCCGAAGCCAGAAGGGGGGGAAAGAATCATCTTTTGTCATTTGATCAAATCAAAGCCCAACGCCCGAAAACTTGGGGTACCGGCTGGGCAACGAATCACTAGCATCCAAGGAACAACAACCATGTCTATGAGAAATGGCCTCCGGAGCGGCAATCGCCTTAGCCTAAAGGCGAAAAAGGGGAGGCCGGTTCGTCCCGCGGGGCAACAATGTTGTTTGAAAATTACACACTGATAAAAAAGAAATTGCCGATCGAATCAGGCGTTGCGGGAAAACCTGTAGACGAAGAGGGAAGTGGAGAAAACCTCAAATAGGCGACTAGCTTTACTTTACGAACCAGGGGAGTCCCCGGCCGACACTCAATCCCAAGGCAAGGATCCACTCAATAACTGGCAGCAGAGCAAGGAGGAATGTTTAAACAGCTGAAGAACAGGAGATCGCGACTGGGTCGAAGAAACGAAGAATTCTCTTAGGGGGTAGCAATTCTAAAAACATCTTCGGAAGTAGGTTTAATAGGAGCCGTTCACATTGTCCGATCGGGGGACTCTGGAGGGGAGAAAACTGTGGTCGGAGTAGGGTCTTTGGCGATGAACGATCCACGCCGATGTACAAGCTTGATCTGGTTCAAAGAGCATCAGTCTACTCAACAGGGTCTTAAACCTATACGGGGGGCCAAGGTGAGAAAAGCCAAGGAAGGAGGCGATCCCCCTCTCCAAGGTGATAAAAAATAGGAATCGAGAGTCCGCCCGGTTTCTTCCCCTGCGAGCACAAAGGGAAATATATTCAACTCGGCCTGGTTACGACTGAAACACGTCAACGCGACAGGATCGTCACGAAAGTCTCCGCGAGGGTTGTCTTTCGGGCCTGGCCGAGCGATTTAGGTTGGGCACTACCGCGACGCCTTCGGCGGTAAAGAGAGAAGGAGCGAAACGGTCCGGACTACAGGAGGGGAATGTCTCCAAAGGTGGGAGCTGGTGGCCGCAGGAATGGTTTCATCTGAACAAGGCGTCACACCACTTTCGATTCTTACTTTGTTGTTGGTTGTGTATCAGCCGTACCGGACCCAGGGGGGGGTAAAGCAGCATGCAAAACGCGAATCAATCGAGAGAAATCCTATCCTTCATGAGCCACTCCAGATTGGGGGGGGGCAGGGAGGATAAAGAATGCTGAGAAAGACGGCCACCAGAATACTTATGAGTTGAACGGTCCATATACACTAACTTCATTGAAGGAGGTGCGCCAGAGAAAGAATCCCAAACTTGACTCTTTTTTGGGGGGGGGACCGGAAAAGATAATTCTTCGTCGCCTTGTCAAAAACGAAGGTGAAACGAGGTACGCGCACGACGAACCGTAATCTCATGGAGGGCCTAGAATTAAAAGAAGGCCAAGTCGAGGGGCGAGACGCCAGAGAGGACGCAGGAAGAAGAAAGATCAAGATGATGGGTTCTGAAACCAACACTCTAAGAAGGGGGCAAGACTTTAATCATCAGATCGACTGGCGTTTTATTAAAAAACGGTTGTATTTTTCCGGCGAGGGGACTCATTTTGGGCGCCGAAGAAGGCCAAAAAAGGGAACAGCACCTGTACCACAGGGGGGGGGGGCTTCTAGACGATGCAAATCCCAGATATGACGATCTGGACGGAAGGGTTGTGAATTCACGCAGGGGTATTTTGTATACGTTAAGGTGGCGTACGTTTCTGACCTTCTGAGAGCTGAGGCTGAGAGTCTCCATAAAGAAATCTCAATATACTACTCACTGGTCAAGGGAAGACAGTCTACAGGCAAGAGGAGGATTCTAGGATTCGGACAATATTTTGCACGTCAGCTTCGGAGTACTGCCGGGACGGAAAAAAACAGCACTGGGGTGTTCTCCCTTAATCCATAAAGGCGTTACTAAGGCGTAATCGTACGCAAGTGATAAGAGGGAGGGGGGTTAAAAAAGGGTCTCTTTGTTTAATCACTCCCATCTGTAAAAGAAATGTTTCGTAAAGTCGCAAACTCGGCAGAACTCTCTACGAATGAGGAAGGAAAGTTGCTTGTCTCTTTCGGAATGTGGTCATGGATGACCATCGGATCTCAGTCAGAACATCCCATCTGGATACGCATCAAGCCTGGAAGAGTACCTGGCGAACGGTCGGGAGAAGGCAAAAAGGAATATTGCGAAGATCTCCTACTATTAATCGTCAAGAGAAGGCACTACTAACTCACAGGAATAAGTACATTGGGCTATACATCAACTACGAAGCTGCTCCTGGGAGAAACAGGTTAACGCGTCGAGTTAAATTGGGGAAACAGCCGGAGGTCACCTAGCCGACAAACGAGCAAGTAATACTTGCGAGATTCGTACTGGGCTCAGGCAACAGAACGGAAAGTTCTTGATTCATTTCATAGGGGGAGATGATCGTATAAAAGAAATTCGGGGGGTACTTAGGTCACAACTATTCTGTTCAAAGTCTAGAGAAAAAGACCCGAACATGCTTCTGAGGGGCCGATCCGAGTGGCGCGGTCGCCAGTTCATCTGACGTCGAGAAGGAGAGAAAGGGCTCAATAAAGTTTTCAAGTGGTGGGGATTGAAGATTGTTCGCAAGGACGGGAAAAGTCAGGGACAACGATGATAACTGAACTCAGTTTGGTGCGGTAGCGAAGGGCGACTAAAACTCGTCCTACATGATGGTCATGATCGTGGACGGGGCGGAGCAGGGGACTTGAAAGTGGATATACTCGACGAAAAAATCAAGAAGTCATAAATTCTTCGGGACGGGAGGGTTCTTGAGGAACTTGCCGAAGGGTAATAACATTACTACCGACAGTGGAGAATGGGGAAGCTCTAATTCGATTGGTGGTCCTCAATAAAAAGATTACTAGAATCTCGGTAGATCCAGAGGGGGAAGAGATAGCGAAAAAAAAAAAGAACAACAACAATGGTTGAAATTAAAATTAATGAAGATGGTGACCCAGAAGATATTCATAAAGAGGGGGTGGGGGGTGGTGTGTTTTCAGAGAGGGTGAAAAAAGGTAAACAAGGACTGCCCTCTGGGAACCGTCAAGGTTCGGAGAAGAGAATGTTGGGGGGGACGCTCCTAGAATTTATCAACTACCGGACCCTCACTCCCGCGAGAAGATCTTGTGATTCGGTTGGGGCGTCGGGAAAACACTGCACCCCGGAACTGCCGCGCCTACATAATTGTCAGAAAAGATGTAAGGCGGTGAAAAATCCAACGCGACCGGGCTCTGAAATGCGGACGGCCGACGGGAGAGCGCATTAAGCGGCCGTTGACGAAAAAGAGCGAAGTCGCTAACAAGAGAATGACAGAAACATGTTCTACTCTGTCTTTATCTATGATTCGGAGGCGGGGTCGGGACACTCTCTTAGGAATGATGATTGCTGGCATAAGCGGGAGAGGCTTGCTGGACGCGGATAGGGGGGTCAAACTAACTCGTGGGGAATTCAAAAAGAAACCATGATTCATCTCCGAGAAATATGAGAGGCGAAAAGCTCGGCTTCTGGTCTTGTGCTGCGCTCCTTCCTATGCGATCTAGCGTGAGGCGAATGGTGTCTATCTTCGTTTGCCGGGGTGGGAGGCAAGCGCAGAAACTGGGGTAGAAAGGCACGGGGATACTCTGTGAGCGCTTTGGCTTAAGTTGAGAAGGAAGATTCCTCTGCTAGGTTGGAGGACGAAGAGGGTGCTTCCTGCTCAGCTTCGATCTAATATCGTTTTTCTCCCGATGCACTGGTCAACGACAGGAAAATTGGGGGAGCTGGCAGGGGTCAGGAGCGAGGAAGAGCCGTGCGTCCTGGCTGCTCTGATCAGAGTGTCTATGATTCAAAAAAGTGGATATCTCGGAACCGCCGAAAAGGTATCTAATTAGGGGACTGGGGGACAGCTCGGGCATTGGGGATTTTGCTAAACACATGCGGCCTGGCTTTTGAGTGAGGGCTTTAGGGCTAAACTGAACAGGAGTCTATCCTCGTGCCTAGTACGATATCCTGGAACGGTTAAATTTTCGGTCGCAATTGAAGACACAAACTGGATGGGCGTTTCTCACTCGTAAAAAAAACGTGCAAACTCCGCTCAACATAAAGTGAAACGTTACTATTCAGCACATTTCCCTGATTCTGAAGGGAAGCACCTCTGACAGTAGAAGAATACTGGTTTTCTTTACTGGTAGGAAGATAAAATGAGAATCGGAGAAAAAAGCCAGGTGCAGCAACTAAGAGCGGCCGAAGGACTACAAAAAGACAACAGCAATTCTATGCCAAAAAACACAACAGCCCTTCCATATGCGAATAGGGGGAGGTTGAAAGGATGGGGGTCTTTCAGAGTAGGGGGTCAGGGACCCAGTGCAGGGCACCTGATGTCCAAGGAATGAAAAGAGGCACACATACAAGTCCAAGTGGAGGAAAAGCATAGTCAGTCGCTAAAAGGCGCGTGGGAAGGGGTGCAAAAATTGCAGTGGGAGGTGAGGATTATTTCAGAGCTTTCCGGACAAAGACCTCGCGTTGGTCAAAAAAAGCCTTTTAGGCCCATGGAAAGATAGGGGCTTAAGTAATTGCTCTCATCAAGAAGAGCCGGGACTAAAGAAAAAAATGATCGAAGGCTGAAGAAGAATTATCTTGGTCTCACGTCCGAAATCAAGAAGGGGTTTTCGGCGTTTCTACAGGTTCAAGTTCAGTGGAGGGACGAATTGGAGAGGTAATTCTGGGACGGGAAGAGGCCTCTCAACGTCTTATTCTGTCACGTAAACAGATTGCTGTAGGTCGCAGCGAGAAGGATTTGGGGGGACCTAATATTGTTGCTTTCTGGCGCATGGGGTTGTTCGGAGCACTGCTCGGTACGGACACACCTTCACCAACCGGTCCCCAAGACGGACAAAAGTCAGGATGGTTGCAATGTTAGCGGAAAAGGGAA
>Ga0179591_1286805_pt1 | contig 14539 bp, 16 predicted proteins | sample CZOMad2_1_08_16f_FD_182891 | JGI IMG/M metagenome (GOLD analysis project Ga0179591, IMG submission 182891) | Vadose zone soil fungal communities from Angelo Coast Range Reserve, California, USA - CZOMad2_1_08_16fungal (PacBio error correction) | ecosystem: Environmental > Terrestrial > Soil >...
GGTTGAAAAAAGGACAAGAAAAACAGAGATGTGTAGAGTAGAGGAAACCCGGCCTTCGCTAACAATCAAACGGAGGGGGGCCATAAAACAAGAAATGAAGTTTCTACGATGACATCTTTTAAGTGGGAAAGGGGTTGACACAAACAAATGTGATCGAATGTGGCATGGGGAGGTTATGATGGAAGTGTTCGTCTTGATCTAGGGGGTGGGAGGTAAAGGGAGAAAAGGGAGGGAGTGGAATTTGGGAATTAGGCCCTTTAAGATTGAGGGGGCCGAATTCGGTACTTAGTCATTGACAAGGAGAGAGGCCCTGGTTTAAATGGGCAAGTGGGGGCAGGTTACTGACAAACAAAGGGACAGGAGGTTTCGCTCAAAAACGGGGGAACTGATAGATTCAAAAGTAGAAAATGAACAGCAAGAGGGGGGGGCCGCTGCAAAACGGCATAATTACGGGATGCAGGTTATACTTGGTGGCCAAAAACAGCAAAAGCGAATCCGGAGAGGGACAGAGTAGCTGAAGCTGAAGGCGCTGTGGGCGGCACTGCAACAACTGGGGCCAAAAAGAGCTTCCCAACAGAGGGGGGAAAAGTCTCTCCCGAAAGTATTCTGAACATGGTGTGGGAGGGGGGGCGAGACAAAACTATGGAAAGTCAGAAGACACTTCAGGGGATGGAAATCGGTAAAGAGCAGTCGCGCGAAGAAGGCAGAGAAGGGGGATTCGTAAGCGGTGAACCAGGGCAGGTAACCTATATTAAACCGGGGGAACGGAGCCGTAAAGGGTAAATTCAAGAGTGGGAAGCTTTGATAGTGCTAATGGCAAAAATGACGTAACAAAACACAGAACAAAATAAGGGTCAGGGAATTTACACTTAAAGCAGTAAAAAAACTATAGATTGGAGAAGGAAAGAGCATGGGGGACACGGCGATACAAAATGCCCAAGTAGGAGGACGCTGGGGTAAATCAAAAAAGTGAGCTGTCGCGGGCATTTACAGGTGGCGGGTGGAAGGGAAAGGCGAGGAAAAAGAAGCATCGAAGACTGAGTTCAAAAAGAGGGTGCAACGCTGTTTGGGGAAATGGGCGTCCCCCCGAGGGCAAGTGAGTGTAAAAGTGTACCTGATCTAAATGTCTAAAGAAATAAAAACATAGGAAAAATGCGAAATCTGAAAACCACTCTGTAAGGCAGAGGAAACATCCTTAGTCCTCAAGAAGTAGAAGACGCACCTGAGGCAAGTTCAGGGGGGCCGTGGTCAGGGGGGTAAGGAATGACCGCAAGGGAGCATACAGTGAGATTGGGTTGATCGCTGGGAGGTCTAGGACCCAAGTTAACCAAAAGCAGCAAAGCAAATGATCTTTCCTCAGGGAGGAGAGGGGGGGAAACCTAGAAGAATACGAGAAGACGAAACATGAGAGGGAAGCAAAGGGGTGAGGTGACACCAGTTCAGAAAGTATGGCGCTGTGCTAGGGACAGTAAACAGGGATAAAAAAAATGGGATGATAGACAGCGGTTATAGAGAAAAAGGGAAGAAGGCGTGGTAGTCCACAGTCCGAGTGACAAACGGGCAAGGACATATCAGGAAGTCTTACGTGATGGCGACATCAAAAATAAAAGAAAACTGCACTGGATCACAAGCCTATGAGGAACACCAACCTAAGAAATATATTGAAAAGAAAATAGGAGCATAAGACGAATAGGACGAACTTGATGGGGGGGTAAAACCGGTGGTAGTGGAGGGCCTGTGTCGACGAAAAGTGGGACAAGGTGGGCAATGAAAAAACCATAGCGTGAGGAGATTCAGTAGGGGGGAGAAAAAGCAGGCATAGGGACGATGTCTCCCAAGGAAAAGGGGGAAATATGGTATTGAAAAAAGACATAAAAGGGCTAGTGAGTAGTAAAACAGTGGTCACAACCAAAAAAAAAAAATAACAAATGAGAGGGGTAACTCGTAAAAAAAGGATGAGGGGGGGGATAAAGAGAAGTACCATACCTTGAGGGATCAACATAACTAATAATCCTACACAAGAAAACAAGAAACATGACACTCACCTTAATAAGTGGAAAAAAAAGAGACAAAGTCAAGAACCGGGGTAGGGGGTGGAAACAGTGGGGTAGTATGAGGGTAGGGAGAAACTCGGATGAAATGAAAACATTGCCGGCAAACGGGTTAGATAACGAAAAAGGACTATGCCCTTCAGACGGGAGAAGGGTGTCAATTGGGAGAAAAGAAGGTCAAATTTACAGACAAGAAATACCTGTTAGAACAGGGGCGGATGATAAACGCAATCAGCGAGGAAAGACCCAGTCTATTCAATAAATGGGGCGAAAGGAAAAGAAAGAAAAAAAGACCGGACGGGATAAGCAGTATCATTTGCTCAGAGACGAAAAAGGGGGAGGACGGTGGTGGCCTGAAATGCGACTTGAAAAGAAAAAGGGGTCAAATCGGTAGCACTTCACCACGCATGGAAGAACAAGCTTATAAAAAAGAGGAAGGGAGAGCGGGGCTTAAGGCACGGAAAAAAAATAGAAAGATCGAGAGACCACAACGGAGGAGGAGGAGAGAAGAGAAAAAGGGCTGAATGCAGGAACAAGCAAATCGGCTATCATAGAAGAACTTATATAGCAGATCCATATTCTTTGGTGCCCCTTGGCGAGGGAAGGAGACCGAAGCAAAAATCTCGCCGATAGAAGGAAGCATGTAGAGTTTTCAACAACAACAAGGCTTTGACATGGTGGGAAGGTGAGCAGACACGGTAAAGGAGCGGGCGATCAAGTAACGTTAAAAAACAAGGGAACGGGGGGGATTTCTTAAGTGGGTCTGATGTAAGGTCTGGAATCTGGATGAGGGGGGATCAAAAACATTTCAGACGTGCGTATCTTCCGGGGGGTGGGCAGGGAAGGACAAGGAGGGGGTGCCTGGATCTCAGAATTTAGGAAAAGAGGGAAGATAGGGTTATAATGTTGTGGTGGATACAGGGGGGCTTAAACAAGATTTTGGTGGGTTTGCCAGCAAACTATGTATGCAAGAACTAAGAAATAGTAAAGGGTCGACTTGAGAGGGAAAAAGTAACACAGAATGGGGAGAAGATAAGGGTCGCATGGGATGGCGGGAGAAGGGGATAGGGGAGGCATTGGGTGGGGGGGTCCCGCCGGGAGTCATGAGTTATGCTGAGAAGGGAGGGGAGGTCGTGGGAAAAATGTTTAACTAACCGGAGTTAAAATTCCAGACTGTAAAGGAAGCTGAAAATAAGGGTTAGCCGGACGATCGTCCAATCTTTTTAACATTTATAACGAATAGGAGAAAGGACTTCATTGAAATAGACAAAAAAAGACAATTGCACAGGGGGCGGATGAACTGTGGGCGCCGGGCAAGTCGAGAAATACGAGAAGAGGGTCTCAAGGTGTGACCAGAAAAATCAAAATCACGCTTGCAAAGGAAAAACAAACTCACCAGGGAGAGGGGGGGAGGTTGAATAAAGGGTGGGGCAAGGGCATAGTGAAAATGGAGGGGGGAAGCAAGACTATCTTGTGTGGGGTCGAGGGAGAGAAAGAGGAGGCATAACTAGCACGGAAGGAAAAAATCTGAAGGGAGGGAGGGCATTGGGGTGTCTTTCAAGTGGGCAGAAAAAACTCACGGCTAGAGCTCGCCTTTTATAGGCCATGTCACTGCAAAGGTCAAACCATCGGATGGACCAACCCGTACGGGGAGTAGGGGAGGGGAATCAGAACCTTTTTCTGGGGGAACTGGGACGTGTGAGAGAAAAGGGGGGGGCCCAAATAATAAGAGACATGAGCAAACAACCTTGCCTTCGAAGGGGAGGGGAGTAGCGTGAAGTTTTCGACAGTGAGGGGGGCGACAACTAAAGAACTAAAGCGGATCATAAAAATACATTTGCGGCAGGCAGAGGACTTAACATAAAAGCAGGCCCTCAAGAAGTCAGCCGAAAAACCGGAAAGGGGAATACTGAAGAGATTGAAAGTAGGTTTCCGGAACGAGTTAGTTGATTACTTGGGCTTTGGGTTTAAGGGGGGGTGAAAGGAGGATGAAAAGTGAGAAGACTCACTCCCTGAAAAACTGAAAACGAAAGTGGGACTCAAAACGGGACTGCCATACAGTCAACCAAAAGAAAGATATTGGAGATCTGTCATTACACGTGACACTCAGAACGAGGAACTGCGACAAATCCGGGTGCCGTGTCCCAAAAGATAGGGGCAGACAGACACGAAAGTGAAGAAAGCAGGGGGGGGGTCCATTTTGTGGGCAACAATGGGGGATGTAGATTTAAGCATGTAATTCAGATGGAACACAAGAAGATCCTGAGGTTGAAGAACATATCCAATGGAGGGAAAATGGGTGTATTTGTCCATACGCAAACGAGCCAAAGAAAAACATAAAAAGAAGACGAAAAGAAAAAAAAAGAAACTAAAATCAGTGGAGTAAATGTACGGAAAACGAGAAAATCCCAGAGTGTAGGAACGGCAAGGAGGGAGGAGAATCATGAAAACTCGGGGAGGGAACCGATGGGGAGTTCAAAGTGAACGGCCATAGATTCGCGAAGTGTGCACAAATAAAAAATATATGCGAAGAGAAAATTCCGAACGAACCTACACAAAGGGGGGGGGAAAAAAAGAGATCAAGCGGGGCGAACGTGCGCATGGGAAAAGATGTCAGAGCCCAGAAGCCAGCTAAGAAGGGCTTTTCAAGCCTCTTGACCTGGTAGGCTAGGGAAACAAACCTGTGGACTTGAGGGAAAAAGAGAAAAAACCGTCAGGGTGAGATAACAACGAACGAAGAAAGACATCGACGTACTGTGAACAGTCGATTTTGGCGGGCGTAAACACTCGGGTGGGGGAAGAAGGCCCACAATTTTGGCAAAAGGGAAATCCCAGAAACCCACTCTTAATAAGAAAAGGAGAAAGAGAAACTTATTGAATAAGAGGAAAAACCGCATGTCACGGAGAGGCTCAGCTTAAATAAGTCCCCCGACAGGAGAACAGAAAAAAAGTCTAACGGGGGTCCAAGACCTACCAGAAGGGCTGAATGGAATACATACCAACATGGTGGGTGAAGTTACAAAAAAATAAAGTCCGTAGAAAAACTCAAACACTGGGAGAAGAAGGAGTCAAGGATCGGATAGTTCAGAAAGGAACACATCGCGTTAGAGCTCTGCAAAACGGGAGGAGTGGTGAAGGTCGGAGGGGATGATGGGGAAATCGTTTGGTTACGCGATTTCTGAGAGAGGGGGTGGAGATGGAAAGGAAAAAGAGGGGGAAGGAAAAAAAGAGGGTGGAGAAAAAAGAAACACACATTAAAGATCGCATCACAATGAACAATAAGGACAACAAATAAAAAAAAAAGTCATGCTGAGAAAGATCGGGGGAAGGGATTGAAGGTAATGTGGGAAAGTGGTGGGACGGAACAACTCACGAGTTTAGCCGATTCAATTACTAAAACATGGGCAGTTTTTGAGGAGCCCCCGTCAAAAAAAGATCAGGGAAAAATGATGTGCATAAAGTATACAGTCGCAGGCGGACCTCGAAACATTGCACTGAGGGAAAGGGGGGTTAAAAAAGACAGAAATGGGTTGGGTGTGTATCGACGAGAAAAGGGCGAAAAGAGAACTGGAAAAAGGTACGACTGAGCGAAGGTGGCCAAACCGGGAAAAGAAAGCGAGGAGGGGTCAGGTGGCTTCAGGGGTCAGTAGGTGGTATAGGGGACACGACGGTGGAGTGCTAAGAAAACGGTGTCTCAGATAACACTTTAACTGTAAAGAACGGTCTAGTCTGGCCGGAGTAAACATCACGAAAAGAAGTGATGGCACACTCATGGCCGAGAAACTAAATTAGCGACAAAGAAGGATACCCTGTTATTAAGGGGGAAAACACAAGATGAGTTGGGAAATGAATTTCAAAATCCTAAGGAATAACAGTTGAATACGGAAGGCAACTACGTGCATAAATATTAGCTGGAGTAGGGGTAAAAAGGGGTCCGACTGCAAAAGCCAAAAGGCGGAGGGGGAAGGGGGAGGCGCGGATTTAGGAGGTAGGGCTGGGTAAAGGGGAGAGGAGAAAGGCAGAAGGGATTATTTCTCCGAGTATAAAAATTTGGAAAGGGGGGTTAGGGTAGCGTGCCCTTTTGGTGGACGAAACCTCTGGACCTGGGTAACAGGGGATGGAGAATAGGGGGAGAATAAAAAAAAACCTTAATGGAAAAAAGAAAAAGAAGTCTGGCGTAAGCACCAGGGGTTTACTGAGGAACAAACGTACTGAATATTATATCCAGGAAGGCAGCATAAGTCGCGGGCAACCCTGGACTGCGGGGAAACGGTGACCGGGAAGAAATGGGTGAATCAAAAGGGGATTGCGTAGGATCGAGCGGAGATGAAATTGAGAGGGAGCAAAAGGCAAACACCAAGGAAGCAAAAATCTAAAAAAGTAATAAAACAGGATTTACTCGGGTTGCAGTAGAGGGGTGCCGCAAAGATAAGGAGGATAAAGAACGACAGGGTCGATTCAAGACAAAGGGGGGGAAACCCCAGTTGAATAAAAGGGCGTCTGAATCTGGGAAATGTAAGATTTGTATCAGGTAAGGGCTAGCAATTGGGGAATATTAAATAGGGAAAGAAAGTACGCGAAAGCACCCTGTTTGATCCCTAACAAGCCGAACTTACCTAAGGAGAAAATCTAATATTCGTAATTCTAACGAAAAACAAATATCGCTAACATACGAAAAATTGACATGGCAATCCATATAAAACAACAGGTGCAGGAAAAAGGATATAAATTGGGGCAATGAAATTGGCGGCTATTGTACCGACCTAGCTATGGGGAAAGAAGAAGGAACGACTTCGTACATGCAACAGGAGGGGAGAACATTGACGGTGAAGCAAGAAACCGAGGCGCATCGTGAAGAAGGTTTACCCGAGAGGGGGTAAAAGGAAGAAAACGTCCGGACCACGAGGAGATGGGTGATGGGTAAGCAAAAAAATGTTTTCTTGTGCGGAAAAGGGTTAAAAAGGGGGGGGTGTGGATAATGAACATTAGATCCGGGTAAAAATAATAATTCCAAACAATGAAAAACGAGAAAGTAGAAAAAATCACGTGATGGGGGGAGGACCAACGTAGTTGTGGTAAGAAGGTTATGTAGTCAGAGGGGGGAAAACCATAAGGCTGGCAGTAAAGGAGAAAATGATCCTCACAGCAAGATCACAGGAAAGGGGAGCAAAATTTATCGGGATAGGTAATATTGTCGGGGACAGGTGGTCGGAGAATACAGGGTGAAGAGAAAAGGGAGGAAGGATTCGGAAAAAGCGGTGGCAATCGCAGATGATGACACGAAGAGCTTTGGCGCGATACATCAAGAAAAAAGGAAAAAGGAGATAAACTTGAATTTATCAGTAGCACATGGGTCGTGGGAGGCACTTTTGTTCGGGAAAACTGGGGAATAAATGGACGGGTTGGTTTAAAGCTGAAACATAAATTCAGCTGTAACCTATACAGGGACGACGGGGGGTAAACTACAAAAAACCTCAAAGGGGGGAGGCAAAAAGTAGCCAGACAGGCATCCAGGCGAGTAGACAGTCGATAAACCTGGGGGGCTCAAAAAAAAGGGAGTTGTGAGTCCCAGGGAGAAGGCAGGGTTGAACGCTTCCTCACTAAGAGAAAAAGGACATACTCTTTCATACCGCAGTAGAATAGGAGGTGCCATGTAATCTTGAGGGGGGACGAAAAAAGAAGAACATTCTGGGGGGCTCATACATCAGATTCAAAGCTCCGCATAAAAAGGCTTCAAAGACATTTGGGGAAGGTAAAGGGGAAACGTGAAACGAATAGCGGGTGCTGAAATATCGTACGTTTGTACGTCTCTAGTCCGGGGGAACTGGGGTTGGTTAGGAATTGCTGTCCTAGTCGAAAGGAAAATTCAGTGGAAGCACAGGAGGCGAGTGTGAGGGAAAGACGGGTCCATCTACGTGAGTCTACATTGGAGGAAGGGGGGGGATTAGATTTGGAAGGGATAACCTCAAGGGGAAAATGAGCCGCCACGAAATGGCGTTTAACGTACATTGTGAGGCAGGGGAAACCGTGGGAACATCCGCTGACAAAGGAGGGAGTTGTAAAATCCAAAGAATACCTACTTTTAAAAAACGATCGGAAACAACGAGGAGAGGGGGGGGGGAGGGATCCACGGATGTCCTATGAGAGGGTGGGTTGGAAAGGTGTCCGGAGTCGAGAGACAAGGTCGTAAAACTGTTTGAAAAAACAGGGGAGTAAAAAAATCTCACTTCACACGCTTGTTGAGGGGCCACTCAATAACTATTGTTAATACAATATTATCCCTCTCTGTGAACTGTCTCAATGGTTTGGATCTCCCTGACCGAGGAGTCAAAAATCCACAGGTGGGAATGGAAAGGCGAAACTCTAGACTGTATATGCAATTTGTTAACGAAATGCGCCGAGGAGTAAGTAACAAAGCGGCTTGGCATCCACTAGTAAGTGTGGAAGAAAAAGGTGTAGTATATGTATTTAAAGGGGGGGGGGGAAACAGTAATTGGGTTCAAGGCTAGATGTGTGAGGTCATGTCAGTTTCGCTCAAGATAGAAAGGTGTATTAAAGGGGGGGGGTTTTCGGCAGGTTCGAAATAAGGGGGGGAAAGCTCAGGGAAGATTCTGCTTGAACAATCGACAGAAAAAAGGAACGGGAAAAGGCCAATAGCATCAAGTCGACAACAGGTACACAAGATAATCGTAACTGGGGGGGGGTGAAGGGGTCAGGTTTGGTCAACTTGTTCGGGTGGTTGGGAAGAAGAAACTTATCAGGAGGGGAAACCGATACACGGAAAGAAAAGGAGGTGAACTGGGTTACTTTTCAAATCATTAGAGGGGGGGGTGAACGTGGTTCTACGCCCTCTTCTGGCGAAACGTATAAAGGAGGATAGGGAATCGGTGCGGAATCGTTTCAACTAAAGAAGAAAGTAGAGATTAATACAATATTATAGGGATTAACAGTCTACGAGGGGAATATGGATCTTTGGGGCGGGGGTGAAAAAGGGTTATCGCTTGAACATAAATCACTTTAAACAACAAAAAAGAGGGAAAGGGAAGCTACTATAAAAAGGGTCCAAAAACTCAGGGTATGGAAGAAGTAAAGGAAAACCTCAGATCATTGGTCTCGAGACAAAGGGCAACAGTGAAAGAAGACACGATTAATCCAGAAAAACCTACAGGGGAATTCCTTGCATTTGGTGCAGGAAAAAGGGGGAGGGGGTGAATGCCGCTTAGGAACAAGGAGGTGGGAGTGTAACGTAAATTTATGGGGGGGCTTTGAAAAGAGGAAAAAAGAAAAAGATCAAAGGGGGGCCAATCTGGAATTAGATACTTCCCAGAAGGGGGAAGGCAACTTCCGAAGGACAAAGAGAAGATCGCGGGTTAGATAACGTCAGATGTAAGAGGAATAGTTGAACGCGCCACAAATAAATCCCACGTGGATGCAAAGAAATGAGGTGGTCGTCAATTGGTGGGGCGGCCATGGGCATAAAGACTGCGTATAAGGCGGAAGACTCACTAGGAAAGCAGTCCAGGGAATATGACCACAGGTGCGTTGATGTTACAACTTCCTAGGGGAAAGAGACAGAAACAATTTTGCAACGGCTAAAAGGGGGAATGACCGGTAAGAGGGGGAGTAAAAACCAGACAAGTTCGAGGGTGTCGGTACATTCCAAGTTCAAGTGAAAATAGATAGGGATAAAAAGGAAGGGCAATTCGCTCACTCGGTCAATAAGCTGATAAAATATAGAAGAAAAATACTACCCCAAATTTAAGGAAAAAAGGTTCCAAAGCCGGCCACAAACCATTCAAGCAAAAGGGGGGTCTTGGAAGAACATCATTCAGCGTAGAACCAGATCACGAGAAAAGAGAGGAAGAGAGAGAATATTTTTTCGGACCAGAAGGGGGAACAGGGGGAAAAACACAGTGTAAAAAAGGGAAAAGGTTCAGATTGATTATGAGGCGGTGGAAAAAGAAAGGGGGATAGAGACTGTGGGCAGCTTTCAAAAGGAAGGAAAAGGGTAAAGAATGCAGGACTAGGGAAATGCTGGTAGGGAAAAGTGTAATTTGGTAATTTTCCACGAGAGATGGAGAAAAAAAAAAAATGACAGGGCCCAACACATAGTGGCGAAAGCACGACAAATAACTAAATCCGCCCGAGAAATAAAGAGCGAGTCTTGGGAGGAAGAGGGTGAAGGGCGGGGAAAATGAGAGGCGGGTCGAAAAGGAGAGAGGGGAGGACGGAGGGTGGCGGAGGGAGTTCGAGGACGGGAGGTGGGAAGTACATGGGGGTAGCTCAGTGAATTCTCCCTTCATAACTTAGCCAGATTTGGAGCAGAGAGAGGACGGAGCCTAATTGTGTACGAAGCGTGGTCAGAGACTAACATATTGGCTGCTGAACAGGACTAAGAGGGAAGGAGGTGAAGACACAAGTAAAAAGAAAATCTGAAGGACCGACACAGGGGATATGAGAAGAAGGGGGAAGAGGGGTGAGGAGAAAGATGGGAAATTCCCTGGTCAACCAGAGAGGAGGGTGGGAAAGGGAAAAGCTTAATCCAGGTGATCCCTCAGTGATAAAAAAGATGAAGAACCTCACCTACATTAACTAGGTATCAGAGTTGGGAAAAGGCAGTGGTTTTTATTTCGCGACCAAAGGGGGAAGAAGGAACTTCTTAAAAATCAGTGGGTAGGGATTAGCAATTAAAATCTACAAAAGGGGTCGCTGGCACACTTCCGCAAGGTAGGGCAGGTACTGTAGGGAGGGAGAGGGATTAAATGGAGTCTTAAAAAGTCAGGGGAAAGGGGAGGGGAAAGATAGGAGGAATGAATTGTCAAAGCTTACGTATATAGGGGGGGGAAAAGGGGGAGAACGGGAACCTCGGGCAAAATCATTTTTAAGTGAGGGAGGAGCGATGGAATATCCTAAGTCGAACAAAGAAAAGAGGAAGAACTCTGTTGATGCGCACCTCTCAATTTCAGTATAACGTCTAAGCCGCCGGGAAAAAGGGGGGGAGTTGCATCGGTTGCAGATTTGACCACACGACGGAGAACTTTAGAGGGGGGTTGTATTCCGCGAGGGATGAAAGGGGAGAGCTGAAAAATTCACCCAAGTCCCGGAAAAGAAGCAGAAAAAAAAAAAGGTCGTCCAAGTGAATATGGAGAGTGCCTCAATGTGCTATTTCGAATGAAAGAAAACCGAAAAAAAAAGGGGGAAGACAGAACAATGTGATCAGTAAAAGTGCCAAGCCAAAATACAGCTTTTGATGGGAGGGATAGGTACAGTAAACCTACCTGGCTTGTGAGGGCGGGTTATAAGAGATCACACACTACTTGAGTTAAAGAAAAAGCGAAGAAATGAAAAATATCGGAATATGAGTTGGAAGAATTCAGAAGAAAAAAAGGAGTCTCCCAACTAGGGAAAACAAAGAACGTGGGTAATACATATACATAGCAAAAGGAGGAAAAACCTAAAAGAGAGATTTTTGGGGGCAGCTGCAAGAGTGCTTTGAATTGGAAGGGGAACCTAAAAGAAGAGACGCTTTTGATTGCATGCAAACCATTTGGGCAACAAGCACAGGGGCGAAAGAAAGAAAGAAGGTGCCTTACGGCACTGGGTATTACAAGGACAAAGTAAAAGTGATAAAGGGGTGGAGCCATTTGTTGTTTGTAACTGTGGACGTAAGCAGGGGGATCGACATGGTAAAAACAAGGGGGACAAAAAGGAAATCACCGATAACATAGCCCGCCAGCCGGAGGTTGGTATCTTCCCGAAGGGGGGGGAAAGGGGACGTTGGAGGTGATTAAAAGACCATCGTGCTGAAAAAGGAGGAGAAAACGGGAAGCATCAAAAAAGACCGGGGGAAAGTTATCGGGGGAGTATTCATATACCACTGACAGGGGAAAAAAAAAGAAAGTGGGGGTTTGCTACAGGGGACTGGGAGGGACCCAAGAAAAGAGGCCTTCATTGATAGATAGGGAAAGAATCATAAGACAATTAAAAGGAACGTACGGGAAATATAATTTATCACGGACTTGGACAGGGAAAAAAAAGGGGAGTTGGGTTACGCTTTAGATAAACCTCGGGAAAGAACAGGGAGCCGGTTTTTTGTTGGTTCTACAAAAGAAATTAAACAAAAAAAAGTGGAAGGAAAGCGGCAAGACCTATCCAGTAGCGATGGAGAGGACAAGTAAATTGGCTCTCAAAAAAAAAAGGGGAAAGGGGATCCCAAGGAAACCACTTACTTTTAAATCGAAAATCGAGATCATGGAAGACTTCTCTTGATATGCTTATAGGGTGTCGGGGGGAGGAGGGGGGGAGGCGAACCAAAACCTAATGGTAGAGGGTTATAAGGGAGGTGTCACAGCGTTCACACCACCGATCTACAAAGGGGGGAGTACAATATTGAAATGAGAGGAATGGAGGAGGGATTCTACAATACTGAAAGAGTCAGTTGAACGATATTTGAATACGTTTCGGGGCGAGAGGAAGAAGCGGACGTACGAGGGGGAAGGGCTTTGGAAAAGAAGTTATACCATCAACGGTTTCATAGTAAGAAGGGGAGTTGGGCATGGGGACGATTTTTGGCGGAACTGTACGGCAACGTAAGTTAATGAACAGAAGGGGTGTGTTTCAGTTGAAGGGAAAGGGGAGCGAACGCGTTTGAAGAAAGGGGTTGGACAACATTAATTACGTTCGATGTGTGTACATCTCAAAGACAGAGACTGTCCTGATCCAAAACAGAGGCTGCGTTGAAAAACGGGTATTTCGGACTTTATTTATTGGGGGAAGGGTGGGGGGGGGGAAAACCTGTGTGGGTACTGACTTATATGTAGATGCGACCATACCAGGAGGGACGGTACCAACGGTGGAAAAACACCAAAAAAACTTTGGGAAAATGTCTAAAGTCACTTTGATCTGTTTTCCTACGGGAATAGGGGATACATGCGGTCCTGATGTGGCGAAAGATCGGGTTCTGGACACCACTTTTGACGTCCCAGTCGCGCAGAGCAGAGCTTCAGAGAAATCAGGTGTAGTAAAAGGGAAAGTGGGTCTACCTGGTTCAACAAGAGGGGAAAGAGGGGAAAAAACATATTGAGGATTTTCGGTTAGTGGGTGAAAAGGGGTTATCTGGTAGACCTGTTGAGGGAGGGGGGAGTTAGGCTACACGAAGAGGTAAATCTGGTATACGAAGGGGGTGAGGCAGGGCGGGAATCAGCATAATCTCAACGAACTAAAGACAACGCCAAGAGGGGGAAAAAGGAAGCAATAACAAGGCTGGGGAAAACCATCGGCTTCTCTGTAACTGGTCCAAGACAGAAATTGTCTTTAAGGGAGAAAAGGGTTGCAACGGGAGGAGAAAGTCCGAAGAGCGAGACATTAGTGTCAACCCTCGAGCAAAAAAAACATGTCGTCATCGTGACGCGGAGGAGGGGGAGTGGAAAAAGGGTTCTAAAAGCACGAGAGATCCGCTACATAACAGAAAAAGGTTCGGAGGGGCGTTCTGTCCAAAATCCTGCAACCTGTCCGACGGGAAACGGGGATTATACTAGACTTAGAGAGGGGGGGAAGAAGCGGGTAGTCAGATTTCTGTGGGGTTCATTGGGGGTGGTTGATCTTTCCCAGATCGCTCCCGAAGGGTTTACAAAGGGCCCGAGCAAAATCTGGAGAGAAAAGGGAACAAAACGGAGAATGGTATAATCGTCTCTTACACCAGAAGAAGGACGGGGAAAGACAAGGGAATTCCCCTAGAAAAGAGTAGAACAACAAGCCCTAAAACCACATCCTTGGGCAATTTGGGAAAGGGAAAAAAATGGGGGGGGGAATGGAGATTTTAGGGGCGGTAAAATTCAGTGGAAGTTTTAACGTTTACTGGATACCAGGGGGGAAGGAATAGGAAAAAAATAGCAGCCGGGGTAACCTTATACTAAGAGGGGAAGAGGGGGGGGGAGTGCGGGAGGAGGTTATCAACGGCTGCTACAGGGACGAGAAAGATCGCGTTCGAGGCACAGGAAAAGTGGGGAAAGATCCCTTGTGAGCATCGAAAAACAAAAAAATTGAAAAGGGGGGGAAAAGAGAGTCGCAAAGGGGGCCATATGCAAACAAGGCGTCGGCACAGGTGGGCCCTGCTGGGAAGCAGGGGGCTGGCCCTATCAGAGGTAATCTCTGACCCTGGTTCGTTAGTAAAAAAAGAGAACGCGAAATAACAGTTATCGCAAGCGACTTTTTGGACGGGCAGTCACTTTAAAAGCCAGTCAGACTCAGTGACTTTGGAGGCGGCGGAAACTCAGTGGTTTTTCCTAACCGTTGAAAAATCTCGTGAAAAGGAAAAAAGAATACGGGAAAAAAGAGAGAGACAAAGGAAGGTGACTGATCTGAAAAACTCTGTTCAGACTCGACCTCCCCACAAGAGGGCAACGGAAGGTTCCAGGCCCCATCTAAAAGGGAACATTCAAGAAAAACATGGGGGGGAAGGGCCCGAAATCAGCGTAGAATCAAACCAG